>Ga0334898_1000068_pt1 | contig 197478 bp, 205 predicted proteins | sample GraSluR3_MG_10_FD_207228 | JGI IMG/M metagenome (GOLD analysis project Ga0334898, IMG submission 207228) | Sludge microbial communities from methane-producing bioreactor in Wageningen University, Netherlands - Granular Sludge_3_08-R3 | ecosystem: Engineered > Bioreactor > Anaerobic >...
AGACGTTTTGGGCCTTTCTGTGAGATAGCTCCGAAAGCTCAGCTTCGGAGTATCTCTCAGAGAGATTCTCTTCAACTCCTTCGGGAGGGACGATCTCAAAGGGGATTCTTAGTAGCCGAAAGAGCTCTTTTCTTCTGGGAGAAGATGAACCTAATATCAGTCTTGCCAAAGAGTATCACCAATCCTTCGAATGACTTCAAATGCAATATAAGCATTGATTACTGCCGATATCGATCCAAGAAGCAACATGTAAGGGTAAAGAAAAACGATCTCAAAGCTTTTCACAACTATCGTTGAAGCAACCAGCAATTGAGTGAAATTATTGACAGAAGCACCGACAAGGCTGATTCCTATCAAGCCGAATTTCTCTGTTTTGCTAAGTAGCCACATAACTGAGGCCGATGTAGAAGCTCCCGAAATCCCCATCAAGAATCCAGGTGTTGCTAGTCTTCCTGTTAAGAGGCTGCCTATGAAGGTTTTCCCAATAGAAATGGCGATAACGTTTTTGAATGGCATTCCTGATAGAGCTAATAACAAGACAAGATTTGAGAAGCCCCATCTTCCGCCTGGAACTGGCAAAGGAAAAGGTATGAGGGTTTCTAGAAGATAAAGTACAGAACCTATCGCTATTAACATCGATAGTGTGGTTACTCTTCTTGCCTCCATTACTACTCCATCTTCGTGACAGGTGACAAACCCGCGCCGAAATTTTTCTGCGGACAAATTTGCCGGTTGCACAAGGGATTTCACCTAGATATTTTGAAAAAAAGCCTCACTGCGTTATCACATCGATGTCGCTTATGCCTGAAGGAATTCTTATGATTATCTTGTTTGGAACGCATACAATCGGTATATTCGGCTTGTCTATCGCACCCTGTGAAACACATAGTTTTTCTGGGCAATCGGAATCTACAACTGAGATCCTTCCGCCTTCCACTTTGACTAGCATTCCAACATCAAGATAAACTTGTTGGTCTTCCTTAAGGTTCATGGTTCTTATCAGATTCCCATCAAAATAGATCTCAGCTACATGAGAGGAGGTTCCCCTTGGGAACAAAAGAATCACAATCACTGCTAACAGTGACACAACAAGCGCGAAGTCGTATTTTGTGAATAACTTCATCGCTCCTGATATACTTCAAAACCCGGTGACTTAAAAGTACTCATATCTTCCATTACGAGAAGAACGAGTGCTCCAAATCTCGGCAAGAATGTTACTCCCGGCTCCATACCAATCACAAAGGCGGCAGTTGCATATGCATCTGCAAGCATGGCGCTTCTGCCAATAACGGTTGCGCTAATAACTCCGTTGCGGGATGGGTATCCAGTCTCTGGATCGAGAATGTGGTGGTAACGTACGTTGTCTTCCACAAAAAATCTTTCATAGTCCCCAGAAGTAGCAACTGCACCATCATATAGATAGATATACTCGATAACGTCTTGGACACTCTCCCCTCTCGGATCTCTCACACCGATTATCCACGGCCTGCTTCCGTACTTCGGACCGATTACCCCAATGTCTCCGCCAGCATCAATGAAGCCAGTCGCTCCCTCGTCGAGCGCTTTGATCTTCGCAATAGCCATATCTACTGCGTATCCCTTTGCAATCGCTCCAAGATCCATCATTGCACCGTCCGACAGCGAGACATATCCTGTCTTCTCATCGAACGTGATCCTGGAGAATCCGGTGGAACGTAGAGCGGCTTCGATTTCATCTTCTGAAGGAATTCTTCTCAACGAAGACTCATCGTCAAAACCCCACAGTCTGGTTAGCGAATAAAGTGTAGGATCGAATGCACCGGATGTGTTTCTCGAGATCTCAAGAGCGGACTTAATAAGGAAACTTGTTTCTTTGTCGATGTCATGAAGCTCTCCACTTCTGTTTAGCTCGGCAATTATGCCATTGGTTCGGCTACCGAATTTTTCGTCAATTCGCTTGATCTCGCTTAAGGCGGCTTCTGCCAGAGCAACAGGAGACATTTTCGAGGATGAAACTCTTATGGTAACATAAGTCCCAAGAAGGTATTCGGTTCTGTCGTAGTACTCAACAGGTTTCTGTCGAAAGAAAACGAAAATCAGCAGAACCATCGCAGAGATAAAAAGCAACGCATAGGCTACAGTACGGCTTCTCAGGAGACTACTGGAATCTCTTCCTGGCACTTATTGCACCTTCCTTTTTCATCTATGCCGATTACTGAACTTCGCATTCCCTTCCTCTCAATCAGAAGATTTCCACAGTGAGGGCATGACGTATCGGAGAGACCGGGAAGACTAATGTTCCCAACATAGACATATCTCAAGTATTCTTTTGCAACATCTGCAAGCCTTACCAGCGACTCTGGAGAAGTGGGCGGGATCTCACTCCTGTAGTTAGGATAATATCTGTTTATGTGAAGGGGAATGTCTTTCGAAAGCTCTGAAATCCATTTTGCCTCTTCTCTCATTTCTTCAGTGGAATCATTCTTACCAGGAATTATTAATGTTGTCAATTCCAAATGCGTTCCTACCTTTTTTGCCGTCTCTATTGATCTTAGAACATTTCTCTTCTCTGTGCCAATTTCATTGATGTAGAAGTCATCGTTCCAACCCTTTAAATCGATATTCATTGCTCTAACCGACTGTGAAAGGAGATCCATTGGCTCCTCTTCAATCACACCGTTTGTAACAAGCACACTGTAAATTCCTTCCTTTGCCGCCGCTCTCGAGGTGTCAAGAATGAACTCGAAAGAGACTATTGGTTCATTATACGTGAATGCGATGCCCCTAGACTCCCTTTCAAGGGCTATCTGAATCAGCTGCTGAGGCATCACACGCTTCACTGTTTTCGGTCTCTCTTTCGAGATTTCCCAGTTCTGACAGAAATTGCACTTAAGATTGCACCCCCACGAACCTACCGACAGTATTGTCTCTCCCGGATAGAAATGGTACAGAGGTTTCTTCTCGATTGGATCTATTGCTATCGAAGTAAGCTGACCGTAATTCAGCGAATACAACATTCCGTCAACGTTCTTCCTTACACCACAGAAGCCAACCTGATTTGGCTTAATCACACAACGCATAGGACAGAGTAGGCACTGAAGAGCGTCTTCTTCACCATATTCGTCAAAATACACGGCCGATTTCAAAACAACCACCTCTTATCGTTGTCAGTAATACCTTTCAACCGCGAACCTGAATATCCTGTAGTCCTCGGATTCCCTGATGCCTGCTTTACGTAATGCTATTCTCAACTGTTGCTGAACAGTTTCGACGCCTTCCAGATCGGGTAGAAGGACACCCTTTCTGTTTCCAAGGGTGACAATAACCCCAAACATCTTTGGATTCAGTTCTGCGACAGTTGTCTCTTCAGGTAGTCCCAGAATGTCCACCGTTATATCCAGACAAGGCAATTCGCCCACGCTAATTGGTGAGAACCGAGGATCTCTAGTCGATGCTGAAATCGCATTGTTTATTATCTCAAGAGCCACGTTTTCTTCGGTGGGATATATCGTTCCTATGCACCCTCTAAGCGAGCCGTCACGAGTATGGATTGATACGAAACATCCGGCCCTTCTGGCAGTCAATTCCTCAGAAACCCATTCGGGCACAGGAATTACTGAACGCTGCTGCAAATATTCCTCCAGCGCATATTTTGCAACTCTTACAGGCTCGGAATTTGGCAACTCTGTCCCTCAGTCGAAGAAGATCTGAGACAACTTGTAGTATTCAAAAGGCACAAGCTTCTTCGTGGCTATTCCATACTCAAGAGGTATAGAGATAATGTCATTGCCCCTAAGTGCAACCATTCTTCCAAAATCACCTTTCATAACAAGCTCCATTGCATGTACTCCATATCTAGTTCCGAGAATTCGGTCGAAAGCAGTTGGAGTACCTCCTCTCAGAAGATGTCCAAGAACTACTGATCTTGTGTCGTAACCGGTCCTCTCAGAAATGATGTTTGCCATATAATGGGCGATTCCTCCCAGTTTGATATGCCCGAAAGCATCGATCTTACTTTCATCGCCCACAACGTTCTCAAGTTCTGTTGGTTTGAACCCTTCGGCAACAGCAACAATCATATAACCATAGCGATCCATCCTGTTCTTCACATAGTCAAGGATTTCATCTATTGTCATCGGGTATTCGGGAATTAGTATAAGATGAGCCCCAGCAGCCATTCCTGCTTCTAGAGTAACCCATCCTGCTTCGCGCCCCATTAGCTCCACGATGATTATCCTTCCGTGAGACTTCGCGGTTGAATGCAGCCTGTCAATAGCATCTGCTCCAACATTAACAGCCGTCTGATACCCGAAAGTATAATCTGTATTTGCAACGTCGTTGTCAATTGTTTTTGGAACCCCAATCGTTTTGTATCCCATAGAGGAAAGCTTTGCGGCAACACTTAACGTATCGTCTCCACCGATGCCGATAATTACGTCCAGTCCCAACTTCTTAATGTTTTCCTCCATCTTGGTTCTCATATCTTCCGACTTAAAGGGGTTTGTCCTGGATGTTCCGAGAATAGTACCGCCAAGGATGTGAATTCCTTCAACATCGTTATCGGTAAGCTTCATGCTTTCTCCATTGACCAGCCCTTTCCAACCGTGCATCAAGCCGATTATTTCCACGCTTTCTGGAGCAGATTTGACAATTCCTCTAATAACAGCATTCAACCCTGGGCAGTCCCCGCCGCCAGTCAGTATCCCAATTCGCATTACTAACCTCCTGTAAGTTCTAATAATGCTGACGCATAGACTGTATAATTATAACATGAAGTGACGCAATCTTGTCTGACGACAGAGAGGGAAGAGGCTTATGAAGCTAAGTTTGAAAACATTGAGAGAACATGTGACATCTCCGGAATACTCACCAACTACGTTGAGAGGTCTTGCTGCCAAGCTAGAGCTAAGCGATAATGAAAGCAGGGCATTGCTCAAGAAATATCTTCAGCAATTGGTTGATTCATCGGTAATCGTTAAGGATTCCAAGGGAAGATACATCTCTCCTGGTGAGAAAACGGTGGTAGGGACAGTAGAGTTTGCTAGAAGGAACATGGGAGCCTTTATAACTATTGAAGACGGAGAAGATATCTTCATACCGTCGGAGGATACCGGCTTCTCAATTCATGGAGACACTGTCTTCGTAGAGATAACCGGCAGATTCAGAGAGATAAGAAAAGGAAGGATAGTCAAAGTCATAAAACGGAATAAGGAAAAGGTAGTAGGTACCTTCAAGACAAGGGGAATAATGGCCTTCGTAGTAGCCGATGACATCCGAATAAAGAACGACTTCTACATTCCACCAGAAGGATTCAACGGAGCAAAACCAGACGACAAAGTTCTTGTGAGGATTACCAAATATCCGTCACCGGGGAGAAATCCCGAAGGAGTAGTAGAGCGAGTTCTCGGAGATGCGCTAAGTCCAGAGGTAGACCTCTTAACGGTCATATACAAGCAGGGTCTGCCGGAGCCCGGATATTTTCCCGAAGAAGTTAAGACTCAGGCCGCTAAGATGTCAAGGAAGATTAGCTCGAGAGAGATAAAAGAAAGAGAGGATCTCCGGAGTGAACTGGTATTCACAATCGATGGCGATGATGCGATGGACTTCGACGACGCGATTTCTCTTAGAAGGAATTCCGAAGGGAATTATATGTTAGGAATTCACATAGCCGATGTCTCATACTATGTTCGCGAAGGGACGCAGATCGATTCCGAAGCCTATTCAAGAGGAACGTCTGTGTATTTGCTTGATACGGTTATTCCGATGCTCCCATTTGAGTTGTCAAACGATATTTGTTCGCTGAGACCAGAAGAAGACAGGTTGACTCTTTCTCTTTTGATTGAAATAGATCAGAGAGGACGGGTGATTGCCTCCGAGATTAAGAATTCCGTGATCAATTCAAGGAGAAGACTTACTTACTCGGAGGTAAATGGATTTCTTAATGGAGAAGCCTCTGCCGAAACGATGGAAAAGCTTAGGCCTGTTGCCGAGTCTTTGAGACTATCACATGAGTTGGCTCAGAAAATCAGAGATCTCAGAAAGAAGCGGGGCTCGGTCATGGACATTTCTTCGAGAGAAGTCAAGATCATTTTTGATGAAGAAGGCAGAGTAGCAGATATCCTGCCTCAGACCCGCGGGATTTCTGAGTGGATTATTGAAGAGTTTATGATACTGGCCAACGAGACAGTGGCCGAGATTTTCAACAGTAGAGGATTACCATTTGTTTACAGGATTCATGAAGAGCCTGATCCTGAGTCGATGATGCAATTGAAGAACTATCTCGAAGCTCTTGGCATGAAGGTAAAAATCCCTAGAAATGTTCATCCTAAAGCTCTTCAACAGATACTTGAGAAGACAAAGGATCATCCTCTCCACACTTCGATAGAGAGAGTTCTTGTAAGAGGTATGAAGCGAGCGGTATATTCCAGTAGGAATATCGGGCATTTTGGGCTGGCCTCAGAAGCATACACTCACTTCACTTCGCCTATAAGAAGATATCCAGATTTAATTGTGCACAGGCTCCTGAAGAAACTGGTGAATAACTCCGGGAGAGACCTCATTGAGGAATCAAAGGATCTTGAAGAAGTTCTTCCCAAAATTGCTTCTTGGGCTTCTAAGAGAGAGAGAGTTGCGAATGAAGCTGAATGGGATTTGCTAGACATGAAAAAGGTCGAGTATATCGCTAACAGAATCGGTGACACCTTTGACGGCGTTATAACAGGTGTCACGAAGTTTGGGATTTTCGTAGAGCTTACGGAGAAGATGATATCAGGTCTAATCCATATTTCAACTCTAGATGATTATTACGATTTCATAGAAAACCAGAACATTCTAGTTGGAAGGAAGAGTAAGAGGATTTTCAGAATCGGCGATCAGTTGAGAGTTCAAGTTGTAAGGGCAGACAAGACTACAATGGAGATAGATTTCAGCATAGCAAAAGAGAAGGAATCAAGAAACAACAAAAAGAAAACCGTATCATCAAACAAGTCCAGAACGAAGGAACACAACGGGAAGAAGAGAAAAAACTAGTACAGAGGCTCAAATCCTTGGGTGTTCCAGTATTCCTTCATAAGAGACTCATAGAGACTGAGAAGAGCCTGCTTGTGATTTTGTTCCCATTTTGAGAGCGTACTGAATAATCTCTTGATTTCGGCTTTCGAAGATTCCTCTGATTTTTGATTATAGAAGTCTTCGAAGTCTTTCTCTATAAGATAAGCTATTCTAAGCGCGGATAAGTCTCCAGCTAGGGAGTCAACAGAAATGCCTTTCAGCTCAAGAGCCTCCCTCGAAGAGAATGTGTCCCTATCTTCGATTTCTGTGAAAGAGATTTCATCTCCTCTAGAGACTCCTTCGAACATTGCGGCGATGAAAGATACGTGATCCATTTCCATTTCCGCCAGTTCAGCGAACAATTCCCTAACTTCCGGAACGTGAATTTCCCTGGCTCTTTCTCTATAGAACTTTGCACCCTCTCTCTCTCGGGCCAAAGCATACTTCAATATAGCCAACTCTTCATTTCCCATATTGTGCCTCCTTAAGTTCTATTAAGACATTCACAAGTATTATCTCATTACTTTTCACTTCAACCAAGATATGCTTGATGTTCGGAAAGTCACTCTTATAGTGATCAAACGTGGTATATTTTCTACAAAAGACTCAGAGAAGAGGTGCCACATGGAGATTATTCGCCTCAAGTATGGGGAAAATACTTTTGCAATAACCGAGACATTGCCTTTTTCAATTGCTATTCTTGATCAAATATACGACGGAGACATTTATCTTGCAATTGATGATTTGAAGGGTAGCAAGATAGAAGGAGATCTCATTTGCACAAAGAATCTAGCCAACTTGTTCGATGATATAATCACACCTGAGAATTACGCGCCAATCGAGGTTGAGGAGTTCAAGGAATACCTCAGGGAGACTGACTTGACAATAAAATCATTTCCCAGGGGGACATTCTCTGGTTTTCAGGACAAGGTGCTAGCAATTGCAGATAGAGGCGATTACGAAAGCGCTCAGCAGTTTCTAGATATGCTTTTGGAAGCAAGTGTGGACAAAGCAACCGTTTGCGAGCTCAAAGGAACGGTCTTTCTTGAATCTGGAAACGAAGATGAAGGTATCAACTGGCTGCAGCGAGCCTTGAAGATCGACCCCTCATTAGTTACAGCGTACTCTTTTCTAGGTCAAACCTTTTATAACAGAGGGGAGTTCAATGAGGCTGCGGCATACTGGGAGAAGGAAATCGCTTTGTCGCCAGATCACCTCGTCACATATTTCATGCTCACCGATGCTTACATAAATGCGGGGCGCATGGAGGAAGCCTTGAACGTTCTCAAGAGCCTTTCTGAAAGAGATCCTGACAGCATTCTTACAAAAGTAGAAATGGCAGAGCTTTACGGTAAAATGGGCAATAGCGAAATGAGGAAGAAGATGGAAGAAGAAGTACTTAGCGCAAGACCAGTTTACATAAATGATATGGAGCCTTGGGCAAAGGTACAGTTCAAACACTCGAATTTCGACGTAGTCGAAGAATCTGCGAAGAAGTTTCTGAATGATGACCCCGACAGGCCGGAACTTAAGATGCTTCTTGTGGTTACTTTCATGAAGAAAGGGAAGTGTTCTGAAGCAAAGCGCCTTCTTGAGGGCTTTGAAAGTGAACAGGTATGGTATTACTACGGAAAGAAGGAGCTTTTTGACGAATATCTTACTGAGGAAGAGAGAAGACGGTGTGGAATAATCTAGTTCTGAGAGTTCCTGCATTCTTCGTGTTTGGGCTCATATTCGGGAGCTTCTCCAATGCTCTGATATTCAGGATTCCTTCAAAAGAATACTCTATAGTAAGACCAAGAAGAAGTATCTGCCCTGGCTGCAAACATGAGCTCTCATGGAAAGACAATATTCCATTGATCAGCTATATTCTATTGGGGGGAAGATGTAGGTACTGCGGTAAACCTATTTCTATAAGATACCCCATTGTTGAGCTTCTTACAGCATCCCTCTATGCGATAAATGCTTTGGTTTTCTCTCTTACGATGGCAACGGCCTTGTCTGTTTTGACCACGGGGCTGATTGTCTCTTCTTTCATTGATCTAGATTATTATATGATTCCTGATTCGGGAGTAATCATGGTAGGAATCGGTGCCTTCGCATGGTCAACACTAGAAGGAAGGTTTCCTGAGAACATATTGCACGCTCTTCTTGTCACAGGTGCAATGGTTGCATTCTTTCTTATTGCAAATCTCGTCAGGAAGGACAGTTTTGGCTTCGGAGATGTTGAGTTACTTGCTGCACTTTCGTTGGGAACGGGTATCATTGGATCTCTCTACACGATTATGATAGCTTCTTTCTCTGCTCTCATAGTCTATGCAGTTACAGCTGCAGCAAAAGGAAGGCACTTTGATAGAAAGGCTCAACTTCCGTTTGGCCCGTTTATTGCAATCGGAGGCTACTCTACGCTACTCTTTCTGGATTTTATCGAGGCGCTGTACAGAGTATGAGAATTGGGAAGTGGACTGCCAATTTGAGAGTTGCTGCTTCTGGATTTGCAGAGTTTCTGAAGAATGAGGGACTGAACTATTCCATGGGTACTCTTGGAGAGTACTTTGTGGAATTGAAGAATGGCAAGGGTTTCAAGCTTTACACTAACCGGTCAGGTAACATCCGTCTGATTATGCCCTCAAGTTTTCCGGAAGAACTAGCGGAGCGACTGCTGTTTCTTTGGGAAGAATACAATGGAAGAGTCTATGAAGGAACTCATGTCTTTGTTGACGGGAGCTTCAAGGATAACATTGCGGGATACGGAGTGGTAGTAGTTACTGAAGGTCGAATTGAAAAGAAGATGAAGGGGTGTGCCAAGAAGAACCCGGAAATGAGGAATGTAGTGGGGGAGATCGAAGCAGTAATAGAAGGATTGTCCTACTGCCTGAAAAGGAGCTACAAGAAGGCGACTATTCATTACGATTATGAAGGATTGAGAAGCTGGTTAACAGGAGAATGGGAAGCGAAAAACGATCTTACGAGAAGGTATTCAGAACTTGCCCGCGATATGTCGAATAGAATAATAATCGAATGGGAGAAGGTAAAGGCGCATACCGGAAATACATTCAACGAGATTGCGGATAAGCTTGCCAAGGAAGCAGTTGATGAGTGTGATTATGATCATCTCACTCGAAGGAAGTGAGTGGCATCTGCAAAGCTATCGAAATCTTCGTTCCAGAGAAGGTTTTTTCGATCTGCTAATACGAGTAGACCTTGAAGACTTGTATGACCTCTCTAAGAATGTGATGATTAGGTGAGCGTTTATTCACTTGCGCTGATACCGATGACCGTGAATCGGGCTTGGTTATTCATATTTTTGTTGCTTTAAGTCTTCTCTGAAACCGCTGAGGCAAATTTCGACTCTTGTTTTTGTTTCTTCTATATGGAAGAGCAAAAAACTATGAGAGGGCTGCGTTACGAAGAGCGCTTTTGATAGCATTGACGGTCAACTGAAGAAACTATTATACAAGTCAATCGAGGAGGAACGACTGTGAAAGTGTACATAAGTGCCGATATTGAAGGAACAGCTGGAATTGTTGACTGGGATGAAGCAAAAAAGGGTCACAAAGACTACGAATACTTCAGCAAGCAGATGACGGCTGAAGTGAGGGCGGCGGTTCAAGGGGCGTTGAAGGCAGGAGCCTCGGAAGTTGTTGTGAGAGATGCCCACGGAAGTGCGAGAAACATCGATCCTTCTGCTCTGCCTTCAGAGGTTCGGATTATTAGAGGATGGGCGAGAGATCCTTTGATGATGATGCAGGGCATAAACGAGGGTTTTGGAGCTGCTGTGTTTACTGGATATCATTCGCCTTCCGGGATGGGTATGAACCCTCTTTCTCATACCATGTCTGGAGAAATATACTATCTGAAGATCAACGGTGAGTTGATGAGTGAATTCTTGATTAACGCAATGTCGGCTTCCTACTATGAAGTACCTGTAGTCTTCGTAAGTGGCGACGAAGGAGTCTCAAAGATTGCTGAAGAATCAGTGAAGGGTATAATTACGGTCCCGACCAACAGAGGAAGCGGTTCTTCGGTTGACTCCATTCATCCAGAAAAGGCAATAAAGCTGATTGAGGAAGGTGTATACAATGCAGTTAGGAAACAAGAAGCCGTTCCTCTGGAATTGCCGGCAGAATTTAACGTGGAGATAGCTTATATTGACCATAGAGTGGCTCACAAACTCTCTTTCTTCCCTGGGGTCAGCAGAAGAGATGACAGAACTCTAGCCTTCGAAGAAAAGAACTATTATGAGGTCCTTAGAAAGTTGCTGTTTTTGCTGTAAGCGTTCTCTCTAGCACTACACAGGTTATGACGCGCTAGATTAGCGAATCGATAGACTCGGTCTTTTAAGCCGAACACTGTTCTCTAATGGATATTCAGGAGGCAATTCGGTTTCCGGCCTGAAACCACATTTAGCGTATATAGACAATGCCTTTCTGTTTCTTCGAGACACATCAAGGACAACCTCAAACCCTGTTTTGTCAAGAGAATCAAGAATCGCACGCCCATAACCCACACTTCGGAATTCTCTTTTGACGGAGATCATACCCAGATATCTCTGACAAGCACGAATGCTCATGCTCATAGCTTTCTGTAAGACTCGATACTCTTTAAATAGTCTTAATCCGAAAGGACCAAAAGGAAAATTCCTAAGCTCAGGTTTTTCAGAAACCAATTCATTCATTGTTTCTGGAGAGTAAAGAGCAAATATTGCAACTGGTTCTTCATTAATTGTACAAAGTGTTATGCGGCTGTGGTTTATCGGGCTATTCATTGAAGCAAGAGACACAATCCCATCTATAGCTCTTTTCCCAAAAGCCTTTTCGAAGTGAGAGGGATCTGTGTCGTAAATGAGCGGAGCAATGAAATCCGTATCGCTCAGTTCACCCAATCTGAAATGCATCATCGTCTTCACAAGTGAATTCTATACTTCTAAAAGAAGTTCTTCAACTGTATGCTGGCATGGAATTGCATTTGATAAAATTGGTTTGAGCTGGGCGCTTAAGGAGGCTTATGAATACTAGAGAGAGGAAACCAGATGAGAGTTTGAAGATTGCAGAACGTCTGCTTGGCGGATTCCCTGAACCTTCGGCAATTCTTTCCATCAAGGGTAAGATTGTCGTTAAAAACACAAGGTGGGAAGGGCTAGTTGCCGCTTACTACTGTGAAATGAGTTTCATAAGAAATGATGAATTCGATTTTCAAAGCTTTCTTTCTCTGCTGGATGGCCCGGCAACCAGCAGATTCAGAGCAGTTATGGACGGTCATGAAGCCAATGAGTACTTCTCGCTAGAAGATGAAGGCCAACGTGGAGGTTTTTCATTGACGATTAGCATCTCTTCTTTGGGTATATCGGAAGAGCTGTCTTACTTGATTTCCATTAGGGATGACAACGAATCCAGTTGTCTTATGAATGCGCTGAAAGATATGGCCTTTTCCGATCCACTCTCGGGATTTGGAAACGAGAGCTCCATGCATTCCTTTCTGACCGAAAGGATTTTTCTTTCGAAACAAGAAGGCTTCTCATTTCATGTGATCTGTATCTTCCTCTCTGGGATAAAAGAAATCACTGCGATGTTTGGAAAGAAGACGGCGGATGGGTTTTTGCACAGATTCAGCCGGAGGCTCGCCAAAGAATCATCTGAAGAAAGGCTCTTCAGAATTATGGAGGATGTTTTCATAATCGCAATTGATTCCGGTGAAAGGTACACTGTTTCTTCGATGGTGTCTTCACTTGTTTCAAGTCTTGAGAGACCTGTTTTCATAGGCGATACAGAGATATTGCCCTCGGTGTTGATAGGAGTCTGTCAGTTCCCAGTAGATGGAGAAAGCTCGGATTCCCTCTTGAGCAATTGCTTTTCAGCCGCGTTTATCGCAAAGAGGAAAAATCTGAAGTGGAGCTTCTATTGTTGATCAGTGGAGATAGAAAACAACCGCATCAAACTCTCCTCTATTGGAACCCACATCGCCATCATTGGAAGCCGAATAACCCGCTACAGCAAATCCATCGCCGCAACTCGCGATCGAAAGACCCACATCTTCCATGTCTCCGCCCAGGAAGGTTTGCCAAAGCAGTCTTCCATTGTTATCAAGCTGCAGAATCCAGAAATCGCTGTGGGTTAACCCGGTCTTTCTCAACGATGAACTCTCATGACTATTCGAACTGACATTCGACTCAGAGAAACCCACCGCCTGAACTCCTCCGGAAGGTGTCAAATAGAAATCCTTTATCACATCGTTGCCGTCACCACCGAATGTTTTTGCCCACAGGACTTCTCCTTCGGTTGAGAGCCTAACAACATAACCATCATAATCTGGACTCTGCCTGTGAGAGAAGGTCCCATTAGTGGAGTTAGTAGAGCCACTGATAAAGATGTCGCCAGAAGGGTCTACCTTCACAGAAGAAGGAGAAACCTCGGTTTCTCCTGCCAGCACGCGTGACCAAATCAGGTTTCCTTCTCTTGAAACCTTCAGGACAAGATTTGATGAGAATTCTATAGTGATTCCATTAACCGTCAGTTTACTCCCTGAATTTCCCTCTGCGTCTCCGTCATCTGATGTGGTCTCTGCAACAATAACAATGTCACCGTTAGGATCAAGATCAAAAGCTACTGCCCTATCGAAAGAGCTGCCACCAAACGATTTCTGCCAAACCTCTTTTCCAAAGTTATCTAGCTTCAAGAGCACCACATCGCTTTTGATACCATCAAGTGAAGACTTAGTTCCCAAAAGAAAGTATCCATCTTCAGACTCTATCACCGAAGCAGCTTCACATAATGGCCCGTGGATCTGGAACCTCCAACTCTCATTGGCAAATCTGTCAAGTTTGATCGCAATTAGAGTAGATGATTCTCCGATCTTCATTCCCGATGATGCATGCACTCTACCTGAAACAAGAAACCCACCGTCAGAAGTAGCGATTACATCACCGAACTCAGTCCAACCTAGATCGAATCTCTTCTGCCAGGCAAGGTACCCATTTCCATCTAGTCGCACAATCCACCCATCTCTTGAAGGGCTGCCGGGTGTTGCATTAGTTTGTGTGAAACTTTCCGATGATCCTGCTAGAATCAAACTTCCATCAGATAATGACCTCACCCTTGTGAAGATATCCCTTGATTCGCTACCCATAATCCTTTTCCACAATAAGCCGGGTATTGTCTTTGTTGAGAATGACCAGATAGGACTCTTTACTGAACCGCCCTTTCCGTCATCTGCGACAACCTGCCAGAAATACCTCACCCCGTCTTCAAGAGGGGGTAGCGAATAGTGGTTCTCCGTTATGTTCTCGACCAGTTTTTCCAGCTCCGCACTCCCAAAAAACAGATCGTACGACAGAGGGTCTCCGTCCGGGTCAGCACATTTCCACGAAAGAACGAGATCACTGAAAAAGTCTTCGATCCCATCTTCAGGAAAAGGGGAAAAAGGCTCTAGAGGCCATTGATTTTTGTCCATAATGATTATGCTGAAGGTTTCACAGTGCCACTGTTTCAACTCATCTATCGCTTTAATGGTTACTCTATGCGCTGAAGGGGCTTCGGTAAATGTAGCAGTGTAACTGTATTTGTAATCCTTTATGAAACCTACTCCACTCACCAACTCGTATTTCACATTGCCGGACTCTGAAATAGTGACCTCTCTCAAGTCGATTTCGAGGGTTTCGCCTTCAAGAAGCTTCTTGTTATCTATTCTTAGTAATGGTGGTTGAAGCGAGTTCTCTATTAAGACTTCAATCGGAATGACTGCCGTTAAGGTATCCGATTGAACAACGATTTCAACATTATCTTTGGGGAGGTTGAGTTGCCTTGAATCAATCAAAAGCAAATCGTCAACTATTTTACCGTTTCCGCCAACCACCGAAAAAGAGAGGCTATTTCCGTTACTTTTCACGAGATCTGTAAGTGAAAGCGAAAGCTGTTCTCCGAACTTGATCCTGATTGCTTCAGTCTGAAGCAACTCGAAATCTTGTGTCTGTCGTCTCAGCAGCCCGAGACCAAGAACGGCTGCCAGGGCAGCAGAGCTTACCAAAATTATGAAAAGCATCCTTTTCATGTCAAAGTCTTACCTTACGTCTCTTCTTCTTTGAGGAGTGTGTAATCTTGAGAAGGAAACCCATGGTTATTGCCAAAATTGGGATTAACCAAGCCCAGGATGTAATCGAAGCTTTCTTATCCTCAGGAGGAGCCATAAGCGTGAAACTCGCTTGAGTAGAGTTCCCTTCAACGTCATTAACAGTAACAATGTATTCTCCGTATCCATTTACAATAATATACATTTCCCTTTCTCTTTCGTTTACCGGGTAAGCCTTTCCAGAAACGACAACCTCTTTCACATTTACGTCATCTCTGACCGTGAAAGTCAGTATTCTTTCATTGTCGGAAGCGGCAAACTGGACTGGATCGCCATAAATATCAGGATACCCTGTTGAAACTGGATTCACAGAGAGGTACATCTTCTCTAGCCATCCGTAACCTGTAACAAAGTAGCAACTCTCGCCTTCTTCAGTTGCCTGCACCTCTTGGCCCTGTCTGAGGCTCTCATGATCCTCGGAAACCCAGAATCTTCTCGGTTCTGCTTCAATAGCAAAGGTTGCGGCACTCTTGTTCCCTTCACAGTCAAAAGCATAAACGGTATAAACACCCGTTCCTTGAACTTCAGTCTTTATTTCTTCTGAAGCAGAATTGACTTCGAGTGTTGAGACTGTGAGATCTGGTGAGACGATTTCGACGGTAGTTACGGTAGCGTTATCCGAAACGGAAAACTCAAGATACTTGGTTTCCCCTAGCGAGACTCTCTGCACTCCTTCACCTTCTATTAGGGGAGGTTCAACGTCCGGAGCAGATCTGGAGAATGAGTCCTTGTCGAGCCACTCGCCGTTCACTAGGAAGGCTGTCTCTCTTGAATCATCTATGATAACCCTGTCACCCCTTTGATAAACTCCGATATCTTTGACAACGTACATTACTATCTCTTCAAAGCGCACCGTAAGAGTTCTTTCGTCGTAGAGCCCCGAACTATCGTAAGCTCTTATAATATAGTCACCGGCGCCATCTGGCTCAAAGACAACTTCCCTGTCCGCTCCAATTGCGACTTGCTCTCCATTTACTGTCACTTGCGTCACGGATTGAGAGACAGAAAAACCGACAAAGGCTTCCTCTATGGTGATGTTCTGAATCGAAGGGCCGTAAATCTTTGGCAATTTGTCAAGTTGGAGAAGAAGCGAGTTGATCTGCTTTGCTACTTCCGATGGTTTTGCTCCTTCATTTGTGCTTACTCGATCAAGTGCCTTTGAAGAAGAAACCCAATTTCCAAGAGCATTGTAAGAGAAATACTCTCCGTCTCCAAAGCCTATAAGAGTCCCTATTGCTGAGCCTTTTTCGATATCCCATATCTTAATAGTCCCGTCTGTGGAAGAAGAATATAGGGCATAGCCATCACTCGACAGAACAATCTCCGTTACGTCCCAGTTATGACCCGTAATCATATTTACCAGGCTGAGTGACGGAAGAGAAAGAAGTTTTATCGTTCTGTCACAAGAAGCCGTGTAGACCACAGCATCTTCGACTAGTATCTTCGTGACTCGCGCGTTGTGGGCTCTTGAAGTCTTAAGTGGAGACCACGTTTTTACATCGTAGGATTTCAAGTGACCGGCTTCGGAGCCCAGAATTAGAATCGTCCTCTCCCGATCCATGGAGACGGCAGTGAGAGATCCAACCTCGGCTCTGATAACCTTTACTTGTTGACCTGTTGAAGTATCCCAGATTCTTAGGGTCCCATCCTCTGAAGCGGAGTAAAGACGATTCTGTTCGGGCCAATCGACTATCGAGTGCACCGGTCCAGAGTGGCCTCTTAGAGTCCTTATGAAAGAGAGAGAAGAAAGCGACCAAACTTTCACCGTTGCATCAGAACTGCATGAATATAGTGTTTTACTATCATCTGTTACTATCAAGTCATTCACAGCACTTGTATGACTGCTAAGGACTTTGATCTTATTGCCAGTCTTGAGATCCCATACGATGATCATTCCATCATCATAACCGGCAATTCCCATCTTTCCGTCAGGCGAAACGGCTACTGAAGTAACCCAAGCGCTGTTCAGTAAGAGGTTGTTTAGGAGCCTTCCATCTAGAAGACTCCAAACTTTGACCGTATTATCGATATAACCCGAAACCAACTTCTCTCCGTCGGAACTGACAGCAACTGAAGTAACGCTGAATGCCTTGCCATCAGGCAAGTAGTCTATACCAACCGCAATGAGAGAACAAAGCAAAATAACAAAGAGTGTAACTTTTCTCAAATCTATCACCCTGACTGGAGTTCTCAAACAATTCTACCATTCATGACCGATAAGAAACAGCTTGGACTATTCTTCAAGAAATCTCTGAATCTCTAATCGATGGCCGTCCGGATCGCTTGTGAAGAAGTGATAGATATTGAACTCCTCATTAACTATCGGGTCGGTGCAAACTACTCCAGCACTGATCAATTTCCTGTGAAATTCATCAACATTTTCGGTCAATAACGTTATTATCGGATCGCCTTTTCTGGAACGATCATGAAGATGATTGCAGAACCCGAGCATGCCGCCTCCCGGGGTTGAAAAGATCAAGCATTTCCCCTGATCTTTAAACAAGTCCAGACCGATTAGGTCTTTATAGAATGTTCTCGCAGAGCCGAGATTACTTGTTCCAAAGAAGACTATGGAGTTTATCACCTTCAAGAACTATCCCTCCCTTTTAAAGTAAAGGCCCGATCTTTGATCGGACCCTTCCGGTTGATCTTTCATACATTATCGGGTGCTATGAGGAGAAGTCGCACTTAAAAGGGTGTTGGTGTGCTTTGCTCTGGCGTTGCCGTCTTTCACGTAACAGTACAATCTTTCATCTCGGCTTTTCAACTTTGAGACCTTTCGATGAGACAAGTAGTTCAGGAAATATGTATATTTTCAGTTGCGGAATAGTTGCAAATGCTTTACCGGCATCGATTTCTCGGTCAAGCGGTTAGTCTTTCAAGAGTCGCAATCACTTTCGAAAAGCAAAAAGAGATAGAGAAAGAAGCGATCTTTGGTACAACGAAAGAAGGCTCATTCTTTGCTTCTGACTCAACTACACTAAATTTGGTGCTGAAACAAATCGCAAGCACAGTCGAGTTGATCGTCTTCAGAAGTAACTTACTGTGGTAAAAGCAAACCGCGCCTCAAAACCTCCTTATTTGAGGGAAGAACCCAGTAGTCTCCCGTGGCCTGTGGCATAGGTTATCGATCTAGTGTGTCCGCTGCAGTCACCGATGAACTTCAAATTGCTGTATCTGCCGTTGTCTATCTTATTTGAGTAGAACTTGACCTCAACAGCATACATCAGATTGTCAGGATAAGAGATACCGGGAATAACCTCGCTCAGTTTCTCAATAAACTCAGTGATGGAAACGGAAATTCTCCTTGGCAAGACTAGGTTGATGTCGCCAAGAATGAAATCTCTTTCGGGCAATGTAGGCTTGACTCTTCCCAGCCTCTTGGTTCTCTTGCTTTGGATGAAGTCTTCATAAGTCTGCGAAATGACTTTCCTACCTCCGGCAAGAATGTTGCTTAACCTACTTATATATGAGCCATAACCAATCGGATCGTGAAAAGGTTCCGTGAACCGTGTTGTACATAGAATGGCGAAGTTTGTGTTTTCGGAGCTTCCATCAGAATTTGAATGACCGTTAACCGTTACGAAGTCGTCGTAATTCTCTAGCACAACCTTTCCCGAGGGGTTGTTACAGAAGGTTCTTACAGTGTAGCCTGTTTTGGTCTTCAATCTGACTTTGAACTCGTACATTTCGTTGTTGATCTCTTCCACTACATGATCAGGCAGCTCGAATCTCACTCCAATATCCACAGTATTACTAGACACAACGATCTCAGGATATCGAGCGGTAACCTTTTTTATCAGAGCATGACCACTCCTTCCTACTGCAATAACCACGTAATCAAACTCGGCCTCAAATCTCTCTCCTTGAAGAACTATCTTGGAGTCTTCGATATTTATTCCGTCGACTCTGGAGTCAAAATGGAAGTGGATGTTCTTTCTATTCGAAAACTCATCGAAGATCCTTGTCAATACTGAACCGAGTTTATCCGTACCTATGTGCCAGAATTTCGAGTTAACGGGCTCAAAACCTTTCTCATAGAAGAGATTAAAGAAACGCGACTTTCTATCAAAAGAGATACCGGTCTTGACTTGGAGGCTGTCGTCTGAGTCCAGTTTTCCCAAATAGTAATCAACTACTTCTTTTTGAACAGAAATAGGTATTTCCATGTCGCCGCCCATGGTATCGGAAACGAAAATCTTACCGTCGGACCTGATACCGCTTATGCTTGAACCGAAAATGTCTTTGGAACGTTCCAGGATATGAATCTCATGGTTTTCACCCAATATCTCGCTTATGAACCCTATTGATGCCGCACCAAATCCAACTACTCCGATTTTCATGAAATGAGTCCCTGAAAGGACATTTCACCTCCCGGTAATTGTATTATTCCCAGCTAAACTTATACTCATATAGCCCCAATTCATCACGAAGCTGTACTAGCTGCTTTCTTAGAACCGCATTCAAAGGGGCCCCTTTATCTTTTCTCGATTGCCATGCAATGTATTCCTTTTCTCCGGCAGTATAGATTCGTTCTTGATTGGGAGCCTTCCTTGATGCCCTTAGCTCTCTAAGAATATCGCCTGCCGTCTTCTTGAACTCTGCTATTGGACTGAATGGTTCGATGTTGATCGCAATGAAGAAGTGACCGATTGGGATGGGTTGCTTTTCCTGTGCTGGTCCAAATCCTGATAACATCTTCAAGAAACTGCCCGCTTGCAGTGCCGCAGATAAAATCTCAACGACAGTTGCATAGCCATATCCCTTGTATCCTCCTGTCTCCTCACCTATTCCTCCTAGAGGGGTTAAGGCTGCCTTTCCCTTTGTCAGGTCAATAAGGATTTCCTGAGTGTCCGTCCTCGGTTTGCCGTCGAAACCAATAACCCACCCTTCAGGAATCTCCTTTCCTGCACGAGCATAGACCTCTATCTTTCCCCTTTGAGCCACAGACGTTGCACAATCAAGGACGAAAGGAAACTCTTCGTCTGTGGGTATTCCGAAGGTCAGCGGATTGGTTCCTAGCATGTTTTCTACCCCGAAGGTTGGAGCAATTGACGGACGAGCATTTGTGCCGGTTATTCCAATCATGCCCTCATTGATTGCCATCATTGGATAATAGCCGGCTATCCCGTAGTGCGTTGAATTGCGCGCTGCAACCATGCCCATTCCATAAGCTTTTGCCTTTTCGATAGCAAGCTTCATGGATCGATAAGCAATCACATGCCCCATTCCATTGTGCCCATCTACTACAGCCGTAGTGGGACTTTCTCTAACGATCTCGAAGTCTGTTACTGGATTCTGAACTCCATCCCTGATTCGATCGACATATATAGGCTTCAATCTACCTACGCCGTGTGAATCGATACCTCTCTTGTCCGATGCAATAAGAACATTAGCACAAATTCCGGCATCTTCATCCGGAACTCCAACGCCAACAAAGACATCTTTCATAAAGGTTTCAAGAGTATCAAAGTCGACCCAGATAACATCATCATATATGTTTCCCACAAAATCGCCTCCTTGTCTTTCTTCTCAGTTAATTATACATTCTGACAAAACTATGTACAGTTTCGGTCATTAAGAGATTCATCACATCATCTGAAGGTCTTCTTCTATTTCGATTTTCTTCTCATGCAAAGCCGGCTTTTGAAGGATACATATCGAGTGACGCATAGCTCCGGTTGTACTCAGTTAATTCAGTAAATTCGTCAAGGATTCTACTCTTCTCCTTCTTTCCAGCCTTCCTGTACTTCTCTGAGTATTTCTCAATCAATCCAGTCATGTCTATTCTCTTCATCTTCGCCCTCTTTCAACTTGGCATTCGCGAAGATTATCCCCTTCATCCTTACCTTTCGAGTAGTTTCATTTTTGATGCAACGTTATCCTTTTCAAGTAGATTATTTGTGATGCAAATCGGCTACTTGCTTTTCGGAGGTGCAATCGAGTAGAATGGATTGATAGCAGATTTCCCGCATTTGGTGATAGGTTGTTTGCAGTGTTATCTTCTGACGAAGGAACGGTGAGTGTGGTTGAAGGACAGAATTGGACCGGGAATATACCTGTACCCAATGCCTCTTGTAGTTATAGGTACGATGAATGAAGAAAGACCTAATTATACGACTGTCGCGTTTTGTGGGGTAGTGGAGGTTCAGCCGCCGATGCTTCAGATTTCTTTGGCGAAGACTAGATTGAGTTGCAATAATATTGAAGAATCTGGATGCTTTAGTGTAAATGTGCCCTCTCTTGATATGCTTAGAGGGGTAGATTATATGGGGATCTACTCCGGAAAGACAACCGACAAGTCGGAGCTTTTCAATACTTTCATGGGAGAGACCGTGGGAGCTCCGATGATCAGTGAAGCACCACTCAATATGGAATGCAAACTTATCGAGAGTTTCGAGTTCGGTGGAATGCATGTAACTTTTGTAGGTGAAGTTGTTCAGACATACTGCGCCGAGTCATGTCTGGTTGATGGACTCCCGGATATCAAGAAGATCAGTCCGGTTGTCTTTTCAGTATATGACAATTCATATTGGTCCATAGGTATGCATCTCGGTAAGGCATGGAACATAGGTGTGAAATACACCCCTCCAAGAGATGGAACAGAATAGTTCGGAGGGGTGGTAAGTTTCATTTCCTGTCGTAGGAAGTTGGCCCTTCAGGCCAATTGGTCTGATCCAGCCATTCTTGTGGATACCCAACAGGTTGAGCCATGTTCCCTTTTTCGCTTATGAACCCATCGTTGTATCTTACTATCAAGTATTCCGAAAAATCCCACCATGCCCTAATGATCTCTTCGGAGTTTCTTGCGCAGAACTTCGTCAAATACTCTGAAACCTCTTGCGGACCGTTAGAAGTCATAGCGGCAACATATGCCTCAACTTCTTGAAGACGACAAAGAGAAAGAGTCTCATATTTTTCTTGCATTAATCTGATATCCTCGTGCATGTAACTGTATTTCATAGAAGCCCAGTTCGAAACGAAGTTGAATGCCCACCACGCACTGTTCCTACTGAACTCCGAAGTGTCGCACACTTCCAAAGAATCAGGAAGAGCATTCACCCCTGCGTAGAATGGAATGAAACAAGTGTCTGCGGGCTTGTCGAGCCCTATCCACATCAACCCTCCTATTGGATCGGGAAGCCAGTCCCTTCCCTGGCAAACGAAAGTATAACCGCAATACGTAACCGATACGGGTCTTTCCCAAGCTCCGTCAAGTTTACGGGAGGGATCCCCTACATCTCCCTGGCCATCATATGGACCATAGAATCTGTCAGGATTACCAAATGGGCCGGCGGCAATTCCTTTTGTGAGGTCGAACTCCGTTCCTTCATAGTGATCTCTGTAAAGGTTCATTACATCTCTTGCAGAAAGCTTCTTGTCGGGTTTCACAGAGAAGGGATACTCTCTTGTGAATCCATCCTCAACCCACGGGGAGAAGTTCATGCTGGGAGCAATCAGAGAGAACAAGCGCCACACTCTTCTCAAAGAGTAATAGGGATGGTTGTACTCGCCTAGACTAACAGTCCTCAGCCAGTCAAGAAGCCCCTCTTCTGGGTTCCACCAGCCGTGTTTCTCAGCAATATCGTGAAGAGTTTTCCCAAAGAGTATATCGGGATCTTCAGGATCGATTTCCCTTATTCGAAACTGATTAGCGGCCACAAAAACCTCTCCATCGGGAACTCTCTTTGCTACCCATAATCCTCCAGTGCCCTCAGGCGAAGGAGCCATCTCGATAATCCAAGCTTCGTTTGGGTCAGCAACCGGAAGGGTCTCTCCTGTGCCGTAGTAGCCATATTCTTCAATGAGGAAACCAATCAGGTCAACTGCTCCACGTGCAGTTTTACAACGCTCGAGAGCAACGCGAGAAAGCTCAGAGGAATAGAATATCCTTCTGCCTGGCTCAGGTCCGATCTGTATCTTTGCTCCATCAGTGCATTCTCCGAACATCAACTGATGTTCGTTCATGATTCCGTATGATCCGTCAAAGTAAGCATAAGTATGTAATACTTGAGGAATCATTCCGATGGGAATCGACGGAGGATATTGCGGTGTATCATAGGCCGATGCTCTTGTAGATACAATTCGCGGATAGGTGAAGCTGTTGTACTGAGGAAGCTCCCCAATTGCGACTGCAGTGCAGTATACTGGTCTGAACGAGCCTGGTTCATGGTCTCTAGCAGGCACGTAGACGATTCTTTGATCGGCAAGGTCGTTGTCGTCTGAATGAGCAACAATCATAGATCCATCGACACTCGCACCCTTTGTCACAATAAGAGTAGTACAGGCAAAGGAAGCTGATGCCAAAGTCAGAACAAGAATTGCACCAAAGACACTCAAGACTTTCAAAGCTATTCACCTCACTTGGTTTGAAAGGCAAGTACTGAATCTTGGTTTCTGCCAACCATCAAATATACTCCTACAGCAGAAGATAAAGGAACTTCTTTTCTTGTCTCTTTTTTGGTAGACTTAGACGGCTTGTAAGAAATCAATTCAGACAGTCAGTGCTAGCTAGTATCAAAGGGAAAAAACCCTTTGCAATGAGTGGATATTTCTGTCATCAAGGAGGTATGCAATGAATCAGAAAGGTCTCTTCAGTAAGAGGAAACCCCCATTGGGTTCAGTTCCGGGAACTCTAAGTATAGATGAAGAATCGCCTTTCCCAAGAATAAGACTTATCGAATTTGATTCGAATTCATTGAGAGAAGAGATTGTTGATGATTTGACCGGGCTTCAGTCCGTTGTCTTAGAGAAAGAGAAGATTCACTGGATCGATGTACAGGGATTGGGAGATGAGTCTACTATTCGAAAGCTTGGTGACATTTTTTCTCTTCATCCGCTTGCACTTGAAGATATAACGAACGTCCCGCAGATCCCCAAAGTTGAAGAGTATGATAACTGTGTCTTTCTATGCCTTCCCATGCTGAGGATGGAAGATAACAATCTGATTTCGGAGCAGGTGAGTCTCTTCGTAGGCGAAACTTTCGTACTTACATTCCAAGAAAGATACGGAGACGTTCTTGATCCTGTTAGGAATAGGATTCGAAGGAAGGCCCAGATAAGACAAATGAACAACGATTACACAGCTTACGCAATAGTCGATACAATCGTCGATAATTACTTTCCGGTGTTGCAGAATCTCGGAAATGAACTCGAAAACCTTGAAGATCAGTTGGTGGAAACGATGGCAAAAGAGAGTCTTAAAGAGCTTTACTTCATCAAGCACAGACTGGCTCACTTGAAAAGGTTGTTATGGCCTACTAGAGAAGCAATTGGGCGCATTTCTAGAGATGGAAGTCTGTACTTCGGAAGTCGTACTATGCTTTACTTCCGAGATGTCTACGACCATGTGATGCAGTCAATAGATATGCTAGATCTGAGTCGAGACCTCGCGTCAGAGCTTATGAGCCTTTACCTTTCTTCTACAAGCAACAGGTTGAACGAAATCATGAAAGTACTGACTATCATATCGACGATTTTCATCCCTCTCTCTTTTATTGCGAGTCTATACGGAATGAATTTCCATTTCATGCCAGAACTGGCTCTCAAGTGGGCATATCCTGTAGTTCTCGTCATAATGGGAGTTGTGGCATCGATCATGTTGCTTCTGGTACACAAGAAAGGTTGGTTTAGGAAATGACTTTTGCACTAATTGTTTTGAGCTTCAGTTAAGGTCTGTCGTAAATTTCGCAAGAAGAGTGTTGGAAAAACCACAGAAACGAAGAAATCGGTATGATGTCTCTTTCGGCTGAATCTGAATTCAATTGAGGTTTACCGGAGCTTCTGGTTGAATAAAGCAAAGCTCATCGCTCACTTCTGAAAAATCAGTCAAGGGAAAAGCCCTTGTTGACTAGAGAAAGGCAGCAATCCACCACATCTGCGTCATAAATCCTGCCTGCTCCCTGCGTCAACTCAGTGATTGCGGCAAGTCTTTCATGAGCTGGCCTGTAGGGTCTGTGAGAGACGATCGCTTCAAATACGTCCGCGACCGAAACTATTCTGGTCTCAAATGGGATCTCTCTTCCTTTCAATCCCTGGGGATATCCTGAGCCGTCCAGTCTTTCATGATGTTGACGTACGATGCATGATATTGGCCACGGTAACTCAATTCTCTCAAGCATCCTGAAACCGGCTTCACTGTGGTTCTGAATAAGGGACCATTCATTCTCCGTCAATCTGCCCGGCTTGCTCAGAATTTCTGTTGGCACGGAGATCTTCCCGATGTCGTGCAGAAGAGCACCTTCTCTGACCGAGTCCAGTCGATCTGGGCTGAGCCCCATTTCAATGGCAATTGCAGTAGCAAGTTTGCTGACCCGCCTCTGATGACCGGCCGTGTAGGGATCCCTTACCTCTACCACTGTTGAAAGTGTCTCAATTAAGCTCCTGATAGTTCTTTCCGCTGACTTCGGAATCAAATTCTGATCTTCGTGATCAGCAAATGAATAGATGACTAGCGCTATGTCCGCCCCTTCGTGTGAATCTCTTATCGTTCTCACGAGAGCCGAGACTTGCAAGGTAGAGCCATCTTCTTTATGAATACATAGAAGCCGTTTTTCGCCAATACTTGATTTGAGAAAGGGAATCTCTCTGATTTGATCTCCTGAGTCCCTTATGAATCTGAACACTTCTTCACCGAGTAATTGCTCTCTCCTTATTCCAAAAAGCTTCTCGGCAGATTTACTAATGAGGATTATCCTGCCCTGTTCGTCAGTCGAGAGTGTGGCTTCACTAGATGAATCTAGGATGCACTTTACAGTGTGAAGCTCCGCTATTGCTCTAGCTTCCGTCGTCTTCTCTCTGTGGAAACTGACCAGCTGCCGGTCTGAAAGAAGCCTAATCAGAACTTCTTCGAAGTATTCCCCTTCCGAAAGCGATATAATCTCTTCTCTTCCCGTTTTTGCAACCCTTCTCAACGCCCAAAGAAAAAGGTGATCGGCCTTGCTAATGGGTCTGCCAAGCGGAATGCCTTCCAGTACTGGGAGACGTGCAAGACGGTCTGTTTCGAAAGCAAGGTTCTTCAAAACCGGGACTATTGTCTCACAAGTTCTGTCAAAGGAGAAGATTGCAATGCCTGAAGTCTGTTCTTCAAAACTCTTTTCGAAAACTGTGCTTCGATAATTCTCACCGTCCTGAGAATAATTCCTACTTGAGAACTGCGAGGAACCTTTTCTTGGGATTGCTTCACTGTATGAGGGAATTGTATTTATCCTTACTTCTGTGACCGTTGGATCAAGATAAACCTTCTTTGCTTTTTTCAGAATCTTCACTTCGCCTTGTTCGTTATTGTCGTGGTGAGAGAGAACGCTCCAGATTCCTCCATTATCATCTACGCAGATATCGTCAGAACCAAAAAGAGTTTCATAAATCCTTCCAAATACATCTCCAAAGTGCCGTTGCGAAGCAGAGTTTTGAAAGGTGATCTTCCCAAATTCATCAACGAATATGACCGCTTCATCAATAAGGTCAAGGTAAGACCTTTTTAAACCATATGCAGACAAGGTATTCATCCCTCATTCTCATAATAATAAGTTCGAGCGTTGGTTTGAACATCAAGCGCGTTTCGTGGTGCTTCTCTATCACTTTAGATTCTAACATCATTTGCGTTACTTTCGAAATCTCTTTCCAGTGTAATCCTTCATCTTTATCCTACGAGGAATGCAGCGCACGTTTGATGAGTAATTTCGCAAAAGAAAAACTTGATAGGAACACAGAAGGGTCCTCTGAATAATGGCAGCGCGGTATCAGAGCTCCCTTTGAGTCTCCAAGCAGAATGCGTTCAAATCAAGAGTTACTGCCTGAACCGGCGATAATTGACTTCTTGTCCAGTTGCCTTGCTCAATACTCTATCCCCTTTCTAGCTTCAACTCCCCTATGGTAATAATGCTTAATCTCTCTCATTTCAGTGACGAGGTCTGCCTTCTCAAAAATCTCGGCCGGAGCATTTCTGCCAGTCAGAACAAGTTCGACGTTTGAGGGCTTCATCTCAAAAAGCTTCGTAATATCCTCTACTGTTACCAATCTGTAATGGCAAGCAATGAATATCTCGTCAAGAATAACGACACCGAACCGTTCACTGCGCAAAACATCTCGGGATCTTGCAAGACCAGTGCGAGCAGCTTCAAGATCCTCTACTTCAGGATTTTCTCTAATGAAGCATTTCCTTCCAAACTGTTCAATGGTTATTCCGTCGATATAATTCGATAGCGCTTGTTCACTGTATTTCATACCCTTTATGAACTGACCGATGAAGACCCTCTCGCCCGCCATACATGCTCTTATCGCAAGACCAATAGCTGCAGTGGTCTTTCCTTTACCATTTCCCGTATAGATATGAATGTAACCCTTTTCCATAGTGACCCCCCGATCGTGAGTTAGTGTTATTCTACTTCAAAAGCAATGAGAGTTTGTGAATGTTTTGCGAACGAGTTGGTAACCAAGTTGGAATGGAATGGTAAAGTAAGCGACATTAGTAGCATTTATGATTCTAGTGAAGTTCCGCTTTTCAAATAGTAGATTTGGCTTGAAATTCATGATGAGCAGCTGCAGAGTTACTAAGTTGACCAATATGTGAAATAAATCACATTACAGGAGGTATGAAAATGGCGAAGTATGAAGTAACTAAGTCTGTTGACGTAAGAGGAGAAGTCTGTCCAGTACCGGATGTTGAAACCAAGAGGGCTCTGAAGAAGATGAAAGCCGGAGAGATACTCGAGGTTTGGATTGACTATGCCATGTCGAAAGAGAGAATTCCCGAGGCAGTCAAGGGAATGGGACACGAAGTTCTCGAAATCGAGGAAGTCGGGAACAGCGAGTGGAAGATCTATATCAAAGTAAAGTGAAAAAAGGGGTGAGATGACATGGCCTGGACGGGTCTATTAGTTGGTCTCGTTTTTGGAATCATTCTTCAAAGAGGCAGAGTGTGTTTCAACTCAGCTTTTAGGGATGTTTTGTTATTTAAGGATAATTACCTTTGGAAACTGGGTTTTCTTGCAGTCGGGTTACAGATGATCACCGTTCTCTTTGTGGCTCAGATGGGCTGGATAAGGATTGCTCCTCCGACGCTAAATCTGTTTGGGAATATTGTTGGTGCCTATGTATTTGGGCTGGGAATGGTTCTCGCCGGTGGATGTGCGTCAGGTGTTACTTATAGGTCCGGAGAGGGAATGACAACCGCAATGATAGCCGCGGTCTTTTACGGTATAGGAGCTATGGCAATGAGAGGAGGAGTGTTTTCACCCATAAGGACTTGGGCGGCGCAATTTAACATAACAGTTGATGGGAATTCTTCCGTATATTTTGACAAGGTAGGGCCCACACTCGCGACAGTCCTGAATGTTAATCCCTGGATCCCTGCAGTAATACTAGCAGCTGTCTTACTTTGGTACACGCTAGGCACGAAGACCACGGAGAGAAAGACTAAGTTCAACTGGAAAGTTGCTGCGGTATCTCTCGCTGTTCTTTCTCCCATTGCATGGATAACAAGCGAGGCTGCTGGTCGAAATTATGGACTTGGTATCACCGGTGGTTGGGTCTCGATATTTGACTCCTACATCAGTAATCAGCCACTGAGATGGGATGGGTACGAAATAATCGGAATAATTCTGGGAGCACTCATCGCGTCAGTAATCGCCAAAGAATTCAAGTTGAGGATGCCGAAGAATCCGAAGACTTATCTCGTGGTTATGATAGGTGGAACAATGATGGGAGCAGGAGCTGTCCTTGCCGGTGGATGTAATATCGGTCATTTCCTTTCCGGACTTCCAACTCTTGCCATTTCGTCAATAATCGCAAGTGTCTTCCTTATTCTCGGCAACTGGACAATGGCTTACATACTTTACAGAAAGTGAGGCGTCTGATTTGAAGATTACAATCCAGGTTTTTGCACCACCGTATTCATATGAGGATCTTGACACAGCAATTAAGATCGCGGAAGCAGGACTTGATAAAGGCCACGAAGTGACGGTTTTCCTCTTTGCCGATTCAATACTATCCGTTAACAGCAAAGTCAAACCGATAAGGATAGATAGAGACATTCCACGAAAACTCGAATCGCTAATACAAGAGAAGGGTTTGAAAGTGGAGATCTGCGGAATCTGTATGGACTACAGGGGTGTAACTAAGGATATGATTATTCCCGGGTCCAGACCTAGCGGGCTTCCTGAACTGGCTTCATTGATTTACAACAGCGACAGGTTTGTTAACCTGATGGCATGAGGTGCTGTATGGAAAAGAAGATACTGTTTGTTGTTTATCATGCTCCAGCAGGCTCTATTTGGGTCAATGAAGCCTTTAGGACTGCATTTGGAATGTATGGCGAAGATATTGAGCCATCCGTTCTTTTGATGGAAGAGGCAACTGTTGCTTTTTCAAAGAAGACTAAGCCTGAATGTCTTGGCCTGCTCTCGATCTCCATGTGTTTTAGGTTTATCAAGAGGTACGAGACAGCAGTTTATGGTGTCAAAGAACATGTGGAAAAACTGAAAGTAAATGAAATCGAAGAGAGTTTCAATGCACAATTAATAGCTGAAGCCGATATCGGAGAGTTCTTCCACAAGTTTGACAATGTAATCTTCATGTGAGGTGTCTGGTATGTATTTAATAGTAGTGAAAAACGGGCCCAATAATTCTGCCGATAGAATCAAGATCAGTGCGGCGAAAGATGGGGACAAGGTTGTCCTAATTCAGGACGGTGTTTTTTGGGGACTAAACGAATTGACCACAAAGGCGGAGGTCTTTGCTATTAAGGACGATGTTGAGGCCAGGGGATACTCAGCTGATGACGTTACCGTGCCTATGATAACTTATGAAGGCTTCATTGACATAGTTGAGGAATGTGAGAAGTCAATAGGTTAGGCTATTATAGCGTGATTTGGGAGGTGCACTTCGTTTAGACGTGCACCTCCTTTCTACGGGAGGGATTTTAGATGCCATTAAAGCTTCCGGATTTGTTTCGCACTTTCTCAAATCAGACAAGAATTGAAATAGTTACGATGCTGATGGACAACTTCCTAACTGCTTCAGAAATTGCGTCGCTACTTCAAATAGATTTGTCAACTGTATACAGACATCTGCAGCAAATGAAGAAGCTTGGGATACTTACTTCAAGACATTTGCATGGCGTTGAGAGATTCGACTTCAGTTCTCCACACATTTTCAGAATGCTTGATGAGGCAATCTCCTTCATAACGGAACTTAAGGGATTCAAGCCAATTTCCTGCTCTGAGGGAATATGCAGTTATTATCTGGGGGGCGAGCTTGATGTCATCGAGCCTGACCAGCTTCTCGATATGAGAGGCGAATCTTGTCCAATTCCGGATATTCAAGCAAGAAAGACTCTGGAAAACATGAACCCTGGAGAGGTACTGATTGTTATTGTAGACTATCCGCTCTCGGGGGAGAGAATTCCTGTGTCTATTCAGAAAGAAGGCCATGAGGTAATCAAAAAGATAGTTGATAAATACGGTGATATAAAGATTTATATAAGGAGGAGAGAAAATGCTTGATGCGGTTGTAATTGGTGGTGGGCCTGGCGGTTATGTTTGTGCAATAAGAATTGCTCAGCTGGGTAAGAGAGTTGCGCTCGTTGAAAAGGAACATCTCGGTGGGACGTGCACAAACTGGGGCTGCATTCCAACAAAAGCGATGCTGACTTCGGCCCATTTGTATACCGAAATAGCTGACAAGTCAAAGAGACTTGGAATCGAAATATCCGATCTTGATTATGATCTGAAGAAAATCATGGCTCACATGAATAGAACGATCACGATGTCTAGAAAAGGGATTGAACACCTCTTGAAGAAAAACGAAGTTGATTTCTTCAATGACACGGCTGTGATTAAGGATGCAAAGCACGTCCTCCTGGAGCAGAGAGGGGAGATTCTGGATACGAATAATATTGTTATCGCAAGTGGATCTGAACCCTCCATGTTTAGGCCATTCAGTGAAGTCGAAGGAATCTGGACAAGCAACGACGTTTTTCGAATGGAAGAAATGCCAGAAAGTCTAGTAATTGTTGGCGGTGGTGTTATAGGAGTTGAGTTTGCAACATTCTTCAGTTCATTCGGAGTGAAGACTACTATCGTCGAACTTGCAGACCATATCCTTCCATACGAGGATAGAGATGTTGCCGACGATATTCGAAAGTCATTGACAAGGCAAGGAGTAGAGATAATAGAGAGAACAAAGGTGACAGAGGTGGAGAAGGAGGAATGTACCTTCATTCTGAATGCCGAAGGTGAACAGGAGCTCTCACTCCAGGCTGAGAAAGTTCTTGTCGCAGTCGGTAGGCGACCGAGCATTAGCGAAGACGTAAGAAATCTTGGCCTCGAAATTGAAAGAGGAGTCATTACGAACAGCCGAATGCAGACAAACATTAAGGGCATTTATGCTATTGGCGACATAAGAGCCGGAACAATGCTTGCTCACGTGGCCAGCTACGAGGGGATAGTAGCGGCTCACAACATTGCTGGAGAAGAGATCGAAATGGATTACTCGGCAGTTCCCTCGATTATTTTCTCCAGCCCAGAGGTAGGATCAACCGGGATAAGGGAAGACGACATCGAAGACATGGAGAAAGTAAGTATCGCAAAATTCCCTTTGAGCGCAAATGGTAGAGCAAGAACTGTACTAGAAAACACTGGGTTTGTGAAGGTAATAGCAGATAAGGAAAGTGGAAAGGTTCTTGGTATGAGTATAGTTTCTCCTTCAGCTACAGAGCTAATAATGGAAGGGGTAATTGCGGTCAAGAACGGTTTAACGGTAGAAGAACTTGAGAACTCAATACATCCTCATCCTACGCTATCAGAGACAGTACTTGGTGCCCTGGAGGGTATTGATGGAATGAGCATCCATATCTAAAGTAGTTCCTTAGTTAAGGGCATCCCTTTACAGTCAATGCTTTGGGATGCCCACATTTGCTTTTCTAATGCTGGAAATTCTATGCTCTTCTCTACAACCTTGATTTCTTGATTATGGCTCTTCAGCCTTTTCGTAAGGTTCCTTTCTCTAAATCTTTAAGCAGTAACTAGATGAATATTATCAAAAGGATTCTGAACAGTCTTAGAAGTCTTTCGAATAAATATTCTTCGTCTGGCTGAAGACCTCTGTCTTAGCAAAAGTATGCTTGTAAAACTTCAGATCCAGCTTAATCATTATATGGCCCTCAGTCTCAAAATCGAGTTCAGCCTTAGTTTCGTTTACTCTTGCAGAGAAACCGACTGGCATCTCCATCTCCGGACGAAGGACACAGGCAATAGTTACTCCCGGATAAAACTTGAAGCCAAACTTTCCTTCTATCTCAGGGGATCCGTCAAATTCGATCTTATCAACAAAGGTTGCATTGTGGTCAATAGAGCCCCTTGAATAGCATCTGTCATGAACGCCGTAGAAGTCGATCTTTGCCTCGACTTCATAATGAAATTTCGGAGAAATCCGAATCTCGGGACCGAATTGAAGATCAATGCTTGCGACTTTTGCTTCCATTCCATAGAACAGCTTAATCGGTACGCTGATTTTTACGGGGATTCCGCATACGCTAATGCTTACCTGTGGTTCAGCAATTTTCTCCGTTTGTCCAGTCTTAAACCCTTCCTCTCCAACTATCTCGAGTATCGAAGAGAGTGTTGCCGGAAAGCGAAACGTTCCATTAGAGCTGAATTTGTTCAAAGAAAGATGAAAATCAAGGCTGATATTTGCGTCAAGGATCAGTTTGTTCTTGATTGCAGCCTTCATCTCATCCTCGTCAATGATTGATACATCCCATTCTTTTGTGATCAGGTTTGTTGTTACACTCTCTGCAAAGGCACGATCTCCTTCAGTTCCAAATTTCTGTATGATTTCTGATACATCACCCTCAATGTTCAGTATCAAAGTGCCCAGCGCCTCTTCTACAAAAGCTTCTTCAGTTCCTAGTGTTACTTTTGAAGGGTCGGTATCATTCACGGAAATAACTCTTCTGAAAGAGTCGTTCATTGTGTCAAAAATGTAATCACCGAGAGAGAAGTGAGGGATAGAAGACGTCTTCGAAAACACTATTTGGTTTTCCAATTCACAGGGCTCTTGTACAAGAAGAGAAGAGTTGATCACAAGCGATCTGGGCACAGAATTGCTAATTGCAATGACGCCTCTTGGAAATCTGGTTGAAGAAACCATTGGCGGTTGCTGGACTCTGAAAAGAACTTTTCTGAAGGAATGAGGGCCGGAGTTCTCTTCATCTGGTATATCGTGTCTAAAGGTTAGAAGATATCCATCGCTAATATTTGGATTGTGCACGCCGGCACCAGACTGATATAAGGCACCGGAGAACAAATCAGTATCAGATAAACTCGAGAAATCCTGAGATCCTTCAGAAACCGGGTGAAAAACAGAGTCAAAGCGCTTGATGATTGTACCTTTTGAATCGTAAATCAGATACTCATATTCAATGCCTGTCACATCTATGGATTTGATATAGAGGTAACCAAAGTTTCTCTCTGCAATAGAAGAACCTTCTTCAGGTGTCCACTCCATTCTAAGATCCTGAAACGCAATCAGAGTTCCTTTTCCCAAATGTGAGATCGACATGTCTGAAGGCGAAAAGAGGAGACCACCTCCATAATAAGCACCGTCGTTAAGTTCTTCAAAGGGGACCCTAACGACAACCGGATTATCCACAACAATGCACGAAGAAATAGAAAAGACAACGAAAAATGCTGCTACAAACAACAAAATCGTTTTTGTTAAGTTCTTCACAGCCCACCTCCAGGAAACAAATAAGTCAATGATAAGCTTAAATTCCGCAAGATTAAAAAATAAAGATAATGAAAAAACTATACTATTTGATCAAAAAATATCTCGGTAAGAACCAAGAACATTTATTCACAAAATTACAATATATATTTTAACACATTTTCAAGCCCACGATGAGAATAAAGATAGTCCGAATACTCAAATTAGAAAGCCTTTATTGCCAGCTCTTGCTCTCGAAGTCGCTTACTCCCTTTTCCGCAAGATCCTTGTCAGGAAATTCCTCGATTGCCTTCGCTTCATCGCGTGTATCGGTTGTGAAATATTGTTCCGCAGGAGCAAATACACAGATCTGGGCGGCTCTATATGTTCTAAACCTCATTCCACACTTATCGCAAAGCCCTATGTCCTCAACGTCTCTCCTGAAATTCACTTCCCTATTGTACCTTCTGCAGAAGGATTTGTTCCTTTCGTCGGCAAAGAAATACAAGGCTTGAGGTTGCCTCGAATTCTCCCCTCCGGACAATTCCGCTTCTTCTGAATTCAACCATTTCCAGGACGTTGCGTGAAGCCTTTCAAGATCAAGATCACTCTTTCTCAAAATATTCACCTCTCGTGGCACACCATTTCCTATGAAATGTTATCATGAATGTACCTAATACACGAGGGGGAATGATTTTGAAGAAGTTACTACTAGTTTTCCTGATGGCGATTTTCTCACTGACCCTGCTCGGAACAGAGTACGCCGTTAGGATTACCAAAGATGGGGAAGACGTTCCAGAAGAGTTTTGGATAACCAGAGAAGAAATCGAACAGGCATTTGGCGCGACCGTTGCGAACGCAAGTAGCCAGGGGATAACTCTTGATCCGTATTTCGATAGCTATTACATCCCTAGCGAGATCGGTCTAAAAACGATGATAATACCATACATAGTTGACCAGAAGCTCATCGATTTCTATGCAGAGGAAAACAATCTTCTTCCTTCTGATGAAGAAGTTGAGGCCGAAACGGATACAATGATGGAGATGTACACATCGAATCCTGGGCTGATCGAGCAAATTGAGACTATCTACGGCTCGCTTGAGACCTTCAAAGATGAAATGAGGAGTTACGTATATGCTGCCCTCAAGGTTGAACTCGTTCAGAATTCGGTTGCTCCGCTTACTGAAGAAGCTCTAGCGGTTTACTTTGAGGAGTTCAGGACCGAAATCAAGAACCAGTATGAAACGATTAGGGCACGACACATTCTTGTGACCGATGAATCCACTGCTACTGAGCTCATGAGTAGAATCGAAAGTGGAGAAATCACTTTTGGCGAAGCTGCCCTTCATTACTCCATTGATTCAGGAACGGCTGCCAATGGTGGGGAGCTTGGATCGCTGCAAAGAGGGCAAACTGTGCCGGAGTTTGAAGAAGCTATCCTTACCGCACCAATAGGTAAGCTTTACGGTCCTGTAAAAAGCGAGTTTGGTTTTCACTTAATAATCGTTGAAGAGAGAACAGAGATTAACAGTCTGGCCGATATGGTGAGCTCTCCCAGATATAATGATTTCGTTTCAGGTTATCAGAACGATTCTTACAATCGTTGGTTAGAGAGGTACATAAGCGAAAACAACTTTGACTATGTGATTCTTGATGGTGAACTGCTGTTCTACAAGGAATACGCGGAAGCTATAGGGACAGAAGAGACGGCGAATGAATTCTTCGTCGAAGTTGCCGCGAAAGTCTTCGGTGAAGGAGACTCATCTTCGCAGGTCTCACCCGTGGAGTACGCTGTCTACATCGAGTTGTCTCAAATGTTGGGATACACCGAGAGTATTGACTACGAAGTGGCCGTAAGGTCCTTGTTTGAGATAGGAGAGAAGCGAGGCATGATTGTCCAGATGATGTATGAGCTTGATAGCAACGTTCCTGAAGTTGCGGCTGCTTATTACAACTCCTGGCTAGAGGAACTAGAAATGACGTTCATGAATCAACAGCTTCTTCAGCAGCAGCTGAGCAACTACGGGCAAAGTTTCGTAGATTATGTCTTCAGTACAATTGATGAAATCGAATCGGGACTGGAAGCCACGTTAGAAAGGGAAATGTCTCAGGAAGTCAGAGCAGATATTCTTTACATTTTGATAAGGAACAACTCTCTATCTCTAGATCTTGACTACAGCCCAGACTGGATTGAAGAGAAGCTCAGTAAAAGGCTCACTTACATGGAAGCTCTAATGGAAGTCGATCCTTCTGAAGAGGCTCAGTTAGAGATCGATTCAATAATCTCAGAGCTGGAATACCTTGCTGCAGAAAGGGATAGCCAGAACGCAACAGACTAAGTTTTCATCAATATGAGTGAAGAACCGGAGGATCAAGCTCCGGTTCTTCTTTTTCCGATTTTGCTTCAGCCTGTCAAGCGCAGAGGAATCTGGGAATGGCTACGATGATACTTGAGGAACCTACGCACCAATTCCTTCTCTCACAGGCTCGACGGCCTTTCCCTTTGAGCCATTGCTGTTATCTGTTCTCTTTTCTTCGAAGAGTCTCGACATGCCCTTCATCAGAAATACGATAGTTAGAATAGCGTTGCCAATGCATGACAAGAGCACAAGATAATGGACAGGGAATCGATCAACAGCAAAACCAAAGATCGCAGAACCTAAAGGAGTTGCAATCTGAGAGAGAATTGAGATCACGGAGAACACCCTGGATCTGTAGCTAGTAGGAACAATCCGGTGAAACAGAGTTTGAAGCGGGGTGTTAACAAATGCATTAAATACTCCCATCACGAGAATCGGCACTCCAAGTGCTGCAAAGTACAACGATGAAGCGCCGCCAAAAAGATTCATGAAGTAGGGAAAGAAGAAAGCTGCCAGAACGAAATTGATGACTGTTTCCGTTGCTAGACCTCCAGCAAAGAGACTTCCCTGTCTTCTCTTAGAAAGAACAGTCCCCAGGAGAATGTTTCCTATAAGAACTCCGACCACCCATCCAGACTGAAGGAACCCATATTGTTGACTGGAAAAACCGACCACAGTTCGCGCGAAAAACGGGAACACAACCGTAAACACCGGTGCCAAAAGGAAATTCGATACCATAGCAAATATCAGAACCATCATCAGTCCCTTTATTTTTCTGAGATAGCTGATTCCCTCAACAATATCGACAAAGACACTCTTTACGGAGACTCTAGATTTCTCAGTTGTTTGTTCGTAAACTATGAAGATCTCACTGATTGCGGATGCGACGAAAGACACTCCGTTCAGAATGAACACTACTTCGATTCCGAAAAGTCCGTAGAGCACTCCACCCAGCGCCGGTCCCACAATATAAGAGATTGAATTTACTGCTCCAAGGATAGAATTTCCTCTCAAGAGCTTGTCTTCTTCGATAATATCCGGAAGCATTGCCGCAGTTGCGGGATCGAAAGAAATATCAAGTGTCGAAATCAACAGCTGAAATATGAAAAGGATAGATATTGTAAGGGTTTCTGCATTTGCCATATAGGCCATGGCGAGAATAGCTGCCCCTCTGGCAAAATCCATGTAGATCATTATTAGTTTCCTGTTGAACCTGTCACCAACTACGCCTGCAATTGGTCCGAAGATAATCCTGGGTATCATAGTAATCACTGCGAACGTGCCCATAATTGCTCCGGAACCAGTTAGGTCAAGGATGTATAGGGGAATTGCCAAAGCCTGAACGCCGCTTCCTATGAGAGAAACTAACCTTCCAACTGAAAAGAGCCAGAAATTCCTTCCCATATCTTTCGCCGCACCACCTTGAATTTATTAAATTATTAGTACATATTATCACATACAGTGCAACAAAATCAAGCTGTAATTTAATAAATATCATTACAAGTAAAAACAATACTAATTATAGTTCAAATTCAGTTATGATTATCAAATGAGTATGAAGATGTCTGCTTTCGGACAGTGCTAAAGTCTGGATGGTCTAAGAGACCGGTGTGGCAGTCGTCATAACACATTAGCCAAATGACTTCACACATTGTATATGTGTTCTGCATCGAAGAGGTTATACCAATATGTCCGCGATTCTGTCGTGTTCTTGTATAAGAAAAGCGTTCGAGTAATTTCAGGGTTCGCCTGGAAGATCAATTGAGTTTAAAGGACCTGTGAAGTGCGCTTCAAAACGAAAGAGATGTATCTGATACTTTTTAGACTTCTCAAAAGGGTTTCTAAGATTGACATTCATTCATTGCAGGTTGCGTGTGTTTCAAAGATAGTTGGAAGGGAACTCGGGTTCTCCAAGCATAGACTGAATGTTGTTGGGTTTCTGCATGATATTGGTCTCCTTAATCCCGGACAGGTGAACCGGTTCAAAGAACTCTCGGTGTTGAAAATGCGACTATCAGCAATTGGTTGGCTCTTGACAGTGGACTTCAGGAGAATCACGCGGTAGTCGGAGCCAGAATAGTGAGGCATATAGAAGATATCTCCGAAATATCGGACGTGGTTGAAAAGCACCATTATTATTCGATGCTACTTAACCCGGAGATCGATCATGACATAATGGCAAGCGTTGTACATCTTGCAGATTCCGTGAGCATACGGATGTTGTCTGGTGAGAAAGACTTTAACCAGATGGAGACAATCAAACGCTCAGTTGTAAACTCAAACGAGTTTCTAGAGAAAGCGAAGTTTGCATTTGAAAAGATCTCGAAAAAGAAGGGCTTCTTGTGGACCGAAGTGGATGAGAACACCGTTTACGACGAATTTGAAAGGGATCTTGAGGAAAATCCTCTGAGTAATTCCGATCTACAATCTTTGGGAGACATTCTCATGTACATGACCGATGTTAAGAGCCGTTTCACCACCTTTCACTTAGAGAGAATTGCCTATGTTTCGAAGCTTCTTGCAGAAAGAGAGCATCTTGGAGAGGAAAGGGCGATGGAAGTATTTTTTGCTGCCAAAATTCATGACCTTGGAAAGATAGCAACTCCAATATCTATTCTCGAAAAGCCGTGAAAACTAACTAGGGGAGAGACCTGTATAATGCAGCACCACATCTTCGATTCCTACCTAATAGTCGGCGGAAGAGAGGCAATCGAGAAACACAGACTCCTGCAGTGGGGAGTGAACCACCATGAAAGATTGGACAGTAGTGGTTATCCCTGGGAAAAGAGCTCAGCTGAACTCGATCTGGAATCAAAAATTATAGTGATTGCAGGCGTATTTGTGGCATTGACAGAAGATAGACCGTATCGAAAAGGAATGTCTATAGGTGCTTCTTTGGACGTAATAGTCCGTCAAGTTCAGAGCGGATTACTTGATGAATATGTATTTACGAAACTGAGGGAACTGGTTGCCGAAGGTCTTGACTTCACTAGAACGAACACACGAAAAACCCTTTTCTTCTATGAAACTTAGCTGCTAGAAACAAATTCTATTACCACTGCAGGAACTGTCAGAAATCAATACATTTCGTCATCTAGAATTCGTTATCTTTGTTTGCTCCCTTTTCTTTCTTATGAGAGCCGTTGAGGATAAGGCTTCATCTTTGAAGTGTTATCTGTGGAGGTGATTAGGGTGATTGAAGTAAGAAGGGCTGGAGAAGAGGAACTAGAGTTCATTGCAGGTTGTGGTCGGGTGATTAACCATGAAATATCTGAATCGGTTCAAAGAAGAATACCGTGGTTCACGGGAAAAAGGCTGAACGATCTGGTGTCTCTGATAGGGCTTCTGAAAGGGAAGTGCGTTGGGTTCCTAAACATGTTTCCGATTGAGATCTTTCCCTGGGGACCGGTTGGCAAAGAGCTGTTTGTCATTACCTGTCTCTTTGTTACGTGGGACTATCAGAATAATGGAGTAGGTAAGAGAATGATGTCTAGCGCTATTGATATTGCCATGAGTTCTTCAGGAAAAGGGGTAATCTTATTTGGATACACAGATCCGAAATGGTACCTCCCTGTCTCTTTCTTTGAGAAGTTGGACTTAAGTGAAATCTCTAGAAACGGAGAAGAGAGATTGATGATGCTTGTTCTATCCAGTAAGGCAGAGATACCGAGACAAATAGTCAGCAAGTATACTTATTAGCCTGTTGAAGGGAAAATTGTGGTCGATCTCTTCTTCAACCGTTTCTGCTCAACCAGTGAAATAGAGGCATATAGAGTTATGAGAGTTGTGAAAGAGTTCAAATAAAATGTCATTTTCAATCTTCACGAAATCGAAGAGCCGGGAGTCGAGGAAGAGTTCGGATTGCCAAGAGCGATTTTCGGAAATGGGAGAGAGATATTCTAGGGATATGAAGCTCCTGAGAATGGAATAAGAGATGCGATTACAAACAAAATCAACTCTAGATAAGGATTTCATTCACTACTGGTGAACAGTATGTTTGGAAGAGAATCGTAATTGTGCTGACGAAGTGAGTTCTTAGACCAATTCTTTCGACGGATCTCTGTGAAGATCAAAAGAATACAACAGGTTTTCAGGACAGAATCACTTTTGCTAGGCCGACTAAGCAACAGTGACTCTTTAAATCACGTCACTTCGGACGATTCTTTATCATATAATAGTGGAGAAAAGGCATCGGCAATTGCCGCGTAATGATAAGTTTATCCATGAGAGGTGATAAACGTGAAAGCGCTTTGGAAGGGAAAAGTCATTGCAGAGAGCAACCAGACAATCGTAATTGAGGGTAATCACTACTTTCCTCCCGGGACAGTAAACAAAGCTCTTCTTGAACACAGCGATTTAACTACCATATGCCACTGGAAGGGCGAAGCTCACTATTACAACATCATTGTTGACAGCGAGAAGAACGAGAACGCTGCCTGGTACTACCCTGAACCACTTGAAGGAGCATCAATCATCAAGGATTTCGTTGCGTTTTGGAAAGGTGTAAGAGTTGAGTAGACTCTTTGGAGAAGAAAAGCAGAAAAGCAGAAAAGCGATGCTCATAGGCATCGCTTATTTGTTCTTCCTTACAAGACTATTCTTCTGTTTTGTGTTTGGAAAAGCCCTTCTTTAAGAGGTTCAAGGCGGGACCGCCCAGAAAGACCAACACTATCAGAATAAACAGAACCAGTGAAATCGGTCTTGTGAAAAACTGACCCATGCTTCCTCCGGTCTTTATAAGACCGACTCTTAGATTATCTTCGACCATCGGTCCAAGAATCAAGCCCAGTATCATTGGAGCTAAAGGAACTGATAACCTTTCAAAAAGGAATCCAATCAGACCAAAGATCAGCATTACATAAATATCAAAATAGCTGTTTCTTATTGCAAAAGAACCAATCATTGAAAAGAGGACTACTGCTGTTAAGACTACGCTAGTTTTCATCTTCAGAACGAAGGCGAAAGCCTTTATTCCAAGGTAGCCAATCGGAATTAGTAGAATATTCGCAAGAATCGCAATACTGAAAACGCCATTCACCAAATCGGGAGATTCCGTGAATATTAGTGGTCCGGGCTTCAGACCGTACATGAGCATAGCCCCGAGGACTATAGCGGTTATTGTGTCTCCGGGAACGCCGAAAACCAGCGCGGGAATCCATGTTCCTCCGAGAGCCGCATTGTTCGCGCTTGTTGGAGCAATTACTCCCTTGATATTTCCCTTACCAAAGTCTTCACTGTTTCTTGAAGTCTTTTTCTCTACGCCATAGGCTACCCACGACGCAATATCTGCTCCAGCTCCAGGAAGCGCTCCCACAAAAGTGCCGACAAATGCAGACTTAATAAGCGTCCACTTGTTCTGCCAGATTATTCGAAGAGCTTCGAGCGGAGATATCTTCACCTTCTCTGTAATTGGAGGTAGCTGCAGCTTTGAAGCGCCTTGTTGAACACGCTTCAATACTTCAGAAATGCCGAAGAGCCCAATCATAACTGGTATGAAGCCGAGACCGTCCATTAACTCTATGTTTCCGAAAGTGTAGCGAGGAAAGCCGGTAGTCACATCGATTCCTATAGTTGAGATCAGCAATCCAAGCACGGCCGATGTCAGACCTTTCATCATGTTGCCTTTGCTGAGTACCGCACTCATGCTGAGTCCGAAAAGGCCCAGCCAGAAGTATTCGAAGTTAGTAAACTTGAGAGCAAAATTAGCGAGAGGAGGAGCGATTAGTATTAGAAGAAGTATTCCAATCAAACCACCTATTGCCGAGCAAAACAGGTCGAGTGTAAGCGCCAGAGAGCCCTTCCCCTTCTTGGCCAGCTCAAATCCGTCAAGAGCCGCAGCTCCTGAAGCTGGAGTCCCTGGTATTCTTAAGAAGGTTGCCGGTATGTCGCCTGAGAATATCGATGTGAATGATACTCCAAGAACCATTCCAAGACCGGCGAGAGGGGTCATGTAGTAACTGATTGGAATAATTAGAGCTACGGCCATAGTTGCAGTTAATCCCGGCAGACCACCGACAAAAATCCCGAATGTCATTGCCATCAGAACAGGGAAAATTATATCGGGGCTGAAAACTGCTAATACAGAGTCCATTTGTTCACCCCCTGATGATATTCATGATTACTCCCTCGGGAAGAGGAAGTCTGAATAGTGTTCCGAATATCAGGAATATCATGACAGCTAAGATTGTTGAATATATGATTGAACGAAGTACTTTCACATTAAGTATCATCATCAGTACTGACGAAACGATTATCGTGCCCAGTATGAACCCCAAAAACTCAATAATCGGAACAAAGAACAAGATGGCGGCTACTACTGCGACTATGTTCTTTATTCCCTCAAAGGTAAATCTTTCTTCAAACGCAATCGACGAGTCTTTCGGTATCATTTTCTTTTTGATCATGACAACGCTCTTAATGATATAATAAGCGCCAACAATCATAAGAACTACAGCCAGTGTGAAAGGGAAGAATTTCGGTCCGGGTAAAGTCTCTCCCCTTATTCTATAGGCTGGGAAAGACCATCCAAAATACAATACCAGTAATGCTAAGACGATTAGAAATACACCGAAAACTATGTTCTTGATATTCATCAAATCACCCCGATTACTCAATATGGAAAAGGCGACCCAAGAGGGCCGCCTGCTGCTGCAGTTTATTCGATGAATCCTCCAAGCTTGAGAACTTCTTTCCAGGCGCTATCCTGTTGCTTTGCAAATTCGTAGAATTCTTCGCCATTTCTGATCTTTATTCCGAATCCGTTAACTGCCATGAAATTCGCAAATGCGTCGGAATTGGCTATCTTGAGGACTTCGGTTTCGAGTATTGCCTTGACTTCATCGGGAGTGCCGACAGGAACGGCAATACCTCTCCAGGTACCTGCGGACCAGTTTATACCCTGTTCCTTCAGTGTGGGAACGTCCGGGAATTTGCCTAGTCTTTCATCTGACATAACTGCGAGAGCCTTAAGCTGACCGCTCTCCAACTGAGAAGCTGCCTCGGCTATCGAACAGGTTATTACATCGACATGCCCTCCGAGAAGCTCGATTATCGAAGCGGCCGCTCCTGTTGTCGGAACCCATGTGACAGAATCAATGGGAACGCCTGCTTCATTGAACATACCAATTCTGGCGAGATCCCATATGGAAGCGGCACTTGAACCGGAGAAGAAGAATTCATTTGGATTTGCCTTAATATCGGCAAGTAGTTCGTGAATATCATTCCACGGAGCATCTGCAGCAACGATAACGCCTGCTGCGTCTTCGTTGAACTGCGCAATGTACTCAAAGTCTTCGTAAGTTATCGTTGTCAGTCCTAGCCAGTGCATATTGGCGATCTCAAGTGTTACAAGGGTTATTGTGTAGCCATCTGGTGTTGCATACACTCCGGCACTGTGACCGACTGCCCCGCCGCCCCCAGTTCTGTTCACAACTGTGAAGGGCTGACCCAGAGCTTTGCTTAACTCGTCAGCAACGTATCTCGCAACTCTGTCAGTTCCACCGCCTGCACCCCAGGGGCAGATAACCGACACGGGCTTTCTGGGATAGTCAACGCTAAATGCCAGCGATGAAGCAATCAAAGCGATGACTAAGAAAACTAGAAACTTCTTCACAAAAAACACCTCCTATTGAGTATCAGGGTTTCCCCCAATAAAATCAAGAACCTGTTTCTTAGACGGTTGTCCTTCTGTAGAACCAGTCTTTGTGCAAGTCAATGCCGCAGCTGAAAGGGCAAACTGAAGAGAATCTTCTAAATCTCTGTCTTCCAAATAACAGCATAACAAAGAAGCAGTGAATGTATCTCCAGCCCCAACAGTATCAGCTACTTCAACTATCTTTGCTCTGCCTTTCACGCTTTTCTTTCTTGTCGCTATTACGGCTCCCTTCACTCCACACCTGAGGGCTACTACTTTCGGGCCGAGTTCCAGTAGGTAATTGGCTGCATCCTCTGGATCGCCCTTGATACCTAGCACCTCCTGCTCCTCATCGTTTAGAGAAACGATATCGGCGTAGCCCGAAATAACGCTCAGATATATAGATTTCGCAAGCTCGCTGGACCAGAGTTTGCCACGATAATTCAAGTCGAATGAGATGACTGCGCCATTCTCTCTCGCTCTTTTCATGAGCACAAGACTTGCTTCAAGACACTGTCTACTAATCGCCTGCGACACGCCACTAAGATGGAGAATTCTAACTCCTTCAAAATCAACGTCTCTTGCGTCATCCACGCTGTAAGTACTGGCTGCAGCATCCTTTCTCCTGTAGATGAATTCATGTTTGTCGCCTGTGAAGCTGGCAAAGTACATTCCTGTGAGACGATCTTCATCTACGATGACGTTGGTAGTGTCGACTCCGCTGGATCTCCAGAGATCAAGGAAACCTTCTCCGAATGAATCTTGTCCTACCTTTGTAATGTATCCAGAGGTATGACCGAGTTTAGAGATACCAAGTGCCACATTCGAAGTATCACCTCCCCAGGTCATCACGAACTCTCCGGCTTTTGACAAGCTTCTTCTGCCCTTACTGTAGAAGGCTGCGAGCGGTTCTCCAAAGCAAAGGACTTCTGGTGTCACAGAATCACCTCAGTAGCCTCTTCTCGCCTGCACCGTGTACGTTCAGGAAGGTTTCGATTGCCTGCCAGTCGGGCAAAGGTTCGATATCGCCCTTCAAGCTGACCGTTATTGCTCCGGCAACGTTTGCAAACCTCAAAGAATCTTCGATGGTGTTGCCCTGAAGGTAACTTGCAAGGAAGGCTCCATCACAGGCGTCGCCGGCCCCCAGCTCATCGATCACCGGGACCTTGTATGAAGGCATTGAATATTCCTTACCGTCTACCAAAGCTTCAACTCCGTCAGAACCCTTCTTGAACACGATAATACGTGCTGATTCTGCCATTTCAATAATCTTCGCTCTTGCGACTTCTGAATCATTGCCGAAAAGCATCGCCATGTCGCCAGCGCCTGTAAAGAGAATATCTGCCTTCCTGACGAATGGTTCAAGTACTTTGATTGCATAATCTCTCGTCTTGAGCACATTGATCCTTATGTTTGTATCGAAAGCGATTTGAGCTCCAGATTTTTTTGCCAGGTCAATGCTTTTCAGAGCGGCTTGATTACAGCTATCACTAAGTGCAGGAGTAATTCCGCTAACGAGGAAAAGGTCCAGATCAACAAAGTGCTCGTCCTTCAAGTTTTCCGGTCCAAAATGTGCTGCTGCCGAATCTTTACGGTAGTAGAAGACCATGGTCTTGTTAGGGACGGGGTAACTCCTCTGGACAAAGTACACGCCGGTTGGATTACTTCTGTCTTCAACCACACCATGTGTATTGACTCCCTCGGACCGGAGTGAAGAGAGGATTACTTTTCCGAATTCATCTGCTCCAACGGCTGTGAGAAACGAGCATTCTACACCCATTCGTTGCATCTGTATTATAGTATTTGCTTCGGAGCCTGCCACATGTCTCTCAAAAAGGGTCTGGAACCTAAGAGCACCCTTTTCTGTCGGGTTCATCTGCACCATTATCTCTCCAAGTCCGAGAGCTCTCTTCACATCTTCACCCCCTAGAGCGCATTCATTTCTTTCAGAGCGTTTTCAATCTTCCGATAAACTGAATCCGATACAAGTGAATAAGGATGCCTAGGATAACCGGAATCAATGCCCCTCATTTTCAACATTGCATGAATTGCAGGAATGCTTTGAGCGTAGTGCTGAATGTCTCTAAGTTTATTCACTCTCAGCTGAAGCTCGAGTGCCTTCTCATAATCACCTTCAATACTTTTTTCATATAGTTCGAGTACCGGTTCAGGAAGTGCGTTCGCCAGTCCGCATATAGCAGCATCGGCACCCAGTGGTATGGAAGGCATGATGAAGGCTTCTGTGCCGCTTATGTAGCAAAACTCATCCATGTCCATGTTGAATTTCACGCCGTAGAAATAGAGAAGGTCGAACGTGCTATCCTTTATTCCATAAAGACCCACGTCTTTTAGTTTCTTAAGAGTCTCGATATCTATCGTTACTCCGGTGGTTTTTGGATTGTTGTAAATGAATACAGGAAGAGCAGTTGACTCTATGAGCTTTTTGAAGAATCTGACGATATCGGCCTGAGAGTACGGGAAATAGAAGGGTACCACAGTTGCAACGGCCTTGGCGCCAGCGTGTTCGGCATGTTTGGCAAGTTCGAATATATCGTTCGGATTGCTCGAACCGATGTGGGCGATTACTGGTACTCTGTCTACTGCCCCCTTGATTGCTAGTTCAGTTACCTTCTTACGTTCATCCACAGTCATAAGCGGTCCACCACCGTAAGTACCGCATACAAAGAGACCATGAACCTTTTTGGAAAGGAAATCTATGAGATTTAGATACCGCTTCTCATCGATATTTCCCTCTGAGTCAAATGTTGTTAGTACTGGTGGAATAATGCCTTTAAAAGCTCCCATGTTGAACCTCCGAGATTAGAATTTTAGGTATGATAATGATCTTCTAGATAATGAAAGTATATCGAGTGATTCTTCACCCTCTCTTACCGCAAGGCAAGCGAAGAGCGAATCAACAACCACCATCTGAACACATCTGGAGACTATTGCGTCGGTACGCAAGTTCATTTCTTCTGGTACAGATGCAATAATGCTAAGATCTGCTATTTTGGCTAATGTTGAATCCCCAAATCCCGTCAAGGCGATGATTTTTACAGAGTTTTCCACTTTCTGCAACGGTAAAACCACGTCTTTGCTTTCTCCCGAATGAGATATTGCGAAGACACAGTCGTTTTTCTTGAGCTTAGAAAGAGTGACAGCATTCGTATGTGAATCGGGGCAATAAATAGCATCCTTACCGAGAAGATTCAATTTGAAAGACAGATTGTTTGCTATCGATCCCGATACTCCGTAACCGATGCAGATTATTCTTCTGCATTGTTCGATCAGATCGACTGCATCGGGTATCATTTTTCCGATAGAGCTTTTGGTGTTTGCTCTTAAAGCCATAATGCAGCCGTTGAAGATTTTTCTCACGACATCTGACGGTGAATCTTCTATTGTGATGTCTTCGTAAGGGTGATAGAAGGACGATCCAGCGATTTCCGAGGCAAGAGTGACTTTGAATTCATGAAAGCTTTCATATCCTAGCTGTCTGTAAAACCTCACTACTGTTGATTCACTTCCCACTTTCGATCTATTCATTAGCTGAGTTATCGAAAGATTTACTGTTTCGGAGGGATTTTGAAGAATCGCATCCGCTATCCTCTTCATTGTTGGAGTGAAATCAACACTTTCCCTTGCAATTCTGTCAAGAAGATTTCCCAATTGAATCACCCTACATAGAAAAAATTTCTACTATAATCTATCACGATCCTTAGATTTGCCCAAGTCGACTTAGAGAATGTCATTGACGATTATGAGTAATAGGGAGCACATAATGCCAATTTTGCTCATCAGATTGAATTCAATGGGGTGCAATCATCAGAAAAAATTTTTTTTATGATCCGAGATTCTGGCGATTTTTGCACAGTTCTTCCAAAACTGTCGTGCTATTATCTTTGTAGGAATCGATTGCCAACTTTCCCTGGTTGTAGTGATGGACAGGTTAGGCGTTGAAATCTGTAGATTCATATAGTCATGTATTGATAGGAGGAGGATTGACAGTGTCTACTGTTGTGACTTTTGGGGAAATAATGATGCGACTTGCAACTCCATTAGGAGAGAGGTTTGAGCAAACTAAGAACTTCGAGGTTGTCTATGGGGGGGCGGAGGCTAATGTTGCTGTCGCGATTGCGCGTTATGGAGGTAAGAGCTGCTTCGTCTCGAAAGTATCGGACGATCAGTTCGGAGATGCGGCCAAGGGAAACATTTCGATTCATGGGGTGGACACCAGTCATGTTCTGAAAGGCAGCGGTAGATTAGGCAAGTACTTCTACGAACCCGGTTACTCTCAAAGGCCTTCAAAAGTGATCTACGACCGCGACGACTCGGTTTTTTCGAACTCCAAACCCGAAGATTTCTCGTGGGAAGAGATCTTCGATGGAGCGTCTTGGTTCCACTTTACTGGTATCACTCCGGCTTTAAGCGACCGGTTGATCGCCATCTGTGAGATTGCCCTAAAGGAGGCAAAGTTAAGAGGAATAACCGTTTCATGCGATCTAAACTACAGAGCGAGGCTTTGGACCAAGGAAAAGGCGAAGAAAGTGATGACTGAGCTGATGAAATATGTCGATGTTCTCTTTGCGAATGAAGAGGACAGCGAATCTGTCTTCGGTATTAGAGCCGAAGACTCAGACGTGAGCGATGGTCGCCTGAGTGTTGAAGGTTACAAAGATGTCGCAAAGAAACTCAAGAAAAGGTTCGATCTGAAGGCTGTTGCGATTTCTCTTAGGGAGAGTGTTAACGCAAATTTCAACAGATGGTCGGCTTCTCTTCTTTACGGTGAGGAATTCTTGCTTTCAACGAAATACGACATAAACATAATTGACCGTGTCGGAGGAGGAGACGCATTTGCTGCGGGACTTATCTTTGGACTTGATAGCTTGTGGGAGCCAAAGAAAGCGCTTGAATTTGGTGTGGCCGCTTCCTGTCTGAAGCACACGATAAAGGGAGACTTTAACATCGTTTCCAGAGATGAGGTTGAGAAACTACTTGGAGGAAATACCTCGGGAAGAGTAGTCAGATAGGATGGAGACCCAAGACTACCTGCAAAGGTACGACAGATGTGGTTTTGAGCACAGTAATTCGAAGGGGTTAGCACGCTGTCCGGAGTGTAGAAGAATGCTCAAATATATGTACGAAAGAATTGGAGGGGTAGCTCCTTCTGATTTTTCCGACAGGGGTATCCGTGGACTCTGGAGGTTCATCGATTGCTGCCAGTTAGTGATCTGCGATCTATTGTGACCCTCGGATAGGATGGTTCTCCGTTGGATGAAAGTCAAAGACTCCCTAGGACGCTTGGCTTTTCGGAAAGACTCTCCCTGAAGGATGAAACACAGAATTGCACGGGTACTTACAAAGATCGCCCGGCTACCCTTGAAGTCACCAAAGCTCTTGAGAGCGGAGTTGAAGCTATCGATGTTGCTTCAGATGGCAATGCGGGGCCGCCAGTTGCCACATATTCCGCTAGAGCAGGTCTCGAGTGTATTGTAGTAATGCCGGACAACACACACCCGTCGAAAGAAATACTCAGGTGATGTTATTCGGCGCGAGACTTGTTCTGGTTAGGGATAGTAGTGTGAGTGAATGCATAGATCTGATAGAAGAGCTCACAGCTTCTTCCAACTGGGAAAACCTGACAACGGCGACTTCGGTAAACCCATACCATATCGAAGGAACAAAAACCGCCGCCTTTGAAATAGCAGAGGACTTTGGGTAATACACCCCCGATTGGGTGATAGTTCTGGCAGGCGGCGCCAGTTTGGCAGCCGCAACCTGGAAAGGCTTCACGGAATTGAGGAGCGCTGGGATTATTGACAAGGTTTCGAGAATCTTGATCGTTCAGGCGGAAGGATGCGCACCGGTAGTTAGGGCATTCGGAGGAGGAAGCGACAGGACCGAGAGGTGAGAGCACCCGAATACGAGTGCAACTGCGATAGGTGTGCCTTATTCTCTCGACGGCCATTTGGCACTCGAGGCCATATTTAGCTCTAACGGATTTGCACTCTCTGTGTCTGATGAAGAGATGGTAAAGGCAGTTAAGCTGTTGGCGAAGTACGAAGGCCTGTTTGCCGAACCAACCGGAGCCGCGTCTGTTGCAGGATTTATCAAAGCCCATCGAGCTGGAATAGTTGGTAAAGATTATTCTGCCGTTGCAATAATAACTGGGACTGGGCTGAAAACCATTTTGGCTTTCAAATCAGTCCTTGCTCATTCGAAGATTGTCGGAAGAGACAGTTCTGAGCTTAAAAGGGCCATAGATGAGAATTAAGAAAGTCGTAAAGACGGAACTCTCATGGAAGTCTGGAGTAGCCTGGACAATGAGCTGAAACAGTTATCGTACATTCTCGAGCAAAGGAGACCAGGGAATCGTGGTTTCATGAAGGAGTCGCGAAATAACGCTCCAGAGTCCTGGCTCTCGAAGAATCATCGCTTTGGGGCGGGAGGTTCACTGGTATTTTCCCGCAAGAAGTCTAGTTGATTTATTTCCATACGAAAATCGACCTGAGTGAACTGTCGGTGCTATCACATCCTATTCTTTCTGTTTTCAAGAACCTCGACTATTGCGGAATCGATGTTCGACATCCCTTTGGAGAGCAGAAGCTGAATATTCTCAATAGATCTGTCTAGAGTTGGAGCTATGAAACCCTGATCTGAGTCGATTCCAAGGTTGTTCAGTGAAAGCATCGCGGAACAATAGGCTTCATGTCCTCCAAGGCCTGCCTTCAGGGCGCAGCCTTCTTTGGCACCATCACACATTATTCCCGTTGTGCTCGAAAGGATTGTAAGCATTGCCTGTTCAATGTGCTGTCTTGATCCTCCAAGAAGATATACTATGCCCGCTGTTGCCCCCGTTCCGGCAGCTGTTACACATCCACAGATCGGGGCTACCCTTCCCAACTTTTTCTTGATATAGCCGGAAAACAGGTGGCTTATGGCAACTGCTTTAGCGATATCCTCCTTCCTTTTCTCAAAGTGCAGACCCGTGAGCGCAACAGGGAGAGTCGTAACTATTCCCTGATTCCCGCTTCCTCCGCTACTCATTACTGGAAGCGGAGCACCGGACATTCTCGCAGCCGATGCTGCAAGACAGTATCTTCGAATCTTATATCCAAGACCTTCTTCGTTGTAACTACTGCCTTCTCTTGAAGACAGGATTTTATCAAGTCCAAATCTTGCGATATCAAGATTCATATCTATCCCTTCAAAGATCTTACCTATCTCTCTGTTGTTGATTGCTTCGACCGAATCAAAAACTTCATCAGGAGCGAAATCAATTGTGGCAGAAGGTATTGCCTGCTCCTCAATTGGGAGAGGCATTCCATCGATCTCGATCATCGAGACATTGGTGTGACTACCGGATATCGTGCACCGCACTACATGGTTCTCATCTTCTACGACCGCTTGTATAAACACCCCAGTACGATCAGGATCGCACCTAACGGAGATTGCGCCGTCCTCAATCAACTTTCTGGCAGACTCCACTGACTCAATTCGGCACGGCTTAAGCGCTTCCAGCTGGAGAGCAGCATCTCCACAAATAGCTCCCAACGCAGCCGCAAACTCATTTCCCTTCTCGTTGGTCCCAGGTATTCCAACATACATCCCGTTCTTGTAGATACTCACACTTGTTACAACGCTAATTCTTCTAATGCTACCTTTCAGTTTGCTTGCCGCTGTTGCTGTGCAGAAGGCGACCGCGCCGGGCTCAGTGCATCCGAGTGCAGGCTTCACCTCAGTTTCAAGGTACTCTTCGAGAAAACGCATTCAACACCTCCTCGTCCAGATAATCAAGTCTATCACCGCCCTCAAGTCTAAGGTGACACGATGATCCTTTCATGTTATTACCTACAGAGCAATATACGTATTGTGATCATTGGATCGTAGAGGATCTGAAGCCTTCTCATCCAAGCGGAAGCTATAGAAGAAGCTTTACAACGCTGAAGTAGATGAAAAGTCCAGTTGCATCGACAACGGTTGTAATGAGAGGACTACTGGCGACCGCAGGATCAAGAGATTTATTTGGTCTTGGAGTTGCGATGAGATATAATTAATTAATGACGATCAACCGTCTTTTCTGTACTTGGTGGAAGCTATGAGAGCCAGTTTCTCTGATCTTTTCACTTCATTAGAGCAGATCACTGAGATCATTACTTCTGGCGGGAGACGCTTTGAGGCTCTTATGATAGCGGGCAGATCCATATCTGCGGATAGTCTGCGCCTTTTTAAGGTCGAAAGCTCCCCAAAGGGTTCATGTTCGATCGAGCCAGTCTGCGAATGGAGAAGTGAAGCCTCTGATGTTATTAGAGTGGGGAACGGAAGAGTAGAGAGTGGCGAGATCTATAACCTTAAGAAGGCCATCGAAGCAAGGCTTCCCGGCAATACTTCGGAGATCACAGAGAACTCTATGACGATAGATTATTCTGCAGGACAATGTAGATTAATTCTTGTATGCAGAGCTGATTCAAAGAGCAGAGAGTGGAAGGAAGAGGAGAAGAGGTTCCTCAAATTGGTACTTTGTTCAATTCTACTAGAGGCAAGAGGGCGTATCACTGAAAATCATCATGAAGACTGTGAGTTGGCTCTTCAAGAGAGGCTTTTGAGAAGCGATGAACTGCTGAAAAACTTCGAGGGAAATGTTCTTGACATTCTAGCAGTTGCGGATCAACGCTTGATTTTCAAGTATGTGTCACCTTCCGTTTTAAGTACTATGGAGTACTCCCCAGAAGAGCTTTTAGGTACCAATGCGCTTAATCTTGTCGAAAAGAACGATGTTGAAAGGGTTATTGCAGAATCGAAAGCACTTTTTCGAGAGAAGAGACACGGTTCGTTCAGGTACAGAGCAAGAACGAAGAGTGGTCAGGTAATTTGGATGGAGACGGCAGTAAGCCCGTTGTTAGAGGGGGAAAATATCGCAGGTTGGACCATGTCGTCAAGAGAAGTTACGGACGAGATGAAGCTTCAAGCGGAGCTGAAAGCAAGAGACAGTATGATGCTTTTCATGAACGACTTGTACGTTCTCGTCCTGAGCGGAGATAATCTTCAGGAAGCTGCCTCTAAGATCGCAAACCGAGCCTACGAAGAAAAGGGAGTTGTAGGTTGCCGGATTACCTTTAGCGAAGAAGAGCCCTTTGATCTCGAGGTTTCACGAGGAGACACCGAACTCTTTCCGGCAAACGTGAGAACGGACGAAAGAGTGTTCGGTAAGCTTATCAGCAACCACATCTTCGTAGATAATCTGATAGTTGAAGGGAAGGAGTCAAGATACGTCTGCATAGCTCTTGAGTCAAACGATGAAATTGTAGGAACTTTTGAGAGTCTTACTGAAAGAGTAACTGGTCTCACAGAGGAAAGCATAGACCTTTACAGATTGGTCGGCACAACGATGTCGCTCTCACTTAGCAAAATTAAGAACCTTGTTATCACAAAGAGGAATCACATCACCTCAGAGTCCTTAAGAAAGGCAACAGAGGCGATTACAAGGGACTTGAACATGAGGACAGTAATTGAATCTATCGTTGAAGGTCTTAGGCAAGTTATTCCGTTTTACAGCGCCGCAGTTGAACTTGTCGACGGGGACGAGCTTCTCATAGTAGGAGGCAGTTGGCCGGGCAGAGACTGTTTTGTTGGTACAAGATTCACTATGGAGGAGGGAAGTCCAGGTTTCGACGTAGTGAAGAACAAACTGATAGTTCTCGCTGCTGACGCTCAGAAGAAATACCCGCAGTTCAACAAACCGGATTTCTTCTTTATCAAATCGTGGATGGGTGTACCTCTGATTATTGAAGATGAGCCAATCGGGATGATCGCAGTGGACAGTGAGGAAGCGGAGGCCTTCAAGATCCGTCATCTGGAGGCCTTGAAGGCCTTTGCAGATATTGCCGCGATAGGGATAAACAACGCTCGACTCCATGAAGAGGTAAGAGAGCTCTCAATAAGGGACTACCTCACCGGTATTTATAATAGGCGTGGGTTGTTCGAGCTTGGAGAGAGAGAAATCGAAAAATCTAAGCGATACGGAACAGATATGGGGCTCATAATGTTCGATATAGATAATTTCAAGAAATTGAATGACAACCTCGGTCATTTAGCAGGAGACTTTGTTTTGAAGAGAGTGGCGCAGATTTGCAGCAGGATTCTTCGGGCAGCCGACATTTTCGGTAGATACGGCGGCGACGAATTCATTGTTCTCTTGCCGATGACGGATGCGCAAAGAACAGAAGAGGCAGCACTTAGGATATGTCATTCACTTGAAGAATCGGAAATCGTTTTCAACGGTACGCCTATCAATGTGAAAGCAAGCCTTGGAACAGCCTCTCTGAAAGAACACGAAAACGAACTCGAAGATATGATTAAGAGGGCGGACAGGAATCTGTATACATCAAAGGGGCGCGGAGGAAATCGAGTAACCGGGGAACCGGGCAATGGCTAGCAGGGAATGGTAGACTATGAGTGAAAAGCTTAGTGTCGAAGCGCAGTTAAGAGAGAGGAAGAAAGAACTGAGTCTCCTACACAACTTCTCGCGACTTGTGAATGAAGCAGAGGATTCACCTGAGCAAATACTGAAGGGACTTCTAAGGATGTTACCCGACGCATTTCTTGAACCATAAAATACTTGTGCGGTGATTCTCTTAGAGATAGGGTCTTCGTATCAGAGGTCTTCATGAAGAGCGAACGTTTCATTCGCGAACTAATAGGATGAGAGGAAAAGAGGTTGGAAGCATCTATGTATTCTATCGCGGAGAGGGAGAGATAGCTTTTCTATATGAAGAGGGTCAGATCGTACTTTCGTTGGCGGAACGACTCGGGAAGATTCTTCAAAGAATAGAATCGATGAGAGCTCTTCGTGAAAGCGAAGAACGTTATAGAGTTACGCTTTCAAGTATAGGAGATGCTGTCCTTTCGACAGACGAGTTCAAAATAGTGACATTTGCAAATGATGTTGCATGTGACCTAATCGGTCTGAATGAAGACAAGATAGTCGGCAAGAGGGTTGGAGAGATCATGGATATCTTCAGTGAAGATACTGGAGAACCTGCCGAGATTCCCGTGGAGTTCGTTCTGAAAACAGGTAAGAAAATAGGGTTGGTAAATCACACAGGACTAAGATCCAAGAATGGGAAGATTTATTCAATCGCTGATTCGGCAGCACCCATAACAAGGGAAGATGGGGAGACTGCCGGGATAATACTGATCTTTAGAGATATCACTGAGGATAAGAAAGATAGAAGATCAGATCATTCAGAGCGAAGCCAGATATCGCGAACTGATAGAGAAGATGGATGGTAGTCTTCTGATTCTAACAAGTGTAGATGGCGAGACTTTCTTCCTGAAAGACTTCAAATCTCCAAGTAGCGAGAGGAAAGAAGATAATTTGAAACCCATTGGCAGAGAATTGAAGGCCGTCTTTCAAGGTATCGAAAGAACCAAACTGTTTGAAGCGCTTAAGAGAGCCTGGGAGACCGGTATACCAGAGAAGGTTGAAGCTGAGAAGTATCACATGGAAGAGAGCGAGGGCTGGTGGACGAATTACATATATAGACTATCTTCAGGATAGGTTGTACGCTTTGTTACGTCGTAACTGAAGCCATGAGACTTCAGGAATTCAAGGACGAAGGGAACAGTCATCTTTTGAAGTCTTCGAAAGCAGCAGGCGGGAAGGATTTTTCGCTTGATGAATTCATGAAGAAAGTTTTTGAGATTGTGGGTTCTTTTCTGCAGGTTGATCGAGTAGGGGTGTATATGCTGACCGATCTCGGAGAAATTCAACTTGCAATCAGCTTTGACGTCAAGAAAGATAAAGTCAATACAGAGAAATACCGCGCAATGAACAGAGAGTATGCAAATGAATATCTAGATCTGATTAGACAAGACAGGATTCAGAGTGTGTCAAATCTTGAGATTGAGGGAATTAGCCCGTTCATCGATGGTCTTAAGAAAGTCAGAGTACGATCATTGATCGACATTCCTTTGAAGAGAAGGGGTAATATAATCGGCTCTCTATTTTGTGACATGAATACGAAGAGAGAATGGACTCCTGATGAGAAGCAATTTGTTGCATCCGTCGGGAATATTCTTACGCTTGCACTTGAAGAAGACGAGCTGATTACCAGCGAGCAGCGTTATAGAGACTTCTTCAGAATGAACGGAGCACTTATACTGCTTCTAGATCCACCTACGGGAGCCATTATCGATGCAAATGCTGCAGCCTGCGAGTTTTACGAGTTCTCAATTGACGAACTGAAAAAGTTTTCCATTGGGGATCTCGCAATGGATAGCAAGGCGTTGGCAGAAGTAGAAAGACTAGCCACTGGAGAGACGCTTCATGCGGTTACCCGACAAAGACAAGCAAGCGGTACTGTCATAGATGTTGAGATCTTTGCCTCGCCTCTAGGTTCTCTTGGGTTGGAAATGCTTATCCTGATTGTTGTGGACATTACAGAAGCGCTCGCCGCAAAGAGCAAGCTGGCGGAAGCTCTTAGACAGGTAAACGTTGCTCTAGAAGGAGCAGTTGAGTTGGTTAGCAAAGTAGTAGAAGTAAGAGATCCCTATACTGCCGGTCACCAGGAGAATGTTAGACGATTGGCAACCGAAATAGCAGAGAGACTAAGGCTTGGAGAAGATTCCGTCAGAGCTGTAAGAATCGTCGGTCTGCTTCACGATGTGGGAAAGGTTTCTATTCCGGCTGAGATTCTATCTGAGCCTGGAAATCTAACCGATCTGGAGTGGTCTTTGATAAAACGCCATCCAGTGATGGGTTATGAAATCTTTCGCGATGTGAAGTTGGGAGGTCCAATAGCCGATATCGTTAAGCATCATCACGAGAGGGTCACGGAACCAGTTATCCTGAAGGCCTCGCAGGATCTGAACTCTCGTTGGAATCCAAAATCGAGGCTGTCGCCTATTTGGTGGAAGTTATGGTGTCACGCAGACCATATAGGGCATCAAAAGGTTTTGGGGAAGCAATCGAAGAGATAATGAAGAACTCAGGGATACTCTATGACAAAGAGGTAGTAGCTGCTTGTATTGATATAATAGAAGCCGGGTTCAACATTGAAAGGTCGACTACAGTAGACTTTAGGTGATATGGAGGTAATGGCATGGATGTAGTGATACTGATTCTTGCGATTTTCGTAGGGTTGGTTTTTTTAGGTCTTGCTGTGAAGCTTGCTTTGTTTGGTCTGCGTGTTATCTTCAGCCTTGCTTTTGTCGGGCTCTTGGTCTTTGCTGTGATATGGCTGCTTTCAAAGATCCTTACACTGTTTTAGAAACGATCGTAGCCAAAAGAGTTCTATAGATCTTCATCCGTCCTGAAGAGGTTACTCTCCTTCATGAGTAACCCTTTGGCTAGCAGGCCACGAAACTTTTCCATCCGGTTTATCTTAGAATAGGTATGCAAATTGGTCTTACTTTTCCTTTTCTCAGGGGTCATTCAGGAACCCCATTTCGATGATCGTTTTGTTGAAGGCCGTGAATAACCGAGAAGTAGATGCAACTCCTGATGCCCTCCGTTTCATATGTGTTGGGTGCTGTATCTCTGGTGACTGGACCATGCTAGAAGATAGTAGGAAAATGTTTAGAAGAAAGGGAAGAACAAATACCTGTTTGATCATTCCTGGAATTAAAGCTGCGAGTTACACAGCTGGTACCGCGTATTTCTTAAGCCCTATGAGGCAGTGGGGAGAGTCACAAGAGTCTCTCGTGAGTTCCGATGGTTTTGAATGCAGATTTGACAATAAGATTTCTATTGACAAAGTGGCAGGTCGAGACTGGGACTGTTTTCTATCTTGGCGGTCGGAGGTAAGAATCGTTGTCTCAGCTTCTGAATAGGCTCAAGTTGAAGGCATCGTAAGCTTTCTTGTAGAGATGCCGCTAAGTCTGGCTGTTCTTTCTTTGAACATGACTAAGAAATTCTTGATAGAAGTTTCCGGATCAACTTTAATTTCGACAGGCCGTTCTCTCGACGGTTCGATGACTTTGGTCTGCGAGTAATGGGGAATCTTTACAGAGCCGACGAATCCTAAAGTAACTTGAACCGAAAACATCTTTGTAAGCAAATCAGTGCGAGTTATCTGTAATCCACTACCGTGGTTCACAATTCGTCGTTAGTCCCTGTTCTCACAATAAGGATGTGAAACCATCTCTGGTTAAACCTTGCCGACCCTCAGCGATCAAAAGTCAACGGATGTCCAGTTTGCTTGTCTTCCGTTAATTTCTTCTGATATCACGCCCACAACTAGAAGCGTATCCGAATCGATCTCCGTAAATGATCGTGGTTCGAACAACCTAGTACTGAATGCATACTCATCAACTACTTAGCCATTTCCGTCTATCCTAAGCAATCTATAACCTTCATCATTAAGTGCATTATATAAGAGCAGAGCCACGTAGCTCTCATTGCTTTTGAAGAGTGAGATCTTCGCGGGAAATCTCTCATCAAGAACAGTTTCTCTTATCATTTCTCCAGTTGTGTCTATCCATGCAAGAAATCTAACTCCAGCTAAGTCGCTTGCAACTCCCACTACAAGAACAGCGTCTTCAAATTCGATAATTGCCTTTCGTTCAAGATTCAGATACTCAGCACTCACGATCGATTTCTCCAGACAGTCTTTCCAGACTGGTCCAGGAGCGCTAACCAGAGTGATTGACTGTCTTCCTTCCAGGAATAACTTGTAAGGAAGATGCTTCCGCTTGAATCTGTGCTAACATCGAGAGCCGCATCGAAATTTTTCTTTCGGAAGTCTCTTTCCCACAAAAGCTTCCCCGAACTGTCGGTCTTGATCAGAAAGGCTTGGAAGTAATTCTTGTCGGTCAAGCATTGATCGGCAATCAAGAAGTCATCTCTCGTGGTACATGCCTTCCTTGGCAAATAGTCTCTGTTCTTACCATAGAATTTCTGTCAAATTTGATCCCGTCTTTCTCGACAAGAGTTGCCATAAGCCTTTCACTGCCTGCATTTTCGACACGCGAAACCAGAAGAATACTGTCTTCGTCAGTGACGGTTAGGCATCTGCCGATATCATCTCCGGGAGTTCCGTACTTCTTTACCCACAAGACTTCACCCGAGAAATCGATCTTCAAAACAAGAGTCTCTATATATGGCTCATCGAATTTCTCGAAAGACCGATCATGACTAATCCTTCAGATACTCTGATGACACCGTTGATTTCTTCGGTTCTTGCCGTCTCAAAACTTCCCGAAAAAGCGAGAGTTGTGCGAACAACCGCTGTTGCGTACATAAGCAAAGCGAGTATTCTCATCTTTCGCCTCTCATCAAAGATAGATTACACGCCACATGACTCTTTCTATCTAGAGGTAGTAAAGAACAGCCTCATTATCGGATTGTGATGACTTCTCGTTTGCAGTGAGAAAAACCAGTATGGTAGCGACCTAGAAGCGGCTCTTGCTTATGTATCAAAAGTGGAGTTTTGTTCGCAAAAAAGAAGATATCTGGAGCCGGTAACAAGAATTTCAGGTCTTTGGTAAAGAGTTTCTTGGATTGGGTTAATGAGTAATATAATGGGTCTATAGCCTGTTGATTCCATTTTGAGAGGGTGATTCTCAATGCTTCAGCTGAAGGAAGTATCAAAAATCTACGAAACCGGTGAACTCAAACAAGAAGCACTGAGTGAAGTCTCAGTTTGTTTCCCAAAAAGTGAGTTCGTTGCCATACTCGGTCCCAGCGGTTCAGGCAAAACTACATTACTGAATATTATTGGAGGTTTAGATAGATGTGACTCGGGTGATCTGGTTGTAGAAGGCAAATCAACCAAGGAGTTCAAGGATTGGGAACTTGATTCATATAGAAACAAAAGCGTTGGGTTCATTTTTCAGAGTTTTGGCTTGATTCCTCACCTTTCCATCCTTGACAATGTTGGGTTGGCTATGACTCTCGGTGGAGTGTCGTCTTCAGAGCGAAAGAAGAGGGCTCTCGGTTTGCTTGAAAGAGTAGGCTTGAGCGATCAGGTTCACAAGAAGCCAAGTCAGCTCTCAAATGGGCAGATGCAGAGAGTGGCTATTGCAAGGGCTCTGGCAAACGACCCTGAGATAATCCTGGCCGACGAACCTACTGGATCTCTAGATTCTGTGACTGGCGAACGGACGATTAGGCTAATAAAGGAAGTAGCCAGCGACAAGTTGGTAATCATGGTTACTCATAACGAACAGATTGCAGAGGATTTTGCTGACAGAATCATCGCGCTTCAGGATGGTCGAATTGTTTCAGACACAAGACCATGCTCGGAAGATGATCCCAAGTCAGAACTCAAACTTAAGAAGACGAGTATGGGTTTCTCGACAGCTCTCAAGCTTTCCGCAACCAATATTCTCACTAAGAAGTGGCGAACGGGGCTCACGGTTCTAGCTTCAAGCATTGGAATTATCGGAATTTTTCTTGTTCTTTCGCTTTCAAGCGGTTTTGGAAAACAGCTATCGGGTTTTGAAGCTCAGACTCTATCTACGTTTCCAATAATGATTAGTCAGACAACTATTGACATTGAGTCCCAGAAGCCCCAATTGCTAGAGTATGACGGTCGGTTCGTCTATCCGTATGATCCAAGCGATGAGATCTTGATTCACAACAACGATCTGTCCGAAGAGTATTTGAACTACGTTGAGAGCATAGATCCAAAGCTTCTTTCGGGGTTCACTTACACGCGGCACGTTAACATGAATCTGGTTGCGAGATTCGGAGATATGGCGAAGACGGTAGATCAAACACAGGTGAACTTCACCGCATATCCGGAGAACCGGGATCCCGACACCCCTGGGTATCTGGAAAGCAATTTCGATCTGGTAGCCGGCTCACTCCCAGTAGAGCCAACTGATCTGCTGCTAATAGTAGGCCGAAACAACAGGTTGTCTAAGGAGGTCCTTCAGGCCATAGGAATTGACTATGAAAGAGAGAGAATCGATTTTGGAGATATTCTTGGACTCGAGATTAAGGCAATCTACAACGATGACTTCTACGTGAGGAATGGAATGCGTTTTTCTCCCAGGACGTCTTTGAGCGATCTGATTGAACTGTACTACGGTGACTATGGAATCACTTTACGGATTGTAGGAATTATTAGGCCAAAGAAGCACATTGAGTTCTCGGTTCTTGATGAAGGAATTACTTATTCCGATCGACTGGCTCAGATGTTTATTGAGAATGCACGGCAGTCTGAAATAGTACGAACTCAGAAGGATCTCTACATCAATGTTTTCACTGGAGAGCAATTCGCTTCAGATCTCTTCAACGTTCTTTCGGTTATCCCGCCCGATATCACGGCCCGTCTTGTCGGGGGGATTTCATTGCCTGTGACAAAGAGAAATACCCTTCAGAAGCTCGGAGCATTTGAGACACCGGTTTCCGTAGTACTTTATCCGAAGGACTTCAAATCCAAGGAAAAGATTCTCCAGCATCTTGATGCCTGGAACGAAGGCAAAGCGGAAAATGAAAGAGTTGTCTATATTGATCTTGCATCAACAATTTCAAGATTGCTGGATGGTGTGTTGAACGCCTCGACACTAGTACTGCTTTCGTTTGCTGCGATTTCACTGGTAGTCTCGTTAATAATGGTAGGAATCATAACGTTCATCTCAGTGACAGAGAGAACAAAGGAGATAGGCATTCTCAGGGCGCTTGGAGCAAGGAAGAAGGACATCGGTGCTGTATTCAACGCAGAGAATTTCGTTATAGGGTCATTTTCGGGCGTGATTGGAGTAGCTATCGGCTCATTGCTGGTGCCGGCGATGAATTCGGTAATCGAAAGTTTAACGGGTCTTGCCAATGTGGCTTGCCCCGATCTGATTCATTTTTTTGGGCTCAGTGGAGCAACCATTCTGCTGACAGTTATTGGAGGGTTGATACCCTCAAGGATAGCTGCCAGCAAAGATCCTGTGGAAGCTTTGCGTACTGAATAGGACTCTGCGGTTGAGTCTTAGTCATTTGCGGATGGTCTTCTCCATTTGTTTGGAGTGGTTTCAAGGGCTCTTCGTGGAAAACGTTTGCTGTTACACTTCGCCCAAGACTTCCTTCAGAATGGCTTGAACGAGAGTTGGATGATCATGATCCGGGTATATACAGATTCAGGTCCTTTGAAAGATTTGTGATCTCGACTGAGGGCATCCTGACAAGTTTGCCCGAATCAAATCCGAAAAAAATGAGATAGACTGATTCCGGTGCACCTGTCCTTAGGTAGGCGTCTTTTCCGACCATGATTGTATACTTGGTCTCTACCTCTGGATTCTTGAAGTAGTAGAACTTCTCTTGAGAAAGGCCTGGTTTGAAATTCTTCTGAAAGAAATACCCAGAGTCAGTAGAAGCTTTTTTTATTCCAACCCAGATATCTTTGGTGCCCGTTACGAAAACCCTGAAATACGGTCTATCGCTCGCTTTCTGAGCCTCTGTGATTATGGCTTCCAGATCTACCGTTGTGTTCGAGAGAAAGTTCTTTGCAACTATATACTGCTCCAGTGTCCCTCCCGATCCAAGAAGTCTTTCAACACTTGCGAGCTTTGCCTTGAAATCATCTTCTATTGACAGCAACTCCTGATCATACTGCTTGCGCATTTGAGTAAGCTCGGCTTCCATCTGTCCAACTTTGTTGATGGCAATTAGCGAGAATATGAAACCGATTATCGCCGCCATTATCAGGAAAAGACCGATAGCGAGCGCAGGGGAAGTTCTTCGTCTCTTTGCCATTCTTCACCTCTTTCTCCCGCAAAAGAAGAGATGCTCGGAACGGGCAAAAGTCTCGCGGTTTCTGCAGTATTTGTATTCCCAGTCTGCCGCCGCGCTTATTCTTGAGGCCAGTGCCCTCTCATCATACGGATAGAAGGCAACAACCGATGCTGTGTCAATTAGATCGAACCCACTCTCGCTCAGGCGAAATTCAACTTCGCCCGGAAAGAAAGGTCTGGTCACAAAGACCTTTCTGCTGAGTGAACTATCTCCTATGGGGACCTCTCCACCTTCAATGAGAGCCTTGGCCATCGAATACTCTCCCCTTGAGAGGAAATCCTGCAAGAAGGCCCAAGCATTATCAACGGTAGCTATAAGTACCCCATCTTTCTTAAGTACCCTGCACGCTTCTTTGAGTACTTTCGTCGAGTCTTTGACATAAGAAAGAAGATCGCCCATTGCAAGAACGTAGTCAAAACTCTCCCCTTCAAATGGAAGGTTATCTGCGTTCGACCTGAGAAACCTCACGTTGAGTTCGGCTATCTCGGCCTTCATGGACGCGACCTTCAACATCTCTTCGGCGAGATCCACTCCTATGACTCTATGGCCTTTTTCTGCAAGATACAATGCCCATCTTCCTGTTCCAGTACCGATATCAAGTACCTCTCCCAAGGTCTCGACATGGTCGGCCAGAAGTCTTTCAACAATGACGTGGAAAAGCCTCCAGTAGGGTTCTTCGTACAAATAATCATATCTACCTGCAATTTCGTTATAGTATTCCCATGACTCCCTCAAACCGGCGCACCTCACAAGAAGAATTACGGCAAATGAGCAATTAACTATAGTATAATACATACTTGCCTGGGATTCAGAAGTTTGTTGACCATAAGAGGAAGTACGATCTGTGAAGATCCCCATGAAACTTCTCAAAGAACCCTTTGAACTCATTAGGGCCAGCAGGAAGACGGTTGAAGTGAGACTCAACGATGATAAGAGAAAGAAGATTTCGGCCGGAGATGTAATTGTCTTAACAAAAATCAGTAGCGGAGAGACTTTGTAAGTGCAGGTCTTGGGGGTAAGATCATTTGCGACTTTTGAAAAATTGTTTGATTCGTATGACGTTGAAAGACCCGGCGAGGATGTTGATAGCTTGCCGAAGGGAATCAGATCTATATTTTCAGATAACGACGAACAAAGATTTGGTGTTCTTGCTATCGAAATTGAGCTTGTCTTAGGGACCTAGAATCGTACTCTCTTCGCTAAAAAACTCTCCAAGCTTCTTTCCCATATCCTTCACGAATGTGTTTATGTCCTTCGACCTTTTTAGGTACCACCAGAAGACCAGTATTCCGATCGTTGCGCCGATATTGTTATATATGAGATCAAGCATTGTGTCGTCGAGACTATTTTCCTGAGCCATACGGTAACCGGGATAACCGCCAAAGATCTTGTCGGAGATGAACTCACCTATTTCCCAAAATACACCTATCATATTGACAATTGATATTCCGGAGAGCCAGACCTTCCACCTAACTGCCTTTTGGGGAAGGTTCGACCAGGCGATCGCCGAGCCGAAAATAAACGGAAAAAGAAAAAAGGCCCCCCAGAATCCACCGAAAATGTGAAGGAAATCGTCGAAAAGGGCGAATTTGTTGTAGAATTCATGCCACAAGCCAAAGAAACTATGAAGAGTGAGGTGCATCAATATGAGAAACCGCGTCTCCTCGTAAATCGGAACTCCTGTAATACCCTGGAATATCCAGGTAGAGTAGCCCAAAAACGCCATGATGAGGTAACCTAGCATATGAGGTAGATGGAAATCGCCAAGAGATCCAAATACCGGTACGAAAAGGAGAAACGAGGAAAGTATATTGATCCATTTAAGTGTGGTATAGAACTTTATGTTGGTTGACAGCATGGACTTGTTTAAAGTTGGTTTGTCGATTAGAGTCTCCCCAAAACTCCACGCGTATGCTCCAAGGATTCTAAGGACGTTCTTTAGAGTCATCAAAGGCCTCCGCAAATTGTCATTTTGTTCCCATTATACACTTATACACAAACTTGCCGGTTCACATCGATATAATTTAACATAGCAGTTTACAAGTGAAACAGACTGCGGATATTCGCGCGGCTTTGTCAAACTCATTTGTTAGACTATTCAAGAGGTGAGGTTATATGAATTCGAGAAAGAGCTTTGACTTCGATAAGTTAGCCACAATATACTCTCAGCACAGATATCCCAACGAGAAGTTGGTTGAGCACATTTTCAACAGAGTGCACTACGCCGACAGAATACTGGAAGTTGGATGTGGGACTGCTGATTACGTGAGCGTCCTATCAGAACTGCTCTATGCGGATGGTTTTGGATTCGATATTAGTCCATCAATGATTTCCGAGGCTGAAAAGAAGAATCGAACCGTCGATCTGAGAGTAGCTGATGCCAATAAAGCATTTCCTTACGAGGATTCTCAGTTTGATTTTGTTTTTAACATAAATCTTGTCCACTACATTTCCGATCTTGAAAACCTCTTCATGGAGAGCTACAGAGTTATGCAAATCGATGGAAGTGTTCTCACGGTAACTGATTCATGCCAGGACATAGGAGAGAGAACTTTGACTCAGTATTTTCCTGAGACATTGGAGATAGATAGGGAAAGATATCCTGGAAACTCAGCTATAATGTCGGCTATGAAGAAGGCTGGATTCGAAGGCATCTATACTACAAAAGTGAAGACCACCTTTGAGTTCAAGAAGCATCACTATGACCAATACAGAAGCAAGGCCTATTCAGCATTGAGATTGGTATCCGAAAGGGGTTTCAGAGAGGGAATGAAGAAACTTGAAGCGGACATGAACAAAGGACTTGTGATGGGAAGAAAGGCTTATACTCAGATTTGGGGTATCAAGGTAGCGAAGAGAGACTTCGATCTTCCAACGATATTTTCAACAAGGTTCGATGGCAGAGAAAGAAGCAGTTAACAGATGGAGGTATTGTTGTGAGGAAGACGGCGATTAATACTCTGGTCGTAGCTGTTGGTTCATGTTTCTTTTCGTCTGCTATGAGCGGTGGAAAATGAGTCACTTTCTCTGTTCTAAGTGTGGCCGGAGGTATCCTGCAGATACGAGGCAATTCAGGTGCTCATGCGGAGGGACATTCGATCTCGATTTTAGATCTCGGTTTCCAGTGCATGAGATTGAGAAACGCTCTCACAATATGTGGCGCTATCGTGAAGCTTTACCAATCGAGTTTGATTGCTCTATTGTCTCTATGTCTGAAGGGTGCACTGCGTTAGTCGAAGAGGTAATTGGAGGAAGAAGCGTTTTTATCAAGAATGACACACTGTTTCCGACGGGCTCATTCAAGGATAGGGGAGCAAGTGTTCTCATAAGCTATGCGCGCGAACATTCAGTGAAATCGGTAGTCGAAGATTCGTCGGGTAATGCTGGTTGCTCAATCGCTGCTTATGCGTCCAGAGCTGGTATGCGTTGTGAGATATTCGTCCCCGATAGCACATCTCAGAGCAAGTTGAACCAGATCGCGGCCTACAATTCGAGAGTGAAGTTGGTCAAGGGATCTAGAGATGATGTGGCGAGGGAGATTCTCGAAACTGCAAGTACGGAGTTCTATGCTAGCCATGTATACAATCCATTCTTTCTTCACGGAACAAAGACATTTGCCTTCGAAGTATGCGAGCAGCTTGGTTGGAAGAGTCCAGATGCAGTAGTCGTTCCAGTGGGCAATGGGACACTTCTCCTCGGAGTGGCTATAGGATTTGACGAATTGCGTTCTGAAGGCGTAGTCAACAAAGTTCCGAAAATCATTGCGGTTCAATCGAAGAATTGCTCTCCTCTTTTGCAAGCGTTCAATAAGAAGTCTGATCTGCCGTTGTCCCTGAAGATCGAGAAGACCATTGCTGAAGGAATCGCAATTGAAAGGCCAGTTAGGGGAGCGCAAATACTAAAGGCCGTTACCAGAAGCAATGGAACATTTATTGGTGTTGCTGAAGACGAGATTGTTGAGGCGGGAATCGAAATGGCAGGACGTGGGTTCTTCATTGAACCAACTGCGGCAGCAACGATTGCAGGCCTTAAGAAGTATGTCACGTCCAGTAGTTCTCACGAATTGATTGTTTCAGTCTTCTCCGGTCATGGCCTGAAGACGGATCGATAACTCTGCGTACTTCCTTGGTGAGTGTCTTAGTTGAATGTGAGCCTGCTTTTTTTTCAGCTCCTTGAAGCAACTGAGATTCTACTGAGTTCTCTCGATTCGCCAAAGAAGGTTGAACTGGAAGTTTGAGTGAAGATCTTCATTCACGTCGCAGGTTAAGAAGCATCAAGATCACTGTCACTCTTCAGAACTGCGGCTTGCGAGTCAATTATGAATCCAGGTAGAGATTGTGTTACGTTGACCACCCGATTCACTGGTTATATAATTGAGTAAGGAGGTGGTTGAGTTGTTTTGGGATCCAACGTTCATCATACTTATTCCTGCAATCATCCTGGCAGCTTACGCCCAGTTCACCGTCAGTTCTCGCTTTTCACAGTATTCGAAGATCAAGTCGAGCTTTGGATTCAACGGCACTCAGCTTGCTAGGCAGCTATTGGACAACGCCGGTCTACATGACGTCAAGATAGAGAGAATCAGAGGCAATCTTACCGATCACTTTGATCCAAGGAAAAAGGTGGTGCGTCTGTCTGATACTACTCACAACAGCACATCGATAGCTGCGCTGGGTGTGGTTGCGCACGAAATAGGCCATGCAATTCAGGACAAAGAAAAGTATGCACCCCTTGTTGTTCGAAATGCTGTTGTTCCTGTTGCCCAGTTAGGTTCTTCTCTTTCCTGGATAATTTTCATCATAGGTCTCCTCATGGTTTCTCAGATCCTTATAAGAATTGGGATAGTTGTATTCTCTGCGTTCGTGTTCTTTACACTGGTTACGTTGCCGGTGGAGTTCAACGCAAGTTCAAGAGCAAAAAAGCTGCTTTCGTCCATGGGGATGCCTTCGAATGAGCTTAAAGCCGTGAGTTCTGTTTTGGGAGCTGCTGCAATGACGTATGTGGCTTCTGCGGCCACTGCTATTCTTCAGTTGTTGAGAATGCTTATCCTATCTGGATCAGGAAGAGATTAATGCAGGGGGCACGTTCCATAGCCCTCCAGACACTATCCTTTTTTGATACTAACGGGTATATTTCTTTTAAGAAGGTGGAGATGGCACTCTCCACCCTTTCTTCGAGTGATAGGTCCTTCTGTGTGAACCTGATCTACGGAGTTCTTAGAAAGAGGATTCGAATAGACTACGAGCTCTCGCGGTTTCTGAGAAAACCCAACAAACTTCCTGTGGCGGTAAGGAACGCCTTGAGGATTGGTATATTTCAAATCATGTTTCTGGATACCGTACCTGAATATGCTGCTGTAAATTCTTCAGTGAATTTGGTGGGAGTAAGGGAGTTCAGGGACCTTGTCAACGCAATTTTGAGAAAGATTTCCGATACCGGCTATTCGAAAAATCAGCCGCTGAATGTTTTTTACTCCCATCCTGAGTGGCTAGTAGAATACTGGAGAGAAGTAGAATGGATAGACAATGTCGAGGAGCTTCTCGAGTACAATCAGACACCTCCGACTCAAACAGTCCTGGCTTCAGGCAAAGAGGATGAGCTGATAGAGAAGGGTTTCATCTTTGACAAGAGTGAGTATTCTGAGCTTTGCACTGTCTTTCAGAAGGGAAGCTCAATTGAGAACCTAGAGACTCTGGATGAAGTCGAGTATATACTTACAGAAGTGGGAGTTCCTGTGGCCAAGCACAGTGGCAGCCTAACCGGCAGAATCAACGCAATGCCGTGGCTTCTTCATACGCTGACTCGCGACTCGCTTGATACTGCGTCTCATAAGGCCAAGACTCTTCTGAAGAGCTTCTCAAAAGAACATAACGATTTCATCTACTATAGTAAGGCGATCACTAGAGAAGAAAATGATATGGCTATTGGGGTTCTCGGTGAATTCAAATCAAGCAAAATGGGCCACTTTTTCTCGGAAAGGAATATAGTTGCCAGATTCGATGGAAGAGGGTACTGGTTGCAGCCATGGAAAGCTCCCCTTGTCTGTTATGTGGCAAGACTTAGGAGGAAGAAGTGAAGGACGTACTTTCTTTTAGTTTGGATGAACTAAGAGAGGAAATGCTTTCCTTAGAAGAAGCAACATTTCGAGCAAAGCAGATCTTTGACTGGATTTACAGGAAGAAGGCGGTGGACTATTCGGAGATGACAAATCTTCCCGTTAGTCTTCGGGAAAGACTCTTCGGGCTTCTTCCCTTTCCGGTTATGAAAATGGAGGAAAGACAGGTGGCCGATGATGGCACTGAGAAGTTCTTGTGGAAGCTGGAAGATCGCAATCACATTGAATCAGTGCTTCTGAGGCATCCAACTCATACTACGTTCTGCATCTCTTCACAGGTTGGTTGTGCGCTGAACTGCTCCTTCTGTGCTACGGGAGCCGGAGGTTTCACTCGAGACCTGTCTGCAGGCGAAATTGTCGGCCAGGTTGTATTCATGGAAAAGATCAGTGATAAACCTGTTGACAACATAGTTTTTATGGGTATGGGAGAGCCTTTTCTGAATGAGTACAATGTATTTAAAGCGATAAGCATTCTCCACGATCCCGTAGGGAGAGACCTTGGAACGCGGCGATTCACCATATCAACATCTGGTATTCCAGAATCGATAAGGAAGTTGGCCGATTCGAAAATGGATGTTAGACTGTCAGTATCGCTTCATAGTGCAAGAGACGAACTAAGGAGTAAGTTGATGCCTGTTAACAGGAAGTACCCGTTATCAACTCTTAGAGAGGCTCTAGAATACTATCAGCACATCACCGGTAACAGGATAACCGTTGAATATGCAATGATAAAGGGAGTGAATGATTCCAAAGAAGAGGCGCAGCACCTTGTGGAATATCTACGAGGGTTGAAGTCATTCATAAACATAATTCCGGTGAATCCCGTCAATAAGATCTACGACAAACCTTCAGAAAATGTAGTAGTTTCTTTTGTTGAAACTCTAAGAAAAGCAGGGTTTGAAAGTGCCCTGAGGCATGAAAAGGGAAGTGATATCGATGCAGCTTGCGGTCAGCTCAGGCAAAGAAGGAGGTAGGGCTTGGATAGAAGAAAAGGAGTAGTCGTTAGATTCGGAAGCAGAAATATGGAAGTAGTCGATAGCGAAACAGGAGGAAGACTTGTTTGCACCATGCCTGGGCGTTTTAGAATGCAGGGGATAAGACCTATTGTAGGAGATAGGGTTGAGTATACATTGAGCGGTAACGGTCAGGGTCGAATAGAAAGCATTCTTCCCAGAGAGACTGAACTATTAAGACCGCGAATCTCCAATATTGAGCAGATACTTCTTGTACTATCGTTGAAGGAACCGGCTGTTCAGAATACGGTTACTGACCGTTTTCTAGTTCTGGCAGAGTTCGCAAAACTTCCGGTAGTAATAGTTGTAAACAAAGTCGATCTGCTGCACGGAGACGAAATAGAGAGTTTCTGTGAAATCTATGGAGAATACTACGATATCTGCCACGTCTCTTCAAAAGAGCAGATCAACATTGATAGGTTACGAGAGATTCTGAAGGGTAAGGTAAGCGTTATGGCGGGAATGTCGGGCGTTGGTAAGAGCAGTTTGCTTAACACGTTGAATCCCGGTCTAAAGTTGAGGGTGTCAGAAATATCTCGAGGTCTTGAGAGAGGGAGACACACAACATCGTATGTTGAACTGCTTCAATTCGAATTTGGAGGACTGATTGCTGACACTCCAGGTTTTGCTAATCTTGAAATGCCCGAGATAACTCCGGAAAACCTAAAGAGCTATTTCTTGGAGATTACTCAGGAAAATGAAATGTGCGCATTTTCCGATTGCAATCACATTGATGAGCCCGGTTGTTATGTCAAGGAGCTGGTCGAAGCTGGGAGTATTCATAAGAGTCGCTACAACAGTTACCTGAATATGTATAATGAACTGAAGGAAAGAGAAAGAGAGAAGGGAGGAAGAAAACATGGCTAAGATATCTCCCTCTATTCTAGCTGCAGATCTTACAAATCTGGCCTGCGAAGTAAAAAAAGTACGCGAAGCAGATTTTCTTCACATAGATGTTATGGATGGAATGTTTGTCCCCAATATTACTTTCGGAGTGCCTATTATGGAGGCACTTGGAAGACTTGATCATCCTCCATTGGATGTACATTTGATGATAGAGGAGCCCTCAAAGTATGTTAAGGATTACGCATTACTCGGTGCCAAAAACCTCCACGTACATGTCGAGGGAAACTATCATCTTCACAGACTGCTTGGGGAGATAAGGGAGAATGGGGCTAACGCATTCGTTGTGCTGAACCCTTCAACGCCTGTTTCTTCGCTCGAAGAAGTGTTTCCCTTTGTGGATGGTATTCTGGTTATGACAGTCAACCCGGGCTATACAGGCCAGAAATTCATCCCCGAAGCTGCCGCAAAGATCGGAGTTCTCGACCGAATTCGTTCTGAAAAAGGTTTCTCATTCGTTATTGCAGTAGATGGGGGCGTGAGTCTGGGAAACGCGAAGGATTTGGTTGATCTGGGAGCGGACATTCTTGTTATGGGGGCAGCCGTATTTAGAGCGAAAGATCCATCGATTGTTGTTGAAAGGATTAAGGAGATTAGACGGTGAAGCTGTATCTTGTGACTTCAAATGAGAACAAGCTTAGGGAGGTGCGGTTACTTTCGCCGGAGAATATCGTGATTGATTCTATTGCAACTATTGTAACGGTTAGAGAGGTTATAGAGAATGCGGAGACCTTCATGGGTAATTCTCTTAAGAAGATCGAAGCATACAAGGAATTGGGTGTCCCTTTGCTTGCAGATGATTCGGGCCTAGTAATTGATTCTTTGGGAGGCTTTCCCGGGATTAGCTCAGCCAGATTCATGGAGGGTAAAGATTATCCACGAAAGATGGAGGCAATTCTTAGCCGAATGAAAGGCAAAGAAGAAAGGACTGCCAGATTCATCTGTGCAGCCCTCTTCTATGATCCTTCAAGAGAGATGTTGCTTGGTGTAGAAGGCAAGGTTGAAGGTTCCATTGCCCTAGAGATTTCGGGAGAAGATGGTTTTGGCTACGATCCGATATTTATCCCTTCTGGTTTCTCCGAAACATTTGGTATCCTAGGCGATTCAGTCAAAAATGAACTTTCACACAGATCCGATGCATTTAGGAAGCTGTTTTCACTGGTCTCCCTTTATAACGAGAGACAATGAGCAGAATGATTCCAGCAAACAGCAAAGCAACTGAAACTACCTTGGCCGTTCTTATGTCTGTTTGACCTATGTAAAGGCTGTCGAGTCTCAGTCCTTCAACAAAGAATCTAACGATAGAATAGAAGATCATGTACAGCGCAGTGACTTCACCGTAGTTCTTCCTCTTACCAAGATACCAATAAAGAAAGGAAAAGATGGCGACATTTGCGAGGCTCTCGTAAAGAAAAGTCGGATGGAAAAACTCATCTCCAGAATACCCTGGCATCCGGTATCTTAACGGAACAAACATCTTCCATGGGAGCTCGGTAGGTGCGCCATATGCTTCATAATTGAAGAAGTTTCCCCAACGTCCGATAGCCTGAGCCAGTGGCAAAACGGCAGTGAAGATATCCGTCGCCTGCAGAAAGGATAGCTTAGCCTTTTTTCTTAAAGTGACATACAAAAAAACCACAATCAGAGCTGCAAAGAAAGCTCCGTGGATGGCAAGACCACCATCCCATGTTCTCAAGATACTCCAGAAGTCGCCCCTGTAGAAATCGAAATTGAACGCCACGTAATAGACTCTTGCGCCCAAAACTCCGAAAATAATCCCGATAAAGACTGCTTCTATCATGTAGTCTTCCTCTATTCCTTCTTTGAGACCCTGGTGTCTTCCTATAAGGTAAGCAACGATGATCCCTGCCGCGATCATCACTCCGTACCATCTGATTGAAAAGGGGCCGAGATTTTCGACTATTACTGGATTAAGTATTAACTCCCCGCTGAATACCGCTTTCAAAAGAAAAAACAACGCAACTACGGAAACAACAGCTACCGATATCAGAACTACTTTCTTCTTCATGTAAACCCCCTGTTTCCAGTTTTCGAAAGGCTTTGGCTTCAGGACGTATTTCACTTACGAAAAACTTGAGCATGCTAATCTTGAGAGGAGTTCTCGTGCAAATCAGCGGCCTCCTGTTGCTCTTCTTCAGATTGGGGTTCCATCTCACTAATAGAAGCCTTTTCTACAACAGCATCCAGAACCTTGTTTCTGATGATCGTGGAAACGATATCACTTCTAACGTCTTCACGAGTGCTCACCATTTCTTTTGCTCTGTCGGCAGAAATCCCCCAATATGGAGCCATCTCTTCAGCAAAGGCTTCAATTTCCTCTTCTTCTGCCTCAAACCCTTCTTTGGATGCTATCTCATGAATGAACCTCGTCTTCTTTATCTCATCGAATACACCCTTTCTGAAGTTATCGACAAGCTTATCTTCGCTTCCGGCCTGATTCAAGTAGTTCTCATAACTCTTATCCTTCTTTGAATTCTCTATTGTTCTCTGAACGAAATAATCAAGTGTCGAATCTGAGATCTCTATCTCTACGAGGTCATTGATCTTATCCATTGCCTGTTGCCTGAGGAAGTCTTTCTGCCAATTGATGAAAGACTCCATTCCCTCCTTTTCGACGATTTCTCTGAGTTCCTCAAGTGAGTTCGCTTCAGCATTCACTGTCTTCGCAAATTCGTCATCTAGATCCAGAGGGTTCTTCTTAAGCACTTCCAAAATCCTTACAGAATAGAAGTACTCGTTATCGGAGTCTTCAAATGTTCTCGTAAACTCAACCGATTCTTCCTTCATCTTTCCGATCACATTTTTCACTATAGGTCTATCGTCTTCTGGGGTGATATTCAACTCCTGGACCTTCTTGTCGGCTATCTTTTTTCCATCTTTTACAATAGTATACTCGATTTTGATTATGTCTCCATTCTCGACTGGGCCGTCCTTAGGTTCTAATATTGCATGCTCATTTCTAAGTTCTTCCAGTCTGTTGTTCACATAATTTAGAACAACTTCGTCTTTCTTTGGTATTTTCAGCTCGAGGTTTGCATAATCGAGAATCTTGATCTCCGGATCTCTGTGAAGCATGACTTCGATGGTTGCTCCCTCTCCCTCCATCTTCTGATCGTTTATCACAGCAGGTATAAGAAGATTCTCATCCTTGATCGCATCCTCAATCTTGTCTGACAGGACTTCGAGGACCATTTCTTCAAAGCTCTCTGCCAAAAAGTTCCTCACTATGTTCAGCGGTACCTTTCCCTTTCTGAATCCTGGTATTGAATATTGTTGGTTCACATATTTGGCTACATCCTTCTCTGCCTGTCTTACTTCTTCTGAATCAAAGGAAAAGAGAAATGTCTCAACATTCTCTTCCTTCTTAACGAAATTCTTTTCCACCGGTAATTACCTCCATTCAGTCGCAAACTGTATTTTTGCTGTCCAATTATACGTATCTGCCTGCTGTTCGGGGTTAAAGTGATGTTATATTAAAGGCTGTGATTACTGGAGTTCTATTAGCTCATACTTTAGGCTTTCCGGTTCGATTATTACCACTGTTGGTCTTCCTGTGAGGTAGCCGCAGCATTCCCCAGGATTGATTATAACTGGTTTGGAATCAAGTCTTATGTCAAGATTATGAGTATGCCCGTAAAGCAAGAAATCTGCTCTAACAGTATCTTTAAGCCCAAAAGGTTCATGCATCACAACCACGCTATAACCCTGGATCTCGATTTCATTGGGGCCCTTCACTAACGAATCACCAAGCATACTTTTTAAGCCAATCAACTCTCCGTCGTTATTTCCGACTACTACGTGAAGCTCCCCGCTGAACCTCAACAGCTCTTCTGCAGCAAACGGCGAAATAAGATCTCCGCAGTGAATAAGAACATCTACCTCGCGGTCTATTGCCACGCTTACAGCCTCGGAAATTCTTGTAATGCTGTCATGAGAATCCGACATTATCATCCATGTCATTCCCCTCACCTCTTGGCATCTTGTATCGTTGAAAACTTAAGGTGAATCGAATACAATTATAACTGCACAGGACCCATGGGACAAAGGGTCTGATATGCATCAGGTGCCTTCGGAGGTTTGATTGATTAAGAAGAGATTGGTAATTCGTTTCTGCTGTGGAGGTCTTCTAAGATTTCTTTCGCATCAGGAGACGGTTACGGCAATAGAAAGGACAATCAGAAGATCGAAATTGCCCGTTACTTACACTCAGGGATTCCACCCTCGGGTCAAAACAGGTTACTCTCAGGCAGTTCCAACAGGGGTGGCAAGTTTTGCGCATTATGTTTTCCTCGAGACAGAGACAGAAGTCTCTGACCCAGTGAAAGCCCTAAACTTTTCCTCTTGTTTCACTCTAAAGGCTCAGAAAGCATGGTATATTCCTTCGAGTTACACAAGAATAGATAATCTGATTGATTCCTACAGATTATCGCTTTCACTTCCGAAAGAGCGCTATGTTCCAGATTCGTATGACAGCGAGCTCAAAGTTTCTAAGAAGACTAAGAGAGGTTACAAAGAATTCAGAGCAGGAGATGTATTTAAGGACCTCACAGTGACTCCCTTGAGAACCGTCTATATGGTAAAATATTCCCAGCCAGTAGGCTCAATGGTTTCAGCGGAGGAAATACTCAAGATTTTTTCGAAAGATGGTACCGCTTCTTACGAAGGGGTGTTTGTTTTTGTGGAGGAAGCTCTCGTAAAAGGGAAGCGGACTTCAGATATTCTGGATGAAATAGGAGGGATTCGAAATGTCTGGTCACAATAAGTGGGCGAATATCAAGCACAGGAAAGGCGCTCAGGATGCCAAGAGATCCAAGGTTTTCACGAAAATCATCAGAGAACTAATGGTTGCGGCAAGAGAAGGAGGATCAGATCCTAATACGAACACTTCTCTGAGGGCTGCTATAGAAAGGGCTAGAGGCGCGAATATGCCAAAAGACACAATGGAGAAGGCAATCAAGAAAGGCGCCGGAGAACTTGAGGGGCAAACGTTCTCCGAAGCTCTTTATGAAGGGTATGCTCCTGGAGGGGTAGCACTTCTTATAAGATGTCTTACTGATAACAAGAATAGGACCGCTCAAGAGATCAGGCATACCCTTTCGAAGTACGGTGGCTCTATGGCAGAGAGTGGCGCGGTTAGTTGGATGTTTGAAAGAAAGGGAATCATTACTGTCTCTAAAGAGCAGATTTCCGACCTTGATGAGTTCCAGCTTCTTGCAATCGAGGCAGGAGCCGAGGACATAAAGGACGACACCGATCCAATAGAGATTATAACCCTTCCTGATTCGGTATCTGATGTCAAAACGGCGCTCGAAGAAAACGGGTATTCTCTTTCTTACGAGATGAGCTATATACCAAGCAATAGTCTGAAGGTTGAGGGTTCAGAAGCGGGTAAGCTTTTTAAGCTCCTTGACATTCTTGAGGACAACGATGATGTTCAGGAGGTTTATGACAACTCGGATATTGATGAAGCCGAAATGGAGGCACTTGCCGATCAGTTTGGCTGATATGAACTGCCCGTTTAGGCGACACTTGGAGTGATAACAATTGCCTTCTCTTTTAGGAATTACCCTAGCTCTGATTCTTGATCAGGTAAGTAAGTACTTTGTTGAGAATGAAATGACGTATTTTCAGCGAATAGATTTGGCTGGCGACTTCTTCGGCTTAAGATATGTCAGAAATACGGGTGTTGCGTTCGGTCTATTCAAGAACCAAGAACCCTGGCTTCTGGCTCTTATAGCTGTTGCAATTGTCGTAACGATTGTGATCCTTTCTAATGCAAACTCATCGAAGTTGTCAAAATGGGAGTCCTTCTTCATTGGTCTGATTGCTGGAGGTGCGCTCGGAAATAACCTGATAGACAGACTGAGACTCGGCCATGTAGTTGACTTCTTCGAGCTGAGAGGGTTTCCCGCGATATTCAACTTCGCAGACATGTGTATAGTGTTCGGTGCAGCATTGCTAACTCTTTCAGTATACCGAAGGGAGAAAAGTGCTTCAAGAGATAACAGTCTCCAGGCGTGAAGACGGCTGGAGGCTTGACAAGATAGTAGTTGAGAAAGCCCCCCCGTGGATTTCACGTACTTTTGTGCAGCGGCAGATTATGGAGTCTAAAGTTTTTGTTGACGGAAGAGCTAGAAAGCCGGCGTACAAGGTGAAGTCCGGAGAAATAATAACTTTCGAACTGCCGGACAAGCCCCAAATACTATCAGTAGAACCAGAAGATATCCCTCTAGACATAATATTCGAAGATAGAGACATAATCGTTGTCAATAAGAAGCCAGGTATTATTGTTCACCCTCTTCCAAGAAAGCAAACCGGCACACTTGTAAACGCTTTGCTTTATCATTGCGGAGATCTTCAAGGTATTGGTGGTGTAACAAGACCCGGGATAGTTCACAGGCTTGACAAAGACACTAGCGGCGTAATAATCGTTGCAAAGAATGATCTTGCTCATGTCTCCCTCTCCTCACAGTTCAAGAACAGGCTGACCTCAAAAGATTATCTTGCTCTCGTTAAGGGTAAGACACCCGCATCTGGCAAGATAGATTACTCCATTGCACGTCATCCCGTAAACAGACTGAAGATGTCAATAAATTGCAACGGTAAGGAATCTCTTACGAATTTTCGGACACTAAGGAACTTTTCTGAACTTGCCTCTTTAGTTCTTGTGAGTCCAAAAACTGGCAGAACTCATCAAATAAGAGTTCATATGAAAGAAAAGGGCTTCCCTCTTCTGGGTGATGCAGTCTACGGAAAGGCAAGAGATGACGAGATATTTGGAGTGAGAAGGCAGATGCTCCATGCACTAAGACTAACCGTCTTACACCCTCGGTCCGGGAGAAGAATGACTTTCTTGGCAACACTTCCTGAAGACATGAAGGAAGCGATAGTTAATCTAAGCGAATTGGTGGAGAAGAAGGCATGAAGACTGCTTTTCTAGTCACGAAGTACGAGTTATTCGGTTCTGTCCTCGAGCTGGGCGAGACGATTGCTGAGTTGAAAAAAAACGGATATGAAAGATGTGTCATAGTTGACTCTTCATTGTCGTCTTTTGTGAAATGGCATACAGCGCTTTCCCGTGCAGGCATAGTAACTGTACCGGGTTTGCACAAAGGAAATGATTATTGGATTGCCAGAAGCGAAAAAGGGTTCAGAGAACTTATGAAAAGCGAGATTATCGAATCCGACGACTTGGTGCATGTTTTGGGAAAACCTCGCAATCTGGATCCCTCGTCAAAGAACCCAATCTGGGAGTGCCGTTATCTTGATCAAAATAGCGAAAGGTTCAGAACATACACATCCTTGGGGGATGTCCTCGAAACGTCCGACTACTCTTTGCCTGATGAAAGACGCTATCTGGATATGGAGAAAGACCTTGGCAAACTCCTTTCTGAATTGCCTCAGGAGTTTGCTATACGGAAGCTGAATCATGTTTTTCCTGTTAGATCAAAGCCTGAGGATTTCTCCGCGTTGCTCGAGAAAATAATCGGATCAAAGAAACTTGGAGCTAGTTACGCTATAAGACTTGAAAGGGAACTTTCGGTGATTCTGGCAAAGGGAATTCAAGATTATTTCATGACTGTCTCAAAGATCGTTGAGATAGCCAAGACCGGTGGTTGTTGGATTGGCCCTGGAAGGGGATCGGCCGTTGGTTCACTTGTAAGTTATCTGCTTGGAATAACACGTATTGATCCCGTTGAAGAAGAACTCTTTTTTGAAAGGTTCTTGAGTTTGAAGCGCGAAGATCCACCAGATATTGATCTTGACGTTGATGATGAATCGAGGCAAGCACTTCTAAAAAGTTTGAAAGACCACTTTGGAAGCGATCATCTATGCCTCATTAGGACGGCATCTACTTACGGATTCAAGGGGGCGGCTCGGGAAATTGGCAGAAAGCTCGGTATTGATGGTCAAAGAATATCGAGGCTAATCGAGTGGAGCAAAGAAGGGCAAAGATTTCCCTACGCGTTTGAAGGGGACGTTGACATGAAACAGCTCTTTGATATGTCAAGAAGCATTGTGGGTCTGTACTCAGGTTTTTCAATTCATGCAGCGGGCCTAATTCTGTCTGATTACCCTATTTCCGGATTGATTCCACTCGATTCAGGCGGTGATCTTCCTGTCTCTCTATGGGATATGAATTCTCTCAGCATCATGGGTTTGCAGAAGATCGATCTTCTGGGACTCAGGAACCTTTCGCTTCTTAAGAAGATGGCGAAGGGCAAGGAGCCCTGGCATTCCCCTACGAACGATGCTAGAACGTACGAAATACTGGAAAAAGGCTACACTGCCGGCGTGTTTCAGCTCGAGGCCCCGTACGCCACGAAGGTTGTTAGATCAGTCAAACCTATATCGTTGAAAGACTTGTCGATATCGATCGCCCTCAATAGACCTGGACCAATCAAATCGGGAGTCACGGAACGCTTCCTCAGACTATCCAGAAATCCCTCTGATCTGGAAAGAATTAAAAGAAAGGTTCCAGTGCTTGCGGAGACCGGTGGCCTTCTAGTTTATCAGGAACAGGTTCTCAAAATCGCTTCCAGTTTGCTTTCTCTTGAAGCAGACGATGGAGAGCTTTTGAGAAGAGCTCTTTCAAAGAAAGACAAAGAGGTTGTGAATAGCTTGTTCAGAGCTTCACCCGGGTACAGCAAACTCACTCCTGAAAGAAGAGAGAAACTGCTATCCTTCCTTATGGACTTCGCTGGATATGCATTCAACAAGTCTCACAGTCTAAGTTATGCAATGATCTCTTATTGGTTGGCATACTTCAAAGCGAATCACCCCGAAGTCTTCTATCCGCTTATCTTAGTTGAATTACCCAGAAACTCTCTCACGCGCATTGTTGCTGAGATAAGAGACAGGGGATTTTCATTACGTACAGAAGATAGATCAGTGCAAAGTCGAGATTATGTGACAGTTTCGATTCCCAGGCTGCTAAATATCGACTACTTGAAACCGGTCCCAGACGAGAATTCCTTTTTCACTTTTGTCAGAAACAATAGGTCCCGTTGTCAGGCGAGGGACCTGGAAAAACTAATAAAGAGTGGCTACCTCGATCGCTTTGGTCCAAGAAACGAGTTGTTGAAGAGAATGAATGATGCACTGGCCGGAGTTAATCCAGAACTGAAATCGATTCGTTCAGTGTTCGGGTACAAGGAAGATGAACAAGAAGCAAGGGAGAGCGATACAGATATTGATAGAGCGATGATGGAAGTTGAAGTTCTTGGTTTCAATTTGACGGAGATACAGCCGCCGGACATTTCCCGAAGACCGACTGATTTCGAACTAACAACGGCTCTTGCACGTTTGAGAACGGGAATCGCTGCGTTCAAAAGGGTAGACTACCTCGGCAGAAGCTTTGTAACTGATGGGAGGTCCTTTGTGGAGATAGCCGGGCAAGCGCCTCTTCAGGGCTATGTGCTGTTCAAGAGCGGGAGACCAATGGAAATGAAAGAGCGCATTACAGAGGTGAACAGAGTTTTCCACGGTCAAATTGATAGGAGGTTTCTTGCTGCAGGCTCCGATTACGAAAAAGTCATAATCAAATCTAAAGACTCTCAGACAGTGGTCCCCAATGCAAAGCCTTCGGAAATTGACTCAGATGAGATAATCTGGAAGTAGTACATGGAGGAGATAATGGAGATCTATTTCGTCAGGCACGGAGAAACTGAGTGGAACAACAGCAATCGCTGGCAGGGAAGATCGGATATTCCACTTTCAGAAAGGGGCAGGAACCAGGCTATACAGACTGGAGAGTTTCTCAGGAAGATCGGTCTAAGACCGGCGGCTCTCTATGCCAGTGACTTGAAGAGAGCAAAAGAGACGGCAGAGATTATTGGTCAAACTCTCAGGATCAAGCCAATCGTCAATCCAGTCCTCCGCGAAGCCGATGTTGGTTTGTGGAATGGCCTCGAAATTAGCGAGGCTTTCAGAAATCATGGCAATCTAATTGAACATTGGCAAAAGGATCCGTGGGCTGACATTGCAAAAACAGAGTCCCTTGGCGAAGTGCAGAGAAGAGCGGTGAGCTTTCTTAAGTTCGTATCAACCGCTTTTGCGGGAAAACAGGTAGTTGCCGTCTCTCATGCTTTGCTAATAAGGACTGTCATCTGCTACTCAATGGGCCTGCCTCTGGAGAACCATTATAGACTCTCGATGCATAACTGTTCAGTGTCTTCGATCATTGTTGAGGGTGGGAAAACAAAGGTTCATGAACTGAATCTCTGGCGTCATCTGGAAGAAGAGCAGGTATTATGAATCTGAGAGTGAACTTCGTTCCCCGTGTCCTTGACGAACAAACCGATATCGCAGTTGTAATTGATGTCTTGCGGGCGACCAGTACTATCACGACGGCGCTTCATCTTGGCGCAAAAAAAGTGATTCCTGTGGAATCGGTCGAGGAGGCTTTGGAGTGCAGAAAGCGAGATCGTGAGGTGCTTCTTGGAGGAGAGAGAGGATCGATGAAGATAGAGGGATTCGATCTGGCAAACTCCCCAGTTGCTCTCTGCAAGAAGATGATCTTTGGAAAAGAGTTGGTTATGACGACAACGAATGGGACAAACGCTGCACTTTTGTCGAAACGTGCGGGAAGGCTTGTTGCTGCCTCCTTTTTGAATCTTGAAAGAATAAACGGGTTTCTTGAGAGTGAAGGCGGCAGGATTGAGCTCCAGTGCGCCGGCTCTAGTGGAAGAGTTTCACTTGAGGATGTCTTGCTTGCGGGTGCAATTGTATCCGGATTGGGAATGGGTTGCACCGATGATGGTTGCACGTTAGCTTCGCTCCTGTATGAATCGGCCAAGAGTGATTTGGAGAGCTTTTTCATTGAGAATGGCTTTCACGCGAGAAGACTTCTCTCTCTAGGGTTTGGTGATGATATAAGCTTTTGTGCTAGAATCAACATGTACAATCTTCTCCCGTTGTGGCGGGACGGTGGGTTCGTACGGGGGTAGTTTAATGGAGTTTGTTTCAAATTTCTTTTTTGTTATCGCGATGGGAGCGCTCTTTCTGTCACTGATTTTCTTCGAAATTGGAACTAAGAAGGTGCGTAGGCCGAAGAGCGAAGTGAAGCCTGAAGATTACAAACCTTACGATAGGAAAGGCTGGTATTCTCTGTTGGCAGCAGGAGGGTTTCTAGGTCTATCTTTGTTGTTTGCATTGATTTTCTGAAGGTCGAGGGGGTTGATTGAATGCCTAGCAAGCTAGCAGTTGACAGCATCATCTCGAAACTGCCGGGGGTGCACAGCGCCAGAATAGTTTATGACGAAAACGGCGAAATGGTCGAGATTCACGTTTTGGCGGACATTTCCAAACCGGCAAAGCAGTTGGTAAGAGATATTGAAACGGCAATATACGCTTCAACGGGTGTCAAGATCGATAGGAAGATCGTCTCTATTGCACAGATATCCCTGGATTCAGACGATGAAGAGGAAGCTTCAGTTGTAAGACCTTACCAGAAGGAAGAAGTCCAAGGTTACAACTTCCAACTTAAAAGCCTCGAGACGCGTGCAACGATGCGAAAACTAGACATAACGGTAATGCTAGATTATGAGGGAAGAGAACTTGAGGGTTCGTCAATTGTAGACATTGGTGACGACGAGAAGTACATGGCAATCGTGGAATCAGCGGTTGCAGCAATAAGGGATGTCATTCCAAGTTTCAGAATAGAGTTCATCGAAAAGCTGGAGTATGGGATGACTGAGATTGTAATGGCGGTAGGTTCTGCACTGGTAAATGGAAAGAGAAAGAGAGAAGCCGGCGCTAGACTGTGCAAGAAGGACAGTCTTAGCGATTTCGCACTAGTGGTTCTCGAGATAATCAATAAGATCTAAATGAGGATACTGACTATAACTTCGGAGGTGCTCCAATGGATTTGTCGCACTTTGTCTCTTCTGTAACGCCTTCGGCGACCTTGGAATTCAATAAGAAGGCGTTGGAACTCGCTCTATCAGGAGAGGATGTTGTAAAGTTCACTGCTGGTGAACCGGATTTTCCTACTCCCCGCCCAATTGTCGATGCAGCAATAAAAGCTCTCAATGAGGGAAAAACGAAGTATACGAACGCCGCTGGAATAGATGAGTTGAGAAAGGCGATAGCTCTGAAACTTCAGAAGGAAAACAACATGACTTACTCACCCGAAGAGATTGTTGTTGCGAACGGTGGAAAACAAGCTATCTACAACGTTCTGAAGGCTTTGCTCAACGTTGGCGATGAGGTGATAATCATTTCGCCTGCATGGGTAAGCTATGAGGCGCAGATTCTTCTCTGTGGTGGTGTACCGGTCATAGTGCAGGCTGATGTTGAGAGAGACTTCATTCCTGAGATCGGCGAAATTGAGAGTTCCATTACCGACAAAACGAAAGCGATTATGATAAATTCTCCGAACAACCCGACCGGGGCAATCTATCCAGAGAGTTTCCTAGGGGAACTGGCAGACCTTTGCATAAAGGAAGATCTCTTTGTCATCTCCGATGAAGTGTATGAAAAGCTTGTATTCGATGCTTCTCACTTATCAGTAGCCTCGATGAATGGAATGAAGGAACGTTCAGCGGTCATAAACGCTTTCTCCAAGACATACGCAATGACGGGCTGGAGAGTAGGCTATTCCGCCACATCCACTAAGCTGGCAAGAGAGATATCTAAAATCCAGAGCCACCTTACATCAAATGTTAATACTATGGCTCAGTATGCAGCCTTGAAGGCGTTTGAGGTCGATACCTCTTCCATGGTTGAGGAGTTTCGGAAGAGAAGAGATCTGGTTGTATCAAGGCTTTCTGAGATTGGACTCAAATTCAGCAAGCCTGCGGGAGCTTTTTATGTATTCATAGATATCAGACCATTCCTTGGCCAAAGGTATGTGAATTCCAACGAATTTGCTCTTGGGCTTCTCGAGGAGCAGAAAGTGGGGATGGTTCCGGGAAGTGCGTTCAGTTGCGAAGGCTTCATAAGAATGTCTTACTCCAGTTCGGTTGAAGAACTGAAGAAGGGAATTGACAGATTTGGGAGATTTCTCAAGGCGATTTGACTAGCGGCCAGTCCAGTCCAGGCTCCATTTAAACGATTGAGTTAGAAGCTGGACACTTTCTAGATCGGATTTTGAAAGGTCGTCCAGCATTCTGTTCATAGCATCTCTAAAGGCGTATTGTGTGTTTCCTGAACGGATCTCCATGAGACATTCTACAGTAGCTGCGAACTGATCGGCTGCCCACACAATTCTGCCTTCCAATGATTCAAATGGATCCAGCATTCTGAGTTTAAGCTCTTTGATAAGTTCATCGGGCATTCCGTCCAGCAGGTTCTCGGTAACCATCTGCTCTTCAACTTGAGCGATCACCTCATCGAATCCAGGGACTTTCTTCTTTGTTGGTGTGATTATGTCACCGGTCATGCTTTCTGGAATGTCGTGCAGAAGGGCACGTTTTACAGATTCAACGGGGTTTATTGCAGTGCCTTTCTCCTCCTCAATACAGGAAAGAATGTATGCAGTTATTGTAACATAGGAGGAATGGGCTGCTACAGTGGTTGGAACGTTTCTATTCAGCCGATTCCAGCGGACAGCTCTTAACAGAACGATCAAAGCGTTGGTGTAGCGTTCAAGCCATGGGGTGTCCATGATAAGGCGGTAAGGTTCGAAGTCTCTGAAGATTTCGATTCGTTTCTCGAGACCTTTCAATGGTCGGCTGAAGAAGTCCGGGAAACTCCTTGCATGTAGGCCCGCCTCTAGTCTGGCAGACAAGAGATCTCCCGTCTGGATTATTTTGCCCTCGACAGAATCATCTTTTGAATTGACCATAGACAGATAGAATGGGTTGTGCCGTTCTTCGGGCAAGTATTGAACGATTTCCTCGACGGTTCTCGAAAAAACATCGTTCCATTTATCTGGTGAAAGAGATTTTATCAGAACCTTGGTGTCAACAGAGATGTCGGAAAGAAGGCATTTTGGCAGTTCCTTCAAAACCAGTCTCTGAAAGAGTTCCTTCTGGTTGATATCGAGGCCACTCAGCCTGGCCATCTCTGACATCAGTAAACTGTATTGGGCTGAGATGAAGGCATTCTCTGCTTCGTTAGTCCTTAGAAGAGTGGGTGTGTTGTTCCACCTATACATTGTGAAGAGATTTGTTGCGAGTTCTAGTAGCTTCACGTATCCTTGAAACACGGAGACACCTCCCCAGCAGGGTCAAAGATCACACTGATACAATTATAATTGTTGTGTTGAGTAAAATAAAGTCTTTAGCAGGGAAAGAGGCGGTTTTATGAACATTTGCAAATGGACAAACAGGACTTATCCACTGTTTAGTGATGACTGTACTGTAGGTGAGATCTTGAGCGACAGAAAGTCGGCTGGGCTCACGTATATAATCTCGGTGGATAGTGACGGGCGACTGGCAGGCGTTGCAAAAGTGGATGATATCAAAGATGTTGATCCTGCAACGCCCGTTTCAGAGGTTATTACAGAACCGGTCTTCTACTGTCGAGACTCTGATTTCATTGAAGATGCCGCACTAATGCTTATCGAGAGTCATGACTATGTTCTTCCTGTAGTTGACAATGATTTTTTGGTGGTGGGAGCTATCGGAGTCTTCGAGATTCTTGAAGGCCTGATGGAGTTCACTGCAATGGACAAGCCAGGAACAAGAGTCTCTGTCATTCTGGAGGACAAGCCAGGAGCGTTGCGAGATGTTGTAGATTACCTTGCCGAAAGAGAGGTAAATATCCTTTCGATAATCACGTCAGCGGCAGAATCAGAGGATGAAAGACGGGTCGTTATCAGAACAGATGAATCGGACATAGGAATGATCGCTGAAATACTTCAAGAAAAGGGCGTTTCTTTTGAGAGCATAAGTGAAGAGGAGGGTTTTGGTGTCTGATTTTGCAAGTTACCTCATTCTAGGTGCGGTTCAGGGAGCAACTGAATTTCTTCCAGTTTCGTCTTCTGGACATCTGACTATTTTTTCAAGTTTTCTTAATGTTCCGCTCGATGTTGAATCTAAGGCGGCGTTTTTTGCTGTATTGCATCTTGCAACATTCTTTGCCGTTTTGTTGTTCACATTTAAGGATGTATGGACCATATTCTCTGGTTTGGGTAAGCCAGAAAAGAGGGACTCTTCAATCAGGTATATATTGTTGCTTCTGATTGCGACCATTCCGGCAGTTATAGCTGGTTTTCTGCTGGAGGACGAGATAAAGCTACTGTTTTCAGATGTAGCCTTTGCATCTACCATGTTGTTTGTGACCGCGACTATGTTGTTCATATCGGATAGGCTTAAGGGTGATCGCAAGATATTGGATCTCTCTATTGCAGGGGCTCTTTCAATCGGTATCTTTCAGGCGGCGGCTATAGTTCCGGGGATATCCAGGAGTGGTTTCACCATCTTCGGAGCCTTACTTGTCGGTATGGTTAGAAGAGACGCCGTTAGATTCTCGTTCCTCTTGAGCCTCCCGGTTACTCTAGGAGCAGGTCTTCTGGAGCTTTCAAGAGTTAATCTTCCTGTCAGTACGGTTCTATTGTCTTCCATTCTTGCTTTCCTGACCGGAGTAATGGGACTGTGGCTTCTCAAGAAACTTGTTCTGAAGCGACGTCTGAGTTTGTTTGCCGTTTACTGTATAATTATAGGGACAGTAGGTTTGATTTTTCGAGGAGTGATGTAACTTGGACTTGAATCTCCTCTTTCCCGGCAGTTTGGTATATGTGCCGGGAATGCTGGATTCTCCAACGAGTAGCTGTGTTCTTCTTGTGGAAGATGAAAAAAAGATTCTCGTCGATCCGGGCGGTTTCCCTTCTCTAGAGATTCTTGAAGATAGACTGACTTCTCTGGGTCTTTCCCCAGATGGAATTACCGACATATTTCTGACTCACTTTCATCTAGACCACGCCTTCAACAGCATGTTTTTCCCGAACGCAAAAGTTCATCTGCATGAGAGTTACAGTAGCAGAGACTACGGTTCGTTTGGTCCAATAGTTGGAGCCATGTACCAGAAGATAGTTCTCTCCTGGAATAGAGTCGAGCCGTTCAGGAATGGAGACATGCTTCTAGATTCAGTAGAAGTTCTGGAGTCTCCTTTTCACTCGAGAGATCATGTTTCTTTTTTTCTTGAAACAAGTAATTGTGGCAATGTCTTTATTTGTGGAGATATATGCACAAGGCAAATACAGTATCACGAAATGCGAAAAGGTATGCGGACAGACGAGGCCGCTGCTTTCGTAATGAAGTACTTCGACATGGCAGATACTGTGATCTTTTCTCATGACCTGCCGATATTCAAGAGGTGATTACATGAGAGTGCTGTTTGTTTCTTACGAAGTGTATCCATTAGCAAAAGTAGGAGGTCTTGCTGATGTAGCTGGATCCCTTCCGAAGTACTTGAAAGAGCTGGGAGTGGATGTTGATATATTAATGCCTCTTCATGGATCGATAGATAGAAGCGTTTTATCAAAGACGGGAAGGGTCCAGAAGACAAGATTCTTAAGAAGCCCTCGCTTCTTTGATATCTATAAGACTAAATTGCCTCAAAGTGAAGTGAGTGTCTTTCTGCTGAGAAATGAAGATCTTATGGACTCCAAGGAGGTCTATGGCTCATCCGATTTAGCTCTTCAAGCAATGAGCTTTTCCGATGCAGCCACGTCCTTTGCGATTGAGCAAGGTTATGATATCGTTCATCTCAACGACTGGCATACCGGTCTCATGGCAGTCTATCTTAAGCAAGCCGAAGCCGGAATTAAAACAGTCCTCTCAATTCATAACTTAGCTTATCAAGGTGTCTATGAAGACAGTTATTTTGAACTCTCGGGGATTAAGAAAGATTATCAAAAAGATATTTCGGTGCAAGAAGGCCTCAATTTCCTTAAGGCGGGCATTGAATTCTCCGATAAGCTTAGTACGGTCTCCCCTACCTACGCAAAAGAAATCCAGACTCCTGAGTACGGTGCGGGGCTGGAGGCAATCCTTTCCAGAAGGAACAATGATCTGGTTGGAATATTAAATGGAATCGATTATTCCGAATACGATCCCGAAAACGACAAGCGTTTGTGGGCTAACTTCGGTCTTGATAATCTTAAGAACAAGAAGAGAAACAAATGCAATCTGCAGAAATTGGTAGGTCTTCCCAGAAACAATACGGCAGTTATTGGATTGATCTCAAGACTTGTTGATCAGAAAGGGCTCGACCTAATAGAGGAGATTAAGGATGATCTGATGAAGCTTCCCGTCCAACTAATAGTTCTGGGGACTGGTGAGAGGAAATACGAACTCATGTTTAAGGAGCTTGAAGAAGCTTATCCAGATAGGGTAGCTGCAAAGCTAACCTTCGATTTGGATCTTGCCCAGAAGATTTACGGGGGCGCAGATATGTTCTTGATGCCTTCCAGATATGAACCTTGCGGCTTGGGTCAGATGTTTGCCATGCGGTATGGGACGATCCCTGTAGTTAGATTCACCGGTGGATTGGCAGATACAGTGAAGGAATTTGACGGTTTGAATTCCGGAAATGGTTTTGGTTTTTCTGATTACAAAGCTAGTAGACTTCTTGAAGCAATTGAAAGAGCTATCGAAGTATACAGTCGGCCGGACTGCTGGAGGAAAGTAGTGTACAATGCCATGAGTGAGGACTTTTCTTGGAACGCTTCGGCGAAGAACTACATATCTCTATACAGCGAGATGCTGGAGGTCAAAGGTAATGCCTGAATTAAGAAAGGATCCGATAATAAAGAGATGGGTAATAATAGCTACTGAAAGAGCTAGAAGGCCTCATGATTTCATAAATGCCAGAGAGAAAGCGGAATCGGCTTTCTGTCCGTTTGATTACGGAAATGAGCACACCACTCCACCTGAAGTCATGGCTTTCAGACCTGCGGATACTACGAAAGACAGCCCGGGATGGTGGGTTAGGGTAGTTCAGAACAAGTTTCCAGCTCTTGATTCAAGTACAGAACCGGATCGCTTTGGCCATGGAATGTACGATGTTATAAAGGGTTTTGGAACGCATGAAGTGATTATCGAGACACCTGATCATAACGCATCTATGGCTACTCTATCGTATGAGCAGGTTAGGGAAGTGATCTGGGCATACAAAGAACGTCATCAGGTGCTTGAAAAGGATAATAGGATCAAATACGTGTTGATATTCAAGAACCATGGAAGAGAAGCTGGGGCATCCCTGATGCACTCCCACAGTCAGTTGATAGCTACTCCAATTGTGCCTAAGAGAGTTGCTGAAGAGATCGCTGGTGCTGCAGACTACTACCGTTTCAGAGAAAGATGCGTTTACTGCGATATGGTTAACCAGGAAGGACTGGAAGGGACGAGAGTGGTTGAGGAGAATAATGATTTTGTTGCTTTCGAACCATTTGCTGCAAGGTTTCCTTTTGAGACCTGGATCGTTCCGAAGGTTCATAAAGACAATTTCGGAGAGATCTCTGCTTCTCAGATCGATACTTTTTCTGTGATACTTAAGAATATGTTGCTGAGGATTCACAAGGCTCTCGATAATCCGCCCTACAATTTCATGTTGCATACGGGAATCAAGGGTATGGAGCAATCCGCTCACTATCACTGGCATCTGGAGATAGTTCCAAGACTCACAAGGGTCGCTGGTTTTGAGTGGGGTTCAGGCTTCTACATAAACCCTATGCCTCCCGAGCATGCTGCGATGTATCTTCGAGAGGTCAGGATTGAGGAGGAGTAGAATGGAAACCAGAATAAGTGATGAACTGCTGAAGCATCTTGAAGGACTTGCAAAATTCGAACTGAGTGAACAGGAGCGCGTGAGTCTTAAGAAGGACATCGAAGAGATTCTGCAGTACATGACGCTTCTAGATCAAGTTGATCCCAGTGCCGATGAAATGATATCTCCAGTCGAGAAGAGTCTTGAACCAAGAGAAGACGCTCCGATGGAATTTGAAGGTGCAAAGCTAATTCGTGATCTTTTTCCTGAGCGGGAAGGAGACTATCTCAAAGTTCCAAGGATATACAAAGGGGAGAAATGAGCAACGCTTCTGGTAAAAGATATGAAGAACTTGCTTGCAGGTATCTTAAGAAGTCAGGATACAAGATAATTGCGAGAAATATCTCGTATAGATTTGGTGAGATAGATATTGTTGCATTTGAAGGAAGGACGATGGTCTTTGTTGAAGTCAAGGGAGGGAGTTCTTTCAGATTGCCGAGATACAGAGTTGACGAAAGAAAGCTAAGGCGACTCGAGTTGGCTGCCCAGAGATACATATCAACTGAAAAGCCAACCTTTAGTGAAACAAGGCTTGACGTTATTGAGGTTTTGAATGATGGGGAAGTAAATCATTTGAAAGCAGTTGGAAGGTGGTAGTGTGCTTAGAAATAGCCAGAGAATCTTTGAAGAGTACGAAAGATGGCTTAAGAATTCTACGGAAGAGATGAAGGAAGAGCTCAAGATGCTTTCACCGGAAGAAGTTAGGGATAGGTTTGCTCTGGATCTCGAGTTCGGTACCGGTGGAATGCGAGGGGTTCTTGGTGCCGGAACAAATCGTATGAACATTTTCACAATAAGAAGAGCTTCTCTTGGCTTCGGTCGCTGGATTTCTGATAAGTACATAGATCCGTCAGTAGTAATAGCCTTTGATACAAGGCACAAATCTTCTCGTTTCGCTGAAGTGTCGGCCGAGGCCCTCTCCTCAATAGGTATCAAGGTTCACATTTTTGCTGAGCCAATGCCTGTCCCAGTCCTAAGTTTTGCGGTTAGGGAGCTTAAGGCAAGTGGAGGAATTGTAATTACTGCCAGTCACAATCCACCTCAGTACAATGGCTTTAAGGTCTACACTTCAGATGGAACTCAAGCGGTTCCCCGTTACGCTGAAGAGATAATTCAAAGCGTTAATGGATCAGACTTTTTCGAAAACTACTCGCCGAAGAGAGAGATAATTTATAACATACCGAACTCTGTTCTTGATGGATTTTTGGAGATTGTGAAGGAAAACGTTCTCCACCTTTGTAACGATTTTGAATCAATTAGCGTTGTTTATTCCCCTCTTCATGGAACCGGCAACTACCCTGTCTACAAGACACTTTCCGATCTTGGCCACAGAGTGAAACGTGTCGAGGAGCAGGCTATACCTGATGGTAGCTTCCCAACCGTGAAGAGTCCAAACCCGGAAGATCCGAAAGCATTTTCTATGGCTCTTGATGTTGCAGGTGAAACCGATGCCGATCTTCTGATTGCGACGGATCCGGATTGCGATAGGTTGGGCATAATGGTAAGGCAAGATGGAAAGTACATCGCGATCAATGGAAATCAAACAGGCGTGATAATGACCCATTTCATTCTTGAGAGATTGAAAGGGTCCCTGCCTGACGATGCGTTTATTGTGAAGACGATAGTTTCAACGGATTTGGTTAAGAGTATCGCTGCTCGAAGCGGTGTAAAAGTAAGAGAGACCCTAACCGGGTTCAAGTACATTGGAGAGATCATTGAGAAATCAGAAATCGAAGGAAGAGGAAAGTATCTTTTCGGTTTCGAGGAGAGCTACGGCTCTCTCTACGGAAGGCATGCAAGAGACAAAGATGCTGTTAGCGCTGCTGCTCTTGCCTGTACAATCGCGGGCTTCTTGAAGCGGTCAGGACTTTCATTGATAGAGTATCTTGAAGAGATCTATAAGGAGTTCGGTTATTATCTCGAGGCACTCGTTAACAAGGATTACGAAGGCATAGAGGGAAAGGAAAGAATAGAAGCAATCATGAAAGGGCTTAGGGAAAGTAGGCCATCTGCAATTGGGGGTTTTAGGGTAAGAAAATTCAAAGACTATATGGAAGACTCGGGTGATCTCCCCACGGCCGATGTGATTTCTATGGAGATGGAGGATGGTTCTAAGATTATTGTAAGACCTTCGGGGACAGAACCAAAAATCAAATTCTATCTCATGGCAAAGGGAGTAACCAATGATGAAGCAAGAAGAAAAATCGATGAGCTAAAAGAACTGATCGAAGGGATTGTAGGCCTATGAATTACAGGTACGCTCACATTTTGTACCGTGGGGATGATTTTCTCTCTCCAAAGAGAGCAACATTTGATCACAGAACTAAGACAGGCTTTATGACCACGTGGTCCACTGAGCATTCAACCGATTTACTCAAACACAAATACTGGAGTTGTCTTAGCGCTTATGGCCTTGAAAGTGCTACTAGACGCAAGATCTCTTTCGAAAGAAAGCACAGTGATGCGAACCTTCTTTACTTCAAGTACGAGCTGGAAGTTCCTGAAGCGCTTGAAGGTTACTTCGATCCAACGATACTCGAAGTGCTTTCTAAGAATCTTTCCGTAAGAGAGACAACTGAGGAAGTCTATAAAATGCTTAAGGATTATGAAGAGGGAACTCTGAGATTTAATGATCAGGGCTTTTCCTCATGGCTTGCAGGAAAAGTTGGAGGCCTTCTGCTAAGTGATGGCGAGAAGAAGGAGCTTGAAAACTCCTTGATAAAGTATGTCGAGACCATAGTTGGAAGGGTTTTGTGGACTGTTTATAATGGGGATTTACAGAGAATGGGAAAGGACCTCTCTTCAATGGTTTATCTCTACACCGAGATGCTAGATCTTACGGGTTCAAAATGACTGTGAAGAGATTCGCTGCAGTAGTGTCGTACGACGGGACCGATTTCTTCGGTTTTCAGAATCAGCCGGATATGCGAACTGTACAGGGCATCTTCGAAGAAGCTCTGGAAAGAATTCACAAGTTCAGAGTCTCGAGTCAGGGAGCCGGTCGAACAGACACGGGAGTTCACGGCTATGGTCAGGTAATCGCTTTTGATTCGAACCTCGATAGATTGGATGCTCCAACAATGAAAGCTGCGCTCAACGCGAATCTTCCGGCGGACGTGTATGTTAGAAAAGTGTATGAAGTAGCGGAGAATTTCAGCCCAAGATTTGCTGCGAAGAAGAGGATCTATCACTATTACATTCTCAATTCAAGCGAACCGGACATCTTCAGAAGAAGGTTTGTCTGGTGGTTCCCGTATACTCTGGATATTGAATCGATGCGGAGAGCAGGGAGTCGACTTCTTGGAGAACACAACTTTACTGCTTTCAGGACTGGCCGGGATGACAGAAATCCAATAAGGACCGTTTCAGCCATTAGAATTGTCAGGACGAGCCCTCGTCTTATACTCATTAGGGTCGAGGGAGTCTCCTTTCTCAAGAGAATGGTAAGGAATATCGTCGGTACGCTTGTGAAAGTTGGCACCGGGAGCACTTCTGAAGAAGCCGTCTCTGAATTCCTTTCTTCACAGGATAGATCAACGCTTCCAGGAACTGCCCCTCCTCAGGGACTTGTATTCTACAAAGCGGTGTTTGATGAGTTTGAAACGTAGACTTGATGAACTATTGTTTGGGCTTGGGCTGTCTGAGAGTAGAACGAAAGCAGCAGAACTGATCAGGAGCGGAAAAGTTACTGTAGATGGTATGATTGTTCTTAAGCCGGGTTACAAGGTGGATTCTGACAGAGAAATAGTCGCCTCGAACTCCTTTATGCCGGTAGGGCGAGGGTATTACAAACTGAAGAAAGCTATCGATGAGTTCAGAATAAAACCTGAAGGTAGGAGAGTACTTGATGTTGGTGCATCAACCGGTGGCTTTGCACAACTTCTGCTGGAAAATGGTGCAGCCAGCGTGATTTGTGTAGATGTTGGGAAAGACCAGATCAGTAACAAACTTAAAGAGGACAGCAGAATCTTGTCAGTTGAGTCAACTGACATAAGAGATTTCTCTATTGAGCAGTTTGGGGGCGAAGTTGATCTATTGACCGCGGACTTATCATTCATCTCTACAGCAGGTTTGGCAGAGCTCTTTAGGATGTTTCTGAAAGACAACGGAGAAGCGGTGGTCCTAATAAAGCCACAATTTGAAGTTGGTCCGGGTGTTGTTAAGAAGGGATTGGTGCGCTCACGTATGGCTCATCGCGAAGTTATAGAAGTATTTGTAAAGGCTTTTGTTAGTAGTGGCATGTTTCCCGTAGGAATAACGTTTTCTCCAATCAAAGGCAAAAGAGGTAACATCGAGTATCTTCTCTATTCGGTTGCTGGGGAGACATTTGTTGAGTTAGACTATGACTATTTGATTGAGAAGGCTTTCGCGTTTTTCGATCGGGATAGCAACCAATTGGTTTGAAGGGAGGGAAAACCCCGGTTCACTTGAGTGATCCGGGAGAGCTTGAAATCCTTACTCGTTTTTATGCTGGTGCTTGTTTCTTTTTCCGCATTAATGGCACAAGATATTTTCGATTTCGTTCCTGAAGATGTCGGCTATTTTCTCATTCTTCGTGGGTTGAGATCAACGATGGAAGTTCTCAGGGACAGCACCAATTTTTTCGGTGCCTATCTCGGGGATGACGGGTTCGGTGCTGAACGAGCCTTTTATGGGATAATCGATGCTGCTGGATACAATGCGGAGGTCGATACGAGTTTTCTTAAGAACGCTTTGAATAATGACATTCTTCTCGTTGGCGAAGGTATCGATCTCTCTCTTGATGATCTGCTGATGTTTGATCCGTTTTATCTCCTTGAGAAACTGAAGCTCACCAGGAACAAAGTTTTCATAGCTTGGAGAACCTCTAATTCCTTTCAGTTATTGAAAGCTACGGCAGCCCTTCTGGATATGGCAATATTCGTTCAACCTGGAGAGACAGTTAACGAGTTGAGGAGCAGTACAGGAACTCTCTTCTACAATGCCGCAGATGACTACCTAATAATCGGCGGTAATAAAGAGGCTGTTACTCTGGCTATGAAGACATATGCTGGAGAAGGTGGTAGGTTACTGGAGTCAAACGGTAAGGGCAGAGAGGTTGCGGAGAAGAGTTATGACTTCACTCTTGCCGGTTATATTGATGGAGACCGATTTCAGCTTGATCTGGGACTTGAGTCTACCTTTTCAATCGAAAGTACTGTGGTTTTTGCTCGTCCGGAAGGACATACACTTACAGCTACGATTGTTCAGGATACGATGTTTGTGGACAGTGAAGAGCTTGAGAAGATGATTTCCTTGTCTGATGCCAAGGAGGTAGAGGCATCAAAGGCAACTCTTGGTGACTACACGGTTTTCTTTCCTTCCTCATCTGTAGAGACCTTGAGGAAGGAGCTCGCTCACTGGTTTGAGCTTGATCTCGAACCTTACAGAGAACTTGCGGATTTTGTTGTCCTTCTCTCGAGAGAAAGCACAGGAAATACAAGGATATATGGTGATTTGGTGTCTGAGACTCCGAGAGTAACAGCGGTGTTTACTAACAGAAGCCCGGATACCGAAAGACTCGAAGGACCGCTCAAAGAGTGGGGTGCGGTTCAGTCCTCGTACAGGGGCAGCCGTATCTACGAACTTGAGAATGATTTTGATACCATATATTTCATTTTCTCAGCCGAGACAACCGTGCTCACTTCGCTTACACCCGACGATTACTACAGATTGCTTTCTAATGCAGAGGTTTTGAGTAGTAACACAAGTTACGAATTCGTCAGAAGATTGGGCATGGACAACGATATCTTGCATGCATTTATTGACATGAAGAAGGTTTTTAGATCTCTCATGGGGATTTCTGTAGATAGCGCTCTCCTCTACCAGCAAACCTTCTATGAAAACGGTAATATGATTCACGCGCTACGTTTCTATTGAGGTGATTTGATGGGGATTTTCTCGAAGATATTCGACAAAAACAAAATGCTTCTCAAGAAGTATTCAAAAACAGTTGAAAAGATAAATGAATTAGAGCGAGAGGTCAGTAAGTACGATCGACTAGATTTCGTGAAGAAAACTGAGGAATTCAAAGCCAGGATTGACGAGGGCCAGTCGCTTGAGTCTGTTCTGCCGGAGGCCTTTGCGCTGGCAAGAGAAGCTGCCAAGAGGACAGTGAAGATGAGACCCTTTGACGTGCAGCTCATGGGTGCTCTTTCTCTAAACGAAGGCAAGATCGCAGAAATGAAAACCGGTGAAGGAAAAACTCTTGTGGCAACGATGCCCCTGTATCTAAATGCTCTGTCAGGTAAGGGTTGTCATCTCGCAACTGTGAACGATTACCTTGCAAAAAGGGATGCGGGATGGATGGGGCCGGTTTATGAGTATCTTGGGTTGCAAGCTGGGTTCATTCAAGCAGCAATGGAGCCTATGGAGAGAAAAAAAGCCTATGATTGCGATATAACTTATGGAACTGCAAATGAGTTTGGTTTTGACTACTTGAGAGACAATCTTGTCTACTCTCTCGAGAACAAAGTTCAGAGAGGCCACAACTACGTGATTGTAGATGAGGCCGATTCAATCCTCATAGATGAGGCGAGAACGCCACTGATCATCTCTGGTCCCGCTCAGGACTCGTCAAGTCTGTATAGACAGTTCGCCTTCTTTGCAAAGCGATTTCAGGCCGAAAAAGATTTTGTTGTTGACGAAAAGGACAGAACGGTGACCCTTACAGATGAAGGAATAGAAAAGGCTGAGAAGCTTCTTCAGATAGAAAATCTTTACGACCCCAGTAATTATGACTACATCTTCCATCTTTTGAATGCTTTGAAGGCTATGATTTTCTACAGACGAGAAGTTGATTATCTTGTTACTAATGAAGGTGAAGTTGTCATTGTTGACGAGTTCACCGGCAGGTTGCTCCCTGGAAGAAGGTACTCTGAGGGTCTTCATCAGGCCATAGAAGCCAAAGAAAACGTGCAGATAAGACAGGAATCAGTCACTTTCGCAACTATTACCTTTCAGAATTACTTCAAGCTCTATGAAAAGGTATCGGGAATGACCGGTACGGCCGCGACTGAAGAATCCGAGTTCATTTCTATGTATAATACTCCGGTCGCCGTTATTCCGACGAACAAGAGAGTAATTAGGCTGGATAAAGAAGATGCAATCTATAAGACAAGGGAGGAGAAAAACGAAGCGATCACTGCTGAGATCGCTCAACGATATGAGAAGGGACAGCCAGTGCTCGTTGGTACTACTTCAATAGAAAAGAGTGAGCTCCTGAGCAAAATGCTGCAGAAAAAGGGGGTTCCTCATGAAGTCTTAAATGCAAAATACCATGAGAGAGAAGCAGAAATCGTGGCTAATGCAGGTGAGCGAAAAACCGTTACTATAGCCACTAATATGGCCGGGAGAGGAACTGACATAAAACTTGGTGATGGGGTTGTGGAACTTGGAGGACTGTACGTTCTTGGAACGGAGCGGCACGAGAGCAGAAGAATTGACAATCAGCTAGTTGGCAGATCAGGTAGACAGGGCGACCCAGGAGAGTCAAGATTCTTCCTCTCTACTGAAGATGATCTTCTTCGACTGTTCGGTGGTGAACGAATGCAATCGATTATGAATACCCTCAAGATCGAAAAAGGTCAACCAATAGAGCATTCGCTTCTAAGCAGGATTATTTCGTCTGCTCAAAAAAAGATTGAGGGAATGCATTTCGAGATTAGGAGACGCCTTTACGAGCTCGATTCGGTTATTGATCAGCAGAGGAGCGCCATATATGCTCACCGCAACTGGGTATTGAAGGGCGAAGAGATCGATTCGAATGTCTTTGAGATTATTGAAGATGTAGTTGATAGAAGACTGTCGGGACTTGCGCAGCTTCCTTCTTTTGAAGATATTAAAGTCTCCTTCAGTTTCCTGCCTGCGGGGGACATTGAGCGGCTCAAGGACATTAAGAACGTCGAGGAGCTTAGAAACGTAACCTTGTCGCTTCTGCAGAAGATTTATGCCGAAAAGAAGGCTTCATTTGGAGATGAGTTCCCTCAGGTGATGAAGTACATTATGCTAAGGATGATCGATGAGAGATGGAGAAGACACCTAGAATCTATTGAGCACCTCAAAGACTCGGTGGGTTTAAGAGCTTACGGTCAGAAAGATCCTGTGATAGAATTCAAGAAAGAGTCTTTCATTCTTTTTCAGCAGTTGACCGATTCTCTTTATGATGACATTGCCAGTGCCATAGTCAGAATAGTTAGAGTCGATAGTGATAAGGCCAAGCAAAACGCCGACAAGGAATTCAGAAGTCTTCAAGCTATGCACTCGGATTTCAGTGGAGTCGGAGGAGAAAAAAAGGCAGACACTGGCGGCAAGAAGAAGGGCACAAAAAGGTTCAAGGTGAAACGTTAGTCCGGAGGTGTAACTTGATTAGCTATGAAACAAACTTGAGAATTCAAGAGCTGAGGGAGAAATTCGATTCAATAAGAGAGACTCTTGATCTCGAGAAGATAGATGAGAAACTGAAGGATATCGAAAAAAGGATGAGTGATCCCTCAATATGGAACGACCAAAGAGAGGCTTCCAAGCTGGGAATAGATGCGCAGTCGCTCCGCGGAATCCTTGCTCTTCTAAGGGATGTGGAAGAGGAGTTTGAAAGCATTGACATTGCTGTTGAGCTATCGGGAGAAGACGAAAGCTTCGTCAAGAACGTTGAAGAGCTTGTAAGATCGGCAGAAAAGAAGGTCAGGGAGTTTGAGCTAACGATCCTCCTGAGCGGAAAGTACGATAATAACAACTGTTTTATGTCAATTCACCCAGGTGCCGGAGGAACCGAGTCCCAGGACTGGGCGTCAATGCTAATGAGGATGTACATGAGATGGGCCGAAGGAAATGGATACAGAATAACTATAGTCGATGAATTGCCTGGAGATGAGGCAGGAATCAAGAGTGTAACCCTGAATTTGGCTGGTCCACATGCCTATGGAAAGCTGAAGTTTGAGGCGGGTGTCCACAGGCTAGTAAGAATTTCTCCATTTGATGCAAATCACAGAAGACACACTTCTTTTGCTTCTGTTAGTGTCTTTCCCGAGATGGATGAAGTACCTGAAATCGAGATAAAACCTGAAGACCTCAAGGTCGATACATACAGATCCGGCGGTGCCGGTGGGCAGCATGTGAACAAAACAGACTCTGCCGTTAGAATTACTCATCTTCCAACAGGAATAGTTGTTGCATGTCAGACGGAAAGGTCTCAGCACCAAAACAAGGCAAATGCAATGAAGATGCTCTACGCAAAGCTATTTGAAATCGAGATAGAGAAAAAGCGTAACGAGAAACTCAAGCTAATGGGTGATCAAAAAGATATTTCGTGGGGAAATCAGATAAGATCATACGTATTCCAGCCTTACACAATGGTTAAAGACCACAGAACAGATGCGGAGACTGGCGACATTCAATCTGTAATGAATGGAGAGATAGACGAATTCATTGAGAAGGAACTGCTTTTCTTCTCATCAATTGAAAAATCTCTCGAATGAATATCGCTATGAGTTTGACTTTGGCTATAGAAAAATGTTATTATTCTTCCGAGCGGAGTGAATTCAGTGTCCAGGCAATATGATGAACACCACAGGAGCGTTATGGTTCACGAAGCGCTCCATTATTTGCTTGGTGGACGTATTGAGGGTACCTATCTTGATTGTACCGCTGGAGAGGGTGGTCACATAAAGGCAATACTGAAGGCCACCAACGGTCAGGCAAGAGTCATTGGACTGGATGTAGACCGTGAGGTTCTGGATTTAGCGGAGCAGAATCTCGAAGAATACCGGGGCAAGTTCAGACTATTTAATTCTTCTTACGTTGATTTCGAAACAGTATTAAGGCAGGCAGGCGTTGAAAGGGTAGACGGAGTTTTGTTGGATGTTGGCACTTCCACTTTTCAGCTGAAGGCTAAAGGAAGAGGGTTTTCGTACGAACTGGACGAACCGCTCGATATGCGTATGGATCTCTCAAATAAGATTACAGCAGCAGATGTTGTGAACAGCTACAGCGAAAGTGAACTGTCGAGGATCATCTTTGAGTATGGTGACGAGAAGAGATTTGCCAGAAGAATAGCGAAATGCATAGTTAACAGAAGACCTTTATCTACTACCAGAGAGCTGCACGATGCAGTGAAAGCAGCAATGCCACCGGCCGAAAGGTACAAGAGGAAAAGACATTTCGCAACAAAGACGTTTCAAGCGATAAGAATTGTAGTTAACAAGGAATTAGAGAACATCGAAGGTGTCCTGAGAAGCATTCCCGGTTTTCTTAAGCAAGGCGGTAGGATCGTTTTTATTTCATTTCATTCTTTGGAAGACGGCATAGCAAAAAGGGTATTCAGGGAGAAATCGGACTCAGAGTTGAAGATCCTTACGAAGAAACCCATACAGCCGTCACAAGAAGAAGTAGAACTCAATCTAAGAGCAAGAAGTGCAAGGTTGAGGGCAGCGGAGCGGATTTGAAGGGAGGAACATCTCGTGCAAGCCATAACAGCGAAGCGGAAATCGCTGGCGCGTGAGGGCGGCGAAGCCTTAACGAACAGTGAAGTATGGGGTTTATTTGGTTTTCTGCAAGTTCTTGTGATTTTTCTTTCACTGGCAGTTTCAATTGCTCTCCCGTTCTATTTTGGCAATGAAGTTGATAAAATTACAGAGGTGGCGACGAATAGAGAGCAGAGCATCACAGTCATGAAGTCTCGACTAGGAGATGTCTCTAGGGAAATTTCATATTTACAGACGGTTGTTGGGGTGAGAGCAGAAAAGTAGAACTTTGTCGAGGTGGATCTTAAATCAAGAGACTGGCTAGCAGAGTTACACTGTTGTATGTTCTTCTTATACTTTGTGTAGGAGTCTTCGCGGTAAGAGCGGGGTATATCTCCCTGTTTACTGAACCGGATTTGCCGGTGATGCTCGGAGTAAACAAGATTCCTGCTCTGAGAGGCTCTATCTACGATTCAAGAGGCAGACTTCTAGCTAGTGATTCACTGATCTATGAAGCATGGCTTGATCTTGGGTATCTACGACTTGCGACTTCGTCCGATCAAGTGGATCGTGTTCTCAAGAATGTTGAGCTTTCTTTCGGCATTTCTTATGAGAAGCTTCAGGAAAATCTTCATAGCACAAAGAGTTTTCTCCTTCTTGGCACTGCGCCGACTAACGATGAGATGCAACGAAGAATTACACCGATAACAAGACGGTATATCTCCCTGGAAATGCAGAGGGAGAGATTGAGTTTTGGAGAATATGGTTTAGATAGGATAATCGGTAAGCTTGACAAGGGCGGGGTTCCGCTTAATGGTATAGAGCTAAGCTACAACGAGCATCTTTCAGGCAAAGAGGACGGTTTGATAAGAAGGACGCTCACAAGTGCCTGGAGAGAAGAACCAACAAATGGCGATGACATATATCTCTCGATTGACATAGACATTCAGAAGATGGTATACGAAGAACTAATGACAACCGTCGAGAAGAACATGGCAGACGGTGGAGTTGCGCTCCTCATAGAGAGCAAGACGGGAAAGATACTGGCGTATGCAGGTGCTTACGACTGGGACGTTGGATTGATGGGAATCTTTGAACCAGGTTCAACAATAAAACCGTTAATCTACTCATTGGCGTTGCAAAGCGGATCTATTACAGAAACCATGACTTTTCAATGCACTGGAAGGATCCAGCCTGTTCCTGGACTCGACATAGTTATCAGAGATGTAGAGGGCGAACGACACGGTGTTCAGACTTTCAGGGAGGCAATCATCAATTCATGCAACGTTGCTGCAGTTCAGGTGGGCGGGAAGATACTTAATACTCTTGGTAAGGAGGAAATGTACAATCAGTTAAGAAATATTGGGTTTGGTAGGCTCTCAGGAGTAGATCTTCCTGGCGAGACTCCCGGAATTCTACCCAGGGCAAAGGATTGGTCTTTGATTTCTCCCTACCAGTTCCCAATAGGTCAGGGTCTCGGGGTTAACATATTCCAGATGGTAAAAGCTCTCAATGTCTTTCCTTCAGGGGGGCAATTCATTACTCCAACGTTTGTCAGAGCCATAAGGAGCGGCGAGGGGCTGACAAACATTCCTAAGAAAGTTGATGGGACTCTGTTTTCCCCAGAACTAGTTTCAACCATGCTTCCAATACTTGAGAGCGTAGTGATCGAGGGAACCGGCACAATGGCCAGAGTTGATGGAATCAGAATAGCCGGGAAGACCGGAACTGCTCAAAAGGCTGGACCGGGAGGGTATAACGAAGAGACTTATTATTCACTTTTCTACGGTTTCTTTCCTGTTGAAAATCCGACATACACTTTATATATAATGATAGATACACCGAAGGCAGGCGCTTACTACGGAGGATTCGTAGCGGCTCCGATGTTTGCGTCAATTGTGAGAAATCTATACGGGATAGGTGTTGAAAAAGAGATCTACGAAGGTGTTTACAGCTGGAAGATGCCCGATCTAGGAGGATACTCACTACTAGATGTAAGAGAAATTGCGGAGATCTATGGGGTCGACAAGATAGTAATTCACGGCTCGGGTTGTGTCATAAGCCAGTATCCGGAGATAGGCCAGCCTGTTGAAGATAGATTTGAAGTGTGGTTAGGAGCATTAAGCTATGATATACGAGATAACGGGGGACAGTGAGGTTCTGAAAGACTTCTTCATTCGAGAGAGAGCAACGGGTTTTTTCCACATAAGCGAAGATATGCCTGACAAGAGCGTTAAGTTCAGGACGGCTATTTCGACCGTGGGGATGTTCGGACCGAAACCTGTGAAGCTCTCCAAATTCGATCTTTGGAAGAAAGAGGAGAGGAAGGCCGTTGAGGCGTTGATTTTTTCCTTAGGTGAGGAGATCGATGTTTTCATCGAGGGACGTTTGAACATAGATGTTGAGTCAGAAAAGCACATCTTCGTTCTTCCTAAGCCGTGGGAAGACGACAAGTGGCAGTTGCACACAATGAAAATTGCCAAACTTATCGGGAAAACGATCTCTAGGGCTGCTGCTGAGGTCATTTTAAGCAGAGTGGGAAAGAAAGAATTCAGAATCCTCCGTGAACTCGAAAAATTATCCGTACTTTCTCCCGAAATAGATGAGAAAACTGTTGAGAAGTTTATCGATTTCGATATCGCTACAGAGGTTGAATTCCTTGCGGTTTGCTTCTTGAGTAATGATGAGAGTTTTCTTAGCTTCGCCAAGGAATCATCGGTTCCATTTACTTACTTCTCCTCGGTACTGGCTAAGCTTGCTATTGATTTGGGTACGATACTGGAGAAGAAAAAAGGACGAACAGGAGTGACTTGGACGGAGATAAAAGATATCTCTAGTTCGACCGGTATAGCTAGTGCAAGAGTTGCAAAACTTCTGGGGTACAGTTTTTCAAACATGAGAGAGAAGAGAGTAAATCTAAGCCTTTTGCATTCCAGGTTGTTTCTGAAGAATCTAATCGTCTTTCTTCAAGAGCTCGATGAATCAATAAAGAATGGGCAATCAAATCAGCAACTTTCGTTTTTTCAGTTAGTCGGAGAATTTTCAAACTTGAAGTAACTCTTAGGTAACATTTTCTACCTGAAACATCCCGTTCAGCTAGCTTCAATTGACAGTACCACCAGCGCATTGTACAATTGCTTTCGGCAAAATGCTTATAAGGAGGCGAATCGCAACCAGATGCCCACTATAAATCAATTGATAAGACACGGAAGGAAACAGTTGAAGCAGAAGTCTGCTTCTCCGGCTCTTGAAAACAATCCTCAGAAGCGAGGAGTCTGTGTAAGGGTCTCTACAATGACACCTAAGAAGCCGAACTCAGCTCTGAGGAAAATCGCGAGAGTACGTCTCTCAAATGGGACAGAAGTAACGGCCTACATTCCTGGTGAAGGTCACAACCTGCAGGAGCATTCCGTAGTTCTTGTAAGAGGTGGAAGAGTGAAGGACCTTCCTGGCGTAAGATACAAGATAGTGAGAGGTACTTTAGACGCTGAAGGTGTGGCGAACAGGAAGCAGTCGAGAAGTCGATATGGCGCCAAGAGGCCGAAGAAATAAGGAGGCAGTTCTAGATGAGAAGACGTCAGTCTGAGAAGAGAGAAGTAGTACTTGATCCAATCTACAATGACGCAGTAGTAACAAGATTAATCAACAAGATAATGATTGATGGAAAGAAGAGCAAGGCAGAAGCAACGGTATATGGAGCACTCGAAGCTCTCTCCGAGAGAACTAAGCAGCCCCCGATGGAGGCATTTAAGAAAGCTCTTAACAACGTGAAGCCTCTTTTGGAAGTAAGGCCAAGAAGAGTTGGGGGGTCTACATATCAGATACCTTTCGAAGTTCCTGAAAGACGTGCAGTTGCGCTTGCGATAAGATGGATAGTAACATCCGCTAGGTCGAAGTCGGGCAAACCACTCAAAGAGAAGCTCGCTTTGGAACTTGTTGACGCATACAATGGACAGGGAAACGCAGTTAAGAAGAGAGAAGACGTGCACAGAATGGCGGAGGCTGGAAAGGCTTACGCTCATTTCAGATGGTAGAGGCAGTTCGGCAGGAGGAAGGATAGTGAAAGAGAGAGTCACGACCCTAGAAAAGACCCGAAACATAGGAATAATGGCTCATATAGACGCGGGTAAGACAACTACCACCGAGCGTATTCTCTTCTATACTGGAAAAAATTACAAGCTCGGTAGTGTTGACGAAGGTACCGCAACAATGGATTGGATGGACCAGGAGAAGGAAAGAGGCATCACTATCACTTCTGCAGCAACTACAGCATTTTGGAAGGATTATCGGATTAATATTATTGATACACCCGGGCACGTTGACTTTACGGTTGAGGTCGAAAGATCGTTGAGGGTTCTTGACGGCGCCGTTGCCGTGTTTGACGCTCAGGCTGGAGTAGAGCCGCAGTCCGAGACAGTTTGGAGACAGGCAGACAAATATCATGTCCCTAGAATTGCCTTCATGAACAAGATGGATAAAATCGGAGCTGATTTCAAGGCGGCAGTTGATTCCATGATTGCTAAATTGAAGGCCAACCCCGTGGCAATTCAGCTCCCAATTGGTTCTGAGTCAAACTTCGAAGGCGTTATTGACCTTGTCGAGATGAAAGCGTTTCGATGGACTAACCAAAACGGGACGGAATACGGAGTCTCCATGATACCTGAGAGTATGCTGAACGAGGTGGAAGAGGCTCGTGAAGATCTGGTTACTCACGTCGCTGAGTTTGATGAAGAACTCATGGAGTTATATATAGAGGGTAAGGATCTTCCGTCAGATAGAATGAAAGCGGCAATAAGGAAAGCTACTCTTGCGGGACTATTGACTCCGGTTCTCTGTGGATCTGCCTTTAAGAACAAGGGGATTCAGCTGCTGCTCGATGCTGTTGTCGATTACCTGCCATCGCCGAAGGATCTACCCCCCGTAATAGGAGAGTTAATTGACAGTGGAAATGAAATTGAGGTTCACCCGGACGAGAACGGACCCTTTGTTGCAATGGCTTTCAAGATAATGGTTGATCCATTTGTTGGAAAATTGACCTTTTTAAGGGTGTATTCAGGTTCTCTAGAGAAGGGATCATACGTAATTAACGCAAACAAGAACGTCAAGGAGAGGATTTCCAGACTACTATTCATGCATGCAGATAAGAGAGAAGAGGTTGACTATATACGTGCCGGAGATATAGTTGCAGTCGTTGGTTTAAAGAATACCATGACCGGAGAAACAGTGGGTCATGCTGATGAAAAGATTATCCTGGAGAAGATCGAGTTTCCGGAACCTGTAATCTCGATTGCGATAGAACCACAGACTAAAGATGATGCTTCTAAGCTGAGTAAAGCGCTTTTTGCTCTCGTAGAGGAGGATCCTTCCCTTAGGAGTTATGTTGACACCGAGACGGGAGAGACGATCTTGTCGGGAATGGGGGAACTTCATCTTGAGGTAATTGTTGAGAGAATCAAGAGAGAGTTCAACGTTGGCCTAAGGGTTGGAAACCCACAGGTTGCTTATCGAGAGACAATAAGAGCGAAAGCCATTGGTGAAGCGAAGTATATAAGACAGACCGGTGGCAAGGGTCAATATGGGCATGTGATCTTAAGTGTTGAGCCCATCACTGACAAGAATTCCAACTTCGTTTTTGAAGACAGTACGGTCGGCGGAACAATTCCGAGGGAGTACATAAAGCCTGTTGAGCGTGGAGTCAGAGAAGCGATGGATTCGGGATTTCTTGCTGGTTACCCAATGGTCAACGTGAAAGTTTCTTTGCTGGACGGTTCTTACCATGAAGTGGATTCTTCGGAGATTGCTTTCAGTATTGCTGGATCGATGGCCTTCAAAGAAGCTGTACGCAAAGCGAGTCCTTCTTTGCTTGAACCGATAATGGCTGTAGAGATTAATACGCCTGAAGAATATATGGGAGACTTGATTGCTGATCTGAATTCCAGGCGAGCCAAGATTGAGGGTTTCGAGACCAGGGCTGGTCTCAAGATTATTAAGGCTCACGTTCCTCTTTCCGAGCTTTTCGGTTATGCGACAGTTTGCAGATCCCTCTCGCAGGGAAGAGCAATCCACATTATTCAGTTCTCCCACTATTCGGAAGTTCCAGTGAAAATTGCAGATAAGATTCTTGGAAGATAGAGATCCCAAATAAGTTTTTGGAGGAGGGAAACCATGGCTAAGGAAAAATTTGAACGTTCAAAACCACATCTTAACATCGGTACGATTGGACACATTGACCACGGTAAGACTACTCTTACTGCGGCAATTACAAAGAGTCTGGCATTCAAGGGTCTTGCTGACTTCTCCCCGTTTGACTCAATTGACAAGGCGCCGGAGGAAAAAGCAAGAGGAATCACAATCAACGTTGCTCATATCGAGTACCAGACTGACAAAAGGCATTACGCCCACATCGACTGTCCAGGTCACGCTGACTATATCAAGAACATGATCACTGGAGCCGCTCAGATGGACGGGGCTATTCTTGTTGTCGCTGCTACTGACGGTGTCATGCCTCAGACCAGGGAACACGTTCTCCTTGCGAGACAGGTCAACGTTCCCGCAATGGTGGTGTACATAAACAAGGTCGACGCAGTCGACGATGAAGAATTGGTCGAACTGGTTGAGGAAGAAGTAAGAGAGCTTCTTTCCTCCTATGAGTTCCCTGGCGACGAGCTTCCAGTTATCAAGGGCTCTGCGCTGAAGGCACTTGAAGCAGATAGTCCAAATGAATGGACAGAGAGCATATACGAGCTGATGAATGCCTGCGACGATTACTTCCCGGAGCCTGTCAGAGAAACTGACAAGCCATTCCTCATGCCAGTGGAGGATATCTTCACCATTACAGGAAGAGGAACGGTAGTTACTGGAAGAATCGAGCGCGGAGCTGTTCATGTCGGTGATGAAGTTGAGATAATTGGACTTTCCTATGAGACGAAGAAGACAGTATGTACCGGTGTGGAAATGTTCAGAAAACTCCTTGATGAGGGGCAGGCCGGCGACAATATCGGGGCACTTCTGAGAGGTGTGGCAAAGGAAGAAGTCAAGAGAGGGCAGGTACTTGCAAAACCAGGATCAATAACACCTCACAAGAAATTCACTGCAAACGTCTATGTTCTGAAGAAGGAAGAGGGAGGTCGCCATTCTCCGTTTACAAAGGGTTACAGGCCTCAGTTCTTCATTAAGACAGCAGACGTTACTGGAGAAATCGCGGATCTTCCCGAGGGTGTCGAAATGGTTATTCCTGGCGATAACGTTGAAATGACTATCCAGCTTATCTACCCCGTTGCGATTGAAAAGGGTTTGAGATTTGCAATCCGTGAGGGTGGCAGGACAGTTGGCGCCGGAGTCGTCAGCTCAATAATTGAGTGATTAACGGTCTTTCCAGGAGAAGGGGGAGTAATCTCCCTTCCCTGTTAACAGAAGGAGGGAACATTTAGGCATGGCCAAGCAAAAAATCAGGATTCGCTTGAAGGCTTACGATCATAAACTGCTTGACTTGTCGGCCAAGAAAATTGTCGAAGCTGTAAAGCTCACCAATGCTAAGGTATCGGGTCCGGTGCCATTGCCAACGGAGAGGACGCTCTACACTGTTCTAACTTCGCCACACAAGTTCAAGGATGCAAGAGAGCAGTTTGAGAAGCTAGTTCATAAGAGGTTGATTGAGATCCTAGATCCTACACCAAAGACGATAGATTCTCTTATGAAAGTCGACCTCCCCGCGGGTGTAGACGTGGAGATTAAACTGTAAAGAGACTTCGGAGGTGTGATAGATGAAAGGTATATTGGGTAGAAAACTCGGTATGACAACTATATACAAAGATGGAAAAGCCTTCGGAGTTACCGTAGTGAAAGCCGGTCCATGTACAGTAGTACAGAAAAAGACGAGTGAAGGTGGCGAATACGACGCCGTTCAAGTTGGATTCGAAGAGCTTACACCGGAAAGAGCAAAGAAAATACTGACAAAGCCTCTGGTGAAAAAGTTTGAAGCAGCAAAGGTCAAACCACATAGAGTTCTCAAAGAGTTCAAGTTTGGTAACGTCAATGACTTCAATGTTGGTGATATCATAGAAGTCGGCGTCTTTTCTGAAGGCGAGAAGGTAGATGTGACTGGATTTTCGAAGGGGAGAGGTTTTTCCGGCGCGATGAAGAGATGGAACTTTAGAGGCGGAGAGGCTTCTCATGGTTCGAAATTCCACAGAGAGCTAGGTTCAGTAGGTAACCACACTGATCCGGCGAAGATCTGGAAGGGCAAGAAGATGCCCGGTCAGTACGGTAACGAAAAGAAGACAGTAAAGAATCTAACCGTAGTAAAAGTCGATGCAGAGAATGGACTCTTAGCCATTTATGGCGCAGTTCCAGGAGCGAGGGGCGGCCTCTTAATAATCAAGAGCGCAAACAGATAGCCCCGAAAATGTGTTGGAAGGAGGACGCAACAATGGCTCAAGCCGACGTTGTGAATGTGGCCGGCCAGAAAGTTGGCACAGTAGAACTGAGTGAAAGCGTTTTTAACGTTGAACCTAACAAGGATCTGATGTACAGATACGTTAATATGCAGCTTTCAGGTAGACGTGCCGGACTGGCTTCGGCGAAGACAAGATCAGAGGTTAGGGGCGGGGGAAGAAAACCTTGGGCCCAGAAACACACAGGAAGAGCAAGAGTCGGTTCAACCAGAAGTCCACTCTGGAGGCACGGTGGAGTGATTCATGGACCGAAGCCAAAAGACTGGTCGTTCAATATGACCAAGAAAATGAAGAAGGTTGCGCTACGATCAGTTCTAAGTATCAGACTCAATGAAGGCAATTTAATTGTGTTGGATGATCTCAAATTCGACAAACCAAAGACGAAGCAGCTCAGGGAGGTCTTGAGTAACCTTGGACTCGATAAGTCGCAGAAGACGCTCTTCGTTCTGCCGTGGCAGAAGGATGAGTATCAGAACGTTAGACTCTCCGGGAAAAACATCTATGGCGTGAAGGTAATAATCGCAGACAATCCCGGGAATACAGCCGTCACCAGTAAGGCGAATATCGACGGGCTTAACGTCTACGACATAGTAAATCATGAAAAGCTTGTGCTCACTACTGATCTTGTCCGTAAGATCGAGGAGGTGCTCGGGTAATGACTGAAATGAAATATTCCGGAGACGTTCTCCTCAGACCGTTGATCACTGAAAAGACAGTTGCTTCTGGTGAATTGAACAAGTACATTTTTGAGGTACATAGAGATGCCAATAAGCAGACAGTCAAAGACGCCGTTGAGAAGCTTTTCAATGTGAAGGTTAAACAGGTAAATATCATGAACATGAAGGGAAAACCAAAGAAGCGCGGTGTCTTTGTTGGCAAGTCGAGGTCCTGGAAGAAAGCAATCGTTACGCTTGTGACTGGATACAGGATTAAAGAACTCGAAGGCCAACACTAAGGTGAGGTGAGATGATATGGCATTGAGAAAGTTTAATCCCGTCACCAAAAGCAGACGGTTTATGCTTCTTCCAGACTTCAAGGAAGTTACGAAGACTGAACCGGAAAAGTCTCTTCTGGAGCCAATCAACAAGAACGCGGGTAGAAACCATCATGGAAGGATAACTGTTAGACATCAGGGTGGCGGAACCAAAAAGCGTTACAGGGTTATCGATTTCAAGAGAGACAAGATAGGTATTCCTGCGAAAGTCGTATCGATAGAGTATGACCCGAACAGAACTGCGAGGATTGCTCTTCTTCAATACATCGACGGTGAGAAGAGATACATGCTGGCTCCGAAGGGTTTGAAGGTCGGAGATGGTATTCAGAACGGCGACCAGGCTGAAATTTCAGTTGGAAGTTCAATGCCACTGGAGCGAATACCGGTCGGCACGATCGTGCATAACGTTGAGTTTATACCAGGCAAGGGCGGCCAGATTGCGAGAGCTGCGGGTACCTACGCACAGCTAATGGCAAAAGAGGGAAGATACGCTCTTCTTAGGATGCCGTCTGGTGAGTTGAGAAGAGTAGTTGTGAAATGCATGGCAACTATCGGCATGGTCGGAAATGAAGAACACTCGAATGAGGTCCATGGAAAAGCAGGTAGAAAGAGATGGCTTGGAGTTAGACCGTCGGTCAGAGGCATGACGATGAACCCGGTCGATCACCCGATGGGTGGAGGAGAAGGGCGTTCTAAGGGACACCTTCCTCAGAGTCCCTGGGGCCAGCCGGCCAGAGGTTACAAGACAAGGAAGAACAAGAAGCCTTCAGATAACCTCATAGTGAAGCGCAGGAACCAGAATTGATCAGGGGGTGTAGTTGAAGATGTCGAGATCTAAGAAGAAAGGCCCATACGTACACCCGAGTCTCTTGAAAAAGATTAGAGAGCTGAATGAAAAGGGAGAAAAGAAACCCATAAAGACTTGGAGCAGGGCGTCCATGATTCTTCCTGAAATGATCGGACACACAATAGCTGTCTACAACGGGATGAAGCATATACCTGTTTACATTTCAGAGAATATGATTGGTCACAGACTGGGTGAGTTCTCTCCCACCAGGAGGTTCGGTGGGCATGCCGATAAGAAAAGCAAGAAGGGTGAAGTAAGATGAGGGAGGGTGCTGAGATGGCGCAGGCTACGCAGAGAGATAAGCGTTCCGTTTTCCATAGGAAGCGCAAAGAAGAAGCAGCAGCAACTCCTGTCACTCAGGCAAAGGCAGTTGCGAAGTTTGTCAGAATCTCCCCTAGAAAGGCGAGATCAGTTGTCAACGCAATAAGAAATAAGGAAGTGGGCGAGGCTTTTCAGATTCTAGAGTTCTCACCAAAAAAGGCCTCCCGTTTGGTTTACAAAGTTCTGCGCTCTGCAGTAGCAAATGCAGAGAACAATTTTGGACTGAATATCGATAGTCTCTATGTTGAAAAAGCTGTAGTTGATGACGGTCCGAGAATGAAGCGATTGTGGCCGCGAGGTAGAGGAAGAGCAGATATTCAGCAGAAAAGATTTAGCCACATAACCGTTGTAGTAGCAAACCGCGAAGAAACTAGCAATCCTCAGGAGTGAGGTGACATAAGTGGGTCAGAAGGTACATCCTTATGGATTCAGGCTTGGTGTAAGTAAAGATTGGAAAGCCCGATGGATTAACGAGAGGAACTACAAAGAATATCTACTCGAAGATCTTAAGATAAGGGACTTTCTTAAGAAGAATTACATGGCTGCCGGAGTTTCCGACATTTACATCGAAAGGCCGGAGCCAGGTAAGGTGGTTATTACCATCAAGTGCGCCAGACCTGGTGTGATGATTGGAAAGAAAGGCAGTGAAGTGAAGCTGCTAAGGCAGCGGCTGGAGAAGCTTATAACCAGGCAGTTCCAGCTGAATATCGAAGAAGTGAAAACACCCGAGACCGATGCGATTCTTGTTGCTGAGGATATTGCGTCAAGAATTGAGAAGAGAGCTTCTTATAAGAGAGCCATGAAGAGAGCGATATTCACTGCAATGAGAAAGGGAGCTAAAGGTATCAAGATAATGGTTTCCGGAAGACTGAACGGAGCTGATATTGCCAGGACAGAGTGGTACCTGGAAGGAAGACTTCCTCTCCAGACCCTCAGAGCTGATCTGGACTACGGTTACACCACAGCCTTTACTAAGATGGGAATAATCGGAGTGAAGGTATGGATCTACAAAGGCGACGTACAGGTGTAATTGCAAGAGGGGAGGTAGTTCATAATGTTAATGCCCAAAAGGGTAAAATACAGGAAGCAACAAAGAGGTAAGATGAACGGCAAGGCAAAAGGCGGGACTATTGTTCACTTTGGTGAATGGGGAATAAAGGCTCTCGAACCACACTGGATAACTGCTCAGCAGATCGAGTCCTGCCGAATTGCGATTACGAGAACACTTAAGAGGAATGGTAATCTCTGGATTCGAATCTTCCCTGACAAACCTATTACATCAAAAGGTATTGGCGTGAGAATGGGGAAGGGAAAGGGAGATGTCGAAGGCTGGGTAGCTGTCGTCAAGCCCGGGAAGATCATGTTCGAAATAGGAGGAGTGCCTGACCAGCTTGCGAAAGAGGCTCTCGAAAAAGCTGCTTCGAAGTTACCTATCAGAACAAAGATAGTACCGAGGTATCAGATAGGAGGTGAGCTCTGATGAAAGCAGTCGAACTTCAAAAGTTCACCGATGAAGAACTCACTCAGATGCTCGAGGATTCAAAGAGAAAGCTGATGGACCTCAGGTTCCAGCTTGAAATGAACAGGTTGAAGAACCATTCCCAGATAACTGTTGTAAAGCGCGACATAGCCAGGATAAAGACCATCCTTCGCGGTCGTGAACTGGGGATAAGGAGGTAGTCCGCCATGCCAAGAAAGACACTAGTAGGAACGGTAGTAAGTGACAAGATGGACAAAACGATAGTGGTAAGTGTTACAAGGACGCACATACATCCCTTCTATGGGAAAACCATGAAAACTACTAAGAAGTATCACGCAGATGATCCAGAAGGTCTTGCTGGAATGGGAGACACAGTAGAGATCGAGGAATGCAGACCGTTGAGCAAGATGAAGAAATTCAGACTTGTCAAGGTTTTGAAGAAGGATATTTATACCGGAGAAATTTCTGAGACTCCCGAGGCCGTTGAAGGCTCCGGAGGTGACCAGAAATGATCCAGTCTGAATCTTACCTGAAGGTCGCCGACAATTCCGGTGCGAGAATGATTAAGGTCATTCAGGTTACCGGTGGTTACAGAAAGAGATCGGGAACCATTGGTGACATAGTAGTTGCTGCAGTGAGGGATGTGGCGCCGAACACAGATTTCAAGAAGGGCGATATAGTGAGGGCCGTTCTTGTTAGAACGGCGAAGGAGATTCGCAGACCAGACGGTACCTACATTCGCTTCGATGACAATGCTGCGGTGATTATTGACAAGCAGAACCAGCCCAGAGGAACACGCGTCTTTGGACCTGTTGCTAGAGAAATAAGGGATAAGGGATTCTCCAAGATAGCTTCTCTAGCTCAGGAAGTCTGGTGAGGAGTGACGCAAATGAGTAGAGTGAAGAGAGAAGACATTGTAATGGTTATTTCAGGCAAAGACAGGGGCAAGAAAGGCAAAGTTCTTAAGACAATTCCCTCGGAGAAAAAGATAATAGTTGAGGGTGTCAACTTCACGAAAAAGCATCAGAGACCAACCAATCAATACCGTGAAGGTGGAATAATTGAAAGGGAATCTCCAATATATGTTTCGAAAGTGATGGTTGTCTGCCCCAACTGTAATAAGCCTACGAGAGTTGCGCACAAAATCCTTGAGAATGGCGAAAAGGTTAGAGCCTGCAAGAAGTGCGGCGAGATAATCGATAAGGTCTAATGGGGAGGAATTGTTGATGGCATACGAATACGTCCCTTTGAAAGATAGATTTGAAAATGAAGTAGTCCCTACCATGACTAAGGAATTTGGTTATAAGAACAGGCTGGAAGTGCCAAGAGTCTCCAAAATAGTAGTAAACATGGGTATTGGAGAGGGATCTAGAAATGCGGATCTTCTCGATCTCCATGGTAAGGAATTGATGACGATAGCGGGACAGAAGCCAGTGGTGACGAAAGCCAAGAAGAGTATAGCCAACTTTAAACTTCGTGATGGAATGCCGGTGGGATTGAAGGTTACCCTCAGAGGTCCAAGGATGTACAACTTCCTTTACAAGCTGATAAATATTGTTCTTCCGAAGCTGAGGGACTTCAGAGGCGTTGATCCGGACTCGTTTGACGGCAGAGGCAATTATGCAATGGGACTTCCCGAACAGCTAGTCTTTCCCGAAATTGTGCCTGATCAGATAAAACGAGTTCAGGGAATGGACATAATAGTTGTTACCACGGCCAAGACTGACGAGGAGGCCAGAAGGTTGCTTGCTCTTCTAGGACTTCCTTTCAAGAGAGTCATGGTCTAAGGAGGTAGGTGCATGGCGAAGAAATCATTAATCGAAAAGTGGAAACGAGAACCCAAGTTCAAAGTAAGGAAATATAACAGATGCAATCTTTGTGGCAGACCTAGAGCAGTGTATAGAGAGTTCGGTCTTTGCAGAGTGTGCTTTAGACAGCTGGCTTCCGAGGGAAAACTCCCCGGTGTGAAGAAAGCAAGCTGGTGAGGAGGGAAATGTAATGTGGAGTGATCCCATAGCCGACATGCTCACTAGAATAAGAAATGCCAACGCTGCCTTCAAGGAGAGCGTGGATATACCGGCTTCAAATCTGAAGAAGAAGTTGCTTGATATTCTGAAGGCGGAAGGCTATATAGACGATTATAAATACATAGAGGATGGCAAACAGGGTGTCTTGAAAGTCTTCTTGAAGTACAAGGGAGACAGAAGGCACAAGATCAACGTCATCTCTGGAATCGTGAGAATTTCCAAACCTGGCAGAAGGATGTACGTGAACAAGGACAAACTTCCGAAGGTAAAGTCAGGTATGGGAATAGCAATTATAAGTACTTCCAGCGGAGTGATGACAGACAAGCAGGCCCGTTCGCAAGGCGTCGGCGGCGAAGTCATCTGCTACGTATGGTAGGGAGGGAATTCTGATGTCTAGACTACTTAAACATTCCATAAAAATCCCTGCTGGTGTATCATACAAAATCGAAGGAAACTTGATCACTGTGAAGGGACCGAAAGGCGAGCTGAAACAGGAACTCCTTCCTCTTGTGAAGATCGAAGCCGACGAAAAAGAGCTCTGGGTGAAGTCAAATGAGGATGTTGTGATAAGAAAGAGCGATTACAAGAGATTGGCCAAGTATGCCGGGACCTTTTGGTCGCTAATAAACAACATGGTTGTGGGTGTTACACAAGGGTTTGTTAAGGAACTCGAAATCGTTGGAGTAGGTTACAGAGCTCAGCTTCAAGGAAAGAAGCTTGTAATGAATCTCGGTTACGCTCATCCGGTTGAGGTCGATCCTCCTGCTGGAATAGAGTTTGAAGTGCCAGCGCCGCAGGCTATAGTTGTCAAAGGAATTGACAAGTACTTAGTTGGCCAGGTTGCTGCGAACATCAAGCGATGGAGAATACCGATCGTTTATTCCGGAAAGGGAATACGTTACAAGGGAGAAGCAATCAGAACTAAAGTCGGTAAGAAGGTCTAATCAAGGAGGCGGCTGGAGTGTTCAAACATAAAGATAAAAAGGAACAAAGGCGAAAGAGACATCTTCGCGTCAGGTCTGCAGTTTCCGGAACATCGGAAAGACCGAGACTAGCAGTCTTCAGAAGCGAGAAGCACATATATGCTCAACTAATAGACGATTCTAAGGGAGTAACCCTTGTTGCGGCCTCGACGGTAGACAAGGAAATTAGAGGTTCTGTTGAGAAGTCATGGAATGTCGATGCTGCGAAAAAGGTTGGGGAGCTCCTCGCAAAGAAGGCGAAAGACAAGGGAATCACCAGCGTGGTCTTCGACCGTGGAGGATTCAAGTTCCATGGAAGAGTCAAGTCACTTGCCGAGGGCGCTCGAGCAGGTGGACTACAGTTCTGAGGAGGTGAAGAAGATGGCTGAAGAGATGAAGAATGATCGCAATTCGAAATCTTCACGCGATGGAAGAAGAAGCCCCAGAGCTTCCAGAAACGCCCCTGTGGAAAAGCAGGTTGAAGACAACGAATTTGAAGAAAGAATCATTGAAATACGTAGAGTGACGAAGGTGGTGGCCGGCGGCAAGAACTTGTCTTTTAGAGTTGTTGCAGTTGTGGGCAATCGAGATGGAAAGGTCGGTCTTGGAATTGGTAGTGCCAGGGAGGTCCCCACTGCAATCAGGAAGGCAGTGCTAGAAGCTAAGAAGAATGTTACTGAAGTTGCGGTAAGAAACGAAACCGTACCACATGAGACAATTGGAAGACAGGATTCTGCAAAGATAATGCTTAAGCCTGCCGGTCCAGGAACGGGAATTATTGCTAACTCGCCTGTTAGGGCGGTCGTTGAGCTGGCAGGGGTCAAGAATATCCTAACGAAGTCCCTTGGATCATCGAACACGCTCAATATGGCTAGAGCTGCTCTGAATGGTTTGGTTAGCCTAAGATCTCCCCAGGATTTTGCAAAGCTAAGGGACGTACCTCTGAAGGCGGTTTTCCACGGAGTCAACGAGGAGGAAGGTCAGTAATGGCAAAGAGTTTGAGAATTCGATTAATAAAGAGTCCGATTGGTTATAACAGAAGACAGCTGAAGACGGTTAAGGCACTTGGTCTTGGAAAGCTGGACAGTGAAGTGGTTCAGCCTGATTCTCCGCAGATTAGAGGCATGGTGAATGCAGTGCGACATCTTCTTGCTGTTGAAGAACTTGATGACTGAAGGGGGTAGGAAGATGGCTTTTAAAGTTGAGGATCTAAGTCCGACGCCCGGTTCGAGAACAAGAGAGAAAAGAATAGGACGCGGTACCGGTTCGGGAATGGGAAAGACCGCCACCAGAGGCCACAAAGGCCAGGGAAGAGCGACAGGCAAGGTGGCTGCACGCTTCGAGGGCGGACAGACACCCCTATTCAGAAGAACACCAAAAAAAGGGTTCAAAAACCGAGGTTCTATAGCGTATGCAACTGTAAATATCTCGACTCTCGAAGAGAGATTTGAAAGTGGTAGCGAGATTTCGCCCGAGATACTCGTCAAGAACAAGATACTGAAAGATCTCAAAGACGGAGTGAAAATATTGGCGAGAGGTGAATTGACTAAGTCTTTCGTCGTCAAGGCAAATGCATTTAGCGCTACTGCCAAGGAGAAGATTGAAGCTGCTGGTGGAAAGGCAGAGGTGATCTGACAATGTGGAATGCCCTGAAGAACGCGTTCAAGATTCCTGAGCTCAGAGACAGAATCCTCTTCACATTCCTTGCACTGGCTGTCTTCAGACTAGGGGTTTATATACCAATCCCCGGTATTAATATCCAGGCCTGGTCAACTTACTTTGGGGCTCTATCTGAAGGCGGGGCCGGAGGATTCATAGGCTTCTTTGATGTTTTCACAGGTGGGGCAGTCGAGCAGTTTTCAATATTTCTGATGAGTGTTACTCCATACATAAACGCGCAGATTATGCTTCAACTTCTCACTGCTGTGGTTCCGAGTCTGAAGGAAATGCTCAAGGAAGGTGAAGAGGGAAAGAAGAAATACGCTCGCTACACGAGGATGTTGACGGTCGGACTTGCGAGTCTTCAAGGATTCCTTATATCATTTGGCCTCTCTTCTAACACTGCAATAATGGCAATTCCTAATAGAATTCTGTTTGTTCTTCTGTCCACCTCCACTCTTATAGGTGGTACAATGTTCCTTTTGTGGCTCGGTGAGAGAATTACCGAGAAGGGAATCGGGAACGGAATATCGGTTCTTATCTTCGGAGGAATAGTTGCCAGATACCCTGCTTCTATAATGCAGGTAGTAGTCGCGTTGTCGCCAGTTCAGTGGGCGATTTTACTAGCGATAGCTGTCTTCACAGTTGTTGCCATTATTTACGTACAGATGGGGGAGAGAAGGATTGAAGTGCAGTATGCCAGAAGAGTTACGGGCAGAAGGGTCTATGGGGGAGTTTCTACCCACATTCCCATTAAGGTTAATCAAGGTGGAGTCATTCCGATAATATTCAGTTCTGCAATAATGATGCTACCTCAGTTTATTGCTACTGCCTTTCCTGAGGGAAGTGGCGGTAGGAATGTAATTCAGTCACTTTTTGCCCAGACTTCTCCCGTATACATTCTCCTGTATGGTGGAATGGTTTTCTTCTTCACGTTCTTCTATAGCTCTTTGGTTTTCGATGTGAGGGAGGTTTCGGATAATATACGTAACTACGGAGGATACATCCCAGGAATCAGGCCCGGATTTTCTACTCAACAATACATTCAGAGAGTTCTGAACAGAGTTGTCTTCATGGGAGCCGTCTTTTTGGTTGTAATTGCGTTGCTTCCGTTAGTTATAGGCGGGATTTTCAGCATTGGCGGCCTCGCTATTGGAGGAACTTCAATGCTGATTGCTGTGGGTGTTGCGATTGATATCCTTCAGCAGATGGAAACGCATCTCATGGTCAGACACTATGAGGGATTTGTAAAGAAAGGCAAGTTGCGAGGAAGGAGATAAGTATGAATGTGATTCTCATGGGTCCTCCTGGCGCAGGAAAGGGGACGCAGGCAAAGAGATTAGCCCAGAAATTCGATATTCCGCACATATCCACTGGCGATATGTTGAGGGAAGCCGTGGCTGCTGGCACTGACCTCGGACTTAAGGTCAAAGAGATAATGGACAGAGGGCTTCTCGTCCCCGATAACCTGATGATCGACCTGGTTAGGGAGAGGTTGTCAAGAGAGGACGCAAAGTACGGATTCATACTTGATGGCTTTCCAAGAACTGTCGAACAGGCAATAGCTCTTGACGAAATGCTTATGTTGCTCGAGAAGAAGATCGATGTTTCACTCCTAGTAAATGCGACTGAAGAGGAAGTTGTGAACCGGATTTCAAGCAGGAGAGTTTGTTCCGAATGTGGTAAGGTTTACAATCTCCTGACGCTGAAGCCAAGAAATGAAGGTCGATGTGACATTGACGGCAGTAAGCTGGTTCAGCGTGATGACGACAAACCTGAAACTGTGCGGGCAAGGTATAGAGTTTATTTGGAAAAGACTGAGCCTGTTGTCAACTACTATTCAGAAGAAAAGGGAAACCTAATAGAGGTTGATGGTTCAGGAGAAATCAATAGTGTCACAGCCCAAATCGTTGATCATCTGGAGAAGGCAAAACATGGTTAGGTTGAAATCTCCAGAAGAAATATGTAAAATCGAATTTGCTGCGAAGATCGTTGCGGAGGTGTTGGCAGTCGTAGAAGCTTACGCAGTTGAAGGAGCTTCTGCGAACGATATGGAAAGAGCAGCTGAAGATGTGATCAATAGAAGAGGTGGCATCCCCGCATTCAAGGGCTATAATGGATACCCTTATACTCTCTGTGTATCAGTGAATGAAGAAGTTATTCACGGGTTTCCCTTGAAAGCGAAAGTCTTCTCTGAGGGCGATATCGTCTCTGTCGATTGTGGAGTAGTCAAAGATGGCTTCATCGGAGACGCCGCAAGGTCTTTTGTTGTAGGAAGTTATTTATGCGAGAAAGACAGGTTACTCATGGAGCGGACGGAAGAGGCGCTCTGCAAGGGTATTGAAGTGGCCGTTGCCGGCAATAGGCTCGGTGACATAGGCTTCGCTGTTCAGAGCTGCGTGGAAAGCGCAGGTTTTTCTGTGATAAGAGACTATGTAGGCCACGGAGTGGGCGTAAGTCTTCATGAGGATCCTCAGGTGCCCAATTATGGAATACAGGGAAGCGGAATGCTATTGAGAACAGGTATGACCCTTGCGATCGAACCCATGGTTGCGAGCGGACACTACAGTTTAGAGACCCTGGAAGACGGATGGACCGTAGTTACTGAGGACAGGTCGCGTGCAGCTCATTTTGAGCATGACATAGCGATTATGGAAGACGGTCCAAAAATCCTTTCCAGACTGTGAGGAGGATCACTGGTGTCGGACAAGAGCGATATTATAAAGATGGATGGAATAGTTGTGGAATCGATGCCCAACGCGACCTTCAAGGTCGAACTGGAAAACGGCCACTCTGTTCTTGCTCACATCTCTGGGAAAATGCGCAAGAACTTCATCAGGTTGATCCCCGGCGATAAGGTCGTAGTAGAGGTTTCAATATATGACCTGACCAAAGGAAGAATTGTTTATCGAAAAAGGATAGACAAAGGAGGAGAAACGAATTGAAAGTCCGCGCTTCGGTAAAGAAGAGATGTGAACACTGCAAGGTTATTAGACGTAATGGAAGAATAAGAGTTGTATGCGAGAAAAATCCAAAGCACAACCAGCGTCAGGGTTGAGGAGGGATATAGATGGCACGTATCCTTGGTGTTGAGCTTCCGAATAATAAGAAGACGTTCGTTGCCCTGACCTATATCTACGGTATAGGGTACACAAGAGCAAACGAGATTCTTACTGGAACTGAGATCAACGGTGACAAAAGAGCAAAGGACCTGACAGACGAGGAAGTAAGTAGAATTGCGAAATTCATCAACGAGCACTACAAAGTTGAGGGTGAGCTAAGGACCGAAGTTGACAGGTCAATCAAGCGACTAATCGAGATTGGAAGTTATAGAGGTTACAGGCACAGAAACGGACTTCCTGTTCGCGGTCAAAAGACACATTCCAACGGAAGAACAAGGAAGGGTTCTAGAGCCAGTAAGATTCGGAAGAAGAGCTAAGACGGGAGGTAAAAGCGAATGGCAAAGAGACCAGCAGCCAAGAAGAGAAAAAAGCTAACTACTGATAGAGGGGTAATACATATAAAGTCCTCTTTCAACAACACAATAATCACCCTGACGGATCCCGAGGGTAATACCCTTATGTGGACTTCAGGCGGAACTGCCGGATACTCCGGTTCGAAAAAATCCACACCATATGCTGCCCAACTTGGCGCAGACAGGATAGCCAAAGAAGCTATTAAGTTGGGAATCACAAGAGTAGGAATAGAAGTTAAAGGCCCAGGTTCGGGACGAGAAGCTGCAATCAGAACTATTCAAGCGGCAGGTCTCACTGTTGAGACGCTTAAGGATATCACGCCACTGCCTCATAACGGTTGCAGACCAAGAAGAAGAAGAAGAGTCTGATTTAGGAGGGAGTTGAATGGCCAGATATACAGGACCAGTGTGTAAGCTTTGTCGTCGCGAAGGGTTCAAGCTTTATCTAAAAGGTGAAAGGTGTTTTTCACCAAGATGTGCTCAAGTCAAGAGACCTGTAGCACCTGGACAGCACGGAGCCTCGACAAGAAAGCTTACTCAATACGGAATGCAATTAAGATCGAAACAGGTAGTCAAGAGGATTTATGGAGTCCTTGAGAGACAGTTCAGAAGATATTTCGAAGCGGCTTTGAGAAAGAGTGAAGAGACAGGAAGCGCTCTGGTTAAGATCCTTGAATCAAGACTAGATAACATGGTCTTCAGGATGGGATTTGCATCCAGCAGGAGACAGGCAAGACAGCTGGTTAACCATGGACATGTCCTAGTCAATGGTAGAAGGGTCAATAAACCCTCCTTTAACCTTAGAGTCGGTGATATCGTGGAGATCAGAGAGAAGAGCAGAGCGGTCGTACCGATCAAAGAAGCGGTAGAAGCATCGAAAGAAAGAACAGCCTATCCGTGGGTTGAGGTAGATTACGAGACATTCAGAGGGACCTACCTGAGATACCCTGTAACCGAAGAAGTAGAGATTCCAGTTGATCTGCAGTCGATTATCGAGCTCTACTCCAAGTAAATCCGATTCTTACCTTCTTGGAAGGAGGTGTGTGCCCGAATTCTGGGCGAAATAATGTTGACATCAATAATGCCCAAGAACTTGCGAATTGAAGAAGAACGAGAGGATCAGAACAGCTATTTCACAAGGTTCATCCTTTCTCCAATGGAAAGAGGATACGCCACTACTATTGGGAACTCGCTAAGGAGGGTTCTACTCTCATCGATACCTAGTATGGCGATCACAAAGCTTAAAATACCTGGGAAGTATCACGAATACGATGTTATCGACGGAGTTAAAGAGGACATCCTTGAAATCATCCTCAATTTCAAGAAAGTCCAGCTGAAACCTGCTCTAGAGTTCTCTGACGCAGTAAAACTAACTCTTGAAAAGGTAGGACCTGGGGTTATCACTGCAGGGGATATAAAGACTCCCACCGGTGTTGAAGTGGTAAACCCATCGCAATATGTGGCTACTCTCAACACGGATTCGGTTGTCTATATTGAGCTTTTCGCAGAGATAGGAAGAGGATTTGTCCCTGTTTCAGAGATGGAGATCGAGCACGACGTAGAAATGATATACATTGATGGAATCTTTAGTCCGGTATTGAAAGTCAACTTCCAGACAGAGAACGTTCGTGTAGGAAAGAGGACCGACTATGATAAACTCGTTCTCGACGTCTGGACGAAGAAATCGATAACTCCTTCTGATGCTTTGATGAGAGCAACTGATATCCTTATAAGGCATTTTGAGGTTGTTTCAAGCGGGCTTGGTCAACCGACCCAAGGACTAACCGGATCAACCATCGAGCCAGAGGAAGAAGAGACAATCACCGAAGAGAGTGAGATGAGTTCAGAAGTTTCTCAGGCGGATGAACAAGACTCAAACTCCGTCGCTGCGAAGAAGGTCGAAGAACTTGATCTTTCAGTGAGATCTCTTAACTGCCTTAAACGAGATAAGATAAACAGAATTGGCGATCTTCTTGACAAGAGTGAGGCCGATCTTCTGAAGATCAGAAATTTCGGTGAGAAGTCAATGCTTGAAGTCGTTAAGAAACTGAGAGAAAAGTTCAACATCGTGCTCAAGAAAGAATGATTGTGAGGAGGCCTATAAGAGATGCGTCATAGAGTTAGTGGAAGCAAACTGAATATGCCCCATAGCCAGAGAGTTGCTCTGATGCGAAACCTGGCTAGGGAGCTGTTTGAACACGGGACAATAGTAACGACGGTAACTAGGGCTAAAGAGGTAAGGCCGTTCGTAGAAAGCATAATTACAAAAGCAAAGAAGGCTACAATACTGTCGGCGGAAATCGCCGCTAAGGATTCCGAGAGTAGCGAATCGCAGGAGCTCAAGTCTAGAAATCTTGCTTTGCGCCGCGAAATCAACAGAAATTTCAATGACAGGAAGCTAGTTAAGAAGATATGTGATGAGATAGCTGTCAAGTATCTCGAAAGGAACGGCGGATACACAAGGATTGTGAAACTGGGTATGCGAAGAGGAGACGCTAGTGAGATGGCCGTCCTCCAACTCATTGACAACGAAGAAAGACAGGAAAAGAAGCCCGAGAAGAAGACTGAAAAGAAACAGGACAAAAAATGATGGCTACCGAAAGGTAGCCATTCTTCGGAGGTATGAAAGTGAAGATATTCCTTGATACAGCTAACATTGACGAGATTCGAGAGGGTATGAAGCTTGGACTGGTTGATGGAGTCACGACTAATCCAACGCTTGTCTCCAGAGAAAGCGTGAAGTTCGAACAACGTGTTGTGGAAATCTGCGAAACCGTTAGGGGTCCTGTGTCAGCCGAGGTTACGGCAACGGATTTTGAGAATATGGTATCACAAGCGCGAGAGTTGGCTTCTCTTAGCGAGTATGTTGTTGTTAAAATCCCAATGACAAAAGACGGGATGCGAGCAGTGAAAACCCTTAGTGGTGAAGGGATTAGGACAAATGTAACGCTTATATTCAATTCGCTTCAGGCTACTCTAGCTGCGAAGGCAGGTGCTACATACGTAAGCCCATTTGTTGGAAGGCTGGACGATATTGCTAGTAAAGGGATGGGAATAGTTGAGGAGATCGTTGACATTTTTGCGAACTATGGCTATTGTACTGAGATCATCGTTGCAAGCGTGAGGCATCCTATGCATGTACTAGAGGCCGCTTTGATGGGTGCGGATATTGTGACAATACCCTTTGATGTGCTTCTCAGACTATTCAATCATCCGCTTACAGATATTGGGATAGAGAGGTTCACCGAAGACTGGAAGCGCTATGAGAAACAACAAGGTCAATAAGCTTTGAATTTTGCTTCGTAAGTGGTATATTATTCCTGAAAGAATTGGTACCTCGCCGGAGACAGGTCTCCTATGCTTTCTTACAAGTACGATTAGCTTCATAATCTTATCAATTTCAAGAACACGGAAGGAGGGTAGGTACATTCTTCCAGTGGTTGATAGAATGTACCGTCAAATTTGAGCCCAAGAAAAAAGAAAACAGAAGAAACACCTGGTGAACTTGAGGAAAAAGTGGTTGCTGAAAAAAAGGCAACAAGAAAGAGAACGATTAGAAAGAAGACTGAATCGAAAAAAACCGAAGAGAGTCATGAGCCCGTGAAGACCGCTTCTAGAAAGATTGCTGAGGAAAAAGATGGAGTTGAAATTCTACGTAAAGAAGACCCCAATGACTCAAAAGCAGAGAATTCAGTGACCAAGGAGACTGGAAAGGAAAGCATCCCGAGCGATGTCAAAGAGATCCCAAGGAAGGAAAGAGAAAAGGACAAAGATAAAGACAAAGACAAGGATAACATCAGGGAAGTAGAAATCGATATTTCCCAGCTTCAGGCTATGCCTATCAGGGAGGTATATAAACTTGCCAGAAAGTATGACGTACAAGGCTATACGCAGATGGCAAAGAAGGATTTGATCTTCGCTGTTCTAAAGGCTCAAACCGAATCCTACGGCTACTTCTTTGATCAAGGAGTTCTGGAGATAACTGATGGAGGATACGGCTTCTTAAGAACTCTGGACAATAATCTCCTGCCGAGTTCCAACGATATTTACGTTAGTCAGTCACAGATAAGGAGATTCAACCTTACCAGCGGGGATACAGTTGCAGGTCAGGTCAGGCCGCCAAAGGAGGGGGAGAAGTACTTCGCTCTTCTGAGGATTGAAGCCATTAACCACAAAGCAATCAACTTCGCTGCTGAACGAATAACCTTTCAGAATCTTACTCCTATCCATCCCGAAGACATGCTTATTACGGAAACAGATCCCCATATAATGAGTACAAGAATGGTTGACCTTTTCTCACCAATAGGAAAAGGACAGAGAGGGCTAATTGTCTCGCCTCCTAAGGCGGGTAAGACGATACTTCTGAAGGAACTGGCGAACGGCATTGCTGAAAATCATCCCGATACGGTTAGGATTATCTTACTTATTGATGAGAGACCTGAAGAAGTCACCGATCTCAGAAGAAGCACAAATGCACACGTGATTGCGGCTCCGTTTGACATGCATCCAGAGAAGCAGATACGAGTCGCTGAGATGACAATCGAGATGGCCAAGAGATTAGTGGAATTCAATTACGACGTTGTTATCCTCCTTGACAGTATAACCAGGCTTGCAAGGGCTTACAATTTGTATGTTCCGCCAAGCGGAAAACTACTTTCCGGTGGCGTGGATCCTTCTGCCTTGTACAAACCCAAGTACTTCTTCGGAGCAGCCCGTAACATTGAAGAGGGTGGAAGCCTTACGATAATCGCTACTGCTCTTGTCGAAACCGGGAGCAAGATGGATGAGGTCATATTTGAGGAATTCAAAGGTACTGGAAACATGGAATTGATCCTGTCGAGGCAGCTTGCCAATAAGAGAATGTTTCCTTCGATCAACCTAACCCTCTCAGGAACAAGGAGAGAAGAGCTTCTTCTTCCTTCCGATATTCTTAGGAAGGTTTGGGTTCTTAGGAGAATGCTTTCATCAATGTCAGAGGAAGAGGGCCTGAGACTAATCATGGAAAAACTACGTGGAACCGCCACAAATGAGGAGTTCTTGGACTTGATAGAGATGGAGAAAAAGTCGTACTAGACTGGAGATGCAAATGGCTAAGTACGTTATAGGTATTGATCTTGGCGGTACCGAAACAAAGATTGCAATAGTTGAAGAAGACGGCCAGATTATTGAGAAAAAGATGATTCCCACTAGAGTCTTCGATGGTAGGATCACCGTTGTTACAAGAATTGGGGAAGCGATAAAGGAGCTTCTTCTCGAATCAGCTGTTAGTTCCTCCGAAATACTTGGTATTGGGGTCGGTTCGCCCGGCTCGATAGATCATGACACAGGTACCGTGCTATTCTCGCCGAATCTCCCCGATTGGTCAGGATTCGGACTTGCATCGATGCTGGAAAAGATAACCGGAGTCCAGACGTTCGTGGAGAATGATGCAAACTCATTTATTCTTGGAGAATGGGCCTTTGGGGAGTTCAAAGGAAGCCAGCACATGATAGGACTTACCCTTGGCACGGGGGTCGGAGGAGGCGTGATTACCCATGGAATACTGATGACGGGTAGCAGCGGTTATGGTGGAGAGCTCGGACATACAGTTGTGGAACCCGAGGGTCCTCTATGTGGATGTGGTTCTCATGGATGTTTGGAGTCTCTTGCATCTGCCACCGCCATTGTCAAAATGGCCAGAGAGTATTCAAAGCGGTTTCCCAAATCCTCAATGTTTTCCGCACCGGAAATAACTGCCAAGGTCGTTTTCGATTCAGCGCGAGGGGGAGACCTAGCAGCCACAATGATAGTGGAGAGAGTGACAAAGGCTATGGCAATCGCAATTGGCAATTTCATCCATGTCTTCAATCCTGAGCATATCATCATCGGGGGCGGGATAAGTAAGGCGGGAGATCTGCTTATTGACGGTATTCTGAGAAAGATGCCTGCTTTTGTCATGCCTTCATTCATTGGAACTTATAGTATTACACTCAGCAGGCTGGTAGAAAACGCGGGTATAACCGGTGCGGCATCGATAGTTTTCTACAGGCTAAGTTGATCCTTAAGCTTCTGCGTCATTATGTGAGCCTGTCTGGTTGGTTCGGGAATTCTGTACTTGTCGGTAGTCTTCAAAACCATTTCAACAGAGAGTTCCGGAGTTATCCGATTGCCTGGAGAGACATATACCGGTTTCACTCCTTGTCTAGTACATAACGCGTACCCTAGCAGCCTACCATCCGGGGCGGTTATTGGGCTTTTCTTTCCCTTGTCCACAGGGGTGCTATGTAGCCGCCCGAAAAGAAGTCTCTTGGCTACTCCTATGGTTGGTGTTTCTAGGAAGAGACCAATATGGGAGGCTATACCAATCCCCCTTGGGTGGGCGATTCCATGGCCGTCGAAGAAAAGCAAATCGACTTCAGAAGATTTTGATAGAGCGTTGAGAATTGTGGGGCCTTCTCTGAAGGAAAGAAGTCCGGGAATGTAAGGTGTATCAACCTTTCCGATTGCATGGAAGCAATCGACAACTTGTAAAGTGCTGAATTCCATTACTACTACAACTGCTAGGGCAGTAGCTCTTGATGGAAAAGAGACATCTACTCCGGCTATCAGGCGTGGTTTCGCGATCCGAGTGTGCAAGACGAGCTGATTGGCGAGCTTGTTTTGCAAAGCTATCGCTTGATTTGGTTCCATGCTCCACGAATGAATATGTCTTATGTTCAACGCTCTCGCTCTCCAGTGGATAACAATCTGCCATTGCTGCTTATCATAATGATTATGCCACATAGATGTTATAATCTATGAAAAGCTCATCAAGTGTGGAGGTGTATGATGAAATTCGTCGTAGCTCGTTCCGAAATCCTCACTAGATTGGAGTCGGTTTCCGGTGCAGTAGCGTCAAAGAGCGTAAAACCGATTCTTTCAGGCATATATTTCTCGATGAAGGATGAGTCAACCATCAAGCTTGTGGCAACTGATCTCGAAACAGCTATTACCACCGAGCTGAAGCCCAAGTACATTGATGGAAGTTGTGATTTCGTTATCGATGCCCGTCTGGTTCTAGAGATAGTAAGGAATCTCCCGGAAGGAGAAGTAATATTTGAGACCGAAGAGACTAATGTGGTTATTCGTTTGGGAAGTGCCCGATTCACTCTTCCTACTATGGATCCAAAGGATTTTCCTGATATAGAGGCTGCAGCGGGGGGGCTTGACTTCACTGTATCGGTCTCATCGGTTGAGTTGATGATAGACAGGGTGATATTTTGCGCTGCCAGAGATGAGTTCATGAGAAATCTGAACAGTGTATACTGGGAATTCGACGATGGTTATGTTCGCCTAGTTGCCGCAGATGGATTCAGGATGGCCCTCTCTGAAGAGAGGATAGACCTAAGTATCGAAGATCATTTTTTGCTGACGTTGAAGAGCATGAGAGATCTTCAGAATAGTCTGAAGGCTGCGATGTCCGACGTCATGAGAGTAGTTTACGACGGTTCTCGTGTCCAGTTTTTCTTTGACGGTACCGAAATAGTTACCAAAGTCGTCGATGCGGAGTTTCCAGACTACAAGAAAGTTCTCCCAAAGTCATTTAAAGCTAGGGTTGTTCTTCCCGCAGTTACTTTTTCCGATGCGGTTAGAAGAGCTTCAATCGCTGCAAGACTGGGATCTGATTCTGTTAAGTTTGAGATAAACGATGAGGAGTTCAAGATAATTGCTCGTAGTCCAGATCACGGAGAATCGATCGAGGTTATTAAGACGAGCAAAGAGGGTGACAACATAATTATCGCTTTCAACCCTAGATTTCTGTCAGAGGCAGTGAAGAAGGTTGATTCCGAAATGGTAGAACTGAATTTCGTAGATTCGAATAGTCCCCTTCAGATGAATCCTGTGGATATTCAGGGGTATACCTATATTATTATGCCTATTAGGCTGATATGAACACAAGGGTTGGAATAGGTCATGACGTTCATCCTATTGTCGCCGGAAGCAAAGGTTTGTTTCTGGGTGGCTTGAAAGTATCTGATTCACTGTACCTTTCCGGTCACTCAGACGGTGACGTTTTGAGTCATGCGATAGTAGATGCGATTCTTGGGGCTTGCTCTCTTGGAAACATCGGCCTCAGGTATCCGGAAAACAGCTCTAACAAAGATCGCAGGAGTATTGAGTTTCTCAAGGAAACGGCAGACTTGATCAAAGGCAGCTGGGAAGTGAACAACGTTGATTCTGTGGTCGTTATCGAAGAAATAAGGCTGGCTGGTTTTGTTCAGTCAATGATAGACAGCGTTGCCAATGCTCTTGGGATAGAGAGCGAGCTAGTGAACATCAAACCGAAATCGGGGAACGGCAGCAGTCCCGGTTTTGCTAAGGCCTACGCAGTCTGTCTCTTAAGGAGGGTGGAGTGAAAGATGCCCGATTTCCGCTATGAAGTCATCAACACCAAGGGAAAATCAGAAAAAGGCAAGCTTGCTGCGAACTCCAAACTAGAGGCACTTCAGATCCTTTCAAGCAGAGGGTATATCGTAAGTTCAATCAAGCAGTCCGCTTCACATGCTTCCACAAGAGCTTCAATGTTCCCTGCCTCGCAAAAGGAAGTCAGCATCTTCTCAAGGCAATTGGCAACCATGGTTTCCTCAGGTGTGAGAATAAGAGACGCTCTTCAGGTTCTTTCAACTCAGGTTTTCTTTTCAAGAAGATTCAGAAAGATTGTGACTCGGGTGGTCCTGGATATAGAAGGTGGAATGAGCTTCAGCGAGTCTCTCGAAAAGACGGGTGTATTCGAGCCCCTCTTCACCAATCTGGTTAAGGCCGGAGAAGCGGGTGGAGTGCTAGACGAGTCACTAGAACGGGTTGCCGACTTCTACGAAGGGATGGTCGAGCTGCAGAATCAAGTGAAGTCAGCTATGTCATACCCTCTCTTCATGATGGTCTTTGCAGTTGGAATAGTTGGGATGATCTCGTTCTTCATTTTGCCGAACCTGATCGGCGCTTTTGGTGGAAACTTTCAACCAGAAGGAGCGATGGCAATTCTCCTGAGTATGAACAGCATTCTTGAGAATCACTGGCCTCTGTTGCTTGTCATGCTTGTCGGATTGTTGATCGGAGGCTACTTTTTCTTCAAGAGCAGATATGGAAACGTTGTCAAGGAAAACATTGGTAAGTTGATCCCTCCGATTAGGAATTTGAGAAACATGACGGCAATGGAGAGGTTCACTCGGACGACTGCTGTCCTAGTTGCCAGTGGAGTCGATTTGCCAACCGTTTTGGAACTGGCCGGAGAAGTCTCTCAGAGTCCAAGAGTTATGAAAGCAGTGGGCAATGCAATAATAGGAATAAAGGGTGGGGAAAGCATCAATGCTGCTTTGGAGCGCCAGAAGGTCTTTCCGCCCATTGTTGTTAGCATGGTTGCTGTTGGTGAAGAGACCGGCAAGCTGGATGAAGTGATGTTAAAAGTTGCGGATTTCTATCATATGCAAGTTCAGAACGCACTCAAGAAACTTGTTTCGCTTGTGGAACCAATAATGATATTATTTATTGGTGGGTTCATTGGTTTCCTGGCAATAACGATATACGGTGCAGTCTTTGCTATGGAGCAAAGTATTGGATGAGTTTGACCGAGTTGTTGTGCTGTCTGGTCCTGGTCTCTCTGTGTATCAGCGGCGTCGTACTGGTTTCGTCTGAAATCATAGTTAAGCTAAAGATTAGCCTCAGCAAAACAGCTTTCGATTCTTTCATTGAAAGCCAACGACTTGAGGCAATTGTTCGTTCAAGACCAGTCGAGCTCTTCTATGATTTCAGAACTAGAAGGGTGTCTTCAACAACGGGTGATATTTTTGAAGATTGCTTGTGGGAGAGTCCCGAAGGTTTCAGAATAAGATTCAACGGCGATGGGTCTATAGTAATTCTTAACGGTTCGACAACGCTGAATTTTGCTGATGGCAGTGTATTGACTATCCAGCCGGTTACGGGGAAGGTCACTTATTGAGACTTGGGGGTAAATATGTTTCAAAGTATGATTACTGCCGTTAATTCCGATGAGGGTTACACTGAGATCGTAAGAGCAGTGGTCGAGGGTAGGAGCTTAATACCGGTCTTTTCTGTCCTTAGGATCGGTGAGAACTCGCTTGGCGAAGCGGCAAGGGTGTTTGGCGAGAATAATACTCTTCCCGTAGATGAGATATTTGTGACGACCTTCCACCCAAAGGATGTTGTGTTTCAGCATCTAGAGGTTCCGAGGGTCAAGTCGATGAAGAACCTGCTTAGCGTTGCCAGTTTCAAGGCCGCCTCTCAGTTTTCTTTGCCGCCAGATGAAGTGAACGTTGCCTGTCTCAACTCAATTGCTTCCCTGAAGACGGGGTTGGTTCCCACCTTTATTATCACCAAGAGGAAGGCTGTTTTTGAATACGTTGGAAGACTCACGGGCGAGAACTTCCCCGAGCCGAATATAGTAGATGTTAAGCCTTTCTCCATCTTCAAGACCGCTCATACCAGTGTCTTCGAGGGAAACAACATCGTCTTTGTGGTGGATAAGAATTATTCGATTCTCCTTACACTGAGAGGAGAAGAGATTGTTGGGCTGAACTACATAAGCGATGGTTTTGACGAGGTGGCAAGTGGTTTCAGTGAGGACAACTCCCTTTCTCCTAAAACAGATATCCAGAGAGAGTTCCTTGTCGGCTCCAAGGCATATTACGATTCATTGATAGAAGAGGCTTCCGAGAGACTTGAAGGACTAATCTCCTATCAGCTTAGGATGTATCTTACGAACACTCTCTCGAACTCTCCGAATACTTCTGCGGCCGACGAGTCTCTCTTCACAAGGTTCTTTGTAGTGGGGCCCTCGAGTCTTTCTACAGCCGTTTACTCAAGAGCATTTCAGAGAATTCTTGGAGACGAGATAGAGGTGGTCAGCATGCCTCTTAGGATTAAGGAAACGACTGGGATAACATATACTTCGGTGGGACTACTCATGAGAGGTGGTGAGATACTTGGTCGACGTAAACTTACATTCAAGGAAGAAGCGGGTATCAAGGCTTAAGTATTCGCTAATAGTCCTGCTGATAATTGTCGTTCTGATTATGGGGTCTCGTTTTTTTGTGACCCAAGCCTTTGATATAAGATTTAGACAGGTTTCTAGAATGAAAGGCTATCTGTTTGATAATACTGGAACATACCTTACAGGGAATCTGATTGCAGACATTGACATGATGTTCGACAAGAAGCAGGAGTACATTGCAATCCGGAATAGACTTAGTAGACAGGTTAGCGATCTTCGCGCTCATGTAAGCTCTAAGTCGCTAGAGATGGATGTCTTCAGAACAATGGAAGCTTATCTCGAAGACGAGAACGCTCTGAAGACGATTGCTTCGAGAATTTCGTTTGAAAATGGTGTTGGTAACTCCTTCTACTATCTTATATTTGAAGGTGATAATACCTATTTCCCGTCACCGCTTACTACACCAACCCTTCTTGCCAGGCCAAGCGTGAGGGGTAATTTGGACTTCGCAGAGCTTTACTCTCTTCAACTTGTCGACCTTAAGGTGGGTGACTTCGATGAATGAGAGAGACGAGTTTAACATCGAAGAAATTAATGCCTTTGTCGACTCGGGATCTTTTGAGAGCAACGATGGCTTTTTCATTCACAGAGACTATGCAAATAAGCTGAAGAGAAGACTCGGTATTCTTGACAGAAAGGGAATAAACTCGAAGATTGCCTTCTGGTCGTTGATCGCTTTGACGATCGTAGGTTTTTTGTTCCTGGTGGTACTTTACTCCTACAACACTTTCGAGAATACATCTCTGCTGGTCGAAGAGGTGAACGGTCTTGAAAGTGCATACCTTGAGGTTCAGTTGCTCTCAAGAGTCCGAAACGAAGCGATAGGCGCAATGAGTACAAGGAGTTATCTTAAGGAGATAGGGGAGAGGATTCCGATAAGGTCTTCTCAAGGAGAGTACAAAGGAATCATTGTCTCAGGTAGTTCGAGAGATATTCTTGATCTTGTTGAGATGATTGTCAGTGAACCGAGAATTCTTGTTAGAAAGCTTGATCTGAGATCAAACCTTGGATTTCCGATTCTGCCGGAGTCTAATATTCCGTCCAATCTTTTGCTTGAGTTGAGGACGGACATTGCTGTAACAGGGACCTTCTAGACGGAGCTGATTTTATGGAGAAGATCGTTTTGATAATAGTGGTCTCAATTACTCTGTTAGTAACGGGTGGTGTACTCTTGGTATTGCTCTTCGAACCGGTAGAGATTGCTGATGTTGCGGCAAGCAGAATAAGAATTGATCCCGTTGATACTTCTAGGGTGGTGAGCGTCTTCAGTATGGAGAATCATTTCCTCCCACTCTATGCGAGTCCTTCGGAGGTCATAAGTTCAATGCTAGAAGTCGGCGAAGAGGCAGAGAATGTCAGGTATGTTGCCTATTACAGGTTGAACAAGGTTGATTACGCAGTTCTACAGACGGGTGAGACGGAGATAACAGTAAGAGTGGGCGAGCAAGTTGCACCCTCCTATATAGTATATGGAATTACGGAATTTGCTGTTCTGCTAAATGATACTAGTACGAACAGCTTCTTTGTTGTGAAGTATTTCAGGTCATAAACTCGAGGGTAAATATGGGGTGATTCGTGTGAGAAGAATAGCGGTCTTATTTCTAGTTCTGGGCATCTTCTGTATTGGTTTCTCTAATCAGCTGAATTCAGTCATTCCCACTATGGATGCAGAATCGGTAACAGTGACTCTGATCTTTAAGGACAAAGTCACAGATTACAATATACAATCGAATCCTTCAAGGACCATATATTCTCTGGCAATGAACGGTGTAAGCGGCAGAGATATGAATTTGCCGCTTCGAATGGGTCCGGTTGAAGGTTTGTGGACCAGGCAAGATCCGAAGAGACTGTCGGTGAACGTCGCTTTGTTGATTCCAGCAATCGATGATCCGGAAGTTACGATTATGGAGAATGTTGTCACACTTAGATTCTTTAGATCGAATATTGATGTGAATATCGAGAAATTTACTACATATGGTATGACGGTATCTACTGCGATGACATATCTTTTTTCTGAAGAAATGCTAGATCTGTCGTATATCATCTCTCCAAGTGTTAGAAATGAGCAGGTTGTGGTTGGTTTCTCACTGGCCATGCCAGAAGATATTCTAAGAAATATCCTTACGTCTCTTGGAGATAGGGTCGCTTATTCCTATTTGACTGATGGAACCTTCTATCTGGGTTCGCCTGAAGAAGTTCAAGATCTTGTTAATGCCTTCTGGAAGACGTATATCGGTGTTGATTTCAATATTGATGGGGAGACCGTTTCAGAACAGATTGAAAGGCTGAGAAAGACTCTTCCAGTAAATAGCTACATAGAGTATCTACCGAACGAGGCTTCTTTGATGGTGTTTGGCGATCTCCAGACCCACATGAGTCTTTCTGCAGCTCTTACGAAAAACACGGTCACCAAAGAATACTCTGTCCCGTGGGAGATAACTAACATCGATGTTGAACCGCTTACAGCATACTACGAATTGGCAAGGAGTCTTAATTCGCTGCTCTTCTCAGAAAGCCTTACCATAGTAAGTATTCCTGAGTTCAACAAGCTGATATTCTCTGGAAACGATTCTCAAGTTACGGCCCTTTATGAGTATCTCGATCTCTACAGGTTGTATTTGACCTCAGAAGATCTTGATTCGAGCAGGACAAGGGTGACATTGACTCTCCCCGACAATTTCTTCTTGATTGAGGACGTTCTAAAACTTGTCAGGGCTTCAGGGTCGGGGCTTCCTGATGACGGGACCCTCGTGGGAGCGATCTTCGGGATTCTTCAAAGCTATGCAGTTTATGAGGAGCTTTCCGTTGACAGAACCTTTGAGCCTATCGGAAAAGTCACATTCGAGTTGCCAAATTATCTAGTTCCTGTTCTGGAGAGAATCGCAGACTCTTTCTCCGCAATTTCTGAAGACGTTTCATACCTCATGGTGAACTATCACCTTACAATAGAAGAGTCGATAGTAGCTCAGGTCGAACGAATTACAGGTTCAATAATCGAGCCCTTAGGCGAGAGAAAAGGTTACATCGTGAAGGGTGCTAAGAGCTCTATAGAGACTGCCGAATACCTGCTGTCGTTATTTACCGGGATTACATTTGATGACTATGATAGCACTTACCTGGAACTGAAGACCAACGATTCATATGAAGAAGTATCCAGTTTTCTTGGTACGTTCTTTGCTGCCCAAGGTCTCGTTGAGAGTGAGTACACAATTCAGCAGATTGCGGACAGACTGGTCTTCATGTATGGTCCTTCAGGAATCATGGGGAGGGCCATCAACGAACTTGAACAACATGAAAGACAGATATACAGGGTGACAAGGGAATCGATTCTCGAGATCTCTCCCGAAATCTACTCTTCCGGTCTGGGGGATCTGCTCGAAACGATTCTCGTAGAAAATGAGACGGCTGATTTCATCGCTTCTGCGGGCCTTCTGGTAATCAGAGCGTATCCGGAAAGGCTTTCTGAGATAGAAGGGATCATTGAAGAGAGAATTCCCAGAATCACTGAGATGGTTGAAAGCAGGATGGCAAGTCAGGAGACTCGCCTCTCCCTCCAGATAAGGGCTATTCCCGGCTGGGATATCGAGAAGTTCAGAGCCTACCTCAGAGACTTTCTTGGACTTAGACTCTTCTCTGATATCACTCTCACAACTTCAGGCAATGGATACATAGTTATTGCAACAGAATCTGTTCTTGAAGCGGTTTCCGCTGAAGCGGAAAAACTGAGAGGATTTGAGAACCCATCGTACAGACTGGAGACATCTATCCCCTCTCTTTCCCAGTTTGAAGTCCTATTGCAAAGACTGGGTATTGCTGCGACCATAGTTCCAGTCGAGAACCAGTTCATGATTATTGGCTCCAGGGAGAACGTTGAGGAAGCATCAAGGCTTGTAAGGCAGCTGAGTAGCGGACTTCCTGTACAGGGGGACGTTTCTGAGGCTAAATTAGAATACAAGTATGAATTCATAAATCTGCCCTATTCCGAGATTCAAGGGATCAGCGAGCTTCTGAATAAACTCAGTTTGTCAGTAGAGTTTGTAAACACACCAACCGGCGTTGCTGTTGTGGCAACTGAGGACCGCCTTGAAGATGCAATGGCAGTTATTAGTTCGATTTTGTCGAGAATTGAGACGATTGAGACCGGTCCAAAAAGCTATAGCTTAATAGATGTTGAGTTGTCCTTGGTCGGTAGCCTGGAAGAGATTCTAACCCTTCTTGGTTACGAGATTGATCTTGTGGAAACACCAGTTGGGATAATCGGAATCGGTGTTGAAACACAACTAGCTAAAGCGAAGAAGATTGTCGATGAGATTCTAAAGAAAGAACCAACTTCACTTCTTCAAGAAGTAGATGCCGATAGTTCGTACCTGATAATCTCTTCTAAACCTGAGATTGCAATAGAATCTCTAAACTCAGTGATAAATGTCTTCGGTTTCGATCTCGTTATCACAGAGATCTACGACAAGATCGTTGTTGTTGGAAACAGCTTCGACCTTCAGTTGTTCAGAGGGTTGTACGGAGAGATTCTCACCTCAGAGAGTGCGGAGGGGGCTTTTGCAAGCAAAGAGATTTTTGGGGTGCCCGGTTGGGACTCTGAACGACTATTGTCGTATCTGGGAGTAGTCCTGGGAGTTGACAAGACTGCCAGCATTTCTCTCGTTCAGACCGCCAAGGGATACATCATCAACTGTCCCGAGTCAATCTTGGAAAGTGTTGAAAGGGAACTCGATAGGCTCAGGAAAATAGAAAGCCCCTTCTACTCTATAGAGCGAAGGATGCCCTCATTAAACGAACTGAATTCTCTTCTAGTGAGACTCGGAGTAATAGTCGATATTCTGAAGGTTGATGATTACTTCGTTATCATCGGTACTGAACCCAATGTTAAACAAACTATAGAGATAGTTGCCAAGCTTCTGGAGATAATCGGTGACGAGCCCGAAGTCGGTGAAACGGTATTTGAACTCTCTCAAATATCGGGCGAGGATTCTGCAGCATTTAGAGGAATATTCTCGAGCATCGGTATAGAAGTGGAGCTTCTCGAGTCCCCGTCTGGTGTCTTGATTATCGGTGAACGCAAAGAAGTCGCAAAAGCAATGGAGACTTCAGAATCAATCCTTGAGAAGCGGCCGTCGACAATTGTGACGGAATCGGTGTTCGAGTTTGTTTCCGTTTCTTCTGACGAGATTGGCGATTACTCTTTGGTTTTGGAGAAAATGGGAATCAACGCTGAACTATTATCTTCCCCCTCAGGGGCCCTCTTGATTGGTTCGTCGGAAGAGGTTTCAAGGGCCAAAACTGTAGTGCAAACGATTGTTGATCAGAAGAAGGAGATAGGTCCCTCTGAAGATAGAAGGAACGTATCGACCTTCGTTAAGAAGGTGGCTGGTTGGAGCAACGAAATGCTTTCCAGCTACTTAAGAGACTATCTAGGCGAAGACCTCTATTCTCGAGTCTCGATTGCTCCTTCGGTGAGTGGATACATAATCGTTGGCCCGGCTGAACTTCTAAAGACGATAGAGGAAGAGATCGCCAGACTTGAAGAGATTCAGGACCCGCACTTCATGGTACAGCGAGCTTTACCTCCTCTTGACCAGCTGGAGCTTTTAATAGATGCTCTCGGAATAAAGGTCGGAATCATTCCTGTTGAAGACAAGTACTTAATAGTTGGAAACCGTGACAGTGTTGACAGAACCGGAAAGCTCATCGATCAGCTTATAGATGCGATCTATCCGGAAGGTGAACCCGAGGAGCAGGCGCTAGAGTCAAAAACGTTCATTTTCTTGCCTGTAAGACCTGAAGATATTGCTCCTCTGGAGATAGTAATGGAAAAGCTTGGGGTCGTATCGGAGTTCATCCAGATCTCTACAGGAGTAGTTGCTGTGGGTTCTGGGGAAGAGCTTCTAAAGGCACTTGACATAGTTGAGTCGGTAATGGCTCACTCCGAAAGTGTTTCAGCAGAGCTCAGTTTGAGATTCAGATTTGTAGATGTTAGATCGGATTCGATAGCACAACTTCTCCCGATCATCGAACGGCTGAGTATTGATGTCGAACTGCTCAACACCCCTACAGGTGTTGTCGCCATTGGAGCAGAGTCTGAGCTTGAACGTGCGGAGGAGTTGATCGAGGCGATCAACTCAAGAGAATCGCAAGATGTTCCACTTCAGGATAAGTATGAGAGTTTCCTTCTTCTTCCGTTATCGTCGGGAATTACCGTTCAGTCACTAGAACCTGCCCTTGAACTTCTTAACTACAGAGTATTTGCAGTCGCGGTGGCTGACAAGATTGTCGCGATAGGTGAAGAAGAGGATCTCTTAAAGTTCAGATCTCTATATAAACAGCTTCAGGCTCAGGAAATCGAAAGGGAAGAAAGAGTGTCTCTTGACATCAAGGCCATACCGGGTTGGGATCTTGCGAGGGTAAGCGAATACCTTAGACTATTCCTTGGAGTCGACGACTTTGAGAGAATCTCAATTGTGACATCCTCCAGCGGGTTTGTTGCCCTAACTCCAAGTGTCCTGGCAGAAGTAGTCAAGGCAGAGATCTCGAGACTCAGAGAATTTGAGAATCCAACTTTCGCAGTGTTTGACAGGATACCTCCCGTCGACGATCTTGAAGGGCTTCTGGCTAGATTGGGGGTTATGGTTGATCTCGCAAAAATGGGTAGTTCCACCATTGTAATCGGTTCAGGTGAAGATGTACGACGCACAAGCCAGATAATGGAGCAGCTCTTGAAATCAGTCTCACAAGATGTGACTGTGCCTGAAGCTGTAGAATACAGAGTCGTTGATATTTACGTGGAAGACATCGGCAGCTTCAATGCGATTCTTGAGAGACTTGCAATTGAAGTATCCTTAATCACATCCCCATCCGGAGTTATCGTAATCGGTTCTCAAGAGGCAGTTGAGAGAACGATCTTGGTAGTAGATGACATACTTAGTAGAAGAACTGCAGCGCAGGTTTATGAACCCACGTATGCCTTCACAGGTATACAAAGCAGAGAGATAGATAGTTATCAGGCAATTCTTGATAAGCTTGGCGCTGAAGTAGAGCTTCTTCCTTCTGCCACCGGGGTTTTAATGATCGGTGACAGAGAAAAGGTCGAGACAGCAATCAAGACCGTCAACGCTATTCTCGAAAGAGAAGCCCTAGTTGCTGAAACTGAAGGAGAGAAGGGGCGAGTTTCAAACGTAGCTGCAGTTGTGCCGGGCTGGAACGATGCAAAATATGCCAGCTACTTCATGGACTTCCTTGGCGAGGACGATTTCTCTAGGATCTCAATCACTCCTTCGTCCAGTGGCTATATCGTTGTAGGTCCGCAAGAAGTTATCTCGAGATTGGTTTCAGAAGCCGATCGGCTGGCAGGGATCGAAGATCCGTTCTTTGTTATAGAAACCTCACTTCCTGCAATCGACCAGCTGGACACTCTTCTTGAACGGCTGGGACTTAAGGTGACGATACTACCGGTCGGAGACAAACACCTTGTCGTTGGCATGAAAGAAAGTGTTGAGAAGACAGTCGAATTGATCAAGATGCTGAGAAACGGTCTTGAGGCTCCACTGACCTCGAGAAAATACGACTACATAATAATGCCTGCAAGCGAAGGCACATTCGAGACGATCAGACAAGTACTTTCGGAACTGAAGATAGACGCTACTGCTTTGAGCTTTGGAAGCAACGTGATAATTGTCGGATACGGTGAGGACCTTGAAAATGCAGCGAGCGTCGTGAAATCGATAAATGAACGAACCGTCATACTTGAGACCGACAAGGAACTCAAGTACGCTTTCACTGATATTCCAAACGACAGGATCGGCGAGTTCACTGCCATACTTGGGAGTCTCGGACTAGATGTTGAGCTTCTCTCATCTCCTTCCGGCGTTATTCTGGTTGGAACCGAAGAGGAGTCGACAAAGGCGATAGAAGTTATCCATTCGGTGCTTTCAAGGGCGGAAGAAGATGAGGCGGTCGAATCTAGATTCTTCAACAACCCTGCCGGCTGGGAAGATGGCAAGCTAGTTTCATACTTGAGGGGTTATTTGGGAGAAAAGGAGTGGGCAAAGGTAAGCGTAACACCGGTCCAGTCAGGTTATCTCATTGTGGGCCCCACGACAATTCTTGACCGAATAAACACCGAAACAACCAGGCTTTCAGGTCTTGAGAGACCTCACTACGAGATAGTTGAGTCCGTTCCTTCAATTCAGAATCTGCAGAGTATGCTGGAGAAGATGGGACTTGCAGTTACAGTTGTTACCGTTGATGGAAGGTCGATGGTGATAGGTCCGGAAAGCGATGTTCGTTCTACCGTAAGAGTCTTCGGCGAACTTGCTGAAGGCATAGTGCTTCCCAAGGGCGATGAACCTGACATCTTTGCGTTTGTGGAAATCCCAACTGAGGAGACCGACAGTTTCAGAGCGATCTTCTCTAGGCTGGGTATTCGTATTGATCTTCTGAATACGCCAACCGGAGTAATAGCGGTCGGCCAAAAGGAAAATGTCAAGAAGGCCGAAGAGACTATTAGCTCGATACTCTCGCGAAGAGAGGTTCAGGTTGTTGACGGAGAACAGAGTTATCTGGTTGTCGAGGTTCGTGACGGATTTGATCTTGCGGCCGCCCAATCAGTCAAATCGGCGTTCAACATAAACGTCTATCCTCTTTCTGTAGCCGGGAGACTTGTAGTGATCGGAGCAGAGAAGGAGATTGAAAGATTCGTACAGATAAGGAACGATATTATCAGCGAACACAAAGTCACAATTATAGTTCCTCGTGAAGTTACCATCGAAGAACTCGATGGGATAATTAACACACTTGGCCTGGAAATCTCCGTTCTCGAGATTCGGGGCAGCTTCGTCGTTTATGGAAAGGAAGGAGAGATTGAACAGGTAAGGGACATTCTTAACCGCCTAACTTCCGATAAACCGTCCGAGAAGTCTCAAGAAATGCGCATCTTCAATGGGATAGGCCATAGTACTGATTTCCTGAATCAGCTTCTGTCAAGTATGAACTCCTCTCTAATCGTTTTCGGAGAGGGAGACAGAATAGTGGTCGTTGGAAACGAAGAGGATATTGTTGTCTTTGAGAGTCTTCTCAAGGAGATGGGGTCGGCGCCGACGGCGGAGAGCCTAACGGCACAGTTCTTCCCGAAACTCGAAGGCTGGAGTGGCGAGACTCTCTCTGATTTCTTCATGGCGATGAGCTTTGCCGTGAAGGTATTCCACGAGAGTAGTCAAGGCTACCTTCTAATAGGTCCCGAAGATCAGCTTGCGGAAATACCGGCTTTGATGGACGGTCTCGAGTTGAAGACGAAGAAGCTGACCACCCTGTACACTATTCCATCCGGGATGACGTTTGAGGAGTTACGGGAGATACTAGTTTCCGCCGGTTTCAACCTCTCCTATACAAAGCTGGGGCAAAGCATGTCCGTATCGGGTCTCGAAGAGGATGTTAATATGGCTGTTGCTCTACTTGATGAAGTTATTCGAAGCGGGCTAGGAAAAGGAGTCTCTTATAGACTTGCGAAACTTCCTGCCGAACTGACTCTCGAAAAGTTTGAGAGGATTCTGAGCGACATGGCCCTCAGTATTTCAGCTGTTCAAGTTGACGGGGAAGTAATGTTAATTGGCCCTGATAGTGACTTAAGAACGGCCAAAGAGATAGTTGAATACCTAACTCCAGAGGATCCTGCGGTCGATGAGAAGAGAGTGTACTCAATAGTCCCGTTGGGTGATGGGCTTTCGCTAGCCGAAATGGCGGCCCTTGTTGAGAGTCTATCGCTCAATGTCCAGATTCTTCCAGTCGGTAGAGACGTGGTTTCGATTGGTACCCAGAGTAATGTTGACCGCTTCAGAGAATTGGTGAGTTCGGTCTCTGCAACATTGGGAATAGGAAAATTTGAGAGCCCCGAATACGAAATCGTTGAGCTAGTAGAAGAGATTTCTTTGGGGCAGTTCAGAGAGCTTCTTTCCTCTCTCAATATACCTGTAAAGATCGTAGAAGTAGCGGATTACATTGTGTTCATTGGTTCAGGAGAAAACAACGCAAGAGCAGTTGAGCTCTTCTCAAAGTTTGAAAAAGAGGATCAAGAACCCGAAACTGACGAGATCGAATTCGCTACGATCTCATTGCCGGAGGGTTTCGATCTCAGTTCACTGGAGGCTGTGTTAGATAAGCTAAGGTTCAGTGTGGATCTGGATTCAGTAGGCAACGTTCTGCTTCTTATCGGAACCAGAGAATCGATAGAGAACGCTCTGGCACTTGTGGAAAGGCTCGTTCAGGTGTCTACCGGCGATTCGGGAGAGAAGAGTGAATTTGAAATTCTTGATCTTGAAGACGAAGTCTCATCGAACTTGCTTAATCAGCTCTTCAGGTTGATCGGCGTCAAAGTGGAGATTCTCGAAAGCGATACTGCGCTTGTGTTTGTCGGAACTAGAACGGATCTGGAGATGGCCGTCGATGTCTACAACTCACTTGGAAAAACTGTCGAGGCAGACGAAGGTCCGCTGTCTTACACAATTACTATCCTTCCAAGGAATCTGACGCCCGGGCAGCTTGAGATTGCCTTCGAGTCGATTCAGATACCGGTTGGCGTAATTGAAGCCGGGGACTATGCGATAATTGTCGGAACAAAGCCTTCCCTAGCCAGGGCTCAGGAGCTCGTTTCCTCACTGCGGATAGGAATCGATGCGAGCGGGACATCGGCCGACGGTTCAATATCGTACGTGACATTCGCTCTGCCGGAAGGGACGGAAATTGAGCAGTTTGCGACAATTGCCGGACTTATGGAGCTTAAACTGAAATTCGAGCCGGTCGGCGACAGGGTCTTCATGATAGGTACAGGCGAGGATATAGGTGAATTCGAGCAGGTTCTCAGTGGGCTTGTGAGTGAGAAGGCCGGAATAGTAAATGAATTCAGATTCGCAAAGAGACTTTCCGGAATCGATGCCGAGACGCTCGAAACTTATCTTCTTGCAAAGGAGATTTCGCTTTCCGGAGTCTTCGATGTGAGAGGTGGATACCTGATAATCGGTACCAGAGAGTCTATTGACGAAGCCCAGGCAGTAATTGATTACCTGGCAGACAATCAGCAGGTCCATTTTGCCTTTGTAGATCTGCCTTCAACTTTGACTTCCGAAGTGCTTCAGGCAATGGTTAATGAACTGATGCTTGAAGTTACGTTTACTCAAATCACACAGTCAAGGTATTTGTTGATAGGTGAGATAAACGACATTGATAGCATGAAGAGTATTCTGTCAGATGCTGTTGTCGGAGAATCGAAGTTCCTGGATTACGAGATAATTATCGTTAGCAAAGAGTTCAATGATTATCTTGTTGATGAAAGAATCAGGGAGGATTTAGATAATTCTTTGAATTCTATTGGAGTATCTACTTACATAGGTAAGTTTGATGACCGACTTCTGATTGTGGGGGAGAAAGCTCATGTAGATGTAGCTAAGAGACTGATTTCTGAGCTTGATGAAGCGTCAACTTTGTCTCAGTTAACCGAGAAGGTTTTTATTGAAGATCTTCCGCCCGTTGGTGGCTGGAGTGTAGAACAGATAACGCAGTTCCTTGAGGCTGCGGAGATTCAGCTCAGATCGATCATAGAATACTCCGGTAGACTCATCGGAATAGGAACTGAGGTCGGTCTTGAAAACGCGAGAGCCGCGCTCAGTATCCTAGCCGTAGATTCGAAGCGGGAGTCGGTAAGAATCGAGAAGAATCTTGTGACCGAAACGCAGCTCAGAGAGATAATCTCCAAGCTGGATCTGAAAGTAGAGTTCGTAGATCTTGAGCGGCAGTGGCTGTTGATCGGTGAACCCGAGTCACTAATGATCATAACCAGGACAGTTGAAGAGGCGGCCGCCGACAAGGAGATCTCAAGATACATTACCGATCTGACCGTCAATCCGCAAGAACTTGCAGATCTTTTGAGAGAGTCAATCGAAGGAATCACCGTTCAGACCTTCACAGATCTCCAGATGCTGCTGATAAAGTCAAAGAGCTCCGCTTTGCTCGATGCGGCAGAGAAGATGGTCAAGGACGTTCAGGATTCAAGAAAGGCCATCGATCCTCTGGAGAAGGGCATCGTTGTGACGGGTTCCACGGTCAGAATAAACGTGGTCGACCAGGATCTTGAGTCCCTTCTCAGGTTGGTTGCTGAAAAACTCGGCATCTCGCTCCTTTTTGTGGATGAGATCGTCGAGAACGCGACAATGTCTATTGAAGGCCTTACGTGGGACGGGCTGGTGAAAGTCATCAATGCAACAAAGCCGGTCGAGATAAGCAAAATCGACGACATCTACGCTGTAACGAAGAAAGAACAGAAGGCCGGTGAAGAACCGACCGATGTTGAACTAGTCTATCGTGTTTACCACAATGTTGAAGAAGTAACAAGGCTTATCGAGTTCTATGGAGGTGAAGTTCTCTCAGATCCGGTGAACGGATATATAGTAGTCAGAGGCCTGGCCAAATCAAGAGTTGATAATATCTTTGACGAAATTGGATCCGATCTCTCGCGTCCTAAAAAGCAGGTACGAATCGAAACAAGGCTCGTGGATAAATCGCTTGTTGATGATATTCAGAGGGAGTTCAAGACAGCAATTGGGATTAACACTCCTGAGATTCTCATTGAAAACGGTTCGATAGATCTCGACTTCAAAATCATCGACTATCTTGATTTTACGAAACTGATAGACGATATCGTAAATACGGCAATCGTGAAGATCGGGGCAGACCTGAGCAATAGGGACACCGATTCCGACCTTATCTCCAGTCCTTCGATAGTCTCAATGAGTGGTCAGGAAGCGAAGATTCATATCGGGGACACCATTCCCTACCTGGTTCGAACAATCGAGTACGTAGAAGGTAATCCCGTAGAGATCGAGACTATCGAATATCTGAACACAGGAGTCGAATTAAGAATTACTCCAACTGTCAATGATGACGGCAAGATACTTCTCGATCTCTTTATAAAAGTCAGCGAGCCCGAGAAGTATCAGGACGGAACACGAACGCTATATGGTGAGAAGACGAGAGAAGCAAACAGCAGACTGATTATTTCGAACGGCAATACATTGACGATCGGTGGACTTGTTGCAAACAAGGATACTATAACCGTTAATAAGATGCCTTTCTTGAGCGATTTGCCGTTTATCGGTAAGTTGTTTACTACCGAAAACAGAACGTCTGATAAGAGAGAACTGGTTATCTTTATCACAGCGGAGGTGGTAGAGCCGTGAAAAGGAGCCCCGTTGTCAGCGGCAAGTTCTACGCAGATGACGGTGAGGACCTCAAGAGCCAGATCAAGAATTGCTTCTTTCATCCGATAGGGCCAGGGAGTCTCCCTAAGAATCCTGGAAGATCTGAAAGCTCAGTTGGTTTGGTTGTGCCGCATGCGGGGTACATGGCAAGCGGTCCGGTTGCTGCCTGGAGCTATTGGAAGTCGTATTCTCTAATTACCCCTTCAACGGTAATAATTATCGGTCCCAATCATACCGGCCTTGGGACCAGACTATCTCTGTGGAATGAAGATTCTTGGGACACACCTCTGGGTGAAGTAGAGATAGATAAAGAGCTTGGGAAGTCAATCATGACTATGTCTAGCGGACTTGTGGTATCTGATACGACCGCCCACCTGTACGAACACTCTATAGAAGTCCAGCTACCGTTCCTGCAGTTTCTGTACAGGGACTTCAAAATCGTGCCGATAATTATGAGTGATCAGAGACTGGAAGTGGCATTAATGGTTTCCGGGCTGCTAAGGAAGATCCTGAGCGAGAAGAGTAACCTACTGATAATCGCTTCCTCGGATCTGAATCACTACGAGTCTCACGAAACAACTATCGAGAAAGACAGGAGGCTCGTGAATCTTGTCAAGGAGAGGAAGTACGCAGAGGCATACGAGATATCCAGAAGCGAGCGAATCACTGCCTGTGGTCTAGGACCTATGGTGGCGGTTAGAGAAACCTTTGAATCGATGGATATACTATGCAACACGACGAGCGGCGAAGTCATCGGAGACAGGTACAGAACTGTCGGTTATCTTGCTGCCTTGCTTAAGTGAGTTCCAAAATCAAAGAGCTCCATATTTGTTTGGCCTTCGGTACGTCATAAAAACACATGCTATAATCTCGATAAACTGGAGGTGTCGTGTGAAAGCGATAGTTGTGTTCCTGATGGTAATCGTATTGGGTTCCTTGGGTTTTTCTTCGTTGATTATAGATGGTATTCACTACTCTGGTATAGAGTCGGAAAGTGATATGCTGATCTATGACGGAATAAACGCAGCATATGTCATTAGCCGAATAGGGAAGAACTCATTTGAAATTGGAGGAAACTTCTCCTTCATTTCTCCCTCTTCCTCGGAGCTATTCTATAAGAGCGGCCATTTTAACACGATCCTAAAAGCCTTTGTTGGCCATGCATACGATCTTACAGAGGAATCGGCCGCCGGGCTAAGAGTTGTCTCTCGGGTTGGCCTTATGACTGCAAACTTTGAAAAATTCGGAATCTTCTTCTCGATTACTCCCGTCGTTTACGTTAGAGTTGGCTTTCTTTCCTTCGGAGTTTTGGCGGGCCTTGAGTTAGAGCAGTTCTTCGGAATGAAAACACTTCCAGTTGTTCATGCAGGCGGTGAGATTACTTACCGTTTCTAGCGGAGGTTGTCGATATGAGAGAGTTGGCCGTTGTTAAGGAGCTGGAAGGAGATACGGTGCTCCTGGAAAAGGCGCGAACCGAAGCCTGTTCTACGTGCGGTTCTAAGAATAACTGCGTTGTTTCTTTGGGCGATAAGAAAGTTACCTTAAAGGCCTTAAGGAATGGTGTAGAAGTCGATCCAGGGGATACTGTGGAAATAGAGACAGGGAAGCTAAACGCAACTAGGGTCTCGATGATTGTTTATGGAATACCCTTAGCCGTTTTCCTGGTTACTTTGATTGTGACGAACATCATTCTCAATTCTGAAGGATTGGCCCTAGGGGCAGCTTTTGCTTCAATTGTGGTTGTGTACGCGCTGATTGCAGTTTACGACAGAAGAAACAGGGAGAAGCTTTTGCCAAAGATAATTAGAAGGGTGGAGTTACCGGATGGATTCCTTGTTCGATGAAGATGCGCTGCGACTTCTGGAGTTTGATTGCGTTCTGGAAGATATTTCTAAGAAGGCGATATCAAGGTACGGTAGAGAGAGAATCAAATCTCTAAGGCCATTGGTAGATGACACAGACTTACTCTACAGAAGAGCGAGCGAGTTCAGTATTATTCTTCAAAATGAGGGGGAGCCACCTTTTTCAGTCTTTCACGATCTAAGTGATTATATCAACAGGGTGAAACGAGGTTTCAGCCTTGGCTGTGAAGAGCTTTACAGAAGTGCCGTTACCATGGAGAACATCTGTCGGCTCAAGGAATTCTTTGAACGAGTCTCTTCGGAGTTTACTGCTGTGGGCGAAGTTGTTGCTCTTCTTGGATGTGAACGTGGGTTTATAAACGAAGTCAAGAAGAAGATCTCGGAAGAAGGGCAGATAAAGGACAGTGCCTCTCCAGCCTTGAAGGAAATCAGAAACGAACTCAAGTCACTTACCAGAAACCTGAGAGGAAAGCTTGATTCTATAATGAACAGGTATAAAGACGGGCTCACAGACAGTCTAGTGCTGAGTAGAGAGGGTCGTTATGTCTTGCCGTTGTCTGCGAGCAAGAAGAATGAGTATCAGGGAGTGATTCATGGCTCTTCTGGAAGTGGGGCGACCGTCTATTTCGAGCCACAAGAGCTGATTGCTCTTAATGATTCGATGAGGATTCTGCAATCGAGAGAAGAAGAGGAGATAAGAAGGATACTTAGAGAACTGACGACTTACTTCTTCAATACCTTTGAAAGGCTTGAACCTTCACTGGAAGCGCTTGGAATCCTTGATGCTCTTTTCGCAGCGTGCAGATATGCCAAGAAGAGGAATGGAGTTTTCATTGGGCCTTCGTCATCGGGTCGCTTCTTCCTGAAGGACGTCAGACATCCTTTGATCGATGACGAGAAGGTAGTTCCAATAACATTTACGATGGAAGAGGGAATCAATGGAGTCTTCATTACCGGACCCAACACCGGCGGGAAAACAGTAGCGATGAAGACAATAGGTCTCTCTGTAATACTTATGCTCTGTGGTCTTCCCGTTCTTGCTGATCAGACATCAGAGATCCCGCTTTTCAAGAAGCTTTTTGCAGACATTGGAGATGAGCAATCGATAGAGCAGAGTCTAAGCACGTTCTCATCTCATGTATCCAGGATAATCCGAATTATTGAGAATGCCGACGGTGACTCTTTAGTTTTGCTTGATGAATTGGGGGCGGGAACTGATCCGGTAGAGGGATCGGCACTTTCGATTGCGATAGTTGAGAAACTTTTGGAAAAGTCGAAATTGATCCTCACAACACATCTGACACCAATTAAGCTCTATGCTATGGAGCGTTCCGACATTCTTAATGCGAGCGTAGAATTTGATGTTGCCAGCCTTAGACCAACGTATAGGCTCTTGATGGGAATTCCCGGTTCCTCAAATGCGATAGAGGTTTCAAAGAGACTTGGACTTGCACCGGATATTATCGAAAGAGCTCGATCATATATTGATAGTGATGCAAGAAATCTCGAGGCAGTAATAGGGAAGCTTCATATAGAGAGGTCGACTCTAGAAGAGGAACGAAGAGAACTTCAGAGGACGAAGAAGAATCTTGAATCCAAGAGCAGCGAATTTGAAGACAAGCTTTCAATGATTAAGGAAAAGCGGTATGGAGAGATCAGCAGAGAGATCGCCGAGCTTGAGGAAAGACTAGGATCTGTAATAAAGGAAATTGAACGGGCTATTAGCTTGTCAAGATCTTCAAATGAAAGAGACAAGGTTACCGCGGTCAAGAGACTTAATGAGCTTAGAAGTGAATTAAAGCGTTTCGGAAATTCTTCATGCGATGACGGCGATTTTGAGATACCCGAAATCGGCGATACCGTTACGCTTATAGATAGTGGAGCAGAAGGAATCGTCAGTGCTGTCGATGGAGATAGAGTTGTAATTGACTCAGGTAAGATTACGCTGAAGGTCCCGTTTTCAAAAGTGAAAATCATCGGGAGATTGAAGTCGGAATCAGATGCCTCTTCTCTCGAGTATGTCAGTGAGAGTATGACTCAGGAGATCGATATAAGGGGAAGTGTCACTGAAGACGTTCCTATTATCATTGACAATTTTCTCCAGACTCTCAAGATAAATGGAACAAAGCAGGGTTGCATAATTCATGGAAAAGGCACTGGAAAACTGGCCGAAGGAGTATGGAGTTACTTGAGACGCTCAAAGATGGTTAAGAGCTTCAGGATTGGTGCGCCTTCAGAAGGCGGTAGCGGAGTCACGGTTGTGGAGGTATAAGCAAGAATGAAAGCTGGAATCGACATAGTCAAGATCTCACGAATGTCTGAAGCCGTGGCAAACAGGGTACTCGGAAGGCAAGAGAAAGATGTCTTTGATTCTCTTGAAAATAAACGGAGAAAGATGGAGTTTGCAGCTGGGCGTTTCGCCGCAAAGGAGGCCTTCGTCAAGGCATCCGGGCGTAGAGACCTTGAGTTCTCGAAAATCCAGTTTCTTGTTGATGAAAAGGGATGCCCGATTCCATCTGAGGAACTGAAGAAGCTGCTGGGTGGCGAAGATCTGACGGTAAGCATTTCTCATGAGCGGGAGTATGCGGTGGCAGTTGTAATACTCTTTGGGAGGGGCTAACGTGATTCCATTCGATGAGGCTAAGAAGAGAGTCGACGAACTGAGAAAAGAGATCGATTATCATGCTCACAGGTACTACGTTATGGATGATCCAGAGATTTCTGACTCTGAATACGACAGGCTGATGGATGAGTTAACCGAACTTGAAGAACGTTATCCAGAACTGAAGACACCTGATTCACCAACTGTTCGTGTTGGCCTGAAACCGATCAACTCCTTCAAGGAAGTGATTCATGAGCACAGGTTGTTTTCCCTGGACAATACTTACTCAGAGGCCGAGGTATTGCAGTTCGATAAGAGGGTGAGAGAATCACTTGGCATTGAAAGAGTTCAATACATGTGTGAGCTAAAGATCGATGGCCTGTCAATATCGCTTAAGTATCAAGACGGATTGCTTGTGAGAGGAGCAACAAGGGGGGATGGTTTTGTCGGCGAGGACGTCACCGAAAACATAAAGGCGATCAAATCGATACCTCTCAGGCTCAGGAAGAGTCTTTCGATTGAACTGAGAGGAGAAGTATATCTCCCGAAAGACGTCTTCAATGACCTTAACAGAGCCCGAATAGAAGACGGTCTTCAGCCCTTTGCAAATCCTCGCAATGCGGCAGCTGGAACTCTCAGACAACTTGATCCCAGAGAAGTGTCAGGGAGGAGACTGAGTGCCTTCTTCTACCAGGTAGTGGAGCCAGAAAGGTTTCGGCTTGAAAAGCAGAGCCAGCAATTGGAGCTGTTGAAGACTATTGGAATGAAAATTGAGCCGAATTTCAAGACTGTAGACGGCACGGAGGGCGTAATCGAATTCTGGAAGACGTGGTCTGGGCTGAAATCTACGCTGAACTATGCTGTTGACGGGGTAGTTGTCAAGGTGGACGATCTACATTATCAGGAGGAACTGGGATACACTACGAAAGCGCCCAGGTGGGCCATAGCCTTCAAATTTCCGGCGGAACAAGCAACGACAAGACTTATAAGTCTTAACCTCAGTGTCGGTCGGCTAGGCACTATAACGCCTGTTGCTGAACTCGAACCCGTTCAACTAGCCGGAACAACCGTTAGACGGGCAAGCATGCACAATTTCGACTTTGTCAGGGAGAGGGACATCAGAATCTTAGATACAGTTGTTGTAGAGAAGGCTGGGGAGATTATTCCACAGATCGTTAAGAGTATTCCTGATAAGAGATCAGGTGTAGAGAAGCCAATAGAACCTCCTTCCGAGTGCCCAATTTGCAAAGGACCGGTAGGCAAAGAGAGAGAAGAGGACGTTGCTTTGAAGTGTCTTAATCCCTCTTGCCCCGCTAAGGTGGGTAGGAGAATACAGTTCTTCTGTTCCAGAGAGGCCATGGACATCGAAGGCTTTGGTGAAAAGCTAGTCGAGCGTATTGTTGAATCGGGCCTTGTGAAGAGCCCGTCCGATCTCTACAAACTTACAAAAGAAGATCTTTTGGCTCTTGGAGAAAGGATAGGAGAGAAGATGGCGGACAATCTCATCAAGGCAATCAATAAGAGCACGAATAACCCGCTATTCAAGGTTATAACTGGGCTTGGTATTCCAGGAGTAGGATCCAAAGTTGCGAAGGATCTTGCAAACAGCTTCGGAAGTTTAAGAGCCCTCATGTCTGCAAGTGAAAAGGATCTGAAAGCAGTTTCGGGAATAGGCGATCAGTTGGCCTCAGACATAAGAAAGCATCTATCTGATCAATCCGTGAGAGAAGAGATCGAGGAATTGATGAGATTCGTCAATACACAAGATGAAAGTCGTGATAGTCCTAAGCCGCTGAAGGGTATGAAATTCGTGGTAACTGGAACTCTTCCCGGCTATTCTAGAAAGGAAATTCAGGAGAGGATTGTTGAACTAGGAGGAGAGGTTATGTCTTCGGTTTCGAAGAATACCGATTACGTTCTTGTCGGGGATAACCCGGGGTCGAAAGCGGAGAAGGCTCGTTCTCTCGGAACGCAGATAATCGATGTGAAGGAATTTGAGGAGATGGTAAGATCTTGATTCGTTACTTTGACAACAATGCTACTACTCAAATGGAGTCTGATCTTGCCGAACTGATGGCAAGTCTTTGTATTGAAGAGTACGCTAATCCGAATTCTATGCATACCTTTGGTGTGAAGCAGTCAAGAATGCTGGAGGAGGCGCGTGCAAGGGTGGCCTCATGTCTCTCTTGCAATTCCAGCGAAATCTTCTTTACTTCTTGTGCGACCGAGACAATAAACTGGATCTTAAGGTCCACGGTCTTCTTCAGGGGGAAGAAGAAGAAGATCGTGACGACTTCAATCGAGCATAAGGCCGTTCTCAATACACTCAAAGATCTTAAGGCAATTCTCGATATCGACTATGTCGAGATTCCGCCCGAAAGCAACGGAATAGTTGAGGCCGAGAAGCTCCTGAGAGAAGTAGATGACGAGACCTTCCTCGTTTCTGTAATGGCTGTGAATAACGTTACAGGAGCGATCCAGCCTTTCGAGGAGATAGGCAGAGAGTTAGTTGGTCTAGATCTTCTCTATCACGTCGATGCTGTACAGACAATCGGGAAGATTCCCTTCACTCCGGAATCCTCGTTTTGCGATTACGCTTCGTTCTCTTCTCACAAATTTCACGGACCGAAAGGCGTTGGAATCGCCTTCGTCAAACGGGGATCTCCAATCAAACCTATGCTCACAGGAGGAAATCAGGAAAGAGGTTTGCGCTCCGGTACACAAAACGTGCCCGGCGTCTTAGTGACTTCGATAGCGATGCAAAGAGCTCTGGATTGTATGGAGAAAGCATCCGGAATAACGAAAGACTTTCAGAATCGAATATCTAGAGCTGTTGTTGAGCTAGGAGGATATATCAATACTCCTGAGTGCTCCATCTGCAACACAGTAAATGCATCTTTCGGCGGAATAAGATCAGAAGTTTTGGTTAATGCTTTATCAGAAGAAGGAGTTTTTGTTGGTACCTCTTCGGCTTGTTCTTCAAGAAATGATGGAGGTCAATATGTTCTAGATTCGATGGGAATAAGTCCATCGATTGCTTCGGGATCAATAAGAATAAGTATGTCAAGATTCACAACAGAGGAAGATGTGGAGGTTTTGATAGAAAAACTGAAGAAAACGATTCCTCTTTTGAAATTCTAGCCACAAACGGTTATAATTGACTGTAGTTAGATTTAATTGCCTTTGAGGTGATATAGTTGCTCAGGAGCATGACCGGATATGCGAGGGTCGAAAAGGCTCTTCGCGGCGTAAACGCATTCGTGGAACTGAAAACAGTCAATTCGAAGTATTTGAATGTCGATATAAACATAGGAGATGCTTTCTCTGAGCTAGAAATGAGAGCAAGTAGGTTTATAAAGGAAAACCTCAAGAGAGGGACGGTTAGAGCAAAGATCGACATATCTCTTGCGGACAGCGATGATCTTCTCCAGCCTGACTATGGTATAGCCTCCTCGATTTTCAACTCTCTGAAAACGATTAAGGACCGTTTTGAACTAGCCGGTGAGGTTTCTGTCGATTCGATGGCCAGGTTCAAGGAGATTTTCAGGAGCAGACCTTCTGAAGACCTCGCAGACAAAATTTGGAGTGTTATTGAAGAACTGCTTATTGAAGCTTTGGATCAGCTCAACGCAGACAGAGAAAGGGAGGGACAGAACCTTGCTCTAGCGATGAGCGAGTATCTTAATAGACTTGAAGCTATTGCTAATGAGCTTCTTACTAGTTCTGAGGACATGGTTCTGTACTATCGCGACTTCCTGAAGAAGAGAATCGAGACGATTTTTGAAGGTCAGTTTGACGAGAACAGATTGGAGCAGGAGGTAGCGCTTCTAGCTGAAAGGGCCGATATATCGGAGGAAATCGTAAGGTTGCACTCTCATCTGAAGTCGTTCAGGGGAGTTATGCGAACTGACAAAGAGAGTGGAGTGCAGATGGACTTCATTTGCCAGGAGATGCATCGAGAGCTTTCAACCATTGCATCGAAATCGAAGAAGCTTGCGATAACAAATCTTTCCATCGAAGGTAGAACACTGGTCAATAAGCTTAGAGAACAAGTTCAGAACATAGAGTAGGAGGTGTTTCACTTGTACGGACTCATTAATGTTGGGTTCGGAAACGTAATCATAGGTGACAGAGTTATCGCGATAGTCAATCCCGAATCCGCGCCGCTGAAAAGGCTCAAGGAAGTTGCAAAAGACGAAGGAAAGCTTATCGATGCCACTTATGGAAGAAAGACCAGGGCAATCGTCATCACCGACAGTAACCACATAATTCTTTCAGCTATTCAACCCGAGACGATCGCTTCCAGATTCATGCAGACTTTCAGTGATATTGAGAAGCTTCTGGAAGACATAAGGGTTTCTGGACAGAGCTTTGAAGAATGAAAGGCATAGTTTTTGTGATTAGCGGCCCTTCAGGGGCGGGAAAGACCTCAATACTGAAGGTAGTGCTTGAGGCCAACAGCGATCTTGATTTTTCGGTTTCTTATGCTACAAGAAAGAGACGCCCGACAGAAGTCGATGGGAAAGACTACATATTCGTGACGCAAGATGAATTCAGAAGACTTATAGAAGAAGAGGAGTTTCTGGAGTGGGCCAAGGTTCATGGGAATCACTATGGAACATCCAGAACACAAGTTAGAAAGAGTGTTGATTCGGGTAGAGATATTTTGCTGGATGTAGATATTCAGGGAGCGATGTCAGTAATGAGGGAGCTTACAGACGCAGTCTATATATTTGTGGCTCCACCCTCTTATGGTGAGCTGGTCAAGCGTCTCGAAGCGAGGGGAACCGAGAACACCGAATCGCTCAAGGTTAGGCTGGAAGATGCGAAGTGGGAACTAGAACAGGTAAAACACTTTCAGTATCTTGTTGTTAACGATAACTTAAACCACTCGGTAAATCAACTTGAGGCTATCATCACCGCAGCAAGGCTCCGTGTTGATAGAATCGTGAAAGAAAAGGGAGAAAGATTCCTGTTTGAGGAGAAAACTACATGATAATCAATTATGATTTGCTTTTGAAGAGAATAAGGCACAAGTATGCAATTCCTGTGGCTGCTGCTAAGAGAGCGGAAGACCTTGAGGACTTTGGCCGCCCAAAGCTTGATGCAGCAACGGTAAGGGCTGCAGGCGATAAGATCACCGTAGCGTTGAAGGAGCTAGAAGAAGGATACATCAGGATAAGAAATGAGGAAATGCTGATGATCCTTGTACCGAAAGTTAAGTAACCGGATCACTTCATGTTCGGGCAAACGCAGAAAATACTTTATTTGCCTTGTTGACAGGGATAAGGTCATTAGATATAATAAGTATCGTGCGTCGGGCCAACGTAGCTCAATCGGAAGAGCGGCTGATTTGTAATCAGCAGGTTGGGGGTTCAAGTCCCTTCGTTGGCTCCATAGGTTAACTATCGGTGGTAAGGTGCCCGAGTGGTCAAAGGGGGCGGACTGTAAATCCGCTGGCGGAATGCCTTCGGTGGTTCAAACCCACCCCTTACCACCATTAATTTTGCTACTGTTGAGGTGCAAGCAATGGCAAAGAAAACTAAGGGAAATAAGGTTCTTGTAACGTTGAAATGTTCTGAGTGCGGTACTAGAAACTATTACAGGTTCAAGAACCGCCAGAAGAAGTATAAGCTGGACACGAGCAAGTACTGTCCAAAGTGCAGAAAGCATACCGAGCACAAAGAATCGAAGTAAGGTTGAGTCGTTTCAACTGAGTCAGGAGGAATCCCATGGCCAAGGCAAAGTTTTGGAAGTTCCTTTCCGAAGTAAAGAGCGAAGTTAAGAAGGTGACATGGCCTAACAGGGAGCAGATGATTTCGTCTACAGGTGCCGTGCTCGTCATTCTGGTAGTGGCGGGAGCTTTTCTTGCTCTTCTAGATATTCTCTTTACTAATGTAATCGGGTCGCTTCTCAATTTCTTGACAGGCGCCGTTTAATGCTGTTCTACGTTGGTGATTGACTGTGCGAAAGAGATGGTTCATAATTCAGACTTACTCTGGTCTCGAAAACTCTATCAGAGAGGCAATTCAGATTAAGATAGAGTCTTTCGGTGTTTCGCACATGTTTGGCAAGATCCTTGTGCCGGAAGAGACAAAACTTGATAGAACCAATGTCGCTGCCGAGAAGTATATTGTCCCCGCCAACGCCAGGCTTCTTGTTAAGGACAATCAAGATGTGGCAAAAGGAGACCCTGTCGCTGAAGAAGTAGAAATAAAAGTGAAAAACGACGGTACGGTGGCGGAAGTAAAGAACTACCGTGTTATCTTTATTGAAACTGCCGATAGGCGATATACGAAGACTTACTACATTCCCGAAAGCGCAAAAATTGAGACCGGAATAAAAATGGGTGCGAGGATAAGGCAGGGAATGCCTCTTGCAAAGCAAGGTGAGTACTTCTGTGAGCTGGATGGAAAGATAGTATATACACAGAAGATGAAGCGCATCGTTGTTGAAAAAGAGAACGGCGAAGAAGATGTCTATCTTGTTCACCCCGATTGTTATGACGCCAAGGTAGCTAAGAAGGGTAATCTTGTGAAGCGCGGACAGTTGTTTGGAGATACAAGGAAGATCTTTTCCAAGACTGAGGGAAGGATCGAGATTTCCGATCTCCCTGGACGGAAAGAGATAAAGATCTTCAAAATCATCCGGACAAGATTGTATCCTGGATATGTATTCATTGAGATGATAATGAACGAAGAGACGTGGAATCTCGTTAAGAATACTCCGAACGTCGTGAACTTCGTCTCTGTAGGTGGACAGCCTGTGCAGCTTAAGGAAAAGGAAATAAAGGCTCTGCTCAGATTAGTCGGTATTGAAGAGTATGAAGAGCACTCAGGTGGTCCTGTCAAGATTGAAGTTGAGTTTGATATCGGAGAGGTCGTCAGAATTAATACAGGTCCGTTTGAGGACTTTGTTGGAAAAGTGACGGGTCTCGATCCTGAAAGACAGGAACTGAAAGTCGTTGTGAGCATTTTCGGAAGAGAAACACCGGTTATCCTCAGCTTATCTGAGGTTGAAAGAATCGTCTAATCTACTAGAAAGAGTGGGAGGGCATAGCCCGTTAACCACAAGGAGGTAAGTAAATATGTCTAAGAAGGTCATTGCCCAAATCAAGCTTCAGCTTGAAGCGGGGAAGGCAACGCCAGCGCCTCCAGTTGGACCGGCTCTCGGTCAACATGGAGTGAATATTATGGGGTTCTGCAAGCAGTTCAATGCAGAGACTTCTGACAGAGCCGGTATGGTGTTACCGGTTGTTATTTCGGTATATGCCGACAGATCCTTCAGCTTCATCCTCAAGACTCCACCTGCTAGTTTCTTGCTGCTTAGGGCAGCCGGAATACAAAAGGGTTCAGGAGTGCCCAATAGAGACAAAGTTGGGAAGGTTACCAGAGCACAGCTTGAGGAGATTGCGAAGATCAAGATGCCTGATCTCAACGCCAGAACAGTAGATGCCGCTGCGAAAATTATCGCTGGAACAGCTCGCAATATGGGCATCGAAATCGTAGGTTGAGGAGGGGTTTAAATGCCGGTTAGATCAAAGAGATATATTCAAGCGAGGAAATCCGTTGACAGAAATAAGGTTTACTCTGTGGAGGATTCAATCGAGCTTTTGAAGAGTTTTCCGCCGACAAAGTTTGACGAAACGGTTGAGATGCACATAAAGCTCGGGATAGATCCAGCCAAATCAGATCAACAGGTCAGAGGTACTATCTCTCTTCCTAACGGAACTGGAAAGGATGTTAGGGTTCTAGTGTTTGCGAAGGGGGAGCAGGCAGAAGTTGCCAAGCAGGCTGGCGCGGATTTTGTTGGATCCGACGATTTAGTTCAGCAGATTCAGGGTGGCTGGACCGATTTCGATGTCGCGATAGCTACTCCAGACATGATGAGAGACATAGGTAGATTGGGGAAAGTCCTGGGACCCCGGGGTCTGATGCCGTCCCCGAAAGCAGGAACTGTGACAACAGACGTTGAAGATGCCGTGAAGGGTTTTAAGGCAGGGAGGATCGAAGTCAAGAACGACAAGACCGGTAATCTACATCTGCCCGTTGGAAAGAAGTCGTTTGACAAGGAGAAGCTGCGCGAAAACTTCGTTTCAGCTCTCGATCAAATAATGAAGATGAAGCCATCCGGTTCAAAAGGAAGGTTTGTTCAAAAGGTATTCCTCACTACAACCATGGGTGCAGGAATAAAGGTCTACTTTGTTAAAGAAACCGAGAAATAGCTTAAGATACCCAAGCATATATGTACTCACTGCCAAAGACAGTAGGTTATTAAGAGCGTAAGCCACCTACCGAGGTAAGTAGAAGTGAATGCCTTCTGCGGCCTCGATTTGGGGCCGCTTTTTTGAAAGGAGGTGCAAGAAGTGCTAACCAGAGAAAGAAAGGAAGAAATCGTTGAGAGCCTAACAGAAGCCTACAAGAAGTCTTCATTGATTCTGTTCGCCGACTACAAGGGTATGAAGGTTGACGGTATCACTGCTTTCAGGGACAAGCTCTACGAAAAGTACGACGATAGAGCTCAGTTCACAATAAAGAAGAATACATTGGTCAGGCTTGCTCTGAACAAGGCCGGGTTCGACGAGAGTGAATGGAAAGAGTCAATCATCGGAACTACGGCGGTACTGACTGTCGAGGACGAAGACCCGGTCTCAGCGCTAAAGATAATCACTGAGTTTAACAAGAATAATAAGACCCTTCCGTTGATAAAATCAGGGTATCTTGAAGGCAGATACTTTGCCGGCAGCCAGGCTTCTGAGTTGGCGAAGCTTCCGTCTAGAGATCAGTTGATCGCAATGGTCGTTGGAGGATTCGCCGCCCCGATAACCGGTCTTGTATATTCTCTGAACGGAATATTGACAAAGTTCCTGTATGCTCTAAATGCAATTAAGGATAAAAAAGCTGAATGATTCAGGTGGAGGTGTGGTAAGATGACTAAGGAAGAACTTATAAGCGCAATAAAAGAAATGACAGTTTCAGAACTTTCGGAACTGGTGAAAGCACTTGAAGATGAATTTGGAGTCAGTGCAGCAGCACCTATGGCAGTTGCAGCAGGGCCTGTAGCGGGCGGAGCAGCGGTCGAGGAAGAAGAGGAGCAGTCTGAATTCAAGGTTGTTTTGAAGTCTTTTGGGGCTAAGAAAATCGATGTCATTAAAGTCGTTAGAACAATTACCGGACTCGGACTCAAGGAAGCAAAGGATCTTGTTGAAAAGGCCGGCAGTCCAGAGGGTGTTGTGAAGGAGAACCTTCCGAAAGCGGAGGCAGAAGAACTGAAGAAGCAGCTCGAAGAGGCTGGCGCCGAAGTCGAACTGAAGTAATTGGGCAATTGTCTGGTTACATATTGTCTGTATAATAAATACACCCACATCAGGGATGATGCTCTGATGTGGGTTTGGTGTGCTCAAACATACGAGAGGTGATCTGATGAGAAAGGCCAATTTTGGCAAACGAGAGCGGTGGGTCTTTGGAAGAGTGTATGAACCTCTTGAAATTCCGAATCTCATTGAGATCCAGACTCGTTCCTTTGAATGGTTCATCGATGAAGGTCTTCTGAGTGTTCTGAAGAAGTATTCTCCAATTAAATCGCAAATTCAGCGTTCGGATCTTAAGAAGGGCGAGAAAGGCTTCTCACTGGATTTTGTTTCAACTAGAATCGGCGAGGCAAAGCATTCCATCCAGGAGTGCAAAGACAAGGGGCTAACTTATTCCGTTTCGCTTTATGTGACCGTAAGAATCACCGACCTCTATACAGGAGAGATCAAGGAGGAAGAGGCTTTCTTTGGATACTTGCCTTTCATGACTGATAACGCCTCTTTCATAATTAACGGAGCGGAGAGAGTAATAGTCAATCAGCTTGTAAGGTCGCCGGGTGTCTACTTTGTTGACGAACCGACAAAGGCAGTGTCTGGTTCTCTGCCGATTTATGTTGCCCATTTTCTGCCTGTAAAGGGAGCATGGTTTGAGATACTTCTTAACCCTAACAAGCAGATAATGCAGGCGAGGATCGACCGAAGAAGGAAACTGAACTTCTTCGTCTTCTTGAAGGCATTGGGTTACGAGAATGATCTTGATCTACTGAGACTTTTCGAACATGAATATGACGGGTCGGATGAGGACGAATTGCTCGCAAGTGTCGGAAGCATGATTCTTGAAGATGTCAAGACTCCCGGAGGAGATTTGATAGCTCAGAAAGGAACACTTCTTACAGAGGATATTATTGCAAGGGCAATTGAAGCCGATGTGAAGACCATCAAGATGCCGCTTCCTATAGCTATGAAGACCTTCAGCGCTTTGCAGAAGACATACGGTGAAGGTATGACCGAGGACGACGCTTACATAGAGCTTTTCAGGAAGCTTAGGCCGGGCGAAATTCCGAGGATAAATGCTGCAAAGAGTTATATTACTAACCTTTATTTCAGCCCGGACCGCTTTGACTTCTCAAACGTTGGAAGGTACAAGGTCAACAGCAGACTTAAGAAAGTCTATCAAGACTATCTAAAGGAGATCGAAGGAAAGAAGGTTTCGAAAGACACCGACTATGCCGAAGAGTCGAGTGTTCTCACTGTTCTAGATGTTGTACTTGCTGCCAGGCACTTGACAGAGATAGAAAGCCGGCCCGAACTTCTCGATACCAAAGACCATTTGGGAAACAAGCGAGTAAGAACAGTGGGCGAGCTTATGGAAACTGAGTTTGAGAAGGCTTTTATGAAGATCCATAAGCTTCTCGAAGAGAAGCTTACGATATACACTTCCTTCGACAAGATTTCGGTGCAGAGCCTGGTTAACGTAAGAACTCTCATGACCACACTGCATCAATTCTTTGCAACAAGTCAGCTTTCGCAGTTCATGGACCAGGTAAATCCTCTGGCTGAATTGACGAACAAGAGAAGATTGTCTGCAATCGGGCCGGGAGGTTTGAAGAGGGAACACGCGAGGTTTGAGGTGCGTGACGTCCATCACTCTCATTATGGGAGGATGTGTCCTATAGAGACGCCTGAAGGCGCAAATATTGGTCTTATGACCTCAATGGCAACTTTTGCGAAGATAGACAAGTATGGTTTCATTCTCACACCTTACAGGAAGGTGCAGAAGGGGTTCGTTACTGAAGATATCGTTTATCTCGCAGCAGATGAAGAGGAAAATTACAATATCGCTCACTCCACAGTTAAAATGGACGACAACGGGCGTATTGCCGATGAAAATGTAGAGATTCGTTACGCCGGTGAAGTGAGATATGTTATAAGGGAGGAAGTGGACTTCATGTCAGTCTCCCCCAAGCAGATTGTCTCAATCTCGACTTCTTTGATCCCGTTCCTCGAAAATGATGACGCAAACAGAGCACTGATGGGATCTAACATGCAGAGACAGGCGGTTCCTGTTGTCAAGTCTGAAGCTCCTATAGTCGGCACCGGTGTCGAAGGAGTAGCTGCAAGAGACTCCGGATATGTAGTTCTTGCGAAGCATCGGGGTAAAGTTGTTAACGTCGACGGAAGAAGAATCATTGTGCAAAGAATAGACGAAAAGGGAAAGCCGGAACTTGACGATAAAGGAAGAGCAATTGAAGATGTCTATACGTTGTATAAGTTTGTTCGAACCAATCAGGATACCGCGGTAAACCAGCGTCCAATTGTCTCGGTTGGTGAAGTCGTGGAGAAGGGCACTCCTATCGCCGACGGTCCATCGACCGAGATGGGGGAGCTTGCACTGGGTAAGAACGTTCTTGTAGCTTTTATGCCCTGGGAGGGGTACAACTTCGAAGACGCCATTCTCGTCAACCAGGAGCTTCTCGAAGACGACATTTTCACAACTATTCATGTTGAGATGTATGAAACAATCGCCAGGGATACTCAACTTGGTCCCGAAGAGATAACTGCTGATATTCCAAATGTCTCGAAAGAGTCTCTTAAGAATCTTGATGAGAGCGGTATAGTGAGAGTAGGAGCATATGTCACGTCTCAGGATATTCTTGTTGGAAAGGTGACTCCAAAGGGCGAATCCGAGACCACCCCCGAAGAGAAGATTATCAGGTCGGTTTTTGGAGACAGGGGAAGGGATGTCAAGGATTCATCGTTGAAACTCCCTCATGGTGTTGAAGGTAGAGTCATCGACGTCAAGGTTTTCGAGAAGGAAGAGGTTTCTGAACTCGGTTCGGGCATAAACAAGCTTGTTAAAGTCTTTGTTGGTATCAGAAAGCCGCTGGATGTAGGAGACAAGCTTGCGGGTAGACACGGCAACAAGGGTGTCGTTTCGAATATAATCCCAAAAGAGGATATGCCCTTCCTTCCTGACGGAACTCCTATACAGCTTGTTCTTTCACCTCTTGGCGTTCCGTCGAGGATGAATGTCGGGCAGGTGCTCGAGACACATCTCGGCTGGCTTGGGAAACTTACGAATCGTTACTTTGCGACACCAATCTTTGATGGGGCTACAGAAGAAGAGATCATGAATGAGCTTTACGAGGCTAGAAAAGAGTTTGGACTTGAAGCCGGTGACAGCGAAGAGCTGAAGACAGGTAAAGTTACCCTAAGAGACGGTAGGACTGGCGTACCTTTTGACTACCCGATAGTGGTAGGAATAATGTACATGCTCAAGCTAGTTCATATAGCAAAGGACAAGATTCACGCAAGATCTACAGGTCCCTATTCACTCATACATCAGCAGCCTCTAGGTGGAAAGGCTCACTTTGGAGGTCAGAGATTTGGTGAGATGGAAGTCTGGGCGCTTGAGGCATATGGAGCGGCCCACACTCTGAACGAAATGCTCACAATTAAATCTGACGACATCAAAGGAAGAAATGATGTCTATAAGGCAATACTCAAGGGAGTTAACATCCCCGAGCCAGGAATACCTGAGAGTTTCAAGGTTCTTATAAAGGAACTTCAGGGGCTTTCTCTCGACGTCAAAGTTTTTGACCAGAACAATGTCGAGCTGGATGTGGATAAATTATGAGGATCAATAGAAGGGAGCTACCCCTCAAGGAGGGAAGCAGATGCCAGTAAGCGCGTATAAGAGAAAAGTCAATAAGCTGGAAATTGATATCGCGTCGCCGGACAGAATCAAGGGCTGGTCAAGCGGGGAAGTCAAGAAGCCCGAGACGATTAACTATCGCACATTCAAACCGGAGAGAGACGGACTCTTCTGTGAGAAGATCTTTGGTCCGACAAAAGACTACGAATGTACATGCGGAAAGTACAAGGGTAAAAAGTACGAGGGCACAGTATGTGAACGTTGTGGTGTGAGAGTCGAATCTAAAGAGGCTCGCAGGAGAAGAATGGGTCACATTGAGCTCGCCGCTCCTGTTACTCATGTTTGGTACTTGAAGAGTGCGCCTAGTGTTCTTTCTTCACTTTTGAACATTCCTGCGAAGGATCTCGAGAACATCATCTATTACGGATCTAAGAGGGTTATAGAGAGACTTTATGTCGTGACAGACCCTAAGGAGACGGACTTCTTCCCTGGAATGACGATGTACCAGACCGAATACGAAATATACACGAAGAAACTCAGCTTCGAAGTAGAGCAAGGTTACAAGGTAAAAAACCCTCACGGACCGGTTACAACGGACATTGACGGTAAAGTCACTATCGAGAGGATCGACAGCAGTACCGAGAGAGAACTGAACTGGATAATCGTCAAGGATGAGACGGGAATTGAGAAAAAATACCCGGTTTTCGAAGGTGCTCTCATTTATGTTCAGAATGAGGATGAAGTTCATAAGGGAGATACCCTTGCCGACAGATTCCTTTTTGAAGATGAAGTTCTTTCGGCGACTGAGTATAAGATCTTCGACGAGTATTATCCCGGCAAGTTCGAAGTTGAAACAGATACCGAGAGCGATAGACCTATAGTCATAATCACCGAGATCGACCCCGCAGTCTCGGAGGAGACAGGAAGAACGATCGGTGAAGTCTTGATAGAGAACGAATATGAGGCATATAAAGAGCTTTACCCGGGCAAAGTAACCTGTGATTACGGTGCGGCAGCAATTAAGAAACTATTGCAGGGCATGGATCTCGAAGAGCTACAGGTAGCGATAGAACATGAATTGAAGACTATTCCCAAAAGCAGTGCCAGGGCTCTCAAGCTTCTCAGAAGACTCAAGTATGTCAAGGACTTCATAGCGTCTAGCAATAGGCCGGAATGGATGGTAATGGATGTTGTTCCGGTAATCCCGCCAGACCTTCGACCCATGATTCAAATCGAAGGCGGAAGGTTTGCTACAACCGATCTCAACGACCTCTACAGAAGGGTCATAAACAGAAACAACCGGCTTGCAAAACTCTTGCAGATCGGGGCTCCCGACATAATAATCAGAAACGAGAAGAGGATGCTTCAGGAGGCAGTTGACTCCCTAATCTACAACGGTAGAGTGGGAAAAGCAGTATCCGACAAATCGGGAAGGCCTTTGAAGTCTCTCACCGACCTGGTGAAGGGCAAGAAGGGGAGATTCCGAAGGAATCTGCTTGGAAAGCGGGTAGATTACTCCGGTCGAGCGGTCATCGTCGTTGGGCCCGACCTGAAGATTCATGAATGTGGAATCCCCAAGAGGGTTGCAATGGAGTTGTTCAAACCGTTCGTTCTATCAAAGCTGCTTCACGGAAGTGAATCGAGCAAGACGGCGAGAAAACTTAAGAAAACAATCATAGAAAAGGAAATGCCCGAAGCGTGGGAAGTTCTCGAAGATGTGATCAAGGGACACCCCGTTCTCCTCAACAGGGCACCGACGCTTCACAGGATATCCATACAGGCTTTCATACCCAAATTGGTCGAAGGAAACGCGATTCAGCTTCATCCGCTTGTCTGCGCACCATTCAACGCAGACTTCGACGGAGACCAGATGGCCGTTCACGTGCCTTTATCCGCAGCTGCGCAGGCAGAGGCGAAGTTCCTTATGCTGAGCAGGTACAACGTGATTTCCCCCGCAAGCGGGAAACCCATTTCGATGCCAGGCAAGGACATAATCGTCGGTGTTTACTATCTCACGACCGTTGACCGCGATCATGAGAAGAAAGAGAAAGAGGTAATGGATTACTACTCAGCCCTCCTCAAAGATGAAAAGATTTCCGATGTTGAAGCGAGGAGGATGGTTAGGCAGAAGGCCCTTGAATGGGTTGACTGGAAGTTCTCTTCTCCGGGAGAAGCGCTTCTTGCTTACGACATGGAATATATATCACTTCACGATCCTATTCTTGTTCAGCTAGATCCCTCATCCGGAGAGCTCACGCTAACAACGGTAGGAAGGATAATCTTCAACACCATAGTTCCTGAAAAGCTTAGGGACTACATGAAGAAGTTCAACAAGAAAGCGATAAAAAAGCTAATCTACGACTGTTTCCACGAATATGGAATAGACAGAACCGCAGACCTTCTGGATGACATGATGTCTCTTGGATTCCATTATGCGACTGCTTCCGGGCTCACAATATCCATAAACGACATTGTTGTGTATCCGCAAAAGGACAAGGTTATAGAGGCCGCGCAGGAGAGGGTAGATCAGATCGAGAATCTGTACAAGTCGGGATTCTTGACTGAAGACGGAAGAACTCAGGAGATAATCAGAATCTGGTCAGATACCACTCAGGAGATAATGGAGAAGACATACACAGAGTTTGAGAAGTATCCCTTCAATCCAATCTACATGATGGTTGACTCCGGAGCCAGAGGAAATATCGACCAGCTTAAGCAACTTGCAGGTATGCGAGGTCTGATGGCAGATCCATCGGGAAAGACGATCGAAGTACCGATAAAGTCAAACTTTAGAGATGGACTTACGGAGCTCGAATTCTTCACATCTACTCATGGAGCTAGAAAGGGTTCTGCCGATACGGCACTAAGAACGTCGTTTGCAGGTTATCTCACCAGAAGACTTGTAGACGTTTCCCAGACTATAACCGTAACGACTCCGAACTGTGGAACTCACGAGGGCATTGAAGCGATAGAGCTCATGGCAGACGGAGTAACGATAGAGAAGCTCGAAGAATTTCTCTTTGGAAGAGTTCTTACGTCAGATATTATCAACCCGCTGACTGGAAGAGCTCTTAAGAATGGGAAGACGGGAAAGGAATACTTGCGCGATACAATGATCAGAGATGAAGATGCGGCTTTCCTTTCGAACTACAGGACCGAAGTCGAAGTTGCGCGAGAAGAAGTGCTTAGTATTCCGAAAGTGACCCGGTTGATCAACTATACAGAGCTGGCAGAAACCATCACAATAAACGATAAGGAATACAAAGCGGGAACCCATATCGGCAGCGATATTTTGCACCAGCTAAAGAACTCGGATATCGAAGAAGTGAAAGTTGTTATCTTCCCCTGCGTCGGTCAGGTATTTGCAGATGATCCAAAATTTGCAGATGATCCAAAAAAGAACAGTAACAAGGAAATGCTTGTCAAGTATCAGGAGAAGATAGACGAGCTCACTGCCAAGAAGCTGCAGAAGAACGAGATCGACAAGGTCTTAGTCCGACCGACGATAAAGGTCAGGTCTGTTCTTACTTGTGAATCCGACAGTGGTGTTTGTGCTATGTGCTATGGAATGGATCTTTCAAACCATGAAATAGTGAATGTTGGAGAATCCGTAGGTGTAGTTGCTGCCCAGTCAATTGGAGAGCCGGGTACACAGCTCACGATGAGAACATTCCACACTGGCGGTATAGCGACTGGACAGGATATCACCAGAGGTCTTCCCAGGGCAGAGGAATTGTTCGAAGCTCGAAAGAAGCTGAAGGATCCCGAAGCCCTGTTCATTGAGAAGGGTGACGGAGGCTTCGTGAAGGATCTCGTCCCTGACGACAAGGGTAGGAGAAAGGTCTACATCGAAACGAAGACCGGAGGCATCAGCGAATACGATCTCTCCTCGAGCATAAAGCCAAAAATCGAGATTGGCGACAAAGTCCTAGAAGGAGAGACCATAACAACTGGAACGGTGAGGCCAAGGAAACTTATGGAAAAGCTAGGCCTCGTTCAGACGGCGCTTTACCTCCTGACTGAGATCAAGAGGGTTTATGCCGAACAGGGAGTCGAAATTCACGACAAGCACTTTGAACTTATCATCAGACAGATGCTTTCAAAGGTCGAGATAACCGATCCGGGAGATACCGACTTTTTACCCGGGGATCTTCTCGACATAGTAGAAATTAGGAAGATTAACAAGTCTATAGAGGAAGCCAACAGTAGAGTTGGCGAAAACAGGGAATACGTAATCGACAAGCGGTTGGCGAGGAGAGTCCTAGGCGAAGATGAAGATGGAAAGATACATAAGATTGCAGCCGAGGCCGAGCCGATTACGGAAGAGCTCCTGAATCAGATATTGAAGGGCGGAATCAAGCAGATATTGATCTATGATGTGGATGAGGATCAGTATCAGAAGCTGGTCGATGACTTCAACCCCGATACGGTAATTCCCGAGAAGAAGATCCAGATAATGCCGAAAGATCCCATTAAGTTCAAGCGAAAGCTTCTAAGGATCACAAAGGCATCTCTTGAGAGTGAAGGGTGGCTGTCGGCCGCATCGTTCCAGCAAACGCCTCAAATTCTCACCGAGGCATCTGTTGCGGGTAAGTCAGACTTCCTTCAGGGGCTGAAGGAAAATGTAATTGTTGGTCAGCTTATACCTGCCGGAACGGGTCTTGACATGTATGCAAATCTGCAGGTGGAAGAAGCTTCAATCCCTTCTCGTTTACAGGAAGAGGAGTTGGCTTGAGTAGGTACTTCTAATAGAAGCGGAAAGCTTAAAATAGCTTTCCGCTTTTCTTTTGTGATGGTAACATTGTAGAGGGAAAATCACTACTTGGGGGCTGAGTTGTCTAAGCCGATTTTGGAAGTATCGGATCTTAAGAAAACTTATGAGATGAGCGGAACAAAAGCTTTAAATGGAGTGACGCTTTCCTTTTTCCCGGGCGAGTTAATCTCGCTTCTGGGAGAGAATGCTGCGGGAAAGACAACACTCATGAAGGCAATTGTCGGAATAGAAAAACCAGACAGTGGCTCAATGCTTCTCAAAGGAGAGCCGTACTCTCCGTCGAACCCTTCACAGGCTTTAAAAATGGGCATTGGGATGGTTCCGCAAAATCTGAGAGTAATCGACCGGCTTACTGTTCTTGAAAATCTTCTGATCGCACGTAAAGCGAATAGGTTGAAAAGAACGGCGAAATGCTACAGAGAATACATTGAGACGTTGATAGGACGATATCAGTTACAGCTGCCTCTGGATAGAGAGGTTGGAACTCTTTCCTTGGCAGAGAGACAGAGAGTGGAAATCCTGAGGCTGCTTCAGAACTCGCCAGATATCTTAATATTCGACGAACCGACCGCTCTGATTTCCGAAAACGAGAAGGCAGAGTTGTTCGAAACCTTCAACAAACTTAAGGGTGAAGGTAAGAGCGTTGTGTTCATTACTCATAAGCTGCGGGAAGCTTATTCTGTGTCCGACAGGATTTACCTGATTCATTCTGGGGTTATAGTAGGCAGTTTCAGGAAAGATGAGATCTCGGTCGAAGGACTCTACGATTTGATGGCCGGAGAAGAATCTCCCGGGTCTTCTGTCCGGAGTTCCTTGTCGGAAGAGGTCGTTCTAAAAGTTGAGAAGATCTGTGTAGTGTCTTCTGTAGAAGGGTCAGATGCAGTCAGGGATGTGTCTTTCGAGGCTAGAAAGGGTGAGCTTATCGCTATAACGGGAGTGGCCGGCAATGGCCAGGAGGAGCTTCAAGAAGGACTATTCGGAGTTAGAAAGGTGATTTCTGGAAGAATCCTGCTCGGCGGAATTGACGTTACAAATCTACCGCCGCATAGACTCAGAAGACTCGGAGTGGCTTCGCTACCTTCAGACAGAGATAAGTTGGCGAGTTGTAGAGGTTCATCGATAAGGGACAATCTAGTTATTCAGAGAGTCCTCAGTGGAGGCTGGGTTGTTTCGGGCAGAGAAATGGATAACTATGCAAGGGAACTGCTTTCTAAGTATGGTGTTGTGTTTGGCAGTATCGGCGATCCGGTTTTCACTTTGTCTGGTGGAAATCTGCAAAAGTTGCTGCTAGCTAGAGAGATCAGCTCGGAGCCAAAGCTTCTTCTCCTGGGAGAGCCTTTTAGAGGGCTCGATGTCAAACATCTGGAGAAGCTGCGCAGCACTCTAGAGAGTATTAAAGAGAAGATGGCCATTGTGATATTCACTTCTGATCTCGACGAAGCTCTAATTGTGGCGGATAGAGTTGTTGTGATGTCAGAGGGAAGGATAGTCTTTTCCGGAGCGAACGGACCAGCACTCAGCAAGAGGGCAATAGGAGAGCATTTTGCTGGAACGTTGAGGGAAGATCAAAGATGACAAGCTTTCAAGATTTGAGAAGATCACTCCTTGTTATAGGTATTGCACTGATTGCCGGGCTATTACTCGTAGTTTTGATGAGTGAAGAGCCCATCAATTCGGCCCGATCATTCTTCCTTTCCGTCTTCTCAGACAGGTTTTACTTTGGCAATCTTATTTCAAATGCAATTCCACTTATCCTCACCGGGCTTGCAGCCTCAATAGCCTTCAGTTCGTCTTCCTTCAATCTTGGCATTGAAGGGCAGGTATATCTCGGGGCATTTGTCGGGACTGCGACAGGTATACTTCTATCGGGTAATTTGTCTGGTACTCTAGGGATTACGGCAATGATCCTGGTGAGTTTCTTGTTTGGGGCTGGGGCGGCAAGTTTGTCAGCCGTCCTCAAAATTCGTATGGGTGTCAGTGAGCTAATCTCTTCTCTATTGCTCAGCAATGGGCTAATTCTTGTCGTAGACTATTTCGTTGAGGGACCTTTCAACGACAGACAGTCGGGACTTGCGGCATCCTTAAGTTTGCCCGCGAATCTCAGGTTTTCAAGACTCATGCAACCTTCAAGTCTGCATACTGGGATCTTTTTCTCACTGATAGTCGCTTTTGTTCTTTGGTTTCTCATGTTCAGGACTAGAGAAGGCTTCAAATTAAGAATTTCGGGCAAGAACAGGATGTTCGCTCGTTATTCAGGTGTGAATACCAGCAAAGTCATTTTTTGGTCTCTCTTTCTGAGTGGGGGACTTGCTTCCACCGCAGGGATAATCGATGTAATAGGCGCACACGGTAGAGTTATGAGGGGTTTCTCGGCCGGATACGGATGGAATGGAATAGCGGTTGCCCTTATCGCAAGAAATCACCCGTTGTTTGTTATTCCTGCAGCTCTGTTCTTTGCATACCTGGAAAGCGGAGCACAGATATCATCTATTGAAGCGAGTGTCACGCCTGAACTGGCTAAGATAGTCCAGGCAGTGGTCTTCTTTCTAGTCACTGCAGAGGCACTTGCTCCCGTAAGCTTCAGGAGAAGAAGATATGTTTGAAGCCATAGTACGTGACACAATAAGGAATTCAACGCCCATCGTTCTTGCAGCAAGCGGAGGATTGCTGACAGAGGTTTCGGGATGGCTCAATATTGGACTTGAGGGTACAATTCTCTCAGGAGCGTTTTTTGCAGTAGTAATATCATCGACCACGGGTAGCATCCTTCTCGGAACTCTTGCTTCTATTATTGTGTCGATCATTCTTTCATCGCTTATCTACTTTGCAGTGAGATTTCTGAAGGCGAATCTCTTTGTTGTCGGAATTGCGGTCAACCTTCTATCCGTCGGATTGACTGTAGTGTTGACGGACGTTTGGTTCAGTAGTAAAGGCACAATTGTCTTCGGAGGTTCCCCCAGGCCTGCCGCTCTTTCTATTGATGTCTTAGACGGTACTGTATTTGGTTGGTTGAATGGACTCGGTTTTTTTGATCTAATCGCCTTTGCCACTCCATTTGCTCTCTTCTATCTTTTCAAGAAGACGGTGGTTGGGGTGAAATTGCGGGCCTGTGGGTATGACGATGAAAGCGCCTTTTACAGCGGTGTTAGAGTAGATCAAATGAGATTCATAGCATACATTGGCAGTGGAGTGTTCACGGGTTTGGCCGGTTCAGCACTTTCCATACCGTTAGGAGCCTTTGTATCCAATATGTCTGGGGGGCGCGGATGGCTGGCTCTTGTTGCCGTAATAATGGGGAGAAAGAACCCGCTTCTTGTAGTTGTTTCGGCTGTCATGTTGGGCTTTGTTACAGAACTCTCCATCTTCCTGCAAGTTTCCACAGAAATATCTCCTAAGTTACTATTGTCTTTACCTTACTTCGCTTCTCTTGCTATCCTTGCTATCTCATACGGCGGAAGAAAGGCGAAGCAGCTTTCGTGATTCGTAATGGTTGAGGATACTTAAGAGGCTCTTAAAATAGCCGAGTTGGACCATGATATAATTCATCGAATTGGAGGTGCAGTTTTGGAATTAATAGATCAGCTTAAATCAGAATACTCCGAGATCTCCTATCTTCAGAATGCAGCGGCCCTGATGGTCTGGGATTTGAGGACTTACATTCCCCCTAAAGGGGCCGAGAATAGGGCGGAGGCTCTAGGTTATGTATCAACTCTTGCATTCAAGAAGGCGGTCTCAGATGAATTTGGAGCATTGTTAAGCCAATTGAACGAAAGAGCAACCCAAGAAGGATTAACAGATGATGAAAAAGCAATGGTCAGGGTTGCTACGAAAGCATACAAAAGGGCCAGGTCAATTCCACCTGAGCTTCATCATAGGTTTTCCGTCCTAACGTCTAAGAGTGAAAGGGTATGGGAGAGAGCGCGAAAAGAAAACAGCTTTAGCAGCTTGGAGCCATATCTGGAAGAGATTGTCGATCTTTCGAGAGAAATGGCAGAACTGTATGGTTATGAAGAAAACCCCTATGATGCGCTACTCGAAGGTTACGAAGAAGGGATGACGGCAAGAAAGCTACGGAAGGTCATCGAACCACTGAAATCAGAACTAATACCCTTCGTAAAAAAGATATTGGATAAAGGCACACATCCTGACACGTCAATCCTTCAAGGGATGTTCAGCAAGAGGGCACAGGAGAAGCTCAGCAGAAGGGCTCTGAAATTCATTGGCTATGACTTCGATGCAGGTAGGCTGGATGAGACTGTCCATCCATTCACGATTGGCATTGGAGTGAATGACGTTAGAGTGACTACCAAGTACGAGATCGAAGAGTTCACACCTTCATTGTTTGGATCTATCCATGAGGGGGGTCACGCAATTTATGAGCAGGGGCTGCCGATTTCTCTGAAAGATACACCTATATATGGTGCATGTTCATTAGGAATCCACGAATCGCAGTCAAGAATGATGGAAAACATAGTGGGAAGAAGCAAGGAGTTTCTATCGTTTTTCTATCCTCAGATTCAGAAGGCTTTCCCGTCAAACTTCAGGAGTGTTTCGCTTGGTGACTTCTATAGAGCTGTAAACAATGTCAAACCTTCGTTGATTAGAATAGAAGCCGACGAAGTGACATACAACTTTCATATCATGGTGAGGTTTGAGCTTGAAGAAGCGTTGATGAAAGGCGATTTGAAAGTGTCTGAGCTTCCGGCTGCCTGGAATGCAAAGATGAGAGAATACCTGGGAATTGAACCTGAGAGCAACCGGGACGGTGTGCTGCAGGACATTCATTGGCCATCGGGAATGATCGGATACTTCCCCTCGTATATGCTTGGAAACCTTTACGCCGCTCAAATGTACGCGAAAGCAAGACAGGATATCCCAAATCTCGAAAAGAGGATTGAGAAGGGAGACGTTCTGGCTCTTGTAGACTGGTTGCGAAAGAATATTCATGCTGTAGGCAGAAAGCATGAACCGGAGAGGCTTCTCAAAGTAGCGACGGGAAAGGAGCTAGATTCTTCTTATTTCTTGAAGTATGTCATCGATAAGTATTCCGAAATCTACTTCATTTAGTTCTCAGAGGCCTTTAGACCTTTAAGTAAGGCCTCAATTTCGGAGAGTCTGTCGGATGAAAGCTTCAGACTCTCCTTTCTACTAGTAAGAAAGGAGATTATTTCCTGTGGCTCAACGATCGCCATATCTTTCCACATGAAAGAAATTACTTCAGTGTCTACAAGGTTATGTGAGGTGAGAAGGTATATTGGCGAGGGCATTTCATCACTTATCTCACATACCTTGCTGATCTCACCCTTCTGTAGGTACTCGAGAGATTTGTCCACTACGGCCTTTCCAATGCCTCTTATTTCCAAGAGCTTTGTTATGTCACCATCTGAGAGACGGCCTTCCGGCAAATTAGATCTGATTATTCTTGCGGCGAATTCGTAAGTCCTTATCTTGAACGGGTTGTCTCTTATGACCTTGAGAAGTCTCGAGAGCAAGTCAAATTGCATTGCAAGTTCCTCTTTTCTCACCGGTATCACCTCTCAGTGTATTTTACACCGCTGAACACCGGCAAAGAAATCAGATGCTCGGAATTCTCTTGCGCTCCATTTGAAATGAATCTATTTGCTTAGACAAAATCCAGGCACACAAAAGCCTCAGTGATTGACATAGGGATCGGGATATCAGAGAATAGGCCCGTCGATCTATTTTTTCCTTCTGCTAATAACAGCCTCAATGTTCTCCTTTGCCGTGCCAACAAAAGCTTCATAGAAAGCTATACCTGCTGCTTCTATAGCTTGAATGGCGTTGCCTCCAAGATGGAAAGCTATTATTGTGTCTATCCCTTGCTTTGTGAGCATATTTACGGCCATAGGTCCGGCACCGTGCGCCACACTGTTGTCTGGTTCTACATATTCTTCGCTTCCCGTTTCCGGGTCATACAGCAGAAAGAACTTAGCTCTCGCAAATCTATCGTCTGGGATGCTGTTGATACTCTTTTCTTTCACTGGGATAGCTATTTTCATTATTCTTCTACACCTCCGGAAATTTTCCGTTTCAACCTCAAGGCAATTCGCTTTATTGCTTGCGCTGCCGTAGAGTCTTCAATTGCAACAACCGGTTTTCCCATAATCGTCGCTTTCTCTACCTGCTCGTCAAAGGGAATCTTGCCAAGCAGTTCTATTCCGTTGGCTCCACACCAGGACTCTATGAAAGCGCTCTTGGATGTATTCAAATCCCATTTGTTTATAACTATTCCAAAGTCTCTCTTGAAATGTTTTATTGTCTCCACTATCCTTGCAAGATCGTGGTTTCCAGAAACAGTCGGTTCGGCAACTGCAAGAACGTAAGTTGCCCCGGTAATCGATGAAGTTGCGGGGCACCCTATTCCCGGGGCACCATCGATCACAATTACTTCTCTTTTTTCTCTCTCTGCGACATTAATTGCCAGCTTTCTGACCTCGGCCACCAACCCTCCAGAAGTCTCTTCCCCTGGAGTCAATAAAGCGTGGACAAGAGGGATTTCATTCGATTGAGACAAGAAGTACTCGCCCGACTTATTGTCTTTGAGTGAAATCGCATCTGCCGGGCAGACAGCCACACACATGCCGCATCCCTCACATGCGTAGGGATCGATTGAGTAAGGACCTCCCCTGATAATCGCATCGAACCTGCAGAATTTCTCGCAGAGTCCGCATGATATGCATTGATCAGAAATTTCGGCCTTTTTGCCACCATAGTATTCAAATTTCTCGATCTGCTTATTCTCGAGAATGAGATGAAGGTTTGGTGCGTCTACGTCACAATCGGCCATCACTATTGAGTCAAAAAGAGAGGAAAGCGATCCTGCAAGTGTTGTCTTTCCAGTTCCGCCCTTTCCACTTACTATGGCAAGTTGGAACATCATGACACCCCCGATGAAGAGATGATCTTTTCCGCCAGTTTTTTGAACCGTATCTTCCATGATGGCGAAGTCTCAGTAAATAGCTTGCCTTCTGAATAGGCTTCCGCTATGCTGCGGTCAAAGGGTATTCTTTCGAGGAGAACGAGATTTTCTTCACCAGCATACTCATCTATCATTGTGTAAGAATTCGTATCTCTGTTGATTACGACACCGAAAGGAATTCCCATCTCTCTTACAATTTGAACTGCAAGTTTCAAATCATGAAGACCAAATGGAGTGGGTTCGGTTACCAGTATCGCGAAATCTACTTTTCTTAGTGTCTCTACCACGGAACAAGACGTACCCGGGGGAGAATCAATGATGACGAGCTTATTTCGATCGATATTCTCTTTAAGCTTTCTGATAACCCTTACAGGAGATGGTTCTCCAATTTCCAGTATTCCCATTCCAAAATCGATTTTGTTGTTGATCTTACCCGTCATGACTTTTCCAATGGTTTTTGGCCTCTCGCTGATTGCCTTCTCGGGACAGACAAAAGTGCACAAACCGCAGCCATGACACAAAGATTCAAAGACCATGACACCCGTGTCAAAAACAGAAAGTGCTCCAAACTGGCAGGCTTCAGCGCATTTGCGGCAACGAGTGCACTTTTCCTTGTCTATTACGGGAAGCATCAGCTCAATTTCCTCTTCATGCTCAATCTTTGGGTTAAAAAACAGATGTACATCGGGTTCTTCTGCGTCTGCGTCCAGAAGTTGAACATCAAACTCTTCAGATATTGCGTATGCGAGGTTTGTGGCAAGGGTTGTCTTTCCTGTGCCTCCCTTGCCACTTAGTACGGCAATAACCAAGGCCTACCACCATCTCCTGAAGCGATAGCCCATGCCTCTTCCGGCTCCAAATCCTCCCCCAAAACCCATCCTTCTTCCGAGAAAAAGTCTTCTCCTCGGAAATAGTCGGTAGTAGTTCCTTGCGGGTGTCGGCCTCGACACTTGATCATTGGGAGCACAGTTTCCCATGCCCCAGCCGGTCATCGGCCCATAACCTTCGGGTCCAGTTCCATCTCTCCACGGCATATTCTCACTCCTCCTCTTCAGTACTGTTTGTGTTTTCAAGCGTTTCCAATCTCTTCTCTATTTCCTTGAGCTCTTCGCCGATCATCTCAAGCTCTCTCTTAAGCATCGCTTGATACTCCTTCAGTTCCTGACTCTCCATCTCAGCTGAAATCTCCTGATCGTAGGCGTATGGTCCATAATAACCGAAACCTCTTCCGGGCCCAAATCCCCTACCGTATCCCATTCCTCTTCCGTATCCTGCTCCATATCCAGGGCCGTAGCCGTAGTATCTGCAGGAACCGTCTCTAAACCTCATAGGACCAGATCCAAATGGCATATTGTCACCTCCTATATATGCACTAATCATATATATTATACTGGTTGCAGCTAGCAATGTCAACAACAGATCTAGCTTTGCCGAATTCTGTAGAATTTCTGATATTATCTAAGTGAGGAGGATAGATGGGAAACAAAGCACATGTCTTGCTGTTTTCACTAATAGCTCCATTTTATAACGTTGCTTTCAAGTCGCAGCTTAAAAGTTATCGAAGCCTTTTGAAAGAACACCGTTCTCTACTTGGCGACGACATCAAGAGCGTTCTCGATATCGGTTGCGGAACAGGTGCACTCGCCAAAGCATTCGACGAACTGGGATACCGAGTAACCGCTGTTGATGCTTCGACTCCCATGGTAGCGATAGCGAAGCATAATCTTAAGGAAAGCGGAGTCAAAGTCGTTCAAGGCGACTTTTTTGAGAAGCTTCCCTTTGAAGACAATAGTTTTGATCTTCTCGTTGCATCTTATGTTGTACACGGTCATAAGATTGACGGCAGGGAGAAGTTTTATAGAGAGAGTCGCAGAATATGCAGGAAAGAGGTTCTAATTCATGAGTTCTTTCCGAATAGAAATCTCTTGGTCTATGTTGTCGAGTTCTTCGAAAGAAGCGATTACAGAAACTTCGTTCCGAAAGCCTTCGAAGAGCTCAAAGAGAATTTTCCCATTGTAAAAGACGTTAGGCTTTCATCTACGACAGGGTGGTATTTATGTCGGTGCGACTAGACTCTCAAGTTAGTTGAGTCTTCAGGATTTTGAAATTTGTGGGCGTTCAAGGAAGGGCTGGTGTTTCAGTATTTGAACAATAGCATTATGGAGGTCTACAGGTGAAGAAAGCTACTCCTTATATATTTATTGCACCTGCAGGTGCAATAATTGGTTTCTTTCTGTTATATCCTTTGATATACTCATTTGCCATTAGCTTTTTTGAGTGGGACCTGTCTCCGACAATGACTTTCGTTGGTTTGGGGAACTACTGTCAGATTCTCTCATCGAGCGAATTCTGGGACTCAATGTTATACACCGCTTATTACATTCTCGGCGTTCTCCCTTTTTCGCTCCTTATCGGTTTTCTCTTTGCCAATCTTCTGAACGATTCGACGATGAAGGGGATAGGGTTCTTTCGAATGATTTACTTCCTTCCGGTAGTTACATCACCCATTGCTGCCGGTATGGGCTTCAGCTTTCTGTTCAGTACGGAACTCGGTTATGTGAATCATATCATCTCCTTGTTTGGCGGGGATTACATCAACTGGTTAACTAATCCTCAGGGCGTAATTCAAATTCTTTTCAACTGGACAGGCATTCAGCTTCCCAGAATTCTGCAGGGGCCGAGCGTAGCGCTTTTCGTGATAATTCTAATGGGAATATGGCAGAATATCGGATATGCCATGGTTGTCTATCTGGCCGGTCTTCAGAATATCCCGACCACATACTATGAAGCGGCGGCGTTGAGTGGAGCTAACAGGTTCCAGATGTTGAGAAAGATCACCGTTCCGCTTCTTTCACCGACAACGTTCTTCCTTCTCATAATGTTCAGCATAAGCTCCTTCCAGGTCTTTGGACCGATTATGGTTATGACTCCAGACGGCGGACCGCTTAACACAACCTCCGTTGTCGTGTTTCGGCTTTATCGAGAGGCCTTCTCCTATTACAGGTTTGGCTATGCGTCCGCAATGGCCTTTGTTCTCTTCCTTTTTGTGATATTTTTGACTGCATTCCAGGTAAAGACAATTGAAAGGACCGTTCATTATGAGTAAGAGGATTGGAAGGATTCTGAAGTACTTCGTGTTGATATCCGGTGCAGTTGTGATGATTTTCCCGTTTTTCTGGTCTTTCATGACCTCCTTTAAGGATTTGCGAGAGATTCTCATGGATCCCTTTTCTCTTATCCCGAAGGAGTTCACTCTGAAGAATTATGTTAGTGTTTTCACGAAGGTTCCATTCGCAAGATACCTTCTCAATAGCACTATCGTAGCGCTGGGAACCACTTTCTTGCAACTTGTGACGGCCTCTCTAGCGGCCTTTGCATTTGCGAGAATGAGATTTAGGGGCAGAGAAGTGATATTCTACATCTTTCTGGCAACTATGATGATCCCTCAGCAAGTCGTAATGATTCCTCAGTATCTCGTTGTAATGAGACTCAATCTGGACAACTCATACCTTGGCCTCATTATTCCTCACGCAGCTACTGCGATCTCGATCTTCTTTCTGAGGCAGTTCTTTCTCACGATTCCAAGGGATCTAGAGGATGCTGCGATAATCGATGGCTGCGGTCCTTTAAGAACTCTGCTAAATGTTTTTTTACCTCTCACAAAACCCGCGATAGCAACAATCGCAGTCTTTTCTTTCATGTGGTCATGGAACAACTACTTCTGGCCCCTCTTGATTATTAGCGAACCTGAGATGAGAACTGTTCAGTTGGGACTAGCAATGTTCAAGTCTGAAGGGGGAATACAGTGGGGAGAGTTTATGGCCGCAACTGTAGTGGCTACGCTTCCGATCATGATAGCCTATTTCATCGCTCAGAAGCAATTCGTGAAGGGAATAACCCTTACGGGACTAAAAGGATAGCGATAAGGAGGAAGAGATGAAAAGAGTGACCATGGTAGTTATCTTGATGATCTTTGCACTAACGGGAATGGGAGCTGTCACGCTCACATTCTGGCACTCGATGTCTGATTATCAGAAGCCGATTATCGACAAACTCGTATCTGATTTCAACAAGGCACACAAGGACATCACTGTAAGGGCAATCTTTCAAGGCTCGTACGATGAGACCGTTACGAAACTAAAGGCGGCTTTGCTGGCAGGAAAAGGGCCGGATGTAGCGCAGGTGAACATCGAGCACATCCAGATATTTTCAAAAGACCATTCTCTCCAGGATCTCACAGATCTTCTGGCCGGCGATCCTACGCTTGACCCCGATGACTTTGTCCAGAGCTTCTGGCAGACAATAGTTCGTGACGAAAAGCCATATGCGCTTCCTTTCAACATCAGTGCGCTTATGCTTTTTTACAACAAGGATCATTTCAGAGCAGCGGGACTTGATCCAGACAGACCTCCTCAGAACTGGGAGGAACTCGAGGAATACGCCAGAAGACTCACAATAAGAAAATCTCTGGATTCCAGACCCTCTCAGTATGGTCTCTTATGGGGTGTAGACACCATGTTCTATCAGTTTGAACCTCTTGTCTGGCAGAACGGAGGAGAGATTTTCAATGAAGATATGACCGAGTGTGTAATCAACTCTCCTGAGGGAGTCGAGGCTCTGGAAACGTGGAGGCGTTGGTTCGTCGAGGGTTTGTCTCCGGTGGACTTGACCATCGATGAAGGAATACAGTCCTTCACAATGGGGAGAATCTCGATGGGCCCCATGACGAGCGGAGGAATTCGGTACGCTCTCGAGAACATACCCTGGAGTCTGGGAGTAGCCCCTCTTCCTGAAGGTAAGCAGAAAACCACAACGCTTGGAGGAGGTTCTCTTGCCATAATGGCCGGACTCTCAGAAGAGAAGCTTCAGGCCGCCTGGACCTTCATCAAATGGATGGTTTCAGAGAAGAACACATTGTTCTGGTATGAGGGAACGGGATACATGCCGGTTCTGAAGTCTGCAATGAGTTCTCTTGAGATACAGCTTATCTGGCAGCGCTTCCCGCAGTTGAAGGCTCCAATAGACTCGATAGAGTTTGCCAGACCCAGACCGGTTCACACAAATATTATTGAGATCAGGAATATTCTTTACGACGCTGTTGAGCAGGTAAGAAAAGGTGTTTCAGAGCCAAAATCGGCTTTCGATAGTGCTGTTACGAAAGTCAACGCGTTGCTTGAGTGAGGTGATGAGATGAAGCGAATACTTCTGTCGGTAATATTCATTTTCTTTTCTCTAACGGTTTTTGCCAACAAAATCGTTGAAATTGAAGTAACAGGTGTTGATAAGACACTTCCACAAGTGGTAATCAATATTTCCGGGCTCAAGATCGGTGAAGATTTGGATATCGAGAGAGTCTACAGGGCAAAGAGAAATCTGGAAGAATGCGGTCTCTTTACAGACGTATATTTTCAGCTTAGAGACTCAAATGGCGACTATAAGCTGGTGATTACGGTTCAGGAGAGCTCGACAATCTATCCCTATTTCGGCGAGTACATGTCGATGGGTTTGGGGGAGAGAAATCTCCTCGGTACCGGTGTTAATCTTTATGGCGGGGTTCGGTTTATCAGATTGACCGACAAGAAAATCCTCGGGTTCCTTCCCCAACCCGAGTTCTTCTGGGGGGGATTGAGATTTGGCGCAAGCACCCTTAGCGTCTTTGGAACAGGAATCAATCCCTTCATTGAAGTGACTCTATTTAAAGATGTTCCGTGGCAAGCAGATACTATTCTTTCTCTTAGTTCTGTAGATCTGGGTGCGACATATCCCTTTGGAGACTACGTTGCTGGACTCTCTTACACCTTTGAAAGTGCAACATTTGAGGCTACGGATTCAAACGACTACTCTGTATCAATACTAACAGGAGCCTTTGCCTTTGGGGATGAAGACAATTATCAGGAGAAGAGAGGTAATCTCTACGGGCAGACAAATCTTTCCTTTGGATTTGGGGAAGGAATATGGTATCTCCAGCAGAAGGCGTCTGTAAATTACTGGTACAGGATCATTGGAAGAATTTATATCGAGAGTGAGACAAGAGCAGGTGTGACTTATTTCGGAGATGCGCCGGTCACCAGGAGTTTCTACCTGGGAGGAAGCACCGATCTCAAGGGCTGGAACCCCAATGCATTTAATCCTAGATTCTATGCGCTGGAGATACTTCAGGCAGGAGTCCCTCTCACAGAGAGCTTCGGCATTGCTCCTTCCGATGATATGAGCGTCTTCATTCCCAAGCTCTACTTGATGGCGGCCGCGGGTGACAACGCCACTCTCGGTCTGTCGATAGGAATAGGTTTCGAGTGGAGAACACCACTGGGAGTTGGAGTGGAGCCTCAAGTATTCTTCGGGGGAGACGGTTTCAAATTCTACTTCGAACTCAGGTAACTTTTTGGCTAGCTTCACAAGAAGATCATTTGCTTTTCTTTGCAAGCACAAAACGAGAGAACCGGCCACGAAAAAAGGCCGGTTCTTCTGCCACCCCATGTCCTTCAGCTTACTTCCTAACGGAAACGTTTTTCACATATTCAGAGAGCGAGTCGGCGAATTCGCTTAACACTGAATCCGGATAAGGTGGCGATTCGCAAAACCCGGATACCGGTCTATACTGCTGAACTGAAACCAACGACGCCCCGCTGCACATTCTCGCGAGCTCTTCGAAATCCTTTTCAGGAACGTAAGGTGGAAACATTGTGATCCTTATCTCATGAGTGGAGAAAGTCTTTGCCAATTCAATACTCTTCTGGATTTGCTTCAGATTTACAGTAGAAAAAAGCTCATAGTTCAGAGACTTGAGATCAACTGCCACATAGTCGATGACATTCAGGAACTCCCTGAGAATGTCTGAATTCCAGCCATTGGTATCGAGCTTAACCAACACAGTCGGAAATTGGGCCTTCAGTCTTTCGACAAATGGAATCAGATCATCTGCCCTGAGTGTAGGCTCCCCCCCGGTAATAACAACCGCATCAATGAGAGCCGCTCTTCTGTCAAGGTACTTGAAGACCTCTGATTCACCAACTTTCTCCTCTACCGATTTCTTCAGTTCAGGATTGTGGCAATAAGCACAGTCGAAATTACAGCTTGAGGTAAACAGTGTCAGGGCTACTTTGCCCGGATAGTCCACTAGACTGACCCTCTCCATTCCTGCGAAATTCATCTATTCTCTCTCCCCTAATTTTGTAAGTCTCTCTCGTCTTAAATTCTTCCTGTTTTCCAGTGTTCCAGTTCTGTACTGGTCTGTAGTAGCCTGTAATCCTTGAATACACTTCGGTTGGCTTTCCGCATTCGGGACATGTGAACTGTTCACCTCTTATATATCCGTGGTTCTGACAGACAGAATAGGTTGGCGATATAGTAAAATAGGGAATTCTATAATTCTCTGCAATCTTCTTTACCAGCTGCCGGGTGGTTTGCCAGTCGGAGATTCTCTCCCCAAGGAAAGCATGGAATACGGTGCCGCCTGTGTATTTCTGTTGGAGTTCCTCCTGAAGGTCTAGCGCGCTGAAAATATCCTTCGTGTAGTCCACAGGCAAATGGGATGAGTTTGTGTAATACGGGTTGTCCTTTCCCGCAGTAAGTATTTGAGGGAATTTCTCTTTGTCCATCTTGGCGAGCCTGTAAGCCGTTGATTCGGCCGGTGTCGCCTCAAGGTTGTAAAGATGGTCGGTTGTCTCCTGATAGCCGATCATCCTGTTTCTCATGAAGTCCAGCACTCTCAATGCAAACTGATAGCCCTCTTCTTCGGCTATAGTCTTCCTGATCCATCGGGCATTCATACTTGCTTCATTCATTCCTATCAAGCCAATCGTAGAAAAATGGTTATCGAAGTTCTTCAGATATCTCTTTGTGTATGGATAAAGGCCTTCACTGTTCAGTTTCTCCACTACCGATCTCTTTATTTCAAGGCTTCTGCTCGACAAATCCATCATTTTAGAAAGACGTGCAAAGAACTCTTCTTCGCTCTTACTAAGGTATGCAATTCTCGGCAAGTTTATCGTAACGACGCCGATAGACCCAGTGAACTCATCCGAGCCGAAGAGCCCTCCCCCTCTTCTCTTCAGTTCTCGTTTATCGAGCTGAAGCCTGCAGCACATACTTCTGACATCATCCGGGGCCAGATCAGAGTTTATGAAGTTCTGGAAGTATGGAGTACCGTATTTGCTGGTTATCTCAAATAGAAGCTGGGCGTCTTCGTTGTCCCAATCGAAATCCTTTGTAATATTATATGTGGGTATCGGATACTGGAAACCGCGTCCGTTCGCATCACCCTCGTCGAGAATTTCCAGAAAGGCTCGGTTAATCATCTTCATCTCTTCCTGACAATCACCATATGTGAAGTCCATAGCTTTGCCGCCGACAATAGCAGCTTCGCTCTTTAGCTTAGATGGAACCACCCAGTCAAGAGTAACATTCGTGAAGGGGGCCTGTGTTCCCCATCGCGAAGGCGTGTTTACTCCGAAAACGAAAGACTGAATGTTCTGTTTTACTTCCTTCAAAGAGAGGTTATCTACTTTTACAAATGGGGCCAAATAGGTGTCGAATGAAGAGAACGCCTGGGCGCCTGCCCATTCATTCTGAAGTATTCCGAGGAAATTGACCATCTGGTTAACGAGCGTTGATAGATGCTTTGCAGGTGAGGAGGATACCTTTCCACGCACACCACCAAGTCCTTCTTCTATGAGCTGTCTCAGGCTCCAACCCGCGCAGTAGCCCGAGAGCATCGATAGATCATGGATATGAATGTCCCCCTCGCGGTGGGCATTCCCAATTTGGGGATCGTATACCTCCCTCAGCCAGTAATTGGCGGTCACAGTTCCACTGTTGTGCAGAATCAGACCGCCGATAGAGTAGGTTACTGTGGAGTTCTCGTGAACTCTCCAGTCGAGCATGTCAAGATAACTGTTGACTGTCTTAGAAAAATCGAGCATCGAAGAATCGAGTTCTCTTAGCTTTTCTCGATGCCTTCTGTATAGAATATAGGCTTTGGCAACGTCAGCGAATCCTAGACTCTCCAAAGTTCTTTCAACGGAATCCTGGATATCCTCAATGTCCACCAGATTATCGGTGGCCTTCGACTGAAAATCGGCTACTACCCTTAGCGCAACCCTCTCAAGAATATCCTCGTTAAAATGTGTTTCAGTTGCCTCAAATGCTTTCTTCATGGCGCTGATTATCTTCTCCAGGTCGAATTCGACTATGGCTCCATTCCTTTTTCTTACATTCAACATCTCAATACCTCCATGAATCGGCTAATGATGTAGGACTCTATAAATTGTGTCCAAGAATGATTTTACCACAATATATGGGTAATTCAAAAAAAGAAAAGAGAATCATTTGGGCTAAGAAACCGGTTCTTCCGGTAAGAGAAATCTGCGATTTGTCGTGAAAGACTTTCCAGCAGTGGCCCACAGAATTACCGGAAAAAGGCGATCGCATATTCAAAGATTGCAATCGTTACTTGTGAGAGTTCCGTATGAAACGAGTTACGTTGTTTTTACCAATTCTAGTTAACATCGCGATAAAAGCGTCTGCTGTCGCGAGAGCATCTCCAAGCGCCCTGTGTCGCGATTCGGGAATTATGCCCAGTCTAGCAAGCAAAATATCCAGATTGTTTCTGCCATATCTGAAAACGGTCTTTGACATTTCTACAGTGTCGATATACGGATTGTCCAGTTTGCCAAGCCCGGATTTAATGCCGAAGTGATTTATAAACGAGAGATCAAAGAGAGCGTTATGGATAACAAGCGTCGAATCGCCCACGAAGGAATAGAAATCCTTTAATACGTCGGCCACCGAAGGTTTCCCTTTAACTGTGAGATTGCTGATTCCCGTCAGGGCAGTTATTGTAATCGGGATTATACACCCGGGGTCTATTAGTGATTCGAAAGTGTCGTTTCTGTAGACCTTCCAGTCTCTCACTCGCACCCCAGCCACTTCTATGAGCCTTGCACCCCGCTCTACGCTTAGCCCGGTAGTTTCAGTATCAAGGACAACAAACTCCAATAGACTTCCCTCCCCTTAGATTTTATAATGAAGTGAGTGTTTTCAGAATGAGGTCAAAAAGAAACTTGTGAAGAATTATACAGATCATGGGAGCTCTTTTCCAAACCAAGGGCAACGTATAGAGTATAATTTTCATGAGGTGATCCACGATGGATGACAAGGTAAATCATTCCGAAGAGGAAATCAGGGAACGGTATAGAAAGGCTCTTGAATCAGCAGTTCAAAAAGCTCCGATAAGATCTGGAGAGAGACTTTATCTCACAGATCTCTGGGCCATCACCTCAATTCCTGAAGAGGTCATTGTGGAGACTCTTGCTTCTTCCGAGCTGAAGCTGCCCGAAGGGGTGTCCAGCATAGTCGATGATAGAAGGAAAAGGAAGAGGATCATTTATGGAAAACGAGAATCTAACGCAAAGGGTGGCGGTCCTAAGCAGCCCAGAATACGCAAGGTGCAGGAAGAAGATTAGCGAAGGGCTGGACCTGATCGAGTTCAACGAAACTCTGCAGGGAAAGAAAGTTCTTCTGAAAGTGAATCTTCTATCGGCAAGATCTCCGGAAAACTGTGTAACCACGAATCCTGCTTTTGTGCGCGCGGTTGCAGAGATCTTCCTGGAGAGGGGAGCCAAGGTGAGCATCGGGGATTCTCCGGCAAGCGTGAGCACTGCAGTCGCTGCCCATGCATCCGGGATCGCCTCTGTCTGCGAAGACCTGGGCGTTCCACTTGTCGATTTCGATGATCCCGTTCCTGTAGTCCTGGAGCATGGTACGTACAGAAGCTTCGAAATTGCCAGGCCGGTTCTTGAAACTGATCTTCTGGTGAATCTTCCGAAGCTCAAGACACATTCACTCACTCAGGTCACATTCGGGGTCAAGAATCTTTTTGGCTGTGTTCCGGGTGTTAAGAAGCAGGGTTGGCATTTCAGAGTAAGAAACATGAAGGAGTTCTCGGTTATGCTTCTTGATCTGGCTGGCTATTTGAAGCCGTCCCTGACAATAATCGACGGCGTAGAAGGCATGGATGGCAACGGTCCGTCGAACGGGAGGATTATAAGGCCAGGAATAATTGGTATTTCAGAAGATGTTTTCGCACTAGATGATGCCATCGCAGAACTCTTTGGAGTGATAAATTCGAAGGTCCCAATTCTCCGTTTGGCAAGGGAGAAAGGGTTAGTAGGAAATTACAAGGTTGTCGGAGATGAAGTCGAGCCGAAAAAACTCTCTCTCCCCGAGACAAATTTAATAGGTGTTTACGGTGCATCCCTATTGAGGAGATTAGTAACAAAGTTTCCGAAAATAGATAGGAAGAAGTGTGTGAGCTGTCGTGTTTGCGAGAGGGCCTGTCCGGCTGGAGCAATCGACATAAGCAGGTTAAATATCGATTATGGTAAGTGCATAGCTTGTTACGTTTGCCATGAACTTTGCCCTGAAGATGCTATCGTCTTCAGAAGACGTATTCATAGATAGGAGGGGTTAGATGAAGTATATTCTTGCTATCGATCAGGGAACGAGCAGCAGCAAAGCCGTTCTTTTTGATGAAGAACTGTATCAAGTTGCCGTTGCTCAGGAGGAGTTTGCGCAGATCTATCCCAAACCCGGGTGGGTTGAGCACGATCCTAGAGACATCATCTTAAGCACAATGGGTGCAATTGAGAAAGTAGTCTCGGATGCCAGGATCTCATTCAGGGAAATTGCGGCAATCGGCATCACAAATCAAAGAGAAACGGTCGTTGCCTGGGATTCGGTGACTGATCAGCCGCTCTACAACGCAATAGTGTGGCAGGATAGAAGAACTGCCGACAGATGCAGAGAGATTGAAGAGTCTCATGGAGAATTGATAAGACGAAAGACCGGCCTCAAGCCGGATCCCTATTTCTCCGCGACGAAGATGGAATGGCTGCTGGAGAATGTACCGGTAGTTCGAGAGGCGGCAAGAAAAGGGCGATTGAGATTTGGCACGATTGACTCCTGGTTAATCTGGAATCTGACTAGAGAGAATCTCCATGTTTGTGATTTCTCGAACGCGTCGAGAACGATGTTGTTCAACATCGAGAAGCTTGAATGGGATCGCGACCTACTCAATCTCTTTGGAGTGGAGAAAGAGTTTCTGCCCGAAGTGGTGGAATCGAGTAAGCTTCTCGGTCCTTCGATCTACGGCCCAAATATCGGGGGAATAGCTGGAGATCAACAGGCATCGCTGTTCGGTCAGACGGCCTTTCAGACCGGTGACGCGAAATGTACTTATGGGACTGGTTCATTTATATTGATGAACATTGGAAACAAACCAAAGATTTCCGATCATGGCTTGCTTACGACAATAGGCTGGAAGTCAACGGAAGAGACAGTCTACGCTGTGGAAGGTTCGATATTTGCCACCGGAGCTCTTATAAGCTGGTTGAAAGATGGACTGGGGATTATTGACAGCCCTTCCGATACGGAGCCTCTTGCCAGAGAAGTCAATGACAATGGAGGAGTCTTTTTCTCCGGTGCCTTGACAGGGCTGGGAGCTCCTTACTGGAACTCCTCAGCGAGAGGAATGATGATCGGTCTAACAAGGGGAACGAGGAAGGCACATATAGTAAGAGCCGTTCTCGAATACATCGCTTTCAGGACAAGAGAAATTCTTGAGCTGATGGAAAAAGAAACGGGAATCACGCTCAACAAGCTGCTTGTTGACGGAGGAGTTACCCGAAATAACTTCTTGATGGAGATGCAGGCAAATATCCTGAATATCCCGGTTGACAGATCTCTGATAAAGGAAACGACCGCGCTTGGTGCTGCAATGCTTGCAGGAATATGCACAGATCTCTGGGATCGGGAGAGCTTGAAGAACAAGAGAATAAGCGAAGTTGTCTTTGAACCGTCGGGAGATAGAATGGAGGAAGAGTTCAAGAGGTGGAAAGAGGCGTTGAAGAGGTCTATGAACTGGGCGAACTAGAGCTGAAAAATCTCGAGACTTTTGCACAAGAACTTGGAGAGGCACTCGAAGGAGGAGAGACGGTCCTTCTATTCGGTGATCTGGGCAGTGGAAAAACGACGTTTGTAAAGGCGCTGGCCAGCGGGTTGGGAATCGATAAGGATAGCGTGAGAAGTCCGACTTTCAACATTGTCAACTTCTATCCTGGCCGATCCTCGACTGGCGGAAGCGCCGATGTCGAAACGGTAAAAGTGCATCCCGCTCTCATTCACGTTGATCTGTACAGGATTACCGGTGAAGAAGAGGTTCTGGATTTAGCTCTCTACGATCTAATGAATTGCAATACGGTTCTAGCGGTAGAATGGCCTAAACTTTACTTTAAGTATGTCTGCGAGCCTTATCTCATAGTTGAACTGGAGCATTTCGACGAGATCAAGCGAACAGTGAAATTGAAGCCATTCGGCCGCAGAATGAAGAGCATTTTGGATCGTTTGGTTAAGAGAATAGATCAAGATAAGAATGAAGGAAGGTGAATAGATGGCTCAGAAGTTTGAGTTGCTTGAAAAGGCTGCTGTAGGAAGCGAGCGAAAGATTGAGATACCCGACAAACTGCCGGTTATACCGACGAGAACAAACATGTTGGTATATCCTTCTTCAGTTATGCCGTTGTATGTTGGACGCGAGAAGTCCCTGGCGGCGCTGGAGGAGTCAATTGGCAAATTCAATCAGATGGTATTTCTCGTTTCTCAGAGGGACATTACTAAAGAAGAACCCGAGATCGAGGATCTATTCGAGATTGGAACGATAGCGAGAATAGTACAGCTGATGAAGATGCCCGATGGGAACTACAAGATTCTTGTTGAAGGTTTGACAAGAGCCAGGCTCTCTTCAGTGGAGGAAGGAGAGAGCACGTTTATCGTCGTTGCAGAGAAGCTGAAGTCCAAGGGTAGAAAAAGTAAGATGCTTCAGGCGCTGGTTCGAAGGGTGAAGGAACTTGCGCTGAGATATGTATCGATGAGCAGACGTTTCCCCGACGAAGCGATAATGGCGCTGGAAGATACTTCCGATGCAGACAAGTTTGCAGATTTCGTTTCCTCAATGGTGCCCTTTTCTTTGGAAGAGAAACAACGTCTTCTCGAGGAAATTGAAGCGAAGGATCGTCTCAATACGCTAATGGAGTTACTAACGAGAGAGATAGAGATTCTCTCTCTAGAGGAAGAACTAGACAAAAGGGTTAAACAGAAGATTGAGCAGGGGCAGAAGGAGTACTACCTGAGAGAAAAGATGAGAGCGATCCAGGAGGAGCTCGAGGGCGAAGAAGACGAGGAAATCAAAGAGCTTAAAGAGATGGCCGAGTCCGGCGAGCTTCCTCAGGAGGTAAAGGAAAAGGCAGAGCAAGAGATCTCGAGACTGGAAAAGATGTCCCCATATTCTCCGGAAGCGACGGTTGTGAGAACCTATCTCGATTGGTTGTTGAACCTCCCTTGGCAGAAAGAGACAGATGATGAGATAGTGATCAAGGACGTCAGAAAGACTCTTGATAACAATCATTATGGACTGGACGATGTGAAGGAAAGGATCCTTGAATTCCTGGCGGCCAGAAGGTTTTCGAAGAACCTACGCACTCCGATTCTTTGCCTCGTTGGGCCTCCGGGTGTTGGGAAGACTTCACTTGGTCGGTCTGTTTCCGAGGCTATGGGAAGGAAGTTTGGTAGAATCTCGTTGGGAGGCATGAGAGACGAGGCAGAAATAAGGGGCCACAGACGTACTTATGTAGGAGCGCTTCCGGGCAGAATTATGCAGATGATCAGAAAGCTGAAGACCAGAAACCCGGTAATCGTGCTGGATGAAGTCGACAAGATGGGAATCAGTTTTCAAGGAGACCCCGCTTCTGCTCTTCTCGAGGTCCTTGATCCCGAGCAGAACAACAGTTTTACCGATCATTTTCTGGAAGTGCCTTTTGACCTTTCCAGAGTCCTGTTCATTACCACGGCAAACGTTCTCTATTCGATCCCTGCCGCTCTGAAAGACAGGATGGAGATTATCGAGATTCCAGGCTATACGGAGTCTGAGAAGTATCACATAGCCAGGGAGCATATATTGCCGAAGCTTCTCGATGAATACAACATGAAGGCCGGTAGACTCAAAATAACACCGGCCGCAACAAGAGACGTAATTAGAGATTACACACGAGAAGCCGGAGTTAGGGAACTCGATAGAAATCTGGCGAAAATCATCAGAAAGGCCACTCTGAAAATAGCTGAGGGCGGTGATTCAATCTCGGTCGGTGTCAATGAACTGGGAGAGTATCTTGGAGCACCTCTATTCAAAGAGAGTGATTTCAGGAAGCATCCAGAGGTCGGAGTGGCGACTGGACTGGCCTGGACATCGGTTGGGGGAGAAATCATGTACATCGAAGTCCTGCCCGTTTCCGGGAAAGGAAAGACTATCATAACAGGTCAGCTGGGCGATGTTATGAAGGAATCGGCACAGATCGCGGCGTCGCTTGCCAGAAAGCTTTGTGGAGATGAGAAGTTCAACGAGATCTTCGAGAAGAAGGACTTCCATATCCACGTTCCCGAAGGGGCCGTTCCCAAGGATGGACCCAGTGCCGGGATTACTCTCACGACGGCGATTGTCTCGGCCGTCACCGGAAGAAAAGTGAGAAACGACATTGCAATGACTGGGGAGATAACTCTTAGAGGGAAGGTACTGCCCATTGGTGGTTTGAAAGAAAAGCTGATGGCAGCTTACCGTGCCAGAATGAAGAAGGTTCTGATTCCTCTTGCAAACAAGAGAGATCTCGATAAAGTCCCCGAAGAAATAAAGTCGAAACTGGAATTCGTCTTTGTTGAGAATATAAGCGAAGTACTAGAGGAGGCTTTGATTCAAGGTGATGGTGAAGAGTGCTGAACTTGTCCGAACTGTATACACGAAAGGCGAATATCCCCCTCCATTAAGGAGGGAGATAGCCTTCGCAGGAAGGTCAAATGTCGGCAAGTCTTCTTTGTTGAACGCTTTGTTTGGAAGGAAACTTGCGAAGACAAGTTCGACTCCTGGAAAGACAAGATCGATAAATTTCTATGGAGTAAACGGAGAGATCTATTTCGTTGATCTGCCCGGTTATGGATATGCAAAGGCCTCTATGTCGGAAAGAGAGAAGTGGCAGAGGCTGATTACCGACTATTTTGAATCGAGAGAAGACCTCTCTCTCGTTGTTATGCTCGTTGACATAAGGCACCCGTTGCAGCCGGCAGACGAGCAGATGCTTGAGTGGCTTACGCACTATTCCATCCCTTTTGTCTTGGTTCTGACAAAGGCCGACAAACTATCGAAGAATCGCCAGCTCCAGATGAAAAGATCGATAACCGAGGAAGTTGCCTTTTGGGGAAAACCTCCGGTATTTGCAGTTTCTTCAGAGAAACGGCAGGGAACCGAAGAGCTTCTAGGAGTTCTGATTCAGTAGTTGCCGTGAGCTATTATCGAAAATCAGATGTGTCTTCTTGATTGATTCTCTTTCATCGACCTGAGTCTGCCGAGTGCCGATCTGTGGTATAGATAGGCTGATGCTCGTTCTTTAAGGGCATCGCAAGGGAACTCTGCACATTCATAACAGTGACTCAGGCTTCGTTTTGCTACACAACAATCGAAAATGTTGCAGCTTTCTGTCCAGCGGTAAGATCCTTCACCCGCTTGGCAGCCGCTGCATCTAACTAATCCGAATCTACATTTCTGCATCTCCAATAGCTCAGCTTTTCTTCGGTCCGAAGAAGATAGCGTATCTAGAGCATTCGATACCAAATGGAGCAATTATCGGCGATTTCGCTATGGCAACACCCTTTTAGCTTTCTGCGTTGGTACTATTTCAGACTGTCCCTGATGAAATCCCTGAATTTCGCAACGCTCTCTCTAGGCCTCAATTCGAGACTCTCCTGAACCGTTTCGTAGAGTCCGAACTTCATCGAGTAACCTTCTTTCCATTCGAAATTGTCCATAAGTGACCAGTACAGATAACCGAATACACGGGCTCCCTTATCCATAGCGTTTCTTAGTCCTGACAAAGCTTTCTCGATATACTCCCATCGTCGTGCGTCCGATTTGTCGGCAATTCCATTCTCAGTGATCATTATCGGCAGTTGATACCTCTTATATGCCTTCAGAACAACCTCTTCAATCCCCTGCGGGAAGAACTCATACCCCATTTCCGTTTTCTCAAATTCATTACCCGCTGCGATTTCAGGGAGGGGCTTCGAGTACTTGGCGAAGATTCGCGTGTAGTAATTGATGCCCAGGAAATCGAGCTTTGATTCTATCTCAGGCACCGCTTCTCCTTCGCCGAGCGGCTTCACTATACTGCCCTTCATCAGACTATCAAGATAACTGTAGTTGTAGACTCTGTCCAGATAATTTGCTACCAGCCTGTCTCCTGGATGGAACTTTCTGAGAGGGAAGAAAGGCATCATATTAACAGCTACCCCTACCATCGCCGTTGGATTCGACTCCCTTATTACGTCATATGCCTCGCTGTGGACATAGAGAAGATTAGCGAGGACTTTCATAGCCCTTCCCATATCCTTGACTTCCGGCGGCCATTCTCCCGTCAAATAGCCCATGACTGCGTAGACGTTCGGTTCGTTCACAGTGACCCAGTAGTGAATGAATTCGCCCATAGACTCGACGATTCTCGAGACGAAACGACGAAAGTAACGCAGGTTCTCCTTATTCTCCCAGCCTCCCATCTCCGAGAACCATTGAGGAAGAACGAAATGGTTGAGAGTAAGAATGGGCTGGATTCCGTTCTCAGTAAGCGCCTTGGAGAAATCTCTGTATCTCTCTAGTACACTGTCATCAAATCTGTTGATTTTCGGTTCAATTCTCGCCCACTCAACCGAGAATCTGTAGGCCTTTACACCCAAAGCCTTAACAGCCTCCAGATCCCTGTCGAGATTCTCCCAGCTACCACAAGCTATGTCGGAAGTGTCGCCATTCTTGACCTTTCCCTGATGTTCCCATTTGTACCAATCAGAAAAGACATTGCTTCCTTCTATTTGATGACCGGCCGTTGCGACACCCCATATGAACCCGTCTGGAAATGAAAGCATAGACGAACCCTCCCACGTCATTTTTTTGTACGCTCATAAACAATTATAATCGTGAAAGGAAGCAAAAGCCAAAATTACCTAAAGAGTTGAGGTTAGAATATGAGATTATCTGTGGTTGGCAATGTGAATATAGATCTCAGCGCCTTCATCAACGAAAGTAAAAATGTTGAAGAGAACAGGATTAAGGAAATGATGTTCACTATCGGAGGAAGTGCGGCAAACACGGCAATCATGTTGAGTAGGTTGAGAAAGAACGTGTTTTTGCAGGGTGCAGTGGGGACTGATCGGTTCGGCGACATGGCAATAGAGGCTTTGACAAGAGAAGGGGTGGATATTCGGTATCTAGCTCGAATAGAAGGAAAGACGGGATTCTGTTTCTCCGCAGTTTCTACAGACGGCCAAAGACACCTGTTCACATACAGGGGTGTTAATGAAGTCAATTATCCTGTTGATGTATCCTCTGACTTCTACCATTTTGGGGGGATAGCCCCCGATCAAGTTATCAATCTCTTGAAGGAGATCCGTGAGCCGAGGTTTTCTTATAACCCGGGAGGGATAGTGACCTTTGAAAGAGGTGCAGAAGTTGCTGATCTTGCTGCGCAATGCGAAGTGCTTCTTGTTAACAAGAGCGAATGGCTACATCTTAGAGGCTTTTTGAAGACTGAGCCAAAAGTTGTTGTGGTTACTCTTGGAGCGGAGGGAGCAAAGATCAGTGACGGGAAACCCATAGACGCCTTTCCCACAGTGGTAGTAGATACAACGGGAGCGGGAGACTCCTTCAACGCAGGATTCTTGCATGCATATCTTTCCGGTAGGACGGAAACAGAATGCTTGAAGACAGGAAATTTGCTTGCATCTATGGTTGTTGCGAGACCTGGAGCAAGTCCGTTCTTTTCGTATTCGGATATACAACGAGTAGCCAGTAAATACAACATCATACTAGATATGCAAGTATAATGCGATATATGTCTTTGTAATAGTGACATGCAACGTGTGATGTCTATAACAAAGTATAGCAATATACAGTTCTCTATAAGTAGTATATACCCGCATACAAATTTAGAACATGTATATATAAATAATGTTACTCGTGATTATTTTTGTGTTAGTATAATGTAAGAGGTGATACTATGCCAGCACAGATTGCATCTGTCGATGTTGTGAGGATACTTGGCAAGCTCAGTGATGAAGGTGGAGAGCATTCAAGTAGGAGCAGGTTCATTAGAGAGTTCCTTTCGAAATACAAGACACCGGAGTCGGTAATTAGTGATATTGACGGGTTGCTGGAAGCCTACCCCACATTCAAAGGCGATTCTGAGAGCCTTGGGAGAGCGTTTGCCGATCTGGTTAACAGACTGGCCGAGATCTCCGGCTTTTCTGTGGATTACGTCAAATACTCAGGCAGAGAGAAGATCACGGGTATCTGGAAGGTCGGGGAGGATATACAGATAAGAGTAGCCGCCATCATCTGCGCCAGCTTCGAAGAAGCAAAGGGTGTAGCCAGAAATGCGCTGCTCATACTGCCTGAGGCTATCGACCTGGGTAGGCCCTTCGTGACTGTGGGACGCCTGGGAATGTTGTTCGCGATGATAGAGCAGATTGAGCTTCCTGTAAGTTCGGTAGCCTCGATTCTTGTAACTGACGATGACTACGACAAAAGGATATCTTCGTTTATGGAGCTGATGCTTCTTGCCTTCAAAAAGGAACTCGCTCGAAAGCCGCAAGTCTCTCTTCAGAAGGAGTGGACAAAAGAGGAACTGGAAGACTTCATTATGAACAGATTGAAACTTCCTACAGTTGGCATGTTGTTCTCCTTGCTCGATTCTCCGATGGTCGGAGACGATCTGGTGGGGAAAATAAACGAGTTTCTGGAGATGAACGAGAGCGAACTGGTCAAAGGACCAATGGCGTTGGGCGCTATAATGGGAGCTCTTTCAAAACACTACTCGGGAATCAAGGAAGAGCTTGTGGTGCGAGAGGGAAAGAGGTATAGACTTGCAGATAAATACAGAGCTATAATATCGGAAATCAGAGCGGGCTTCGAGAGAGCATTACAGACAAATGCTCGTTAAACGGCTCATAGCGCTCGTTTCTTGCTGTTTGGATAGTACAAGATGCATCCTGTCAAAAAAATGCGTTACAGGGCAATATACGAGATGTAATTCTATAATGCGCATTTGATAAGACTTACAGAACACGGTATAGAGAATGGGCTGTGTTATAATACAATATATGAGTCATAATGACTATTATGACTCATAATGTATGACAATTTGGGGGTATGTATGGAGTTTGTCGAAGCCGTCGAGAGATTCAAGGACAATATGGAATATGTTAGGAATATGTCATTCAATACTATCGCAGCATATCTTTCGGATCTTCACCACTTTCAGTTGTTTCTAGAGAGTCATAATACCGATTTTAAAGAGGTGAAGAGAAGAGACATCGAACTTTTCGTGAAGGAGTATTCTCAGGGGAAGTACTCCAGGAAGAGGCCTTCAGCAACTACCGTCTCGAGGAACCTCTCAACTATTAGGTCATTCTATACATTTCTTTATATAAGCGGTACGGTTGGCAAGGTCCCTACGGAGCTCATAAAGAACCCTAAGACGAGACGCAGGATCCCCGACTACATAAGTCATGATGAGGTAATGAAGATCATATCGTCTTTCAAGGAAACCAATCTTGGCAAGAGAAACAAGGCTATTGTGGCGGTGATGTACTTCTGTGGACTGAGAGTCAGCGAAGTATGCAAACTAAGACTCGGTGATCTTAGGATGGGTAATTCGCCAGCTGTAAGAATACTGAGCGGAAAGGGAAATAGAGACAGGGAGGTTCCTCTGAACGATCAGGTCCTTGCCATAATTAAGGATTACCTCCAGATAAGGAAGGATTTCCCCCTCAGCGAGTATGAGGATCATGTCTTTATCGGGACCCGTGGGGAGCCGATGGCGAGGAACGTTATTCCAAAAGTACTGAATACACAAATAAAACTTGTATATCCAGAGAAACGAGTAACTCCGCATATATTCAGACATAGTTTTGCTACACAACTTCTACAAAAAGGAGCAAGCATAAAAACAGTACAGGAATTACTTGGCCATGCTAATCTTTCTACAACTAGTATATATTTGCATATAACCGACAGAGAAAAGAGAGCGGCTGTACAATTGCTTTCTGATTAATATGCTAGTATAGATTGCGGAGCCTTATGATGATAGATATTCACAATCATACAATTTTTTCAGACGGAAGGAATACGGTCGAGGAAGTTATTCAGTCGGCTTCACTCAAAGGGCTTCATGTCGTCGGCATATCAGATCACTTCGACCCTTACGTCTCTCAGGAAGTCTGCTTGCAGCCCGAAGAAACGGGGGGCTATCTGAAGGAGATCAAGAGCTTTGAGGGGAAGTTTCCCATCAAGATACTTGCCGGGCTTGAACTGGGTCTTCAGTCCCAGGGTATTCTCTTGCCTTTTGAGGAGATGGATTTCTTCATCTACTCAGTCCACACGGTTCCGGGAAGGCCAGATCTGAAGACTCTTGAAGACCCTTGGGATATCTACCTTCGCGAGGCGACTCTAGCAGTTGATTTGATCGAGAAACCGGGTTTTCTTGGCCATCTCGATTTCCTCAGAAGGCATATTCCTTACGCAAAGCCTCCTAGATCCGGACCGCAGATGGATCAGCTGCTTATGAAGCTGGTATCCTGTCATGTGGGGCTTGAAGTCAATACTTCGGGCTGGATGTACGGAATCGGAGACCCTACCCCTCAATCATGGGTGATAGAGAGATACCTCGAACTCGGAGGACGTCTACTGACTATAGGTTCTGACTCTCATAGAGCATATCAGGTGGGGAGCTACAATTCACAGGCCGTTTCTCTTCTATGTAAGCTTGGAGTTAAAGAGGTATTCTACTGTGAGAAAGGTAGTTACGTTTCCCACTCGATTGCGGAGGCGAGATGAGCGAAAGACAGTTCATGGGATTTTCAGGTGAGACTATTTCATTTCTCATGGATCTCGGGATGAACAACAACCGTTCCTGGATGGATAAAAACCGTGATCGGTATCGCGTGTGCTTGCTTGAACCCTTCAAGGCACTTGTAAGTGAACTTGCGCCCTTCATGGAAAGGCTTGATCCCTTTATGGAAGTGAGACCTCAGGTTGGAAAGACCATAAGCAGAATAAGTCGGGATGCAAGGCGCAACAAGGGAAAGCCTCCCTACAGAACCAATATGTGGTTCACTTTCAGGGTGCCAGGGCCCGACTGGAAGGACTCTCCCGGATACTTTTTTGAGCTCTTTCCCGACAGATACCGTTACGGTATGGGATTCTACTTCCCATCTCGAGAGACTATGAGTAAGATCCATGAAGAAATAGCGAAGAATCCATCGAGGTTTACAGAAAAGACTCGTATTCTGAGAGAGAGCGATTTCTCGGTTTTCGGAGAGAAGTACAAGAGAAGACGGAAGAGAGAAGGAGTGTCCGAAGAGCTGCTCGAATGGTTTCAATATAGAGACTTCTACATCGCTGCCAACCGGGAGATAGACGACATTCTAATGACTTCAGCCTTAGTTGATCATCTGAAGATAAAATTCTCTTCACTTTCGGAGCTGTACGAATACTTCTGGGAGCTTAAGATGAAAGCAAGCGAGGATTAGCAGTCGGTAAATGGATCTACAGGTTTTTACAGAGGTGATCAGAGATCCTTTTTGACGCAATACCATAGAGCTGCTAGAATGGTTTCAATATAGAGACTTCTACATCGCTGCCAACCGGGAGATAGACGACACTCTAATGACTTCAGCGTTAGTTGATCATCTGAAGATAAAATTCTCTTCACTTTCGGAGCTGTACGAATACTTCTGGGAGCTCAAGATGAAAGCAAGCGAGGATTAGCAGTCGGTAAATGGATCTACAGGTTTTTACAGAGGTGATCAGAGATCCTTTTTGACGCGGTACCATCTCCGAACGGATTTCTTGCCTTCGCCATACGCTCATATTCCCGTGAATCGCTGAGAAGTCTCATTGTCTCCATGAAGACGGCTTCTCTACTTGTTCCTACAAGCTTGGCAGTACCTGCTTCGATCGCTTCTGGTCTCTCCGTCGTGCGCCTCAGTACCAATGTCGGCTTTCCAAGAGCAGGGGCCTCTTCCTGGATTCCGCCAGAGTCCGTGAGTATGAGCTTTGATTTCTCCATCAAAGAAATGAAGGGAAGGTAATCGAGCGGATCAGTCAAGACTACCCTGTCGTGTTCTTCAAGCTCCGGATAGACGACTTCTCTGACGGCAGGATTGAGATGAACCGGAAAGACAACTTTCATCCGGGGGAACTCGTTGAGGACATCCTTTATTGCTTTCATAACTTCCTGCATCGGTCTTCCCCAGTTTTCCCTTCTGTGCATGGTTACTAGAATGTAGTCATCACCCTCCACACCAAGCGCTTCTCTGAAGCTCGAAGTAAGCCTGGACTTGTTGCTTGTTACCCACAGCAGGGCATCGATGACAGTATTGCCTGTAACAAGCATGTTTTCTTCAGGCACTCCTTCTTTAAGCAGGTTAAGCTTTGATTTCTCAGTTGGAGGATAGTGGTACGTTGAAATGACTCCGTTGAGCCTTCTGTTGACTTCTTCAGGAAAGGGATCGTAAACGTTGGCGGTCCTCAGCCCCGCTTCAACATGACCAACTGGGATCTTATGATAGAAAGATACCAGAGCGCCCGTGAAAGTAGATGTGGTATCACCCTGAACGAGCGTTGCATCAAACTTGTTCTGCAAATATATCTCGTCGAGTTTTTCGATCAGTCTGGAAGTAAGGCCCGAAAGAGACTGCCTTTGTTGCATGATATTCAGATCAAAGTCGGGTTCTATGCCGAAGAGTGAGAGAACCTGATCGAGCATCTCTCTGTGCTGGGCCGTAGCAATTACAACAGGCCTAAGAGAGGAATTCTTCAGCGCCAGATAGACAGGAGCCATCTTCACTGCCTCCGGTCTG
>Ga0334898_1000074_pt1 | contig 189663 bp, 159 predicted proteins | sample GraSluR3_MG_10_FD_207228 | JGI IMG/M metagenome (GOLD analysis project Ga0334898, IMG submission 207228) | Sludge microbial communities from methane-producing bioreactor in Wageningen University, Netherlands - Granular Sludge_3_08-R3 | ecosystem: Engineered > Bioreactor > Anaerobic >...
CAGCATGCTCATAAAACTGAAATTCTTCATCTTGTGAAAAGTTAATTGCTGATAAGGCTAAACAGGATGTAAGCATTATCAGTAAAAGGATTTTTGTTTTCATTAAAACTCCTTTGGGGTTAAGGTTGTTATGTTTTTGTAGCTCGACCATCTTGGTCGAGGGGTTGACAATCGATCCGAAAACTATCGTACCTTGACCATCCTGGTCGAGGATATTAAAATCGATCCGGAAGATCGATGTACATGATTTCGATCCGGAAAGTCGATGTACGATGTTTCATACTTTTGTTTGTCATAAGTAATTGCAAAAATCTTTTTGCATCATTTTAAGCCTCCTTATATTTCTTTAGTGTCAATAATGTATTTTTAGAAAATAATTGTCAAGTTTTTTTTAAAATTATATATACAAGACTATTCATAATTATCAAGCATTGTTCAACAAATTTCCGGCTTGTAGCGTGCTAACAAGGATGCTCGCACAACAAACCAAAGTGCAGGTAAAGATACTCGAACGCAGCCTCATTATGTGATAGTTTTTTATAGGTAGTGAGTAGTTAATAGCTATATAATTAAAGAGATTGTTGAATAATTTCAATTATTGTTCTACAAGCTTCCAGCTTGTAGTTTCGTAAAATATTGAATACCTATCACTTAAGGATTTTTAGTGCAAGCAGGGATGCTCGCACAACAAAGCAACGCCGTTCTCGACTCACACTCGCTTTGCTCACTGCAAGTCAAGTTCGGCTTAAGTGCAAGCAAGATATTCGCAGGACAAAGTAAAAGGTTAATTGAACTATATGTATTAAGAATGTTATTTGCATTTATTGAAAATATTTATTTTTTTTCTTGACATTTAAATATCTGTTTAACTAAAATGACAAATGTAATAAAATAATATTAATTAATAGGAGGAATAATGAAGTTCTTTGCTAAGTATTTATGTGTTTTTTTTATGATGTTGTTGTTTACAATGTCATTATATTCTCAAATTGTAATTAATGAGGTAATGTCATCAAATTCTGTTTCGATTGTAGATGAAGATGGAGATTATGAGGATTGGATTGAGTTATATAATTATAGTAGTAATGCTATTAATTTAGCAGGTTATGGATTATCGGATAATTATGAAGATTCTTATAAGTGGGTATTTCCGGATATTATAATCAATAGTGAATCTTTTATGCTTATTTGGACATCCGGTAAGAATAGAATAAATCCAACAGCACCCTTACATACGAATTTTAGTATTAGTGCCGGTGGTGAAGAGGTTGTTTTAACAGATCCCCAAGGTATTATAATTAGTGAATTTGAACCAATTGCTTTACCGACAGATTATTCTTATGGCAGATTTCCGGATGCTAGTGAAGAATGGTTTTATTTTAGCAGTCCAACGCCCGGGAATAGTAATTCTACACAGGGTTGGAATGAGATATTAGAACCTCCAATGTTTTCTCGAAGAGGAGGCTTTTACAGCAATGAATTTGATTTATCAATATCCCATACTGACTCCGAGGTAACAATTATTTATACTTTAGACGGTTCTATCCCGGAAACTCAGAATTTAAATGAATGTTATTATAATTATAAAAATTCATATCCACAAGATCCGGGTCAAGATTTTGGAGAATTATTACAATCTTCGTATAAAACTAACATCTATTCAGAATCAATTGCAATTTATGATAAATCAAGTGAACCGGATAAGTTGACTCAAATGTCTTCAACAATAGATAATAATCCGGTATATTTTCCTGATTCACCAGTACATAAAGGAATGGTCGTTAGAGCAAGAGCAATTAAGGCGGGTTGTTTAGATAGTCCTGTAACATCTGCAACTTTTTTTATTGGAGAAAACGATTGTGATATACCTGTGATTTCGTTAATAATACAAGAAGATGCATTATTTGATTATGAAAATGGAATATATACAGCGGGAATGATTTTTGATAACTGGAGAGAAAACAACCCTACTGCAAATTCATCACAATTAAGTCCGGCAAATTATCATTCAAGGGGTGATTTATGGGAATATCCGGCTAATATCGAAGTATTTAATCAAAATATGAATAATTTTAATCAATCTATCGGTGTAAGGATTAATGGTAATGCATCAAGAGCTTATCGAAGTAAAAGTCTTAGAATATATGCACGAAGTGAATACGGTAATTCAGAGTTAAATTATTCATTTTTCCCCGATTATCAGTATAATTCATTTAAAAGACTTTTGTTGAGAAATGCAGGTCAGGATATAAACAGAGCAATGTTTAAAGATGCTTTTATTCATCAATGCTTTAAAAATATGAATTTCTGTATCCAAGAATATCAACCTTCAATTGTTTATATTAATGGTGAATACTGGGGTTTACACAATATCCGTGAACGTTTTGATAAGTATTATTTTGAGAGAGTTTTTGGTATAGATGAAGATAATCTTGATTTTTTATCTAATAATGGAGTTGTTGACGAAGGTGAAGGTACGCATTATGATGCTATGATTGATTATATGAATCAAAATGATATTAGCCAATCTGAACATTATGAGTACATTAAAACTCAAATGGATATAGAAAATTTTACAGATTCTCAAATAGCTCGTATTTTTATAGCTGATGTTGATTGGCCACATAATAATGTAGAATTTTGGCGTAATAGAGTTTCAGAATACAGTCCGGATTTACCTTATGGTCAAGATGGCAGGTGGCGTTGGCTGTTAAAAGATACAGACTATTCATTTGGATTACCGGTAGATTATGAACATAATACGTTAATATGGGCAACTAATGAGGATGGAAATTATGAGGGTAATGAATGGGCTACTTTTTTACTTAGAACCTTATTAGAGAATGAAGAATATAAGAAGTTTTTTATAAATAGATTTTCTGATTTATTAAATTCAACTTTTAAATCTGAAAGAATAGTAGATATGATTAATACAGTAAAAACAAAAATTGAACCTTATATGCCTGAGCATATTAACAGATGGAATTATTTATCAAACATTAGTCAATGGGAATACAATATTAATACAATGATAGAATTTGCTGAAGAAAGACCAGCTTGTCAGAGTCAACATATACAAGAATTTTTTAGTTTATCAAATCAAGTTAATGTGGAGATTGATGTTGATAATTTAAATTATGGTAAGGTAAGAATAAATACTCTTACCCTAAATGAAAATACAGATGGAGTATCAGATTCTATATATCCTTGGACAGGTGTCTATTATGGTGGTAATCCTGTTGAAATTGAGGCTGTTCCTGCCCCGGGTTATGTATTTAGTCATTGGGAAGGCAGTGTAAATAATCAATCATCATTACTTCAACTTGACTTAACTGAAGATATATCTCTAATTGCTAACTTTGTGGAAGGACAAAGTAATCAACCGGAATTGATTCATTATTGGCATTTTAATACTCTTTCGGGAACTATTGAATCAGTAAGTTCTGATTATTCATCTATTATGGATGCTGTTATTTCTTATCCGGGTACCGGAGAGGGGTATATGGATGAACGTACTCATAATGATAGTAATCCGGTATCAAATTTAAATTTACATTTAGGACAAGAACCTAATCAAGGAGCTGTCTTAAGAGTTCGTAATCCTTCTATTACTCGTGAATTACTCATTACTTCTCCAACTTTAGGATACAAAGATATTAATATCACTTATGCTACTACTCGTACTAGTAATGGAGCAACATTACAAGCATTATACTATTCTTATGACGGAGGTGAAAATTGGGTGTCTTTAAGTTCTGAATATGTGGTACAAGAACTTAATACTTGGGAATTGAAGAGTTTTGACCTTATTTCTGATGAAGTAAATAATAATTCTAATTTAGTATTTAAGGTTTTATTTAGTGGTGAAAATGCCGGTGCTGATTCCGGAAATAATCGATTTGATAATATCAGTATAAGCGGGGTTCCTATTGTAGCCGATGACTTTACTTTAGAAGGAGCCGGAACAATAACTGATCCTTATCAAGTTTCATCATTTGAAGATTTATTAATGGTTCAAGAAACACCGATATATTGGGATAGACATTATATACAGACAAATGATATTGATGCAGAGTTAACAAGCAATTCTGAAGAATTTGGTGAGTTAGGATGGCAACCTATTGGTAATCTTGATTTAGCATTTACAGGTACATATAATGGTAATTTTTATAAAATTAGTGGATTGTATGCTAATTATCCTGATTTAGAAGGTGTTGGACTGTTTGGTGTTGTATCAAATGAAGGAGCTATATTGAAAAATATTAGGTTAGACAATGTTAATATCAGTGGTTTAAAATCAGTTGGTGGACTTATTGGAATAAATATGGATTGTGCATATATTGAAAACTGTTCAGTTACCGGTGAAGTAAATACTATCGGTGATAATAATGTAGGAGGTATTGCCGGTAAAAATGAGAATTATGCGATAATAAGAAATTGTTATACAAATGTTGTTGTAACCGGAACTGATTCCAACGTTGGTGGATTAGTTGGGTTAAATGATGATTTTGCTGAAATAATAGATTGTTATTCACTTGGCAGTGTAACAGGTAATGAAAGAGTTGGAGGATTTGCAGGTAGAAACAGGAATGATGCTCTGATAAATAACTCATATTCCGTAGGATTAGTTACAGGTACCTCAGATGAATACATTAACGGATTTTGTGGAAGGAATCAAGCTGTAGTCAATAATTGTTTCTGGAATACTGAAACTTCGGGTTACACTGAAAATAGTGAACAAGGAGCCGAAGGTAAGACGACTACAGAATTAAAAATGATTGATACTTATGCGAATTCAGAATGGGATTTTGAGAATACCTGGGTGATAGAAACAACTGTAAACAGTGGTTATCCAGCTTTGGTTTATCAATTGATACCTATACATTTATCTGCATTAATTCAAGATAATCATATCTGTTTATCTTGGCAAGCACCATATAGAAACTTTAATAGACTATTATTAGGGTATAATATTTACAGGGATAATGTACAAATTAATGATTCTATAATTCCTGATTGTGAATATACTGATAATATAGTGATTGAAAATGAAACATATCTTTACTATGTTAAAGCAATTTATGCCTCCGGTGAATCATTTCCTTCAGATTATGTCGAGATTACTTATACAACTGATATAGATGAGGATTCCGAAATAATATTTCCTTTACGGACAAGTATGTTAAGTGTTTATCCAAATCCTTTTAATATTACTCAACAAGCAAGATTTGATATTGAAGTAAAGAAAGGTGAAATTGCTACCCTAAAGATATTTAATATTAAAGGTCAATTAGTTAAAGTCTTTGATATATTAGAACCGGGCAAACACAATCCTGTTTGGAATGGTAAAGATAATTATAATAAAACAGTAGCATCAGGAATTTATCTTTATCAATTATCAAGTCCGAGTGCAAATATAATCAAGAAAATGATAATGATTAAATAAGAGACTGTTGAATAATTTCAATTATTGTTCTACAAGCTTCCAGCTTATAGTCTCATAACATATTGAATACTTATCATTTAAGGTTTTTTAGTGCAAGCAAAGATGCTCGCACAACAACATTATTCAACACCCTTAATAAGATAGGTTTAAATATAAGACCTTTGAGATATTTACTCAGAGGTCTTTTTTTTATTTAATGGAATAATATTTGCTTTGAATAGTTATAATTAAAGAGGTAATTATGATTGAAGTAAAAGGTCTAAAAAAATATTTTGATGAGATAAAAGCCGTAGATGATATAAGTTTTTTGATAAAAGAAGGTGAAATTACAGGGTTTTTAGGTCCAAATGGTGCCGGTAAATCAACAACTCTAAAGATGATGACAGGTTATCTTAAACCTGATTTTGGAGATATTTTAATTAATAATAAGAATATCTCTGAGTATGCTGATATGAATACAGATTATAGACTAAATATTGGATATTTACCGGAAAATAATCCCTTATATCCAGATATGAATGTCTATGATTTTTTGTATTATATTGCTAAAATCAAACAAATTAAATCTAATGAGATTAAGGATAGAATTATTTATGTAGCGGAAAAGTGTTCAATACTGGATCGTTTACCTCAATCAATCAGCACATTATCTAAAGGTTATAGGCAAAGAGTAGGGCTAGCTCAAACTATTCTCAATGACCCTAAAATCCTTGTTTTAGATGAACCAACAGTTGGTTTGGACCCAAATCAAATTCTGGAGATACGTACACTTATAAAAGAATTAGGTCAAGAAAAGACAGTTATTTTATCTAGTCATATCCTTCAAGAAGTTCAAGCCTTATGCGATAGAATAATTATTATTAACCAAGGTAAGATAATTACCGATACATCTAAAGACTTATTACTTCAATCAATGAGTAGAAAAAATATTATTCATTTAGCCTTGAATAAAGAGTTGGAAGGTGATTTTTTTGAAAGTTTTGATTATAACATCATAATTACAAATAAGGAAACAGTTTCTACGGATACTAAAGTAATATATAAGTATATATTAGAATTAACAGAGACAGATTCTAAAGAAAATGAAAATGATTATAGCTTACAAGAAAATATTTATGACACTCTATCCAAAAGACAAATCAAAATCTTAGAATTTTATATAGAAGTTAAAAACTTAGAAGAAGTTTTTTATATGTTGACAAACTAATGTGGAGATGAAATGAATAAAATATTACTGATTTTAAGAAATGAATTAATGCAATTTTTTACAGGTTTATCGGCTTATATTTTTTTTATAGTTTTTATAGCAATTAATTCATGGTTTTTTGCAATGCCGTTGTTTATTAATAATAATGCAAATTTGAATAGTTTTTTTATGACTTCTCAGTTGTTACTTATTATATTTATCCCTGTTATTACAATGAATCTATTGCCTAAAGAAAGACAACTTGGAACTATAGAAATACTCCATACGATACCATTGAAAATATATCAAATTATTTTTGGAAAATTTTTAGCCGGATTAGTAATAATAATATTTGCTATTTTGCCGAGTATTATTTATTTAATAACTATCGCTAATATTGGTATAAACGTTGATTATGGTATAATCTTTTGTGGATATTTGAGTTTGATTTTAACTTCTGCTGTATATTGTGCGATCGGTATTTTTAGTGGTAGTTTTTCTCCTAATCAGATAATTTCTTTTATAATTTCTTTTATAATTATTTTATTTTTTTACTTGTTAGATAATATAATGATATTTTTACCTGCAAGTATAACTACTTTTTTACAATATATTAGCATAACATGGCAAAATTCTAACTTAATTAAAGGTGTTGTTGATTCTAGAGTTTTAGTTTATTTTATTAGTTTGATTTTTGTTTTTTTATGGTTTTCAATGATTATAATGAATAGAAAAAGAAGCGATTAGGACGAGAAATGAAATATATTGATTTAACTTTAAAGAGAATAATGATTATAATAATAATTATATGTATCAATATCGTATCTATTTATATGTATATACGAGTTGATTTAACAAAAACAGGTGCATATACTTTATCAGGTGCTACTGTAAGAACTATTTCAGAACTAGATGATGTAGTGAGGGTTAGGTTGTTTTTTTCAAAAAATTTGCCACCTCAATTAAATTCATTAATGACCTATACTAAAGATTTATTAACAGAATATCAAACATTATCTCGCGGAAAAATTCAATATGAATTTGTAAATCCCGATACTGAGGACGAATTAAAGATTGAGGCAAGAAAGGCAAAAATTCCTTCACTTTCAATTGAAGTATATGAGAAAGATAAGGTAGAATTACGTGATGTGTTTCTGGGTATGTCAATTGTTTATGGTACTAAAAATGAAATTATTCCAATTATTCAAAATACTGAAGGCTTGGAATTTTTAATTACTAATACCTTAAAGAATATGATTGGGAAGAGACACAGATTAATTGCCTATTTTCAGCCTTTAACAGAATTTGAACGAGTTAATTTTGAAGAACAACAACTCCCTATGCCTAATAATATATCTGTATTTAATAAAATGATTTCAAGTTCGGCAATATTTGATAGAACTGATCTTGTTATTCCATTACCGGAACATACAGATTTACTAATTGTAAATGCAGTTAAAGATTCATTAAGCGATATTCAATTATTTAATATTGATCAATTCATTATGAAAGGAAAACCTGTATTGATATTTCAAGACAGGTATGTTGCCGATATTAACGCTCCTTTAGCTAAATCATTTGATAATAATTTACTGGAAATGTTAAGGCATCATTCTATTTTTGTAAAACCTGCTCTTGTTATGGATGCTTCTTGTTTTCAATTAACAAGAAATAGGAATCAAGGTGGAACTTTGGTTCCGGTTAGTTTTGATTATCCTTTTTTCCCCTTTATTAAAAATATTTCTGATAGTCTTATTGTACATAAGAATGTTCCGTATTTGTATTCATATTATTCATCTGAAGTATTCCTATTCAATAAAAATAAGAATATTAAAGAAATTTCATTACTTAAGACTTCCGATAAGTCATTTGAACAAAGTGGGACCCCGGTCGAAAATGGATTTGAACTCAATACTCATTATAGTCAATATTTAGATATGGATTTTGAAAAAGTTTTTAATCATAAATCAAAAAAGATTGCAAATATCTATTATGGTGATTTTGAAAGCTATTATAAAGATATAATTGAAGATAGTAGTAAGTTTCGTAAAAATACTAATAATGGAATATTGTTTGTTGCCGGAACAACCAGCCTGTTAAATAATGAGTTATTACAAAATTCACCTACAAATGCTGCTTTTATATTAAATGTGATAGATTTTTTAACTAATGAATCTGATTTTATTTTAATGAGAAATAGAAATATCGCATATAGCCCAATTAAAGATATGAATAATAAAGAAAAGCAGTTTATAAAATATATAAATTTAATAATCCCTTCGATATTTGTTTTATGTTATGGTTTTATATTTCATCTGTTAATGCAGATACATAAAGATAAAATTAAAAGAATTGTCAATAAGCGACAAAAGTAGGTTTTATAATGAAAAAAAGAAGTATAATTACTGTTATTCTGTTTTTTATAATGTTGTTTTTGATATTTATAGTTTTTTTAGCTTTAAAGACAAACCCGGAACAAAAAAGATTTAAGTTATTTAATTTTAATCCTGGTGAGTTAGTGTCTTTCTCTCTTTCTAAAAAGAGAATAAATGCAACTATTTCAGATGAAGTAATATCAGACTCGCTTTATATTGAAAAGATTGGTACTGAATGGTATATCACTTATCCTCATAAAAGGATAGTAAGCAAGGAAAAGATTAACTTTTTTTTGAATACCTTTTTGCATATACAAAGATTTGGTAAAATTTTAACAACAAATCCCTATAATTATGATTATTACAAAGTTTCGGAAAAAACAGGAAGTAGGGTAGTATTGTATGATCAAAATAACGAGGTTTTAGATGATGTATTTTTCGGTTTTGCTGATCTAACTCCTTATGGCTCTGCAAGAAGAAATTATGAAGACGTAGTTTATGAGATTTCTCAAAATGTAAGTTCAGATGTAAGCCCTAATCTAAAGCTATGGCGAGAAAATAGTTTGATTTATTTTGATAAAACTAAAACTGATTCAATTAAGGTGTCATTTTCAGCATCAAGGTATAGTTTAATAAATGATAATAATCAATGGTTTTATAAAGATGAAGAACATTATTTCCCTTTAAATAATGCACACAAGGCATTTACAAATGTTATGATGCAATTAGATAATATGAAAACTTATAATTTTCTTGACAATTTATGGGATGAATATAAAGGTTATTTTTCAAAGTCAATTTTAGATTTAAAAATTTATAAAAAGGATCATACTTATGATCATATAGTTTTTGTAAGATATACAGATGAACTCTGTTTAATACAAGTAAATGATAAAAAAAATGAATTATACCTTGGTAATTATGGTATGATTAATAGATTTACTAAGTCACCTGAGAGTTATCTTGATGTTATGAGATTTACGTATTAGAGTTTTTAAAAGGAGGTTTTTGTGAAACTAAAATTCTTTATTTTTGTGGTATTCTTGATGTGCTTAAATTATGGATATACTATGCAAGTAGAACAATTAACTAATGCCGGTGGAAATGCGATGGATTGGGCATGGGCGATAGCAAATGATAGTAACCAGAATTCATATATAGCAGGATCAATTTCGGGTAATGCTACTTTTGGAAATCAAACAGTTGAATATAATGGTGATGTAGAAATGCCGATTTTTGCCAAGATTAATTCTTCAGGAGAGTTTGAATGGGTACAATGCTTTTATGATAATGAAAATGATGATGTACAGAGTTTAGGTACAGCTATGGGAATAGGAGTAGATTCAGAAGATAATATTTATGTTTCCGGATATTTTACTGAATCAGTATTGATTGATGGCATTCAGTTAAATTCTAATGGTTTATGGGATGCATTTTTAGCAAAATTTAATAGTAACGGTGAAGTTTTATGGGCGAAAAGTTTTGGTGGTTCCGGATATGATATGGCTCATGGATTGTGTGTTTCCCTTGGAAATGTTTTATTAGATGATTTTATATATGTTACCGGGTGGTATAGCACAGAAATAACTATTGATGATTTTAATATCCCTAATATGGGCGGTTCAGATATCTATATAGCAAAATTTGATATTAACGGTGAAATAGATGAGTTTTTCTTTGCCGGTAATGAAAGTGTTAATTATTCATATCAAATATCTTCAGGTAATAATGGTGAGATCGGAATAACAGGGGCTTCTTCCGGGTTATTAAATTTTCCTGTCATTGGTGAAATAGATTTTGATGGAGCATATTTATATAATCTTGACCAAACTAATAATAATGCTTATTTGAATTCTATTGATGGCATTTCTCCTTATAGAATAGCAGTTGATGATGATAACTCTACTATTGTTGCCGCAAAACTTATTGAAGATATTTATATTTATGATGAATGGTTTTATATGTATAACGATGAACCCGATGGAATTTTAATAAAAACTGCTCAACCTAACACTAATAATTCTCAATGGGCTATTGGTTTTAATGGATCAGGAACTGAAGTAGTACGAGCTGTTTGTACAGACCAAGTTAATAATATTTATATTGGTGTAACTTTTACGGATAGTTTAAGTGTCTTTGGACTTGATTTTTATACAGAAAGTGATGATGATTTAATTATTTTTAAACTCAATACTAATGGTGAATATATCTCTCATACTCATATCCTTTGTGATGGTTCCATTAAAGCTACAGATATGAAAATAAGAGATAACTCTCTTGTTGTAACAGGATGGTTCAATGGTACAATTGAATCTTCCGGTATGAGTATTAGTAGTACGAATTATTATGATTTAAATATTTTTGTTATGCGGATTTCAGATTTTGTTAGTAATATAGATGAGGATATTGAAGAAAATTTATCATTAGGATATGATAAAATTGATTTTTCAATTTATCCTAATCCGGTTTATTTGAATAATCTAAAAATAAACGTTAAGTCAGAAAAATTAAATATAAAGACAATATCAATTTACAATATAAAAGGGCAAAGGGTTTCTTCCATATCTTCAAATAAAAATTCTTATGATTTAGATTTGTCAAATTACAAAAATGGCTTATATTTTATTAGGATACAAGATGGTTCATACAGCAAAACATCTAAATTTTTGATTATTAAGTAAATATAAATATTTGAAAGATTGGAGAACAATGGAAGCAAGTAAAAAGAAATCATTAGCTTTTTTTTAGTGTTATTGATTATTGCTTTTATAATGTTTTACAAGTTGACTCATTTCTTCATAGTTCCGGTAATAATATCCTTGTCATTTACCACTTTATTGTATCCGATATATGAGTATGTTTTAAAGTTTTGTAAAAATAAAGCTTCTTTGGCTTCAATTTTAACAATACTTGCAATAATAATAATAGCTCTAATGCCTTTATACTTGATTGGAGATTTGCTGACCAGGCAAATAATTCATCTATATTCTGATGCAGAACCCTTTATAAGGGAGTTTATCAAGCAAACTGAAAAAAGTCAAATCTCAGCTTTAATTCATCTTGAAAGATTTAATTTTTTAAAAGAACTTTCATTTGATTTTGCCTCGTTATTAAGGACAGTTGTTCAAAGTTTGATTAATTTATCCAAAAACATAATTAATTTTATGTCTCAAAGTGCTTTACAGTTTTTTACAAACTTAGGAATAACTCTATTTTGTATGTTTTATTTTTTTAGAGATGGAAAGAAATTTGGTCAATATATATTAAAAATTAGCCCAATGAAAAATGTACATATGATAAGATTATTTGATAAATTTTCTCAGATATCCCGAGCTACCATTAAAGGTACCTTAGTAATTGGGTTAATTCAAGGAACTTTAGGGGCTATAACTCTTTTAGTTTTTGGTGTTAAAACTTGGGCATTATGGGGTATGGTTATGGTAGTATTAGCTACAGTACCATTTTTAGGAACTTGGCTGATTTTGGTTCCTGCCGGAGTGATAAAGATTATTATGGGACACCCTATTCAAGGAATTTTTATTATTGCGATTAGTGTGATAATAGTAAGTAGTATTGATAATATTATTCGACCTATATTGGTTGGTAAAGATGCTAAGATGCATGATTTATTAATCTTTTTTTCTACTTTAGGCGGGATTGCATTATTTGGGTTGTTTGGATTTATTATCGGACCAATTTTTGCCGCATTTTTAGTTTCGCTTTTAGATATATATTGTCAAGAATATAAAAATATTGGTAGTCAAACGAGTCAATAGTAAGGAAATTTATGTTTTTAAGGTTAGTAATAGTTTTTTTTGTTGTTCTTTTAGTTATTTCTTGTGGAACGGATAAAGTTTTAAAACCTATTGTAGAACAACCATCAAGTGGTATCATTCAAGATTTAACATTGGTTAACAATGAATTGAAATTTAATACTATAGATAGTGCTTATGTGTATTTAGTATATAAAAATAGATTAAATCAAAATGAAACGTTTAAGGCATGGTCAGCCGGAAATCCAACAAAAATACATAATTATAAATTACCTGTTAATTTAATAAATAATGTATATCAAATGCAACTGTCAGTATATGGAAGTGAAAGTTTTCAGGATACGGTTTTTACATTTACTTCTGCTTATAATTCTAATTCATTTCTCAGGGTACATCTAATTGATGTTGCTCAGGGTGATGCAATTTTAATTCAAACTCCGGATAATAAAAATATTCAAATTGACGGAGGATATGGTACTCGAGGTTCAAGCGATTGGCAAGGGGGTGGGTTAGCTCTTGCATTAATGTATTTAAAGGATAATGAAATAACATATCTTGACTATATTATTGAGACTCATAGGCATGGAGATCATTATGGAGGTCTTTTGGATATAATAGCAAATAATATAGATTATAATCTGTATATATCCCCAACCCAACCGCAAGGTTATTATCCCGGAATGAATTTAAATATAGATAGCGTAGTAGATTTTACTTTTTTTAGTATAGGATACCCTCCAAATTATAATGAAGATAATATTAATAATACCAGTATAGTTTTAAAAGCTGTATATGGTGATGCTGAATTTCTTTTTACCGGTGATGCTGAAGGTGTTGTGCAAGATTATTTAATTAATGCAGATTATGATTTGTCGTGTGATGTGTTGAAGGTTTCTCATCATGGGAGTGCTTCGAATAATACATCTAATAGTGCATTTTTATCTAAGGTATTAGATCAATATGCAAAGATAGCATTATTATCATTTGGTACTAATAATCCTTATAATCATCCTCATTCTATATCAAGATTTTCAAATTATGAAACCTATGGGACCGGAATTCCAACTTCCTATCCTTCAGGTAGTAATTATAATTTTGATTCAGGAGATATTTTGTTAATTTCTGATGGGAGATTAATTTTTGTTACGACTGAAAAATAGTCATTAGATAATAATTTTTGGAGTATTGTAGTTGATTGATAATAATAAACAAGATAATAATGAAAGAATAAATGGAACCGTTACTTTAAAAGAATTAGTAAATGGAATACCTGTTCCTATTTTTTTAAAAGATATTTCCGGTTTATTTTTAGGCTGTAACCCTTCTTTTACTCATTTATTTGGTTTTGAAGAGTATGATTTGATTGGAAAAACATCTTACGATATTTCTCCTAAAGAAGAAGCTGATGAATATAGTTTTAGAGATAAAGAGATTCTTAGGCATCAAGGTATTCAAATATATGAAGGGACTATAACTAACAAATTCGGACATAAACATAATGTGATTTTTAGAAAAAGTATTTTAAAAGATCCAAATGATGAAATCGTAGCTATTGTTGGCGTGATTATTGACATCACAAAAAGAAAGAATATTGAAAAATCATTATGGGAATATCGGAATAAGTTACATGAGATGGTTTTTGAAAAAACTGAAGATATTACAAAAAAAAATCTACTTTTAGAAAAAGAAATTGAGAAAAGAAAAAAATCTGAGGATGAGTTAAGACAACAAGAATACTTATTAAGAACTATTTTAAATAGTACTTATGATGCCATTATAGTTTTTGATGTAAGTGGTCAAATCGTCAATGTTAATAATAAAACAAAGGAATTATTTAAAGTAAAAGAACCCTTTTTTAGTAAATTGAACTTTTTTGATGATTTGTCTGCTATTGATAATGAAATAGATTATTTAAATGAAAAATGGGATAATGTTATAAATGATAATGATGAATTTTTTGAGTGGTATGCAAAGACACCTTATGAAAATGAAGTATTTACAACAGAAATATATTTAAGAAAGATTATTATTAGTTCTAAAATCCATATTTTAGCTAATATAAGGGATATAACGGAAAGAAAAAAAACTGATGAGCTTTTATTGCAAGAACATAATAAAGTAAAAATTGCATTAAAGCATGAGATGTTAATCTCTACGATAGCAACAATTTTTAATTCTACTGATGATTTTTTTAGTGTTATCGACTATGCATTAGAAATTATAAGTTCAACTTTAAATATTAAGGATGTACAGTTTGTCCCATTTATAAAGGAATCCTTTGATGATTTAAAACATAAAAAATGGTTAAATATAGCGTATGAATATTATTTAGCACAAGTTATGAACACTACAGATTTAGATACAGAAATCGTGTCTGCAAAACAATTAGTTAATACTTTGTTATCAAAAATATTGCAATCAATATCTGTTTTTTGGGTTGATTTGTCAGAAACTGTACAAGCAAATAGGACTATTTTAGAAAAGCATAATGTAAAATCTTTTGCAGCAGTACCTTTAAAGTTTCAGGGTAATATCGACTTATTAAGCTCTATTAAATCAAATGTTAAGATATATGGAATGCTAACTTTTGAAAGTGCCGAGCCTAATGTGTGGACTTCTAAACATTTTAGTCTTTTTAATACAATAGCAAATATGTTATCTAATGCTTGGGGTAAACATTTACAGACAGTTGCCAGGATTAATGCTGAGATGAAGAATGCAGAATCTGTACAATTACTTGAGAATTCAGCAAGATTAGCTTCTATTGGTGTTATGGCATCAGGCATCACTCATGAGATAAATCAACCCTTAAACGCAATCAAAGTGACAGCTGATACTATCCTATTTCAAGAAAGAAGAATGCCGGGCATTTATCCTGAAAATTTAGTTAATAAATTAAAAAACATATCGTTAGCTACAAATAGGATTGATGAGATTATTAGGCATATGAAATCATTTTGGTCTTTGAATGAAAAAGTAAAAGAGGATAAATTTGAAATTCATGAAGCTATATGTCATTCAATTGATATCTTGAAAAAACAGATGAGTTTACATAACATTGATATCTTTCTTACCTTTTTAAATCAAACATCATCTCCATATAATGAAAAAGATTTAAAAACAATGCCGATAATTATTAATGGTAATAGGATTCATTTTGAACAAATCATAATAAATTTGGTTGTAAATGCATATCATTCATTAGAAAAATCAAACCAAATTGACAAGTTTATAAAGATTGATACAGAATATGGAAACGATTTTTATTTAGTGAGGATAACCGATAACGGTATAGGATTCCCGGAAAATTTTGAAAATAAATTGTTTGATCCTTTTTATTCAACTAAAAAACCCGGTAAGGGTATGGGATTAGGTTTAGCTATTGTTAAGTTTTTTATGGATAATTTTAAAGGTTCAATTAAAGCTTTTAATAATGAGATTCATCAAGGTGCATGTTTTGAATTGTATTTTAAGAAAGATTAGATAATTATCTTTTTATTTTAAAAAACTATTGACTTAAAAGTCGGTTACTCATATTTTGTATAAAAATATTAAGGAGGCAAAAATGTTCCCAGGCGGTGGAAAACAAATGCAAGAATTACAGAAGAAGATGCAGAAAATGCAAAATGATTTAATGAAATCTCAACAAGAACTTGAACAAAAAGTATGGAAAGCTTCTTCAGGTGGTGGAATGGTAAATGTAGAGATGAATGGTAAATACGATTTAGTTAGTATAAAAATAAGTCCTGAAGCTGTTAATCCTGATGATGTAGAAATGTTAGAAGATTTAATTGTCGCTGCAATAAAAGATATTCATCAGACAATTGCTAAAGAAGTAGAAGCTGATATGTCAAAGCTTACAGGTGGGATTAAAATACCGGGCTTATTCTAATTTATGATAGTTTTATCGGAATCACTTCTATCCTTACAGAAAAGTTTACAACTTTTACCGGGTATCGGAGAAAAAACAGCTCAGAGATTAGCTATTCATCTTATGAGTAATTCTAAAGATAAAGCTAAGTTAATTTCTGATGCAATTTTAAATGCTTTAGATAAATGTAAACCGTGTTCAAATTGTTTTTTACTCTCCGATACTAATCCTTGTCCTATTTGTGCTGATGATTCTAGAGATAGTAGTCTTCTATGTATAGTTGAAAATTCTAAAGATATTTTTCTTATAGAAAATACTAATGAATATCATGGCAGATATTTTGTTTTAGGTAATTTACTCTCACCAATAGATGGTATAGGTGTTAACGAAATTCGCTTGAAAGAATTAGATTTATTCATAAAAAACAATTGTTTTTCTGAGATTATTTTAGCTTTATCCCCCTCAACTGAAGGAGAGACAACTATGCAATTTCTTTCTGAACATATATCTCAGTTCGGAATAAATGTTACCAGATTATCAACAGGAATCCCTTATGGTGGTGATATGGAGTATAGTGGTGTTTCTACATTAGTTAATGCTTTTAGAAGAAGATATCCAATTAAGGATTAATATGTTTACAGGAATTATTCAAGAAGTAGGGAAAATTATTAATATCCAACTGCAAGAGAAGAAGAAATACTTTATTATTGCTTGTAAATTATTACAGGATGATTTACAAATTGGAGAAAGTATTGCTTGTAACGGTATATGTATGACGGTTATTGATTTTGATAATGCCTCTATTAAAGTTGAAGCTATGAATCAAACTTTACAGACTACGACAGCAAATATATGGAAACATAACGATTTATTACATTTAGAAAAAGCTTTAAGTTTTGCCGGTCGATTAAATGGTCATATAGTACAAGGGCATATAGATACTATAAGTAAAGTGATAAGAAGATTTAAAATTAATAATACTCTATATTTAGAATTTTTTTTAGATAGTAAATTCAATCAACTAATGGTAGAGCATGGATCGATTGCGATTGATGGCGTAAGTTTAACTGTAGCTGTTTTGGATAAAAGTTTAAATGCCTTTCAAGTTGCTCTGATTGGTCATACTTTATCAATAACAAACTTAGTTAATCTTACTGTAGGTTCTATGGTTAATTTAGAATTTGATATTATTGGTAAGTATGTTTTAAACTTAAATAACAAAAAAAATATTACCGAAAAATGGCTAATTGATAATGGATTTTAATCATAGTTTTAAAGATAGATACATATTATGTGTTTTCCTAATATTTACTCTGCTAGCTATAGCTTCTTGCGGAAATAGGAAGTCACCTACCGGAGGACCTGTAGATAATGAGAAACCTGAGATAATATTTACTGAACCATTGGAATTAGAACAAATAGAAAATAATGAAGTAACTATAGCTTTTTCTAAAAGAATGGATAAAAATTCTGTTGAAAGTGGTTTATATATAAATCCTCCAATTACAAATTTAAAGTATATTTGGGATAAAAACGAAGTTACAGTCAGGATTTATGAGGATTTAAAAGATAATACCAATTATCAATTTTATCTAAGTAAGAGTATTAAGTGTTCAAGAAATAATAACTTAAATGAAAATACTTCATTTACTTTTAGAAACGGAGAATTACAAGCTAATAAATTATCCGGTTATATTAGTTTTGATGATGAAGACCTTAGAACATTAGATTTTTCTGAAATTAAAAATATTAATATTTCACTTCGTGATAATGATTCATTGCTTGTTAATGAGAAAGAAATTCAATTTTCAAAGTCATTAATAGCAACTAATAATGAAAACTTATTTAATACTGTTAATAGCTATGTGTTTGATTATTTAAATCCCGGGATATATTATTTAACTGCTTATGCTGACATTAATGCTGATAATAAATATGATTTTGGTAAAGATTCATTTTTTTATTCTGAATTAACAATTCCAACGTTACAGTTGCTGAATATTCATCTTGCAGTTCAAGATACAGTTAAACCGGATTTAAAGAGTATTAAAGCAGAAAATATCAACAAAATAGTTTTAGAGTTTAATAAGGAATTAGCTATATCTTCTAATGTTGATATAAGACCTTCAGTGTTTATTTTTAATGATACTCTAAATACACGAGTTGATGTCATATATAGAGAACATAAAGATAATAAATTGCATTTGATTACTTCAAAATTAGATTCAATGATTTATAGAACTCAGATAAGTGGGTTAATTGATAGAAGAGGAAATCAAAAATCAACGATTATTGCTTATTTAGAATCACAAGGAAATCCTAAAAATGATACTGTCAGAGTTATAGATGTCTATCCTAAAGACGGTTCAGTTGTTGAAGATTTAAACCCGGAGATTAGAATAAACTTTTCAGATATTGTTTTTTATAATTCTTATGATTCAGCTGATAATGAAATCAATTTAGTATTTGATTTTATTGAAACTGAAACTAAAAGTAAGATTCCTTTTGATGTAATCAAAGATAAAGGTTTTGAGATAGTATTAAAAGCAAAAAAAGCTTTAACTGCATTTAATTCATATACTTTTATAATAAAAAATGAAAGCCAAGATATCAATGGAAATCAGTTAAGATTAGAAGAATCAAATTTTGAAATATTTAATAATATGGATGATTATATTTATAAAAGTCAATTTATAGTTATTGATTCTATTGAATAGTTAAGTGTATGTCCTTAAGTCCCGAGTCAAGTGGACTTGAGTCTCTAATCACGAATATCGTAGCTTGACCATCCTGGTCGAGTAAGTGAGAAGGGAATTGAGGACAATATAGATTGCTTCTTCGCAGGCTTATCGCAATGACAAGGCAACGCCGTTCTCAACTCACACTCGCTTCGTTCGTTGCAAGTCAAGTCCGGCGGTCAAGCATCGTTCAAGCTGGAAACTCGAACAACAGTTCTGCGAGCATCCTTGCTTGCAGGCAAAGTGCAAACAGGGATGTTCGCACAACAAAAGTTCTACAAGCATCCTTGCTTGTAGGCAAAGTGCGAATAGGGGTTTTTGCATAATAAAAAGGAGGGATTAGATGATGATTGTTTTTAACAAAATCAACAGTGTCATTCTGAACGAAGTGAAGAATCTCCTTTTATTTTTTTATTATAAATCACTTAAGTCTATTTATTTTTTGCCCTACAAGTCATTAAATTCTGAAATCAAAATATATGTAAATAAACTACGCCCTGTCTCTCTATACTATACTATACTATACTATACTATACTATACTATACTATACGGATATGCCTCCTATAATAAAAACATTAACTTTGGAGTGTACAATAAATTCACATAGTAAAAGTCATAGTTTTTATTTCGGTTATTGAAAGAGACAAAAGGTATGACTTTCTAATATAAAATTTTAAAAAATTTATATAATGAAACTTTTAAAAGGAGAATAAAATGAAAAGAGTATTAATTTTGAGTTTGTTTGTGTTAATATATTTATCACTTAATGCCCTTTCATATACAGTTGGTTTAGAATCTTCATTTGATTATCAAAGCATACAATCTGCCATAGACAATGCTGTAAATGGTGATAGTATAATCGTTTATCCGGGGACATATTATGAGAATATTGATTTTTTAGAAAAATCTCTTTTTCTCGGGAGTTTGTATTCATTAACAGCAGATACAACATATATTAGTCAGACAATTATTGACGGTCAAAAACAAAACAATGTGATAGTTTTATGTGAAGTATATGAGGCTACGATAGAAGGTTTTACTATACAAAACGGATTTGCTAAAAGGCAAGTTGAATATGTAAATTATACATCTGATAATATTTCAAACGGTGGTGGGATAATGATTGTTAATTATGAAGAAAATCCCGGCGTTTTAATAACAATAAGTAATAATATTATTAAAAATAATTATGCTGATAAAGGAGGAGGAGTTTGGTCTAGAGGTATTCTAATTCATTTTAAAGGGAATCAGATATTTAGAAATAGTGCTATTTCAGATGGTGGGGGAATACATTCCGATATATACCGATGGGGAGAAGATAATAATATTCAGGTATTTAGTAATGAAGAAAAAAACAGTGTATATTTTAATACATCCGGACAGTTTAATGATATATGTATTTCTTCAGATGTGTTTAATTATAACATTTCCTTAAAAAAAGGTACATTTGCCAATCATATATGGCCTCAAATAGGAGTATCTGAAGGTTTTGAACCTGACGGAATTTATGTAACGATAGAAGAGGGTCTTATAGAAATGGTTGATGCTGATTTATATGTATCGCCTGATGGTGATGATTCAAATAGTGGCTTATCTCCTGAAGAACCTCTTAAGACTATTACTATGGCAATGCTAAAACAAAAAGGAAATATATTAGATCATTTCCCTCCTTTAGATGATTTGTATTTTAATAAAATATCATATACTCCGGCTTCAGAAATTTTAGGTATTATGGATTCTCTATCAAGTTTTGTGAATACTATATATGTAGCTGATGGAGTTTATAGTGAAGAAACAGGCAATCTATTTCCAATCAAGATGAAAAATCATGTTAGAATAGTTGGCGAAAGTAAAGAAAATACAATAATAGATCTTGGAGCTAAACATCATGGTTTTGTACATGGATTTAAAAGGTGGTTTAATTTTTCACACAGTGATTTACAAAATCCTAATCCGATTATTTTGCCTTATCTTGTTTTTCCTATAATTTCCATAGAAAATTTTACTATTAAAAATTCTTTTAGTGATGATTTTAAAGATGAAGGAGGTAAATCTATTTTGTCTTATGAATTCGAATTAGGTATTGTATCAATTAACAATATTAAATGTATAGATTCTGAAGTAGAAAATTCAGGTAGTGGAAATATTGATATTAGTGGGGGGTATAGAGTTAAATTATCAAATATTCATATAATACATAATAATTGTAATCCGTATTCTCGAAATACTTTATATGCAATTAACCATTTATCTACTGCTAGTTTTTATACTATGCTTGAAAATATTATTATAGATGGAGGTTTAGGCGGGATATGTATTTCGAAATCAAATAATACGGCATTGAGTAATCTTTTGATAAAAAACCTACATTCAATAAATCCAGATAGATCTAGCTACGCAATTAGAATTAATGGATTTCCTTGTTCTCCATCATACCCACCTGAAAATTATGATGTAACACAAATCATAAACGCTACAATTTGTAATAATAATTTAGTCTCAGGTTTATTGAGTTTTAATAGTAGTATAAGAGTTAATGTTTATAATAGTATCTTTTATGCTAATAATCCAAGTAATACCGATTTTTCAGTTAATTATCAGGGGCGATTAATATTTTCTCATAATTTGTTTGAGCAAAGTCTGTCAGAACTCGAAGAGATGTATTATAGTGGATGGTATATTATTCTGGACGAGAGTAATTTAACAAGTAGTGACCCAATGTTTGTAGGTGTAGGAGATAATCCTGAAAGATTGTCTTGTTATTCTCCGGCGATATTTGCAGGAACTTTAGACATACCTCCTTACTTTGAGTCGTACATTTATGATTTAACGTATGAATTACCGGAATATGATTTAATTGGTAATCCTCGGGTTACTCTTGGTTTAATTGATATTGGTGCTTATGCCTATGATGGAGTTGGGATTACTGATGATGATACTATACCAAAATTAACAAAATTATATAGTAATTATCCTAATCCATTTAATCCTGATACACATATAAAATATTTCTTAAATGCTGATAGCTATATGGAATTAGAGATATTTAACATTAAAGGACAAAAGCTTAAAACACTTGATAAGGGATTTAAGGAAAATGGAGAACATATAATTGTCTGGAATGGTAAAGATGATAATAATCATTTTGTGGGATCCGGGATATATTTTTATAGATTGAAAACAGATAACTATAGTTCAACAAAAAAAATGATACTCATAAAATAATATTAGATATTGCAAGTCAAGTCCGGAGACTGACTTGACTTGCAGTGAGCGTAGCGAGTGTGAGTCGAGGATGGCGTTGCCTTGTCATTGCGATAAGCCTACGAAGAAGCAATCTATATTGGGTATCAGACGGTGCATATTTAATTTTTAATTTTGAATTGTGGTAGATTGCCACGTCGCAAGCTCTTCGCAATGACAGATTTCTTTGCTGATTTTGAATGTTGAATCAATAAAAAGCATCGTAGATGCGACCCTTTAATAGCCCGGTGCGTCAGCTCCGGGTATGAGACACACCCCCACAACCTTTTAGCTCCGGAGGAGCGACACATTTCAATCATTTGCTCCTCTGGAGCTGAAATTTTAAAGGAAATACATTCCCATAGCTCACGCTATGGGCTATTAATGGCTGACACCTACGGTGTTGATAGATTGTTTCTTTGCAAAAAATTTATCTGTTGTGCGAGCATCTTGCTTGCACCCTTTTTTTTACTACAAGCCGGGAGCTTATAGAACGTTTTTCTTGCTACAAGCAAGGATGCTTATAGAACAATTTGTCCTCAATCCCCTTCTCACTTACTCGACCAGGATGGTCAAGCTACGATATTTGTGATTAGAGAATCAAGTCCGGAGACTGACTTGACTTGCAACGAACGTAGCGAGTGTGAGTTGAAGCAGGCGTTGCTTTGTTATTTCGATAAGCCTGTGCAGAAGCAATTTATTTCATCTTTAAGTTTCTATAATAGGAGTTTAGTTATTGCTTTGATATAGATACAATGTTCAATTTTTATTACTTTATCAGCAATATCTTCGGGAGATGTACAATCTGCAATATCACATTCTTTTTGATATACTATTGTTCCTTCATCATATTTTTCATTCACATAATGAACTGTTGCTCCAGATATTTTTTCTTTATTGTCATAAACAGCTTTATGTACAGCTATACCGAACATTCCTTTACCACCGTATTTTGGTAAAAGAGAGGGATGGATGTTGATTACCGGTGTATTTATAAGTTCAAAGAAATTGTTATTTAATTTTCGCATAAATCCGGCTAATACTATTAAATCTACCGGGTTAGAAAGTAATTCTTTAATCAATTGATCATTAATTTTTAGATTATGATTATAGCTAATGATTGGGATATTGTATTTATTTGCAATTTGAGTTATAGGAGAAGTTTTATCTGTAACAAAAAGAAATGAAATTTGTATTGGATAGTTATTTTGTGTTATACTTTGACAGATAGCATTGAAGTTTGAACCTCTACTAATACCACTTGCAAGAACAGCAATTTTTTTCATTAAGACTCCTAAAAAAAGAAAAAAGACGCATTTAATTGCGTCTTTAACAGTAATATATTATATATCAAAAAGTTTTAAATGTAATTCATTAAGTTGATTGTCTGACACGATCGAAGGTGCTTGACTCATTAAATCGAAAGCTTTTAATGTTTTAGGAAAGGCTATTACATCTCTGATGGATTCAGCTTGACTTAGTATCATTACCATTCTGTCGATACCCGGTGCTATTCCGCCGTGTGGAGGGGTTCCGTATTTAAGAGCATCAAGGAAGTATCCAAATTTATCTTGTAAATCTTTTTCTTCAAAGCCTAATACATTAAAAATCTTTTTTTGAATATCGTATCTATGGCATCTGATACTGCCGGAAGATAATTCCATACCGTTACAAACCATATCATATAATTGACCTTGAATATCTCCAATCTTTTCAGGGATATCAAAATATGGTAAATGTTCTTCTTTGGGTAATGTAAACATATGATGAGCAGGTTCCCAACGATTTTCTTCATCATTATAATCAAATAATGGAAAATCATGAACCCAACAGAAAGCAAAGTTGTTTTTATCTATTAAGTTAAGTTCTTTACCAAAGTAATTTCTTAAAGCCGCTAATACTTTAAAAGATAGCTTATCTCGTTCTGCAGAAAATAGGATTAAGTCATTGTTATTAAGATTAAGTTTTGTTTGTAAGTTAATTTTTTCTTCTTCAGAAAAGAATTTAGATATTCCGGCTTCGAAGTTATTGTTTATATATTTTACAAATGCTAATCCTTGAGCTCCTTGATGTTTTGCAATATTTATTAAGTTATCTGTTTGTTTTCTTGAGTATGATGCACAATCTGGGATTACAATACAGCGAATTTGATTATTGTTTTCTAAAGCGTTTTTAAAGACAGTAAAGCTTGTATTGGCAAAGAATTCAGTAACATTTTGTAATTCTAAGCCAAACCTTAAATCAGGTTTATCGCAACCGTATTTTTCCATAGCTTCTTTCCAAGTAAGTCGGGGGAAAGGAGTTTTAAGTTCGACATTGATTGTTTCTTTCCAGACATAAGTAAACAATTTTTCCATAAGTTCATAGATTTGTTCTTGAGAGACAAAGCTCATTTCTAAGTCTAATTGGGTAAATTCAGGTTGTCTGTCAGCTCTTAAATCTTCATCTCTAAAGCATCTTGCTATTTGAAAATATCTATCCATACCGCCAATCATTAGTAGTTGTTTATATATTTGAGGTGATTGAGGGAGAGCAAAGAATTTGCCGGGATGAACTCTACTTGGAACAAGATAATCTCTTGCCCCTTCAGGTGTGCTTTTCATTAGAATTGGAGTTTCAATCTCGTAGAAATTATTTTTTGTCAGAAATTCTCTAATAGCAAATACCATTTTATGTCTTAGTTTGAGAATTGATTGTAATTTTTCTCTTCTTAAGTCAAGGTATCTGTATTGTAAACGTAAGTCTTCATCAGCAATTACATTTTCGTTGAGTTGTATAGGTAAAGGTTCGGAATTGTTTAAGATTTTCATTTCATTGATTATTATTTCAATATCTCCGGAAAGAATATTTTTATTAATATTCTTTTCATCTCTGAAGGATACGATTCCTTTAACGCTAATGACATATTCGTTTCTTACGTCTTTTGCTTTTGAATATGATTCTATATTTTCCGGCGGGAAAACACATTGTACAATACCTTTAACATCACGTAAATCAATAAAAATTAATCCGCCTAAATCTCTTCTTTTATGTACCCATCCCATAAGGATAACTTCTTTATTTAATAGATCCTTGCTTATTTCTCCGCAATAATGGGTTCTTTTAGTTTCGCCGATTAGTTCCAGCACTTAAAGCCTCCGCTAATATTTTATTTTGATTTTAAAAATTTAATTTCGTTTGATTTATATATAAATCTGAATTCCATATTTCTGTTATTTAATTTAGGAAAAAATAAAACTCCTTCTTTAAAGGCACCCGGCATTATTTCTCCAAAATTAAAGGATTTACCTGTTATATTTTTCCTTATTTCGTAGATACGTGAAGCGTTTTCTCTTTGAGTTTCTGCTGTGATGCTAAATCTATCAGGAATTAACGCAGTATCTTGAAGCATCATATCTAAAACATTAACAGGCTCAACAATATCATATTGTAAATTAACTTGATCTATCACATAAAAATCGTTATAATTAACCTTAATCGGTTTCTTAGTGCGGTTTTGTATTTTAATAAAAAAAGTTGTGTAAGAATCGGGTAGATACTCAGGTTGAGATGTCCAGAGAAATTCTTTAACTGCAATTAGTAATGTGTCGTTTTGAATTACAGCATATTCACCTGAAATATCTACATTATCTTGTTGCACAGGTAAGTATTTTTGAACACATGAATTAAAAAATAGTACTAAAAAAACTATTAAAATTAGATTACATAATTTAGAATTAGTACTATTAAATTTTATCATTATTCTTCTTCTTCCTCTGTCATATTGTTTAAGATTTTATCATCATCAATATCATCTTCCGGTTCTATATTTTGTTTAGATGAGTTTGCATTATTTTTTTGTTCTAAAGCGTCTATTATATTGTCGTTGACAATTTCTTCTTCGTCTTGAACACAAGTGATATCATGAACACTATCCTCAGGTAAGATATTTATTAATCTAAGTCCTTGAGTTACTCTGCCTTGAACTTTTAATGAAGATACACTTTGTCTGATTACAAGACCATTCCTTGTTACAATCATTAAATCATCAGAATCTATTACTTCTAAGAGTGAAACTAATTGACCATTTCTTGCAGAAGTTCTTAAGGTTATAACTCCGCGAGTATTTCTACCTTTAACCGGATAGTCATCAATAGCGGTTCGTTTACCATATCCGTTTTCAGATATTGCTAAAATTGTACCGCCTCTTTTTACGACAACCATAGCAACAACATAATCATTGTCACGTAAATTGATACCTTTAACTCCTTGAGTTCCTCTGCCGGTGCTTCTTACTAAGGTTTCCGTAAATCTAGTTGCCATACCTTTAGAAGTAGCTAAAATAATGTCATTATTTCCTTCAGTAATTTGAGCGTTGATTAATTCATCGCCTTCTAAGAGTTTTATTGCTATGATACCTTTTGTTCTTGGATGAGAAAATGCTGATAATCCGGTTTTTTTAATTAATCCTAATTTGGTAACCATTATTACGTTTTGGGTATCATAGAAAGAATCTGTTGTGATAAGGGCTTTTACCTTTTCATCTTTTTCGAGTTCTATTAAGTTGATTAATGCTCTTCCTCTTGCTTGTTTACTGGCTTCCGGTATTTCGTGAATTCTTAACCATAGGCATTTACCCATATTGGTAAAGAATAATACATAATCATGCGTTGAGGCAACAAATATTTGTTGGATAAAATCATTTTCTTTTAATGAAGAACCGCTTGAGCCTCTTCCACCTCTTGATTGGGTTCTGTAATTGATTATTGGCATACGTTTAATATAACCTTCATGAGAAATCATAACAACAACTGTTTCGTTTGGTATTAAATCAAGTTCATCAATTTCTCCGGAGCCTGCCATAACAATTCTTGTTTTTCTTGGGTCAGAGTATTTTTCTTTAATTTCTGATGTTTCTTTTTTGATAATATCTAATCTAAGTTGTTTATCGGCTAAGATATTTCTGAGTTCTTGAACTGTTTCTAAAATTTGTTTATATTCTTCTTCAATTTTATCTCTTTCGAGTCCGGTTAAACGAGCAAGTCTCATATCAAGGATTGCTTTTGCTTGTATTTCTGAAAGACCAAATTTATCTTGTAAAGATTGATTAGCTGATTGAGTAGAATCAGAACCCCTTATGATGGCGATTACCTCATCAATATTATCTAAGGCAATTTTATAGCCTTCTAAAATATGTAATCTGTCTTCGGCATTTTTTAGTAAATATTTTGTTCTTCTCAATATTACATCGTGTCTGTATTTTATAAATTCCATACAGAGTTCTTTGATATTGAGAACTTTTGGTATTCCGTCAACTAAAGCTAAATTGATAACTCCGAAAGTACCTTGAAGTTGAGAGTATTTATAAAGTTTATTGAGTACAACATTGGCGTCAGCATTTCTTTTGACAACGATAACCAGTCTCATACCTTGGCGACCGGATTCGTCTCTAATATCAGAAATACCTTCAATTCTTTTCTCTTTAACTAAGTCAGCTATTTTTTCTATCATTAAATTTTTTGATATCTGGTAAGGAATTTCTGAGATAACAATCAATTCACCACCGTCCGGTTTGGTTTCAATATCAGCCTTACCTCTTACTTTAAGTTTTCCTCTACCCGTAGTGAAATATTCGGTTATACCATTTTTACCGATAATATATCCACCTGTTGGAAAATCCGGACCTTTGATGTAATTAAGCATCTCCAAGGGTTCTAATTCAGGATTATCAACAAGGGCAGTTATAGCGTCACAAACTTCTCCTACATTATGAGTAGGCATACTTGTTGCCATACCGACAGCGATACCTGATGCACCGTTGACGAGCATATTGGGAAATTTTGCCGGAAATACTTCGGGCTCTTTTCTGGTTTCATCGTAATTATTTCTGTAATTAACAGTTTCTTTTTCTAAGTCATCCATCAAATCTACTGCAGCTTTATGTAATCGTGCTTCAGTATAACGCATAGCAGCCGGCGGGTCTCCATCAATAGAACCAAAGTTACCTTGTCCGTCAATGAGTTGGTATCTCATTATCCAAGGCTGAGCTAAACGAACGAGGGTTGGATAAACTACTTGTTCACCGTGAGGGTGGTAGTTACCGGAAGTGTCACCGGCGATTTTAGCACATTTACGGAAATGCCCACCCGGGTTTAGATTTAATTCGTGCATTGCATAAAGAATTCTTCTTTGAGAAGGTTTTAAACCATCTCTTGCATCAGGTAATGCTCTTGATACAATTACACTCATAGAATAATCCATATATGATTTTTTTAATTCTTCTTCTATTTCAACTAATAATAATCGTGATTTATCTTCAGACATTAATAAACTCCTTTAATATTATATATCAAGATTTTGAACATATCGAGCGTTTTCTTCAATAAATTTTCTTCTTGGTTCTACTTCATCGCCCATTAATATTGTAAACATTCTATCGGCTTCTACAGCATCGTTAATCTCAATTTGAACTAATAATCTATTTTCAGGGTCTAAGGTTGTTTCCCATAATTGATCAGGGTTCATTTCACCGAGACCTTTATATCTCTGTACCATAACACCTTTTTCGCCAAGCTCTGCAATGGCTTTATTACGTTCGTCATCAGTATAAGCGTAGATATTTTTTTTGCCTTTTTTAATTAAAAATAAGGGTGGCTTTGCTATATATATATGACCATGATCGATTAAAGGACGCATATATCGATAGAAAAATGTTAAAAGAAGAGTACAGATATGAGCACCGTCAACATCAGCATCCGCCATTATAATAATCTTGCTGTATCTCAATTTATTGATGTCAAATTCATCACCTATACCGGCACCAAGTGCTAATATTATTGGTTGGATTTTATCATTATTTAATACTTTATCAATACGAGCTTTTTCAGTATTAAGCATTTTACCCCATAAAGCGAGAACTGCTTGATAATGTCTATCACGACCTTGTTTAGCTGAACCGCCCGCTGAGTCACCTTCAACTAAAAAGATTTCTGTAGTTTTATTGTCACTGCTTGTACAGTCAGCTAATTTACCCGGTAAACTACCTGATTCAAGCACTGATTTTCTTCTGGTAAGCTCTCTTGCTTTTCTTGCTGCCTCACGAGAACGGGCAGCCATAACTGCTTTAGTACAGATATTTTTTGCAGTTGCAGGATTTTCTTCAAAGTATTCAATCAACTTTTCATAAACTACTGAGTTTACTACGCCTTCAACATCATTATTTTGTAGTTTAGTCTTTGTTTGTCCTTCAAATTGTGGGTCGGATATCTTGATAGAAATTACTGCTGTTATACCTTCTCTGATATCATCACCGGTAGGGGTTGATTTTTCATTTTTATCTAAGCCTGAACTTTTAATATATGTATTTACAGCTCTTGTTAATGCGGACTTAAAACCACTTAAGTGAGTACCGCCCTCAATTGTATTTATATTATTGGCAAAACTGTAAATATTTTCAGAATATCCTTCGTTATATTGGATAGAAACTTCAAACGTTAGACTTCCGGAAGCTCCTTCTGAATTTTTTTCTCCATAAACGTATATAGGGTCTTTAAAAAGAGGCTTTTTGGCTTCGTTGAGATATTCAACAAATGAATTAATACCTCCTTCATAGTGAAAATTATGGTGCTTTGCAGTTCTTTCATCAGTCAAATAAATATTTATCCCTTTATTAAGAAATGCTAATTCGCGTAATCTGACAGAAAGGTATTCAAAACTAAAATTCGTTGTTTCAAATATTTCAGTATCCGGTTTAAATTTTATCCAGGTTCCTGTTTTGTCTGTATCAGATATGATTTCAAGCTCTGAAAATACTTTACCTTGTTTAAAAAATTGTCTATATAATTTTCCTTTTTGTGCTATTCTGACTTCAAAGATTTCAGATAAGGCATTTACGACTGATACACCAACACCATGTAAACCACCGGAAACTTTATAAGTCTTGTCATCAAATTTACCACCTGCATGTAAGACTGTTAATACTACTGTGACGGCCGGCATATTCATTTCTTTATGCATATCAACCGGGATCCCGCGTCCGTTATCTTCAACTATTACATACCCGTCTTCAGTAATCCTAATATCGATTTTATCGCAATATCCGGCTAGTGCTTCATCTATTGAATTATCAACGACTTCATATACCAGATGGTGTAATCCGCGTTCTCCAATTCCACCAATATACATACTGGGGCGTTTTCTTACTGCTTCAAGTCCTTTTAAGACTTTAATGTTACTCGAATCATAATTTTGTTTGGTCATTTTTTCCTCTTACTTTATCATAGTCGTTTTTCATCATACAATCAAAATTCATTATGACAATCTAATAAATTCAAAATTTTGTCAATAAATATTTTTAAGTTTTTTCGTTATTAAAATTTATACTACAATTGCATATAATGCTGATAAATAAAGGATTTTTAATTTTATCAATGTTAACTAATACCCACTGAATATAAAAAAAATGATGACAAAATTTAATTATATTTTTAAAGTGGTTTTTATATGAAAAAATAATAAAAAAAGAGTAAATTATGCCAAGCTATTTTTGTAAAGAATGTGGTTATGAAACTAATGTTTGGGCAGGTAAATGTCCCGTATGTAATTCTTGGAGCAGTTTTGTAGAAACTACCAGAATAACTAAAAAAAAAGGTAAAGCTGATAAATTATCATTAATTGACATTAAAAATGACGCTATCCCTTTATCTAAGGTTCAAGTTTCCGAATATCCAAGGATTAAAACAGGTATTAATGAATTTGATACAGTTCTCGGTGGAGGGATTGTACCCGGTATGGTCGCCTTAATAGGTGGAGAACCCGGGATTGGTAAATCTACTATTATGATGCAAATTGCTTTAAAACTCGTTCATAATATATCTCAATCTAAAAAATTTAAAGTCTTGTATGTTAGCGGAGAAGAATCACCCGAACAAATTTATTTACGAAGTAAACGCTTAAATACTGATTTTCAAAATGATAAAAAAGATTTAAATGATATCAAACCTCTATTGTCTGATGATATCTTTTTGCTATGTACAAATGATACTGAACAAATTTTAGACAAGATTAAAATATTTACTGAACAATTTAAAAATGAATTTTGTGTTGTTGTAATCGATTCTATACAATCTGTTTATTTGACTTCATTAGATAATTATCCGGGGTCTGTTACTCAAATAAGAGAATGTGCCGGCTTATTTACTCAAACAGCAAAAAAATTAAATATTCCCATATTTATGATTGGACACGTTAATAAAGACGGATTTGTAGCAGGTCCTAAAATCTTAGAACATATAGTCGATACTGTCTTGTATTTTGAAGGGGAAGTCAATAACCAATTTAAGATTTTAAGAACTACTAAAAATCGTTTTGGCTCTACTAATGAAATTGGTTTATTTGAAATGACTGATTCCGGATTAAAAGAAGTTATTAATCCTTCAGAAATATTTATAATGCATAGGAATTCCTTTCCCGGAACTGCTATCAGTTGTGTTGTTGAAGGAACTCGTGCCTTTTTAATAGAAATACAAGCCTTAGTTACTCCCACTAGTTATGGTAATGCTCAAAGAGTCTCTGTTGGTTTTGATCAAAAAAGATTATCTTTGCTATTGGCAGTTATTGATAAGCATCTCGGTATTAATATGAAAGAATTCGATGTGTTTATAAATCTAACCGGTGGGATAAAAATTATAGATACCTCTGTTGATTTAGCTATCATTTCAGCAATCATATCAAGTATTAGAAATGTTGATTTGCCTGAAAAATCTTTATTTATGGGGGAGATTGCTTTAAATGGAGACGTTAGAAATATTAATCAACTTGATAAACGACTTAAAGAAGCAATCAAATTAGGATATCAAAGATGCTATCTTTCATCGAACTTTAATAAACTTAATAAATTATCTAAAGATAAAATTCATAAGATTGAAATAATAAAAATGTCTTGTATTAAAGAAATAATTAGTATTTTCTTATAAGATTTTTTTGTTTTTTATAAAAATTATATTGCTAAGGTACAGGAGACCTACAGGAAGAAAAAAAATTTCCTGTAGCTCTCCTGTAGCTCCCCTGTAGCTAACCGAACTTGACTTGCAGCGAGCTTGCGAGTGTGAGTCGAGGTCGGCGACACCTTGTCATTGCGATAAGCCCACGAAGAAGCAATCTATATTGGGTATCAGACGGTGCATATTTAATTTTTAATTTTGAATTGTGGTAGATTGCCACGTCGCAAGCTCTTCGCAATGACAGATTTCTTTGCTGATTTTGAATGTTGAATCAATAAAAAGCATCGTAGATGCGAACCTTTAATAGCCCGGTGCGTCAGCTCCGGGTATAAGACACACCCCACAACCTTTTAGCTCCGGAGGAGCGACACATTTCAATCATTTGCTCCTCTGGAGCTGAAATTTTAAAGGAAATACATTCCCATAGCTCACGCTATGGGCTATTAAAGGCTGACACCTACGGTGTTGATAGATTGTTTCTTTGCAAAAAATTTATCTGTTGTGCGAGCATCTTGCTTGCACTTGTTTTTCCTACAAGCCGGGAGCTTATAGAACAATTTTTTTCCTACAAGCAAGGATGCTTATAGAACATATTATCCTCAAGTCCAAAAACAGCATCGTAGATGCGACCCTTTAATAGCCCGGTGCGTCAGCGCCGGGTATATGATAACATCACAACCTTTTAGCTCCGTAGGAGCGACACATTACAAACATTTGCTCCTACGGAGCTGATATTTTAAAGGAAATACATTCCCATAGCTCACGCTATGGGCTATTAATGGCTGACACCTACGGTGTTGATAGATTGTTTCTTTGCAAAAAATTTATCTGTTGTGCGAGCATCTTGCTTGCACTTAAGTTTGTTGTGCGAGCATCCTTGCTTGCACTCTTTTTGCTACAAGCTGGAAGCTTATAGAACAATTTTTTTCCTACAAGCCGGGAGCTTATAGAACAATTTGTCCTCAATTCCCTTCTCACTAACTCGACCAGGATGGTCAAGCTACGTTCTTTTACTCGACCAGGATGGTCAAGCTACGATATTTGTGATTAGAGACTCAAGTCCGGAGACAGACTTTTTAAACTTTCGAAGTATAACGTAATTATTCAAGTCTTTTAGCAATTATTTGTTAGTATATTTATTAAGTTAATGAAAATATAAAGATATAATGCTGGTTTATATAGTCAAAGAGATATAAAAAATAGTATTTTGAAAATTATAAAAAAAATACTTGCCATTTTATTTAATATTTATTTCTTTGAAATTGAATAATGATTGAAAGGAAAAAGTATGCAAATTAAATTTCGTGATGTAAATTATGGAATCGTTGAAGCAAGAGCTACGATTATTACAAATGAGGGCTTTTTTATAAATGAAGTAACTATATTAAATAAAGATGGTAACTATGAAATAGAATTACCACAAAAAACCTTTAAAGCAAAAGATGGTAAGGTACATAATTTAGATATAATCGGCTTTGAAAACGAAGACCAAAAGACATTATTTATGTTACAGGTAAAAGAATCATTTTTAGAATGGAGAAAGAAACAAAGAAAAGTTCGTGTTTATGAATCATAGGTATGATAAATAAAAGAAAAATATATTTTTTTAGTATTTTTATGATAAAAATTATGAGGCTTGATGAAAGCATCTAAAGGATATATTACTTCTACTCCAAAGGAAAAGGCATATTTAATAGGTATTCATACTAAGGATATTTCTCGAGATGTATATGAATTAAGTATGTTTGAATTACAACGTCTTGCTGAAACAGCAAATATAATAGTTGAAAAGACGTTTATTCAAGCGATTGATAAGCCTGACCCAACTCATTGGATTGGTAGTGGTAAGCTTCAAGAGATAATTAATGAAAAAGATAAAAATAACATAACTACATTAATTTTCAATGACAATCTAAATTCTTCACAAGCAAGAAATATTGCAAAAAAGACAAAATGTAATATTGTAGATAGAACAGAGTTAATACTTGATATTTTTGCAAAGCACGCTAAGACGAACGAGTCTAAGTTGCAGGTAGAGCTTGCCCAGTTAGAATATAGTTATTCAAAATTACGTAATTTATGGCAACATTTTTCCAGAATAGTGGGTGGTATCGGGATAAGAGGTCCCGGTGAAAAGCAAATAGAAATAGACAGAAGAGCAGTAAGAAAGAGGATTTCACTGCTAAAAAGTAAACTTAATGATATAAAGAAAACAACTGAAATCAAAAGAAAAAATCGTAGTCAATTATCCAATAATGATAATGCTGTTTCTGTTTGTTTAGTTGGATATACTAATGCAGGGAAATCAACACTTTTTAATCATTTAACCAAAGAAACTATTTATACCGCAGATAAATTATTTGCTACTTTGGATTCGACAACCAGATATTTAGAAATTAATAATAAAAAGATTATATTAACAGACACTATTGGTTTTATAGAAAAATTACCAACTACATTGATACAATCATTTTATTCGACATTATTTGAAGTAAGAGAAGCAGATTTATTGTTGCACATAGTTGATATAAATAATCCTTGCAGAGAAGAATATATTGAAACAGTGAATAATGTTTTAAAAGAAATTAATGCTTTTGATAAGGATATAATCTTAGTATTTAATAAATGTGATACTTTTAATACATTACATAACTTGTTTCAAAAGAAACATTTGTCCAATAAATATAAAAATTGTATCTTTTTATCTGCCAAAACAGGTGAAAATATACAAGAATTAAAAAATGAAATCAATTTATACATCAATAAACGTAGAATTTTTAAGAAATATTATATACCTTATGAGATGCAAAATTTGATATCATTCTTGCATAAAAATGCTGATGTTCAAGAGCTTACTTATGATAGTACAGATAATTTGTATTATGTTGAAGCGTATATAGATAAAAAAATAGAAAAAAATATACAACTCCAACTTGACAAAAGTTCGTTATTAAATTATATTAAAACTCAAAATAAAGATAAAAGAAAAATGGAGGATGTAATGATTAGCAATTTACAAGCTATCTTTTCACAGAATATTTTAGGAATGAAGCGTTCAGCTATCCGTGAACTACTTAAATTGACTCAAAATCCTGAAATTATTTCATTTGCAGGTGGATTACCTTCACCGGAATCTTTTCCTGTAGAAGAACTTAAAACTATAATAGCTAAAATGATGGATGTAGAAGCTACTTTAGCACTTCAATATGGTGCAACTGAAGGTGATATGTTGTTAAGAAAGCTTCTTCTTGAAATGTATCAAAAAGAAGGATTTGATATTGATATTGACAATATCGTCATAGTTACTGCATCTCAACAAGCATTAGATTTAGTTTCAAAGGTATTTATTAATCGCGGTGATGTTGTAATTTGCGGGCTTCCTTCCTACTTAGGCGGATTAAGTGCTTTCAATAGCTATGGTGCTAAAATGGTTGGTGTCCCTTTAGATGAAGATGGTATGAGTGTAGTCGAATTAGAAAAAACTCTCAAAGATTTAGATCAAAAAGGTATTAAGCCTAAATTTATCTATACTATCCCTGATTTTCAAAATCCTGCAGGCATTACTATGTCAAAACAAAGAAGAATTGATCTCTTAACTCTTGCTAAGAAATATGATGTATTAATACTTGAAGATAGTCCTTATAGAGAGTTACGTTATGAAGGTGAACACGTTCCTACAATTTTCTCTCTTGATAATGCCGGTCATGTGATTAACTTAGGCACCTTTTCTAAGATTTTTGCGCCCGGATTTAGAATTGGATGGGTAGTTGCACATAAAGACATCATTGATAAATTTGTCGTTGCAAAACAAGCCACAGATTTATGTACACCCCCGTTTACCCAAAGAATTGCAGCTCGGTATTTAGAAGCAGGGTTACTTCAACCAAAAATAGAATTTATCAAAAACCTTTACAGAGAAAAACGTGATGTAATGTTAAAAGCACTTAATGATTATATGCCTGAAGGAGTTAAATGGACTATTCCTGAGGGTGGTTTATTTTTATTTTTAACTTGTCCTGACAAAATTAATACAAGTGAAATGTTTAAAAAAGCTATTGAACAAAAGGTTGCTTATGTTACAGGTAGTTCTTTTTATTGTGATGGAACCGGTCAAAATACGATGAGACTTAATTTCTCATACTGTTCAAAAGAAATGAATATTGAAGGTATCAAGAGATTAGCTGAAGTTATAAAGAAAGAAATGTAATAAAACATAAAGCAGGGTTTGTCATACGGCATACCCTGCTATTATAATTTGAGGTAAAATGAGTTTTAAAGTATTAATAGCTGAAGATGAAGAAGTTATGAGATTTATGTTGACTGACTTTTTAGAGAATTTTGACTATGAAATTCTTCAAGCTGAAAACGGTCAACAAGCTTATGATATCTGGAAAAATGAGAAGTGTGATATACTTATAACAGATATTAATATGCCTAAAATGAATGGTATTGAACTATTAAAAAATATTAAAAATGAAGATAAAAATTTTCCGGTCATTGTTATAACCGGAGTTAGTGTTGAAACAGCGAAGCTTAATGCTTCAGATAATGGGGCAGATGCTTTTTTGGTAAAACCATTTAAAATGAAACAATTAGTTGAACAATTGGATAAACTTCTATACACAAAATAGTATATGTTTATTAGTAAAAAAATTGTTTTATTCTTTTTCTTCAGTGTCATTATTTTTAGGGTTCTTTTTTCATTAGAATTGACTTCAAATGAAATTAACCTGATTAATAATAAAACAGATTTTGTTATTTTAGTTTCTGACAATAATTATCCTTATGAATATATAAATCGAAATGGGCAAATTGAAGGAATAAATATTGAAATTATTAAGTCATTTTTAGAGTTTACCGGTAAACCAATACATTTCACTATTAATCCTAACGACATAGAAAAAGCTGATATTATCTCTTCATTTATTGATAAGGATTTAGAGCATTCTTTAGAAACAAATACTATTTATGAAATTAATATTAAAACTCTAAGCAGAAAATATAATAATCACTTAGATAATTATGATAACATCTATATATTTAAACAGAACTATTTACTTGATAAGATTTATCAGATAGGTGCAAATAAAGACATTAGATTTTATGATGAGGCACATAGTGCCATCTTGCAATTGATTAAAGAAGACAATAGCATCATATTCTTTGATTCAATATTTATAGATTATTTTAAATCAACAATTAATGATAGTAAGCATTCTCATTTTAAACAACGTGTATTAATTGATAAAAGTCTCAAAGCTTTTATTGAACAAACTGAAGAGATTATAACTCGTGATTTTATATTAAATAGTTATATGAATTTACCTTTTAGATTAAAACTCAAACAAGAAGACAGAATCTTATATAATATTCTAAATAAAGCATTTCTGTATCATGAATCTAATAATATGCTATATTCAGTTTTTTATAATTTTAAAAGAGAAACTCAAAAAGATTATTTTGTTAATAAGCATCAAGATAATATCTATAAAATTTTTGCAATTAATATTTTATTTTTTATTGTAATTCTTTACTTATTATACAAATTAAAGATTTTTAAATTTAATCTATCAATCATAATCTCAAAATTAAAAAAAGAAAAGATACAACTTATTGATGAGATTGAGAAATTAAATTTTTATTTAGAAAATGTAGAAACTCAAAATAAGAATGTGTTAGAAAATGTTAGCAATTTAGCTTTTGTTCTTGACTTAAAGGGCAATATTACCTTTATCAATGAATACTGTAAAGAAATATTAGGTTATGACTCTTTTAATTTATTGGGTCATAATATTGACGAGATAATTCCGGATGAACATAAAAATAAATTGTTAAATATTACTTATAATACCTTCTCCGGAGATAAAAATGATTCTTATGAAATTGAAATGATAAGTAAGGAAGGACTAAAGAAAAACTTTATCTTTTCTACCAATTTTACAAAATCTATTAAAGGCGAAACTCAAGTAAATTGTATTTTGCAAGATATTACCGATAGAAAATCTCTTGAAAATAGATTGGAAGCATATACTAACCACTTAGAAGATTTAGTTAAACAGAGAACTAAGACATTAAAAGAATCAGAAGAAAGATTTAAATTTGTTATCGAAAAAGCTTACGATGGTATTTTTATGATTCAAAACTTTTATTTTACTCTTGTTAATGAGGCTTTTTCTATTATGACCGGATTTTCCAAAGATAAATTTTATGACTCAAGACTGAGATTACATGATATCATTAAACCTGAATATAGAGATAATTTTATTAATGAACTAAATAATTATCTTAATCAAAATATTGGTTATTTCATCCTAAATACACAACTTTTAAAGTATAATGGAGATATTTGTGATGTAGAGATACATTTCACAACTATAACATCAGCTGCCGAAACAATTATCCTTGGAGTAATTCACGATATAGCTGAGAAAAAAATAATGGAAAATAAGAAGTTGCAAAGTGAAAGATTAAACGTGATATCTTCCTTTGCCATTACAGCTAATGACAGGATTAATTCTCCTCTTAATGCTATTCAAGGCTACGTAGAACTGTTACAAGTGCAGATAAAAACCCCTAAACCTGTGCAAATAAAAGCATTTGAGAATATATTTAAGAGTATTTCTATAATCAAGAATATTTTAAATAGATTAAAATCATTAACTAATGTTACTCTTGAAAAATATAATCTTGACGATTTGCAGATGTTGGATATTAATAAACAATTTGACGAAAATGACAACAATAAGGAGTAATTTAATGAATAATGATTCTAATATTTGTGAAAATAAATGGACTAAATATGGTAAACTTTTAAGTGGTTTAATTCATAATCTTAATACACCATTAATGGGTTTATCCGGTAGATTAGAACTTTTACAAATGAAGTTTGACGATGAAAAAAGTTTTAAACAGATAAATACTCAGCTTGATAGAATAAATTCTATGCTAACCTCAATCGGTTATTTGTTGGATAAAGAGCAAGCTGATTCTAAAAGAATGTTTGATTTAAACACGTTTTTAAATAATTTTTTTACTTTTATGAGTACCGATATGCGCTATAAACACGGTACTGAAAAAGAACTAATAATTAACGATTGTATGGTTTCTGTCGTACCTAATGAATTGATTTTTATAATATATTCATCTGTAGATTATTTATTAGATTTTGTTAATGATGAGTCTAATATACGAATTGAGAATAAGATAGAAGAATCAAAAACAATAATTACCATTAACCTTATCCTTGATGAAAGTATTACAGACATCCCGGATTTAAATACACTAAAAAGCAAAGCATTTACAGAATTATTGATTAATAAATATTATATTAAGTTTGAAAATGACAAAACAAATTTTAAAATTAAATTCAGCATAGAACTTGCTATTGATTAAATATCCAAAATAAAATAAATAAAGGAGTAAATTATGGAGAAATTGCTTTTATTAGGCGATGAAGCATTTGCTCAAGGAGCAATTGACGCAGGTATCTCAGGTGCATACGGTTATCCCGGGACACCTTCCACTGAAATAATTGAGTATATTCAAAAAAACTCAACTGCGATTTCAAAAAATCTACACAGAGTATGGTCTGCAAATGAAAAGACTGCTATGGAATCAGCACTCGGAATGTCTTATGCAGGCAAAAGAGCTATTGTTACTATGAAACACGTTGGGCTCAATGTTGCTGCTGATGGCTTTGTTAATTCCTCAATCACCGGAACTAATGGAGGATTGCTTGTTACCGTAGCTGATGACCCTTCTATGCACTCATCTCAAAATGAACAAGACTCACGTTTTTATGCTAAATTTTCTTTAATACCTGCTTTAGAACCTTCAAATCAACAAGAAGCTTATGATATGGCATCTTATGGACTTGAACTTTCAGAAAAATTTGAATTACCTGTTTTAGTTAGGTTTGTTACTCGTTTATCACATTCTCGTTCAGGAGTAATTACTAAGCAAATGAAAGCGGAGAATCAATTAAAGTTAGCCAAAGACAGAATGAAGTTTATTCTGTTACCTGCTGTTGCAAGAAAAAGTTATAAAAATTTGTTAGCTAAACAAGAGGATTTGATTAAGGCATCAGAGGAAAGCCCCTTTAATACTTATATTGACGGAAAAGATAAATCCTTAGGAATAATCGCTTGCGGATTAGCTTATAATTATTTAATGGAAAACTTTACAAATAATGAATGTACATATCCTGTATTGAAAATTTCACAATATCCATTACCTAAGAAATATATTCAAAAAATGTATAAAGAATGTGATTCTATTATCGTGCTTGAAGATGGTGCTCCAATTGTTGAAGAAATGCTTAAAGGATACTTAGCTAATGGCAAAACAATAAAAGGAAGATTAGACGGTTCTTTACCAAGAGATGGAGAATTAAATCCTAACTTAGTTGCTGAAGCTTTAAATCTTGATAATATTGAAGGTAATAATGTACCTGAAATTATTGCTTCAAGACCACCTGCTCTTTGTGTCGGCTGTCCTCATATTGATACTTATAATGCTTTAAATGAAGCTATCAAACCTTATGGTGATGGTCATGTATTTGCTGATATCGGTTGTTATACTCTCGGTGCTTTACCCCCTTATCAAGCAATTAATAGTTGTGTCGATATGGGAGCATCAATAACTATGGCTAAGGGTGCTGCCGATGCAGGTTTATTTCCTTCAATCGCTGTAATAGGAGATTCTACTTTTACTCATTCAGGTATTACCGGATTATTAGATTGTGTTAACGAAAATACTAATGTTGTTGTAGTTATTGTTGATAACGAGACTACCGCTATGACCGGAGGACAAGATTCAGCCGGACATGGTAAAATAGAAAAAATTTGTGTCGGCTTAGGTGTTGACCCTGAACATATCAGAGTTTGCTTGCCATTAAAAAGAAACCATGAAGAGTTAGTTAAGATTTTTAATGAAGAAATCAATTTTAAGGGTGTTTCTGTTATTATACCAAGACGAGAATGTATTCAAACCCTTAAGAAAAAGAACAAGAAATAGGAGACAAAATGAAATTAGATATAATTCTTTCAGGTGTAGGAGGGCAAGGTATCTTGTCCATTGCAACAATCATTGGTACAGCAGCATTAAAAAATAATTTATATTTAAAACAAGCCGAAGTTCACGGTATGAGCCAACGTGGGGGAGATGTGCAATCTCATTTAAGAATTTCTGATAAACCTATATATTCAGATTTAATTCCTAAGGGTAAAGCTGATATGATTATTTCAGTTGAACCAATGGAAAGCCTTAGATATTTACCTTATCTAAATTCTGAAGGTTGGCTGATTACAAACCTAAATCCATTTATTAATATTCCTAATTACCCGGAAATAGAAAAAGTTGAATCAGAAATTAATAATATTAAAAATCATATTTCTATTGATGCAGACAAAATTGCGTCAGATTTAGGTTCAAAACGTTCTATGAATATGGTAGTTTTAGGTGCAGCATCTGAATTTATGCCAATTAATTTTGAAGATTTTGAATATGCTATTCGTACTATCTTTGAGAAAAAAGGTGCTGATGTAATAAATAAAAATCTTGAAGCTTTAAAAGTCGGAAAAGATTTCTCAATCAAAAATAAATAATATTTTATGTTTGAGCTTTAGTTTAAGGATAATTAAGCTATCAATATTTAAAATCATTAAAATGGGAGTTTCTTTATCGGAGACTCCCTTTGTTTTTATTATAGTTTTGATTAATACTTGTGGACGTAGATGCTCTACAAGTCAGTCTTTGGACTTGATTCTCTAATCACAGAGTTCGTAGCTTGACCATCTTGGTCGAGAAAGTGAGAAGGGGATTGAGGACAAATTGTTCTATAAGCATCCTTGCTTGTAGCAAGAAAAACGTTCTATAAGCTCCCGGCTTGTAGGAAAAAAATTGTTCTATAAGCTCCCGGCTTGTAGCAAAAACAAGTGCAAGCAAGATGCTCGCACAACAAACTTAAGTGCAAGCAAGATGCTCGCACAACAAACTTAAGTGCAAGCAAGTCCGGCTTAAGTGCAAGTCAAGTCCGGCTTAATACTTAATTATTCAATAATTTTTTGCTAAGGGTATTCATTAGGATTAACCCTAATGGAGCTGTAAAAAGTATAGCAATTACTGCAAATGCAAGAATCTCTTCTCCATGAATAATACCAAGTTGTAATGGAATCATTCCAAGAGCAGCTTGAACTGTCGCTTTAGGAATAAATGATATAACACAAAATAATCTTTCTTTGTAGTTTAACTGAGATGATTTTGTAGCAAGTAAAACTCCCAATGATCTAAATATTAAACCAATAATTAAAATCAATAATCTTTTAAATCCAATTTTTGCGATAATATTAATATCAACTGATGACCCAACAAGAACAAATAAAAATATTTCAGCCGGTATCCAAATTTTTGCTAACTTATTAGAAATTTCTTTGGCAAAGGTGTTACTTTTTTCAAATAAAACATAAGATATTGTCATCGCTCCAAGGAGAGTTGCTGATTGAATCTGATTGCCTATATATACAATCAAAGTACTAATAGTAATTAATAGTATAGTTTTTTCAGTAGCTCTGATTTTCAAGTTTTTAAAAACATACACTAAGAACAGACCTGTCAAATAACCTATGATTACGCCACTGATTATTGAATAAGGTATTGATAATAACTCTTTAAATATGTGTAGCTTTGAGAAAGTGAAGTTAGAAGTCATTGATATATTGAGAAATATACCAAAGATTGTGATAGCAAAAACATCATCAATTGAGGATGCGGCTAATACTATAGTAGGTACTTCTTTACTTTGACCATAACCTTTCTCTTTTAAATCAAGCATAGAGGGGATGATTACTGCCGGCGATACTGCCGCTATCATAAATGCCGGTAAGGCTGCATTAAAAATCTCATAACCTAAAATAAGATGAATAAGAATCGTTAAAGAAATACCTTCAAGTAAGCAAGGAATTATGGACATAAGTACGGCGATTTTGCCTGTCTTTTTTAATAACTTTTTATTAAGACCTAAACCTGCACGTAAGAGTATTACTATCAAAGCTGTAGATTTTATTAAAGGGGATATTTCCCATAAGGTTTGAGATAAATAATTTTTTAGAAAATAACTTATCAATAGTCCGCAGAAAAGCATTCCGACAATTGAAGGTAATTTTAGTTTTAAGAATAGTTTACTAAAAAACCATCCACCAAGAATTATAATTACAAATATAAGAGATAAATCCATTGTAGCTATGTCTTAATTGTTTAAAAATGACTCAATCATATTTCTATAATAGTCAAATTGTTCTTTATTTTCAATAAAGTAAGGTTTGCTATAGTTAACAATTACTTTTGAAAATGGTTTAGGTAGGATAAATCTATCCCAAGAATTAAATATCCATGCCTTAGATACCTTGACATTTACTGCATAAATTGGACATTTACTCAGATATGCAAGCTGAAATGCTCCGTTTTTTATCTTTTGAGCCGGTCCTTTAGGGCCGTCAGGAGTTAATCCTATTGAGTGGTTCTTTGATAACTTTAACATCTCTTTTAAGGCTGATACTCCTTGTTTTGAAGATGAACCTCTAACCGGTATATATCCATATAGTTTTGCCGGTCCGGCAATAAAATCACCATCTTTAGAGGAGGAGATAATTATTGCAACATTTTCATTTTTTCTGTTAATGAGTAGAGGTAATAAATTCCTATGCCAAAATATATAAATACCTTTAGGGTATGGTTTTTCAAGCCCGATAATTTCATACTTTAAGCTTATGTATAGGAGGTTTAAAACAAAGGCAGCTAAATATTTTTCTAATAAAAGAATTAGAGGTGAAAGTTTTTTTATTAGTTTTGAAATCTTATTTTTTTTATGTGACATTTGATACTTCTTAATGTTTTATAGGAGATTAAGGATGGCTTCTTTGGCATTGTGTGAAGCTGATTCTTTACCTAATATGAGACTAATCTTATTGATTTCAGTTTTAAAATTTTCGTAAGCATTTTTATTATTCATATAATATTCAATAGTAGAAATGAGCATATCAGGGTTTACATTTTCTTGAATTAATTCAGGGATAACAGGCTCAGATAGTTGTTTTTCTTCATTTAGTATGATATTAGGTAATCCAATAAATTTTATTTTGATAATTTTTTTTGCTATCCAATATGATATTTGATTTGCAATATACGCAATGGCAAAGGGAGTACCTATTATTGATGCTTCTATTGTTGTAGTACCTGATTTCACAATCATAAAGTCAGAATATTTCATTTGTTCATAACTATCTCCATTGATTAATTTGATATCATCTAATGTTTTATTAGTGTTATTATCTGTTTTTAAATATTGCATAAAAACTTTATTAGAAACAGAATCAGCTTTAGAAATCAAGAACTGATAATCCGGATATTTCATTGACAGTTTTATAATTGTTTTAATATAGACAGGTAATAGTTTTATTATTTCATTTTCACGTGAACCCGGGAAAAAACTTATCCATTTCTTTTGTGTATCTAATTGATGATGTTGGGCAAATTCTTCTTTGGTTAATTTAAATTTGATTTCTTCCATAACGGGATGTCCGACATATTCTGTATTAATTCTGTGAATTTCAAGTAAATCCTTTTCAAATGGTAAGATAACTAAAACTAAGTCACAATAACTTGCTAAAATATTAACTCTATGATGTTTCCAAGCCCAAAATTGTGGACAAATATAATACAATACCTTGATATTTGTATTATAAGCAAGCTTAGCGATTCTAAGATTTAAGCCCGGATAATCTACAAGGATAACTAAGTCAGGCTTTTGAGGAAATTGAGTATCTAATCCATTAAGTATGTTTTTAATTCTTTTTTCTACTGATGAAAAAAAAGATAAATGCTTTAAGATTTCAACAAATCCCATTACATTAAACTTTTCAAAAGGGAAAATTGTTTTTAACCCTTGTTTAACCATCAATGGTCCGCCTATGCCGATATGATTGAATGTAGTTGATGAGTTATTTAGTTTTTTCATAACTTCTGAGGCATGGGTATCACCTGATTTTTCACCCGCCAACCAAAAGATTGTAAACTCAGTATTTTTATGAATTGTCATATTTTTCCTTTTAAGATTTTAATTAAATCTTCAGTATATTTTTTAATTAAATCCCAACTTTTTTGATAAGCAAAGAAATCTAATCCGTATGGATCTGTAATGTCAATTGAGTTATTTGTAAATTCAGCATAAGTAAATACCTTGTTTTCAATATTATCAAATTGATTAAGCAAGGTGTCTTTTATATTTCTTGTCATACATAAAATGTATGTACTTCTTTGTATTATTTTTTGTGAAATTTGTCTTGAGTATTTATGTTCAGCATTAATGTCATTTTGTCTTAGTATAGTTTGACTATGTTTTGAAATCAAGGTAGGGTTGTCAATTAATCCGCTTGATTCTACCTTGAAAATAAGATTTTCTTCTTCAAATCTCTTTTTAGTATAAAGTTCTGCAAGTGGACTTCTGCATATATTACCAACACACACAAATTGGATTACAGGCTGTTGCCACGAGTTATCTATCTCTTCTTTTAATATACTGCCTTCCCTTAAGCATTCTAAAACATAATCTTGCTGAATAGTAGGTTTGATAAATCTAATAATTGTTGAGGGTGAGTCATCAAATTTTTTTTCATTGATAGATAGGATAGAATAATCAAACCAGCTGTTAAATTTTTGTTTAATAATATCTACATCATTAATTAAAGGAGTACCAGAGATATTAACACTTGTACTAACAATAGGTTGATTGATTTTTGTAATAAAAATTCTTAAAAATTTGCTTGAAGGTATTCTTAGGGCTATTTCATTGTTAATTGATATATTATTGAAAATATCATTATTTGATTTTAAGATAAACGTAACATTACCGGGTGAGTATTGATTAACTAAAGAGTTTATTCTAAAATTATCTTTTAGCAAGTCAAATCCAAACTCTATCGCTTGTTTTATTGAAGCGAAAAGAACAATAAATCCTTTATTATCAGTCCTGTTTTTTAGTTTAGAGATTTTACTTATAGAGTTTTTATTTAATGCTGAACATCCAATCCCAAATACGTTACCTGTGAAATGTAAAAAAACATCTTCTTCTTTATAGGATAATCTTTTTAAATTATCATAATTTTTTATCATATAATACCTTTTAATTCTTAAATTGCATTGGGTTTACCGGAACTCCGCTTCTTCTGATTTCAAAGTGAAGACAAGGTTCTGTAACAGAGCCTGTTTTCCCTGCTTTCGCTATTGTTTGGCCTTTTTTGATAGTATCACCTTTGGATACTAATAACGTATTGTTGTACGAATATACAGTGTGAAAGCCGTTTTTATGATCAATAATAATCATTTTACCTGCACCTGTAAACCAATCAGAAAACACAACTTCTCCGTCAGCAAATGCTTGTATATCTTTATCTAAGGGGGCTTCAATATCGACGCCATTAGAAATAGTTAAGATGTCATATTTTTCGTGTCTGTGCGGTCCAAAGTGTCTTAAAATCTTTCCATCTAAAGGCCATTGATATTCGCCTGTAAAGTCAAAAGATTCCTTGTATCTCATGGCTTGTTGTTTTAAGAAATCTATAAGATCTTGTAATGCAAGGGCATCTCTTTCAAGTTCTTTAGATTTTTCCAAGTATTTTTTTCTTTGTTTTTCAAATTTACTGATGTCGGTATCTAATTTTTTTATTGTTTTGCTAAAATTGTTAAGTTTATTTCTTTCAGTATGAGTAATGTTTAAGGTATGATTAATCTCTTGTTCTTTTCTGGTTTTTTCTTGTGAGATTAGACTTTTTTTTGTTTCTAATTTATTGATTTCATTAATGATATTTTGAAGTATTAATTTTAATTGATAAGCATCATTAGAGTCTTGTTTAAGTTTTGTTTGGGCTTGGTCTGATAGAAGAAGATATAATAATGTCTTATTACATAGGCTTTGGTTATCAGATATGACTTCATTTGTTTGATTGAGAAGGTTTTTTGAAAGGTCTAAACTCTTTTTTAAATTATTCTCAGTTATGTTTAGTTGTTTAATTTTTGTTTGGGTTTGACTGAGTTCTTTTTGAGTTTTTTGTTTATTTTTTAAAGCTTTAGTTTTTTCATATTCGAGTTTTTTGGCATTAGCTCTTTGTTCTTGAATCATTCTTTGTATCTCAGTCAATTCTTGTTCTTTAGTATCTATTTCATCAGCATAAAGTATCTGAGTATTCGTAAAAAAACTAAAGATTAATAGCCATACTATTGCTAAATATAAGATATAAATATAGTATTTATCTTTTTTATTAGTTTTATCATTCATACTTTTTTGGCTGGTGAACTCATAAGATATTTACTTAATTATCTTTCAAGATTGTTTCTTCATAGAGTTTTTCAAATCTTAGTTTATGTTGTGCTTCTTCATTTGCAAGTTGTTTAAAAAGATTTTTTAGTGTTACATCAGAAACTCTTTCAACCATTGCAGAATAGAGATTAAATGATTTATCTTCTCTTTTGATAGCAATTAATAAGATTGAAGGGAAATCTAAATTTTGATAATTATCCGGTTCTTCATAGTTATCGCTGTAGCTAAAAGGTGTTATTTCTTTGATTATGGCTTCAGAGATACCTTTTTCTCGAATATTTTCAATTACTTTAATGTGTCCTTTTTCCATATTTTCAAGGTCTGATAGCATTTGTTTTAATGCTGTAAATTCTGTTTTATTTTGCAATTCATTATAAAAAGCAACTGCTTCTTTTTCCTTTTCGATTGCAAAATCAAGTACATTATTAAATTCTGATAAATTCATCTTTCCTCCATATTGCAAACAAATATTTTAATAATTTTATTGTCAATCAAAAAAAAAGAAAAAATAAAATTAGTTTTAATGACGTATAAGTCAATGATGGCAGGATTGTTGTGCGAGCATCTTGCTTGCACTTAAGTTTGTTGTGCGAGCATCTTGCTTGCACTTTTCCTACAAGCAAGGATGCTTGTAGAACATATTATCCTCAAGTCCAAAAACAGCATCGTAGATGCGAACCTTTAATAGCCCGGTGCGTCAGCTCCGGGTATAAGACACAACCCACAACCTTTTAGCTCCGGAGGAGCAACACGTTTCAATCATTTGCTCCTCTGGAGCTGAAATTTCAAAGGAAATACATTCCCATAGCTCACGCTATGGGCTATTAAAGGCTGACACCTACGGTGTTGATAGATTGTTTCTTTTCAAAAAATTTATCTGTTGTGCGAGCATCTTGCTTGCACCCTTTTTTTTCCTACAAGCCGGGAGCTTATAGAACATATTATCCTCAAGTCCATATATTTATTATTGATATTCCACCCCAAAGTTATCCATTCTAAGTCCGTTTAGGACTTCATTGGCGAGCTCAGGACATCGTACCCTAACTTCAGAAACAAACCTTTTTATCGCCTTTTTAACGGCATTTTGAGAGAGTTTATTTTGTTCTGCGAAATGCTTAATACCTCCTGATTGTTTGAGGCATTCTTTTAGGTAGGAGATGAGCTGTTCTTTTTCTGAATATATTTCAGGGATGAGGTGGCTTATGTTCATAGATTCAGCGTGAGCGATTTTGTAGTTTAGGGTGTTGAGTCTGTCTTTGATGTCGTTAAGTGTTTTGTTGTCAGTCATTTTGACAGGTATATTGAGAAACTTGAATTTATCTATATAATCAAAATAGATGTCAGCAGGGATATTTTCGGGTATTTCTTTGTTGATAATCATTTCCAGTAGGAAGTAAGCATAGTATCTGTTTGGATGTTTGATGAGAAAGAGGATGTATTTAGCTCCTGTTTTGTGTTTCAAATCGGGAGTAATCCTTGTTAAGTCATTGAGTATATTTTTCATTTATAGCCTCCGTAATATATTGTATTTTATTGTTTTAATATAGCATATTTAATAAATTTTGTCAAGTGTTTTTTTCGTGGCTAAAAGTATGCGTTTCTTATAAAAATATCAGCTCCGTAGGAGCAAATGTTTGTAATGTGTTGCTCCTACGGAGCTAAAAAGTTGTGGGATGTGTCTTATACCCGGAGCTGACGCACCGGGCTATTAAAGGGTCGCATCTACGATGCTGTTTTTGGACTTGAGGATAATATGTTCTACAAGCATCCTTGCTTGTAGCAAAAAGAGTGCAAGCAGGATGCTCGCACAACAAATCTGCCATCTTCGACTCACACTCGCTTTGCTTGCTGCAAGTCAAGTCCGGTTAGCTACCGGCAAGGTACAGGGGAGCTACAGGAAATTTTTTTTCTTCCTGTAGGTCTCCTGTAGCTAAGCTATAAAATAGATGTTTAGGTGTGTTTATAAAATTCTTTTATTTTATCAACTATAAACTTAATTTTGTGTTTTTCAAGTTCCGGATAGATAGGTAGGCTAAGAATTTCAGTTTGGTATTGATATGTAATAGGGAAGTCTTTATTTTTATGATTAAGATATGAATAAGCTTCTAAAAAAGGTAAACCTATAGGGTAATGAATCCCTGTTGATATACCATTATCTTTAAGAAATTTTATTAAGTTATCTCTATTAACTGCCCTAATAACAAAAAGATGATAAACGTGAGATATATTATCTATAAGACCCGGAAGTTTGATTTGTGGGATGTCTTTAAGAAGAGTTTTATAGTGGTTTGCACAGGTTTGTCGTTTATAATTCCACTCATTAAGATGCTTAAGTTTGGTATTTAAGATTGCGGCTTGTAGATTATCAAGGCGAGAATTTTTACCTTCAAATTGATGGTTATATTTATCTGTTCTACCGTGATTAGCTATCATTTGAGCCTTGAGGGCAAGTTTATCGTTATTGGTAACAATAGCTCCGCCATCGCCGAAGGCTCCGAGATTTTTACCTGGATAGAAGCTAAAGACTGCCATATCTCCGAGAGTGCCGATGTTTTTATTTTTATATTTAGCCCCATGAGCTTGGGCACAATCTTCAACTATATAGAGCTTATGTTTATTGGCAATAGTGATGATTTCGTCCATTTTAGCCGGTTGTCCGTGTAAATGAACAGGGATAATGGCTTTTGTATTAGATGTAATTTTTTTTTCTATTAAGTCAGTATTTATGGTGTATAAATTTTCAAAGCAGTCAACAAAGACAACTTTTGCTCCGACATTAGAAACAGCTTCAGAGGTAGCAATGAAGGAGTTTGCCGGGACAATAACTTCATCATTAGGTTTAATTCCTAAGGCAGTTAGAGCAATTTCGAGTCCGTCAGTACCGTTTCCGACACCGATGCAGTGTTTTACGTCAATGAATTTGGCGAAGTTTTCACAGAAGATTTTATTGAATTTTCCATTTATAAAATCTGTATTATCAATAACTTGATTAATAACTTCATCGATTTCGTTTCTGATTGATTTGATTTGTGCCTTTAAGTCTATAAAAGGGATGTTCATTCGGATTCTCCTTTAATGAGTTTTTTAGCGGGATTACCTACGTATATACCCGGTTTAGTAATATTTTTAGTCACGACGGCACCAGCTCCGATGACGACATTATCGCATATATTAACCGGTAAAATAGTAGCATTAGAACCGATACTTACGTTGTTTCCGATATTAGTTTTACTCCAAAGAGTTTTATCGCCTTGAGCCGGAGCACCGGTAGAAAATTTATCATTGATAAACATAACTCCATGTCCAATGAAACAATTATCGCCAATAGAGACAAGTTCACAAATAAAGCTATGTGATTGGATTTTAGTATTTTCTCCAATGACAACATTTTTTTGGATTTCGACAAAGGGGCCGATAAAGCAATTTTTGCCAATTTTACAAGAATATAAATTAACCGGCTTGACAATTTTTACACCTTCTGCAAAATGTACATTAATTATATCTGATTCTAAAATAGTAATGTTCATAATATCCTCACTTTAATGATTAGATTCATAATATAAAAAGTAATTAAATTAGTCAATAATTTTTATATGAAGGAGTAAATATGGAAAAGTTAAGATTTGCTTTAGTTGGTTGTGGCAGGATATTAAAAAAACACGCTGAGGCATTAAAAGGTAATATTTCAAATGCGATATTAGTAGCTGTTTGTGACATAAATTTAGACAAAGCCAAGCAAGCAGGTATGAAATATCAGGTTAATTATTATACTTCTTATGATGAGATGTTGACTAAAGAACAAGTTGATATAGTGTGTATTTTAACCGAAAGTGGTAATCATGCCAAACATTCTATTGATATAGTTCAGAAATATAAGACACATATTGTAGTAGAAAAGCCAATGGCTTTGACTTTAGAAGACGCTGATAAAATGATTGAAACCTGCGATTTATATAATAAAAAATTATTTGTAGTTAAGCAAAATCGCTATAATTTGCCGGTAATAAAATTACGTGAAGCTTTAGAAAAAGGAAGATTTGGCAAAATAAATATGGGTACTGTCAGAGTAAGATGGTGCAGAACTCAAGAATATTATAATCAAGATAAATGGCGAGGAACTTGGTCTTTAGACGGAGGAGTGTTTACAAATCAGGCTTCTCATCACATAGATTTATTGGAATGGATGTTAGGCGAACCTATATCTGTGTTTGCTAAGAGTAAAACTTATTTAGTCGATATCGAAACAGAAGATACAGGCGTAGCCGTAATTAGTTTTAAAAATGGAGCAATCGGTATAGTTGAAGCTACTACAGCAACACGTCCAAAGGATTTAGAGGGTTCATTGTCAATCCTTGGGGAAAAAGGGACTGTTGTCATTGGAGGATTTGCTGTAAACGAAATGCAGACTTGGAATTTTATAGATAATTCAATCGAAGATAACGAGATATTAAGCAAATTTAAAGAGACTCCTCCAAATGTATATGGCTTTGGTCACGTTAAGTATTTACAAGATGTTTGTGATTCAGTGATTAATAATACAAAGGCCTTAGTAGATGGTTTAGAAGGAAGAAAATCATTAGAATTAATCAATGCCATTTATGAATCTATTGAGACTAATCAAGAAGTTAATTTAAGGTTTCAACCAAAGAAATGTAAATTAGGTCATTGATACTGTAAATAATTAATTTCGGAGTTTTTATGAAAAATATTGTTATGGCTTTGATTCAAGAAAGCAGATTTAAAGAACTAAAATCTATCATTGAAAAGATAAATGTAGTTGATATTGCGGAATTATTTGAGTTACTTAATAAAGACCAAGTCATAATAGTATTTAGGTTGCTTAATAAAGAAAAAGCGGCAGAGGTTTTTTCTTATCTTTCGAGAGATAATCAACAATTTATCATAGAAAGTATATCAGATAAAGAAATAAAAAATATTATTGAAGAATTATTTATCGATGATACAGTAGATTTAATTGAAGAAATGCCGGCTAATGTTGTGAATAAAGTATTAAAAAATGCCGATGATGTGACCAGAAAAACAATCAATCTTTTTTTAACATATCCGGAAAATTCAGCCGGAAGCTTGATGACAACAGAGTTAGTGGACTTAAAAAAAGAAATGACAGTATTTGAAGCTATCTCTTATATCAAAAAATACGGAGTAGATAAAGAAACTATTAATAATTGCTACGTGACTAATAAATTTAGAAAATTAGAAGGCACTGTATCCATCAGAAAACTTATATTAAGTGATGATGAATCGCTAATAGAAGACATAATGAATACAGATATTGTCAAAGTAAATACTTTTGATGATCAAGAAGAAATAGCTGAGTTATTTAAAAAATATGATTATACTTCTATGCCGGTTGTCGATAAAGAAAATTGCTTAGTAGGTATCATTACCATTGATGATATTGTTGATATTATCGAACAAGAAAATACAGAAGACTTTCAAATTATGGCTGCTATGACCCCCTCAGAAGAAGAATATATAAAGACCCCGATACTTATGCTTGCTAAAAATAGAATTATCTGGTTGTTAGTGCTGATGATTTCTGCTACTTTTACCGGAGCAATCATCAGGAGATATGAGAATGTTTTGCAGTCAGTTGTCATTTTAGCTTCTTTTATCCCTATGCTTATGGATACAGGAGGAAATGCAGGGTCTCAGTCATCTACAATGGTTATCAGAAGTATTGCCTTAGGAGAGATACAATTTATTGATTTTTATAAGGTTTTATGGAAAGAGTTTAGAGTTAGTTTATTGGTAGGTTTTATCTTAGCCTTTGTTAATTTTTTTAGGATATTAATTTTTGATAAAGCCGGTTTACCGATAACATTAATCGTATGTGTTAGTCTTTTTGCTACAGTTGTATTGGCGAAAATTTTAGGATGCTTATTACCGATTTTTGCAAAAAAAGTTAATTTAGACCCGGCAATTATGGCAAGTCCTTTAATAACAACTCTTGTAGATGCAATGTCTTTAATATTATTTTTTACTCTTTCAAATACATTCTTAGATATTTAATCAATAAGATAACTAACTACAATACATAAGTTTACTATAATATTTGTTAAGAAAAGTATTTTTAGGATTTTGGTATTTATCTGATAAACAAACAATTTTTAAAAAGTTATAAAAAAAGACTTAACAAATTTTAATAATTTAAAAAAATGGTTTTGAAAGGAGATTTTTAATGAAAATCAATCCATTAATAATTATAATCGGTGCTTACGGAAGCGGAAAAAGTGAATATGCGATTAATTTAGCAAAAAAATATAAATTATCAAATAAGCAACAAGAAGATTTATTAGTATCTTTAGTTGATATGGATATAGTTAATCCCTATTTTCGTTCAAGGGATGTCAGAGAAGAATTTGCCAAAGAAGGTATAGAAGTAGTGGCTCCCGAAGGTCATTTTAGCCATGCTGATTTGCCAATGTTATCTCCAAAAATAAAGGGAGTAATAAATGATTATAGTAAAGCTGTTTTTTTAGATGTAGGCGGAGACCCTGCAGGCTGTAGAGTCTTAGCAAGGTTTTCTGATGATATTAAACAAAGAGGTTATGAAATGCATTTTGTTATTAATACCAAACGACCATTTACTTCTGACTATTATGATATAATTAATATGAAAACTATGTTGGAAACTACAGCAAAACTTAAGGTTACAGAACTTATCTGTAATACAAACTTAATGCAATTTACCACTTTAGAAATTGTTACAGAAGGTATAAAAACTATCCAAGAAGTTGCTAATAACGAGAACCTGTTATTTGATAAGTATTTAGTTTTAGAAAATAAGCAAACCGAACATCAGTTTGATAAAGATTCAACCGGAAAAATATCAGATACTAAAATAGATTTTCCGGAAATGCTAATGGGTAAAAAGAAAATAGTTTTAGAATATTTTCTTAAAAAACCATGGGATACATTGTATTCGAAAGGAATTTAATTAATGAACCATAAACCTATCGTGGCTATTGTGGGAAGACCGAATGTTGGTAAATCTACCTTGTTTAATAGATTTTGTAGAAAAAGAAGTGCTATTGTGGATTTTGAAGAAGGTATTACAAGAGATAGAAAATATGAAACAGTAGAATGGAATAGTCATTCCTTTTTAGTAGTTGATACCGGAGGAATTATTCCTGATTCTGATATGACAATAGATAAAGCTGTGGTTATACAAGCTCAAATCGCTATCGAACAAGCTGACTTAATCATCTTTTTATGTGATGTCAAAACCGGAATCACTAAATATGACCAACAAATTGCTAAAACTCTATCTCCTTATAGAGAAAAGATTTTACTTGTTGTTAATAAAGTAGATAATGAAAAAGATGAATTAGATTTATATGAATTTATGAAATTAGGATTAGGAGACCCTGTAGGTATCGCTGCAGTCTCAGGTAGAAATGTAGGTAACTTTCTTGATGAAGTTGTTGCACTGATACCGGATAGTAAAGATTTTGTTGAAGAAGATACCGGGATTAATGAGTTTATTAAAGTAGCAATCGTCGGTAAACCAAATGTAGGTAAATCTTCCTTGATCAATAAATTAATTGGTGAAAATACTGTTATTGTTTCTGATATTCCGGGAACTACAAGAGATTCTGTCGATTTAGAATTGCTCTATGAAGATAAAAAATTAGTTTTAATCGATACTGCCGGATTAAGAAAAAAAAATCGAGTAAAATATGGTGTAGAATATTTCAGCTCTATGAGAACTATTGAAAGTATTAATCAAGCCGATATTATTGTCTTAGTGTTGGATAGTTCTGCTGAATTTTCTGACCAAGACCAAAAAATAGCTTCCTATGCACAAAGAAATTTTAAAAATATAATTATTCTTTTAAATAAATGGGACCTCATTCATGACAAAGACAACAGAACTTTTATCGATTTTACTAAAAGAATAAAAAATGAATTTCAATTTTTGGATTATGCTCCAATTTTAACCATATCAGCCCTAACCGGTCAACGTGTAGTTAAACTACCCGAAATGATATTGCAAGTCTGGAAAGAAAGCAATACAAGAATTAGCACAGGCGAACTAAATAGATTTTTTGAGAAAATTATAATCAAAAATCCACCTACCCATAAAACAGGTAAACATATAAAAATTTATTATGTAACTCAACAAAAAACAAATCCACCTACCTTTATATTCTTTACTAATGAGCCTAAATTAATACCTGTACATTATAAACGTTTTTTAAGAAATAAGATTAGAGAAGAATTTAAGTTTACCGGAGCCACAATTAAATTAATCTTTAAAGGAAGAACAGATGATATTCCCGTTATTGAGTATTAGTATAAGTTTAATAATTACTTATCTTATCGGTAGCATACCATTCGCCTATATTTATGGAAAGTTATTTAGAAATATTGATATTAGAAACTTTGGAAGTGGAAATATCGGTGCAACAAATGTCTTAAGAATACTTGGGAAAAAAGCCGGAATAATCGTCTTAATTCTTGATATGCTTAAAGGATTCTTGCCGGTTTTTATCGTAAAAGAAATCTTACAATGGAATATGGAATATGCATGGCTACCGGTTTTAATTGGTATCTTTGCTATTTTAGGACATACCTTTACTATATTTTTACTTTTTAAAGGAGGTAAAGGTGTAGCTACTGCAGCCGGAGTATTTTTAGCCTTAACTCCCATTGTGTTATTGATTGCCTTTAGTTTCTTTATAGCAGTTGTCGCCTTAACAAAATATGTCTCTCTCGGGTCTATTTTTGCTGCGTTATTTGTAGTAACTACTAATATTTTTAGTTATAGTTCTAACGACCCTTATGTCTTTTACTTTAGCTTAATAGTGGCATTTTTTATAATATTTAAACATAAATCCAATATAATTCGCTTGCTAAAAGGAACAGAAAATAAAATAAATTTTAATAATAAGAAAAATGGAGATAATAAATAATGTGTGGTATTGTTGGTGTTTTCAATCATAGTAAAGCAGCAGAAATGACCGCTACAGCAATGTTTGCTGAACAACATAGAGGTCAAGAAAGCTGCGGAATCTCTGTAGCTGACGGTCAAACTATCCGTCTTAGAAAAAAATTAGGATTAGTAAAAAACGTATTCACTTACGAAGAACTTCAAAAATTACCCGGTAAAATAGCTTTAGGTCACGTGAGATATCCTACCAGAGGTACTTCATCTGAACTTAACTCTCAACCTCATGTATATAGTAATTTATCCGGAAATTCTTTTGCTCTTGCCAGTAACGGAGATTTAGTTAATTATTCAGAAATAAAGAAGAAACTTGAAGATAAAGGTGTCTATTTCGAATCAACAAATGACGGTGAGTTAATATTAAAATTCATTATGTATAAAATTGAAAAAGAAGATTTGAGTATTGTTGAAGCGATAAAAGCATTTATGAAAGAAGTTAAAGGAGCATTTTCGACCGTTTTATCAACAAAAACTGAAATGTATATGTTTAGAGACCCTTATGGATTCAGACCTATGTCTTGGGGTAAAACAGAAGATAATTCCATAGTAGTAGCATCTGAAACCTGTGCCCTCGATATCCTTAATGCAAAATATGTTTCTTGGGTAAAACCGGCTGAAATCATTATCGTTAATGAAAAAGAAATTAAACATATTGAAAATAACCCTCTTGAATATCGAAATACTGAAAATACTCAACATTGTATTTTTGAACACGTCTATTTCTCAAGACCCGATAGCTATCAATTCCATGAAGATGTTTACAAAGTTAGAGAAAGAATAGGTGCTAAACTCGCATCTTATGATAAAGATTTTCAACCTGATTTAGTCGTTCCGGTCCCGGATTCATCCAACTTTATCGCTTTTGGATATGCTAACGAAAAGAAAATGCCTGTTACTTTCGGACTTATCAGAAATCATTATGTCGGCAGAACTTTTATTAAACCCGAACAAACAATCAGAGATGAATCTGTTAGACAAAAATTTAATATATTACCACATACCTTTGAAGGTAAAAAAGTTGTGCTCATTGACGATTCAGTTGTAAGAGGAACTACTATCAAAAAGATTATTAACTTGATTTATGAAGCCGGTGCAAAAGAAGTTCATCTTAGAATCGGGTCACCTCAGGTTAAATATTCTTGCTTTTACGGTATAGACACACCTACAAAGGACGAGTTGATTGCTAATAAACTCAGCTTTGAAGAAATAATTAGTTATTTTAATATAAAAACTTTAAAGCATATTTCGATTAAAGATTTGTTGTCTTGTGTCAGCATACCTGAATCTTATTGTAATGCTTGTTTTTCAGGGAATTATCCAATATTATATTAATTAGGAGTTAGTATGCAAGATTCATTTATTGACATCAATGATTTAAATCAAACTTTATCGGATTTTAATGGTAAAAGAATTGTTGTAATCGGAGATTTAATGCTTGACCATTATTTGTGGGGAAATGTTAATCGTATTTCTCCGGAAGCACCGGTACCAATCGTAGATATTAATAAAGAAGAATTTCGATTAGGTGGAGCAGCTAACGTTGTTAATAATATTGTTTCATTAAAAGGTATTCCTATCGTAATCGGTGTTATTGGTCGTGATTCTGACGGCGAACAATTATTAAATTTATTAAACAATTGCAATGCAAAAACTGATTATATAATTAAAGATTCAAAAAGAAAAACAACGATTAAAACAAGAGTGTTTGCTGCAGGTCAACAAATTGTCAGATATGATATGGAAAATACTCAAGATATTTCTAAAGAACTTGAAGATAAAGTGTTACATAAAATTGAGCTTGCCCTTGCTAATGCGGATGCTGTTATTTTAGAAGATTACAATAAAGGTCTTTTAACTGAAAAAGTTATCAAATATATAATCAAAAAAGCTAATCAGTTAGACATCCCTATTACTGTTGACCCTAAGTTTAAGAACTTCTTTGCTTATAAAAATTGTACTGTTTTTAAGCCAAATTTTATAGAACTTCAAAAGAATTTAAGTGTAGAAATTCAGTCAGATGATGATTTATTATCTGCTGCTCAAGAAGTTTTTAGAAGAATTAAACCCGAATATTTAGTTATTACATTAGGTGATAAAGGACTTAGAATTTTTGATAAAGAACAACAGATTATTCAAATTCCGACATTTGCTAAAGAAGTTTATGATGTATCCGGTGCCGGTGATACTGTGATTAGCGTTTTAACTCTTTGCCTATCAAGTTCGTGTGATATAAAGAAATCTGCTATTATCGCTAATCACGCAGCAGGAGCTGTCTGTGGGAAAAAAGGCATTTATCCCGCAACTAAAGAAGATATCGTATTGTCTGCAAAATATATACAACTCTTAGAGGATAATTAACCTAATGAACTGTTTGAATAAAATAATCACTATTAATGATTTTATTGATTTAAAAAGTAATGGTATTTTTCATAATAAAAATATTGTATTTACGAATGGTTGTTTTGATATTCTACATTCCGGGCATATATTGTATCTGGAAGAAGCATCAAAACTTGGAGACATACTAATTTTAGGCCTAAATTCAGATAATTCCGTAAAAAGATTAAAAGGTCAATCAAGACCAATCAATAATCAACAAGATAGAGCTATTGTACTATCAGGGTTACAATCTGTTAGCTATATTATTATTTTTGAAGAAGATACCCCTTTTGAGTTAATAAAAATTATTAATCCCGATATTTTGGTAAAAGGCGGAGATTGGAAGGCTGAACAGATTGTAGGTTCAGACTTAGTATTAAAAAATGGCGGTGTAGTGAAGAGCTTATCTTTTAAAGAAGGTAAATCAACAAGTAATATTATTGATAATATTCTTAAAGGATGATTATGAACAATATAAATGATTGTAATGAAGTTAAAACTGACGATAATGATTTAATGTTAGGCAAAGTAAAAGAAGTAATGTCAAATAAGATTGTAGTTCAACGATTAAATATTGATTCATGTGATTCGTGTAGTATGCATGGTATATGTGGAATTAAAAATCAAGTAGATATGGTCTTTGATACAAAAGATGAGTTTCAAGTTGGAGATACTGTAGAAATTATTGTGAATTCGAAAGCAAAGATATTTTCAGCATTTATCATTTTTGTATTTCCTATCCTAATGATGATAATGTTTTATATCGTGTCATTTTACCTCTTAAATCTTGTTGAGGGTATATCAATTTTGATTTCAATAATCAGCTTAGTATGTTCTGCATTAATAGTCAAGTTTATTGATAAAAGATTTGAAAAGAAGAATCAAATAAAAATAATAAAAAAGGATGTTCAATGAAGATTAAATTAAATAATATGATATTTTATGGTTTTCATGGAGTGTATCCTGAAGAAAGAAAACTTGGTCAAAGATTTAATGTTAATTTATGTATATATACAAATGATAGTAATGATATTAATATCAAGGAGTTAGCTGATACAGTTGATTATACTAAAATCTATGATGAAGTAAAACAAATAATGGAAGTACAACAATTTCATTTATTAGAAGACTGTGCAAATACGATAATTACAAATATTTTAAAAGATTTTTCCTTAGTAAGCGGGGTTAAAGTTATTATAGAAAAACCGGGAGTACCTATCAATGCAAGCTTAAGTTCAGTAGCAATAGAAATGGAAAGATTTAAAAAATGAGATATTATCTAAGTATTGGCTCTAATATTGGCAATAAACTAATAAATCTTCAAAAATCTATTGAAATGATTTATAGTTTAGATGATATAAAATTACTTAATGTCAGTGATTTTATCGTTACTAAGCCCTGGGGAAATACACAACAAGATGATTTTTTAAATGCCATTATTGAGATAGATTCATCATTAGAACCGGAGTTATTACTACAAGAATGTCAAGCTATTGAAATTTCTATGGGTAGAGAAAAAAATATCAAATGGGGACCAAGATTGATTGATATAGATATAGTTTTTTGGATAAAAGATAACGTTAATATGTTATATGAATCTTTAAATTTAATAATTCCTCATCAATATATGCATACCAGAGAGTTTGTTTTAAAGCCTTTATGTCAATTGAAACCTGATCTTTTACATCCAAAATTTAATAAAACAGTAAGAGAACTATATAATAGTTTGAAACTATCAGAAATTATCAATAAGGAGGATTTAAAGTATGATAAATAATGAAAAGCCTACAGGTGTAATCATATTAGCTGCAGGCAAAGGAACAAGAATGAAATCTGAAAAACCTAAAGTTTGCTTCGAACTTGCCGGAAAGAGTTTAGTTCAAAGAGTAGTTAATACCGGTCTTCAATTAGATGCAAGCCTAATCGGTGTTGTAGTAGGTTTTAAAAGGGATTTAGTTAAGAAATCAATTATCGAGCATAAAGCTATTAAATATATATATCAAGAAGAACAAAACGGTACAGGCAGTGCAGTGATTTGTACAAAAGAAGCTTTCAAAGATTTTAATGGAAACATATTTATCTTATGTGGAGATGTCCCCTTATTAAAAGCTGAAACATTAAGTAAAATGCTACAACAACATAAAGAATCTCAAGCTGTATGTACAGTTTTGACTATGATTTTAGATAACCCCGATAAGTATGGCAGGATTGTTAGAGAAAATTTAATTACAGGAAAAATCAAAGAGATTGTTGAATATAAAGATGCTAATGAAGAAATTAGAAAGATAAATGAAATAAACACAGGTATTTATTGTTTTAATAGTAAAGATTTGTATGATGCTTTAGATAAAATTGATAATAATAATGCACAAAATGAGTATTATTTAACTGATGTAATTAAGATTTTTTATCAAGAAAATAAAGTTATGGAAACAGTTTTACTTGAAGACGTCAATGAAGCGGCAGGAGTTAATTCTCAATTACAATTGTCTGAATTGGAGTATGAACATTATCAATATATAAATAGATACTGGTTAAGTAATGGTGTTACTATAGAAAATCCATCGACAGTTCAAATACAGGAAGATGTAATTATTGAAAATGATGTAACAATTTGTGCTAATACAAAGTTATCAGGTAATACTCGTATAGGGAAAAATACCTATATTGGTATGAATTCATATATTTCAAATTCAATTATTGCTCAAGATTCAAGTTTAAAAGGTTATAATGTCGTTATTAATGCAAATTATACAGAGCAAACAGAGTTAGATTGGATGAAAAAAAAGATTTATGAGTAAAGAATATCTATATTCTCCGTGGAGATTTAAGTACATACAAGCTGAAAAAGAAAATAAGTGCATCTTTTGTGAAAGTATTAAATCAGAAAACATATCTGATGATTTATCTCTATTAGTATATAAAACAAAGCTATCATTCGTAATTATGAATTTATATCCCTATAATAATGGTCACCTGATGGTAGTGCCAAAGAAACACGTTTCAAGTTTAAGTGCTTTAAGTATTGAAGAACTTACTGATTTATCCGTGTTAGTACAACGTACAGAAGTAATCATTAAAAAAGTTTTTAATTCTGACGGGATTAATGTAGGGATAAATTTGGGAAAAGCTGCCGGTGCAGGAATAGATGAACATTTGCATATACATATGGTACCCAGATGGTTTGGTGATAGCAATTTTATGACAACTGTTTCTAATGTGAGAGTTATTCCTCAGAGTTTTGAAGAAGTAGTAAGCAAGTTAAAACAAGAATTTAATAATGAAAAATAGTATAAAGCTGATTATTGGCTTTTTAATTATCGTGATTATTGTGGGTATGATTGTAAGTCTTTTTATTAAAAAAGATTATATCGATGATAAAAAATCTGTAGAGGAAGTTTTCCCTGCAATTAGAGTTTACATTTATAACGGATGTGGATTTCAAGGTGTGGCAAATAGAATTAATGAATATCTATTAAATGCAAATATCGATGTGGTTAATACAAGAAATGCTCAAAAGTTTGTATATGATGAGACTGTTATTGTAGTAAAACATAATGATGAAAATGACCTTCGAAGATTAAAGGATATGACCGGGATTAACAATGTTATTTATGCAGTAAATAAAAATTTTGAAGTTCCATTTATCATTATCGCCGGTAAAGATTATGAGAAATTTTTTAATGTTAATAAAAAGTAAGATTAAATAAGGAGTATTATGGAATCAAGTTTAGAGAACAAGGTTGAGCAAGTTAAACAATGGTTGCTTGAAAAAAAGGCAGAAGATATAGTTTCAGTTGATGTACGTGACAAATGCAGTTTTACAGAATTTATTGTTGTGTGTAGTGGTTCAGCAACATTACATAATAAGGCAATTGCAGAATATCTAATTGATAAAGCTCAAGAAAATCATATCAAACTATTAGGTAAAGAAGGTTTTGATGCGTGCGTATGGATTTTGTTGGACTTAAATGAAATAATAGTTCATATTTTTAGTGAAGATGTCAGAAGTTTATACAAAATTGAAGACCTTTGGACAAAAAAAATGATGCCAAATGAACAGAATGATTTTGATGTAAATTCTGAAGAATTAAATGATTAACTCTTAGATTAGGAAATTTATAAGATGAAAATTAAAGAATTATTAAGAAAAGAGATTATCAAGGTTTTAAAGAGTCAAAAGCTACTCTACAATGATAAGTTTTCTATTGAAATCCCTAAAGCTAAAGATCATGGTGATTTTTCTACTAACGTAGCATTAATCAGTGCCAAAATGAACAATCTTAATCCAAAAGTAATGGCTGAAAAAATGCTTGCTAAATTTAAAAAGAATAAGATTGTTGAAAGCGTATCTATTGCCGGACCGGGTTTTATTAACTTTATTGTAAATAGCAATATCTATTACCAGTCCTTAATTGATATTTATACTAATCCTGATGATTATGGAAAATCTGATTTTGGTCAGGGGCAGAAAGTTTTACTGGAATTTGTTAGTGCAAATCCAACAGGGCCATTAAATATCGTTAGTGCAAGAGCTGCAGCTTATGGTGATTCTTTGTATCGAATAATGAACTGTGCCGGATTTCAAGCATTAAGAGAATTTTATATCAATGATGCCGGTAATCAAGTCGAAATCCTTGCCGAATCAATTGAACTAAGATTTAGAGAAATTCTGGGTGAAAATATAGGGGAGATGCCTCTCGAAGCTTATCATGGAGAATATGTTAAATCTCTTGCTACTACCCTAAATGCTATGGAAGGTACAAGAATTTTACATTTGTCTGAACTTGAACGTATTCAAAAGATTAAAAGATTTGCTCTTGAAGAGATTCATAATATCCAATTAAAGAGTTTAGATTATTTTGATGTAGAATTTGATAGCTGGATTTCTGAAAAAGCTATAAGGTCTCAAGGCATTATTGAAGAAGTTTTGAGCTATCTTTATGAAGCTAAATGTACCTATGAAAAAGATGAAGCTATTTGGTTTTATTCTTCTCGTTATGGAGACGAAAAAGACAGGGTCTTGCTAAAGACAGATGGCGAACCTACTTATATAGTTCCGGATATCGCATATCATTTAACAAAATATCAAAGAGGATTTGATATAATGATAGATGTTTTAGGTCCGGACCATCACGGATATATTCCAAGATTAATTGCAGCTTTGAGAGCATTAAATTATAACGAAGAACAATTAGAATTTGTCTTTTTACAACAAGTTAATTTATTTAATGAGGGTGAAAAGATTAAAATGTCAAAAAGAGCCGGTAAAATCATTACTATGGATGAGCTTATTGATGAAGTAGGTAAAGACGCTGCCAGATTTTTCTTTGTCGATAGAAAACCAACCTCACATCTAAATTTTGATATGGAATTGGCTAAAAAGCAATCTTCAGAAAATCCTGTTTATTATTGTCAATATGCTGTTGCAAGGATTTGTAGTATTATAGATAAAGCTAAGAAATTTGATTTTCACCCGGATGAATTTGATACAAGTAAAATGAAAAAATTAAACCGTCCTGATGAGTTAGAATTAATTAAGCTATTAGATATGTTTCCTGATATTGTTATTGCTGCTGCTGAACATAGAGAACCACATAGACTTTGCGATTATGTGACTGATTTAGCATCTAAATTTCATAAATATTATCATGATTGTTCTGTATTAAATAAAAGAACTAAAGAGACAACTTTAGCTCGTTTATATTTAATTACAGCAATTAAGATTGTTATTAAAAATTGTCTAAGCTTGATTGGAGTTTCAACCCCTCATAAAATGTCTAAAAAGGTCGATAAAACCAAAGTATCAAAAGAAAAGGTTGAAAAGCCTAAAAAAAGAAAATAGAATTATTTTATTCCCTTCAACTTAGTTTGGAGGGATTTTTTTATGACCCGGACTTGATTCTCTAATCACAAATATTGTAGCTTGACCATCCTGATCGAGAAAGTGAGAAGGGAATTGAGGACAAATTGTTCTATAAGCTCCCGGCTTGTAGGAAAAAAATTGTTCTATAAGCTTCCAGCTTGTAGGAAAAAGAGTGCAAGCAAGATGCTCGCACAACAAACTTAAGTGCAAGCAAGATGCTCGCACAACAAACTTAAGTGCAAGCAGGGATGCTCGCAAATAATTATTATTGAAAGCTTTCATTTGCAATGTTTACTAAGTTTTAAGCTTTTTCTTTTCAGCAGCAGGGAAAAGAACATTATTAAGGATTAGCCTATATCCGGGAGAATTTTTATGTAAGGAAAGTACCGGTGTAGGATCTCCGACACGATGTTGATAGTCTTCAGGGTCGTGTCCTCCGTAAAAAGTAAAAGTGCCTTTGCCGAGGTTTCCGTGAATATATTTAGATTCTTCTGTATTAGGAGTTTCTCCTAAAATGATTACACTTTTTTTGATAAATTCTTTTTTATAAGAAGTAGTTTGACCTAAAAATCCATTTACAATATTTGTATGGTTTTGAACAAGCATTGTTGGTACAGGGTCAAATTTAGCAGAAAACTTAAATAATTGAAAATAATCAGCTTCAGCCCCTCTAATTTTCACATAATCACTTGCATCAATATCAGAAAATTCATATACATAAGGACTGGTAATTAACGAAAAATTTTCAAAGGCGAAAGTACGTGAGAAATCGAGTTTATTTTGATAATCAAAATCGATAGCATCACCGTCAAATACTTTATCGCAAATATCAACATTATATGCAGCTAAGGAGATATCGATCGTATCTGTGGCGGCACACATTGCAAATAAGAATCCCCCGGAAATAACATATTGTCGAATTCTTTCAGCTACTTCTTGTTTAAGCTGCCAAACCTTTTCAAAACCAAGTTTGTTTGCCATTTCAGTACTAATTCTTACTTCTTCTTGATACCATGGGGCATTTCTAAAGCTCGAATAAAATTTTCCAAATTGACCGGTAAAATCTTCGTGATGTAGATGTAACCAATCATAATCTTTAAGTTTTCCTGTGATAACTTCTTCATCCCAAATCCTGTCAAATTCAATTTCTGCATATCTTAAAGCATTAGATACTGCATCGCTCCAAGGATTGATATGTGTAGGTATATAGACAGCAATTTTAGGTTCTTTTTCTAAGACAACTGCCTCCATATTGTTTTCAGAAATGATTTTATAAATATTTTGGATATCAGATGCAGATACAGATTCGTAGGAAACACCTCGAATTCTACATAGGTTGGAGATTTCAGAATCTATATCCATAAGAAATGATCCACCTCTATAATTTAAGAGCCATTTGACAGGGACTTCTTGTTTAAGTGCTTCAAAGGCAATACCGTAAGCCTTTAAATGATCGGTTTGGTAGTCATCCATTGGGATAAGTATTTGGCAAGATAATGCCATTGTAATAATAAGAAATAGGATTGTTAAATAAATTCGCATAAGACCTCGTTTGATATAAAGTAATATTTAGGGTTTATTTTGATATATTCATCATTAACAATAATCAAGTTATTTTTGAGTAAGGTAGTGATTTCTTTAGAGTATTTGATTTTGAAATCTGTGTTAAATTTGTGATTAAATTGTTTAATTTCAATTCCTTTTGTTTTTCTTAGTCCGGTAATAATATATTCTTTTTGATGTTCAGATGTGGAAACTTCAGTAATTGATTGTATGTTATTGATTGGTATATTGCAGTAATTTTCTACATTGTTAATATTGGTATATCTGAATGATGGAAGATATCCTGATGCACTTGGTCCAAGTCCAATGTAATATTTATCTGACCAGTATGCAGTATTATGGATAGATTGATTATTGTTTTTTGCAAAGCTTGATAGTTCGTATTGCAGATAGTTAGCAGATTCTAATTTTTCTTTGATAGTAAAATACATATTTTCTAATGTTTCGTCATTAGGGATATTAGAAATTTCCTTATAGAGAGGGACATCTTTTTCTAAGCTTAGGCAATAGATTGAAAAGTGTGATGGAGGTATTTTTAGCAATTCATTGATAGTTATTTCTAAATCAGAAAGAGTTTGGTTAGGCAGTCCATAAATTATATCATAAGAGAAATTATAATTATTATTTAATAATTGTTCTGAATAAAGCTTAGATATATCATTGTTATTATGTAATCTTCCAAGTATTTTCAGTTCTGAATTAATCATAGATTGTATGCCAAAACTATATCGATTTATGCCAATTTGAGAGTATTCCTTTAGTAGTTTATTTGATAATTTATATGGGTTGATTTCGATAGTAATTTCTTTGACAGAAGATTGTTTAGGGTTTGAGATTAACTGTATGATTTCATCAAGCTGTTTTACAGGCATTAATGAAGGTGTTCCACCCCCAAAATATATGCTATGAGGCTTAAAATTATAATAGTTTTTATAATAAGTAATTTCGTTCTTAATTTGCTTAATAAAAGATTCAAGAAGGGAAATATTATAATTTATTGAGTAGAAGCTACAATAATTACACTTTCTAAGGCAAAAGGGAATATGTATATAAAAATGATTAATATCTATTTTATCAGAGTGAACGATCGGTTCCAGCGAATATCTCCTCTTTCGCTTTTAGAGAAAAAGATTAAAGCAGGGGTGCCGGTTATATCTTTTTTATCTAAAAATCCCCAGAATCTGCTATCAAGACTATTATCTCGGTTATCTCCCATAACGAAATATTTGTTATCGGGAACAATTACCGGACCAAAATTATCTCTTTTTGGAAAGGTACGATTTAAATCTATATATTGTTCGTGACCGGTTCTGAATAGTTTACCGTTGATATAGACGTTTTTATTTCTAACAAATAAAGTATCTCCGGGCATACCAATAACTCTTTTAACAACATCTTTTTTGGTATAATAAGTAAAAAAAGATTTGTCTTTGTCCCAATAGATAGGTGAGATTAGTTTTATAAATTTATCACGAGGTTCGGGCTCGATTGGGTCATCAGGGTTTCTAAATGTTACTATTTCACCTCTTTTAGGTTCGTTAAAGAAATATTTCATTTTATTCGCTACAAGATAGTCACCAATTAAGAGGGTTGATTCCATTGATGAAGAGGGTATTTTAAAATTTTGGAAAGTATAATTTCTAATAATCATAGCGACAACAAACGCCCATAAGGCTGCTTCAACCCAATCTTGTACCCAATTTTTTTTAAATTTAATTTTTTTTTGTTTATTTGACATATAAGCCTCTTTTAATATATATTATTCATAATTTAAAGTTCAATGAATATGTCAAGTTTTTTCTAATATTATCAAGCTTTCAATGTGAAAGGTATGCGGAAACATATCAAATGCGGAAATTTCTTTAATTTTGTAATGATGTTTAATGAATAGATTTACATCTCGTATTTGAGTACTTGGATTACAGCTTAGATAGATTATTTGAGGTATATTTTTTTTAGATATGAGTTCGATAGTTTCAGGTTCGAGACCTTTTCTTGGAGGGTCAAATATTACAGTATTAAATAGATTTTCTTGGGTTATGTTATCTATTACATTGTTAACTTCTGCATTTCTAAATTCTATATTATTAATATTGTTGATATAAGCATTTTCGATAGCGGATTGATGAGCTTGAGTGTTAGATTCTACAAAGACAACTTTTTTGGCTTGACTGGCAATGAATAAGCCTATGCTACCTGTGCCACTGTAAGCATCAAGGACTACCGGGTCATTACTTATATTTTTTTTAATATGGTTATATATGTTAATTGCTTGTGGAATATTTACTTGAAAGAAAGCTTTATAGTTGATTTTATAGTTTAATGCTTCTAAATGTTCAAGGTAAAAATCTTGCCCGAAGAGTATTTTATCAGATTCTCCAAGGATAGTATTAGTATGTAATTTATTGATATTTTGTATTATACCTTTAATTTGTTTATATTTATTAGTAAGTAAGTGTATTAATTGTTTTGTAAAAGGTAGCTTAGTGGTTTTAGTTACTAATATTATAATTATTGATTGTTGGTCAAAACTACATCTAAATCCTATATGTCTAAGATTTCCGGTTAAAGTTTGTTCGTCATATATTTTTACTTTTGAGAGGATAATCCATTCTTTGATATCTTGGATAATTTGATTAAAAATTTCAGGATGTAGAAAGCATTTGGTATGTTCAATGACATTATGTGATTGTTTAGCATACATACCGATAATTGGTTTATTATTTTCGATTTGAACAGGTAGCAATGATTTATTTCTGTAATAATCGATTACAGGTGAAGGTATAATTTGGGGGAGTGAAATGCTTTGTTGAAGAGGTGTAAATAAGTCTTTGATAAACATATTTTTAAATGCTAATTGCTGATTGTAGTCGATATTTACCCAATCGCAGGCTCCGCATAGTTTACCAATAGAACATCTAATATTTTTTCTTAGGGGTGAAGATTTTAAGATTTTTATGATTTGACAGAAATAACTTTTTGATTTCGTATATAAAACTTCAACATCAAGAACATCTCCGGGTAGAGCATTTTGAACAAAGTAGGTGTTGTTATTATCAAAACCTAATCCATATCCTTGAAAGACAAGTTTTTGAATACTGAGATTTTTAATTATTGTCACAGTTTTTTAAGTAATGAATGAAGCTTTAGTTTCCAGACCATAGTTATAGCTTCATGGACAATTTTTTTAGACATTTTAGATTGACCTGAACGTCTATCTGTAAAGGTAATGGATAACTCTTTTATTTTAAATTTTCTTAACCATGCTCTATAATTAATTTCTATCTGAAAAGAATAGCCGTCTGACATTATGTTATCAAGCTTTAGTTTAGTTAGGACAGAACTTTTAATACATTTAAAACCGCCGGTAGGGTCTTTGATAGGCATACCGGTAATAACTCTTACATATAGAGCAGCGAAATAACTTAAAAGTAAACGTCTTAGAGGCCAGTTAACTACGTTAATACCGCTAATATATCTGGAACCTATTATGAGGTCGTAATTATTAATTTCTTTTAGCATAATGGGGATTGTAGTCGGGTCGTGAGAAAAATCGGCATCCATTTGAATGATACCTTCATAAGAGTTTCTTAAAGCGTATTTAAAGCCTTCAACGTAGGCTGAGCCTAAACCGAGTTTACCTGAGCGTTTAATTAGCTTAATTTTAGTATTGGATGATTGAAGCTTTTCAACAATTTCATAGGTTTTGTCAGGTGAATTATCATCAACGATTAAGATGTCAAGTATATCGTCCTGAGATAGTACTTCATTAATAATCTCAGCAATATTATCTTTTTCGTTATATGTTGGTATTATGACTAACCATCGCATATATCATCCTTTTTATTTATCGGTATTATTAATTAACAATTGTGTTTCGGGTACGTTACGTAAATATTTAGCAGGTGAACCAATCCATATTTCTTTAGCCGGAATATCTTTTGTTACTAAGCTGCCTGCTCCTACGAAGGCATCTTCATTTAGTATGATGCCCGGCAAGATGGTCGAACCTACACCGATACGAGCACCTGTTTTAAATGTGACACCTTTGAAATGGTTAAATCTTTCTTTATCTCTACCGGCAAAATTATCATTACTGGTACTTACGCAAGGAGCGATAAAGCAATAGTCTTCTATAAGAGAATAAGCAGTGATATAGACATTTGTTTCAAGTTTATTTTTGTTGCCAATTTTACAAAAGTTCTCAATAGATACATTTCTACCTATGATATTATAATCTCCGATTTGTACATTTTCTCTTATGCTGGAATAGTCCGCTATTAAATTGAATTCACCGATGTTTGATTGTATGTAAATTATTACATTAGCACCGATAGAATTGTTATTGCCGATAATAGTTGGAGTCCATTTTTTTTCTGCTTTAAAAATACTTCGAGGTGAAAACATTGGTTTTTTGCCAATTATTGTATTGTCATCAATTCTAATATTTGAGCCTAATTTTGTATTGGGATGAATAATTACGTTGTTACCAATTGTGCAATCGTTGCCAATTTCTACATTATCTTCAATAACAGAATTATATCCAATGCTGACATTCTTACCGATTTTTGAAGTATCTGAAATATAATTTTTCATAATACATCCTTAATTATTATTAGTATTGAACAATAATTGAAAAGTTTTAAAATAGTCAAGTTTTTTATTATTGTAGTCCGTAAATAGTTTTATGATGATTGGATATTAAATAGAATAATTTTTTTCTTGACTTTAGTTTTATGAAATATTTTATTGCAGATATAAAAATAAAGGATATAGATATGAGACAAAGGTTATTTTTGATAGTAGTAATTTCATTATTGTTTTTTCCGGGAGAAGTGTTTGCAAAAACAATTCGTTTTGGTTTACATTGGCAACCTCAATCACAGTTTGCAGGATATATAATAGCAAAAGAAAAGGGTTTTTTTGCTGAAGATAGTTTAGATGTAGAGTTAGTTTTTACTGAAGGAGCTGACTTAATCTTAAATAGGTTGATAAATAATGAGTTTAATTATGCTACAGCTTGGTTATCGCAAGCAATTTATACAAATCAAAACGAAGAAATTGTTAATATTGCTCAAATATTACAGCGTTCTTCACTGATGTTGGTAGCAAAAAAAAGCAGTAAAATTTATGATATTTCTGATTTAAATCATAAAAATGTAAGCCTTTGGGAAGGCGATTTTACAATTCCACTAAATGCGTTTTTAAACAAGCATAAATTGGTAATTAATCGGTTACCCGGAAAACCAAACATTGATTTATTTATGTCTGAGATTTGTGATGCAGCTTCTATTATGTATTATAATGAATACAATAAACTTTATTTAGCCGGTTTGGAGCATAATGAATTAACCATATTTAAATTTTACGATGATGATGATTTAGATTTTGTCGAAGACGGTGTTTATACTAAAAAAAGTTATTTGCATAACAATCAGGATGAAGTAATCAAAGTCAGACAAGCTGTATTAAAGGGATGGCTGTATGCATATAGAAATCGTGAAGAAACAGTAAAAATAGTTTTAGATTATTGTAATAAAAAAAAATTAAGAACAAATTATGCAGAACAAAAATGGATGCTTGATAAATTTTGTGAGGCTTTGTTTGATTCTGACATTAATGAAGAAGATTTAGATACAGAACATTTAAAAGAATTTGGTATTTTATTGGAGAGTGATTATATGAAAATAGTAAATGAATTAAAAAAACAACAGATGATTGATAAAGCAACTCCATTTAAAAAATTTGACGCAGGATTGAAAAATGATTAGTGTAAAAAAACCTATAATATTAAAATTGTTATGTCGTATCGCTTTACCCTTATTTATAATTTATCTTTTTATAATTATTTTTACTTATCATCAAAACAAACAAAATGCCTTGAAAAATACTGAAGCATATTTGAGTGAATTAGTTAAACATAATGCTCAGAGACTTGATAAAGAATTTTCAGAATTAGCACACTCTAGTAGAGTAATAAAGAGTTATATTGAAACTACATATCCAACAGATTTTGAAGAGATTTATGATTTTATTGACGATGAAGTCCGTTTTGATGGCAATAATGTTGGTTCCGGGTTTGCATTTTTACCTTATAAATATGATAAAAAACTTGAGACAGTTGCATATTTTGTTGGTAAAAAAGGTGGATTAACTGTTGTTTCTGATTTATCAAAGGTTTATAATTATTTAGAAGAAGATTGGTTTCTTATCCCGCAAAAACTTAAAAAATCATATTGGACTGAACCTTTTTGGGGCAGAGTTACAGAAGATATTCTTGTGATAAATACTACTCCTATTGAGTTTGATAATCAAGTGGTGGGTGTAAGTTTTGCAGATATGTCATTACAAATGATAGATAGCATAATGTTAAAAAATGAAGTTTTAAACGGATACAGCTTTATATTAAGTGGGCTTGGTACTTTTGTATATCATCCAAAATCTGATTGGGTAATGCGAGAAACAGTTTTTAGTATAGCAGAAATGTATAATAGACCTGATGTTAGAGAGCTCGGTAAAAGAATGATTTCATTCCATAAAGATGGTAATGAATACGAAAGTCAGATTGAAACCTTTAATGATTTTGATACTAATGAAAAGAAATGGATTGTTTATACAAGTATCCCATCAAACGGGTGGACTTTTGCTGCAGTTATTAATGAAAAAGATGTGTTGGCTCAAGTTTATAAAGTAGCATATATCCAGTTGGCTATTATGATAGTAGGATTGCTTATCTTGTTGACTATTATCTTATTAGTCTCAAAATCTTTTTCCGGTAGAATTAAGAAATTAGCATCTTTAACCAATGAAGTTGCTTCAGGTAATCTGGAGTTATGTCATTCAGAGTTTGATTTAATGGATTCCGGAAAAGATGAAATAACTGCTTTAGGCGGTAATTTTTATAAGATGATTAATGATTTAAAATTATATATTAATAATCTTACTCAAATAACTAAGCAAAAAGAGGCTGTCGAAAGTGAAGTTAGGATTGCCAGACAGATTCAAGAGTCTTTACTGCCTCATATTTTCCCTCCGTTCCCTCATAGAAAAGAATTTGATTTATATGCTGTTAATATCCCTGCAAAGGAAGTTGCAGGTGATTTTTATGACTTCTTTTTTGTTGATGATTATACCATTGCTGTTATTATGGCTGACGTCTCAGGAAAAGGTGTTGCAGCCGGTTTATTTATGGCAATTACTAAAACATTAATTAAAACTCTTTGTGTACCCGGTAGTAATCCCGAACAAGCATTGACGGATGTAAACAATATCCTTTGTAAAGATAACGATAGTTGTATGTTTACAACTTTATTCTTAGCATATTTTGACGTAAGAACAAATGAATTTCATTATTCTAATGCAGGACATTGTTATCCCCTGCTTATTTCTAAAGATGGGATATGTAAAGAAGTTGTTACTAAACAAGACGTTGCCTTAGGTATCTTTGAAAAATATGAGTTCCAAGGTGATAGTTTTAAGCTCGAAAAAGATGATATAGTAGTTTTATATACTGATGGTGTTACCGAAGCTATTAACAGTAAAGAAGAAATGTTTGGTGAAGAACGCTTTAAAAATATTGTTGTAAAAAATTATAAAGATAAATTAAATTCAATTATTGCAAAAGTTACTGATGAATTAGAGATATTCCAAGGTAATGAACAATTTGATGATATAACTTTATTGATGTTTAAAAGAGTTATGTAATTTAATGTCAGAAATTTACGGTAGGAGTTTTAATGAATTTTATAAAAGATAATTTTCAAACTACAGCAAGACAGATAAATACATTTATCTCAAGTAAAAGTAATCTTGATAATATGGAGAAGGCAATAGAAATTATTGTTAAAGCATATAAATCAGGTAAAAAAGGTCTAGCTTGTGGTAATGGTGGTTCTGCTTGTGATGCTATGCATTTTGCAGAAGAGTTGACCGGACGTTTTCGCAATAATAGAAAAGCCATGCCGGCAATTTCGTTGATGGATGCTTCACATATTACTTGCGTTGCAAATGATTTTGGTTTTGATTATATCTTCTCTCGCGGTATTGAAGCCTTAGGAAACTCAGGAGATTATCTGATTGCTATCTCTACTAGTGGAAATTCTCAAAATGTTATTAATGCTGTAATAAAAGCAAAAGAAATGAATATTTCGATTATAGCACTACTTGGTAAAGATGGCGGGAAATTAAAAGATATGGCTAATGTCTCCATTATTATCCCCGGACAAACTTCAGACAGGATTCAAGAATTACATATCTTAATCATTCATACCCTCATTGAAGGCGTAGAACGGCAATTATTTCCTGAAAATTATCAAGTTTAATACTGTTGTGCGAGCATCCCTGCTTGCACTTAAGTTTGTTGTGCGAGCATCTTGCTTGCACTTGCTTTTCCTACAAGCCGGGAGCTTATAGAACAATTTGATCTCAATTCCCTTCTCACTTTCTCGACCAGGATGGTCAAGCTACGTTCTTTTTTCTCGACCAGGATGGTCAAGCTACGTTCTTTTTACTCGACCAGGATGGTCAAGCTACGATATCTGTGATTAGAGAATCAAGTCCGGAGACAGGCTTGATAATTAAAGTTATTTTTATTAATTTTTTATAGCTTAGCTACAGGGGACCTACAGGAAGAAAAAAAAGCATCCTGTAGCTCCCCTGTACCTTACCTGTAGGTCTCCAAAAAATTTATTTATCATTATTGAGTGCTAATATATTGAAATATAGATAGTTAGAAGAATACGGTCTAAATCTTAGTCCATAATTTATGATACAAAACTTGATATTGTTGAATAGCTTTTTTCCAAGACCAATCTTCATTCATACAATTGATTTGATATTTACTTATTAAGTCTCTATCTTGGTAAACAGATGTAGCTTCTTCAATTATTTGAATTAAACTGTTGCTATAATAACTACTAAAGAAAAATCCATTAACCCGTTCTATAAGGTTTGGATTTTCAATGCACTCGGCTATATCAATAATGACATCTCTGTGCCCGCCTACTTTATGAGCAATGGGGATAATCCCGTATTTTAATGCATATAAAAAAGAGACTCCATCCGGTTCGTCAGTGGAGGGTAAAATGATAAATTCACTCGCAGCTAAGATTTCGTGAATTAATGAGATATTAAAAGCTTTAATAAGTCTAATGTTATTATATTTAGCGATTTCATTTTCTAATTGAATAATTAGTTCTTCATCGCCGGTACCTGAGATAATAAGGTGAATAGGTAATTTCGCAAGTTCAGGTAAAGATTCTATAATGATTTCAATTCCGTGTAATTTATCAAGTCTTGTTCCATAAAAAAGAAGAGGAATTTTTTCAGATTTTGTAAGCTGAAATTTATTTTGTAAGTATAATTTATTTTGAATTTTTTGTGAAAGATCGCTTGTACTGTATTTATATTGGATTTCATTGTCAATTTGAGGGTTCCAAGTTCCGTATTGCACTCCGTTCATTATACCGTATATATCATCAGAGCGATTAATAAAGAATTGTTGATAATCGGAATTATTTTCAGGAGATTGGATTTCTTTAGCATAATATTTACTTTTTAAGACAATAATATCTGCAAATAGAAGGCCTGATTTTATAGCTGTGAAGGCACCATTTCTTGTAACCTCATTCATTAGAATCGAGTTGGTACCGGGCATTTGTGCGTAATGTTCTTGAAAAAAATTGATGTCTTTATATAGATTTTCTAAACTTAGTAAAGTAGGAAATTTTTCTTGAAGATTTTTAGATTTAATGAGGTAAGAGACAGGTGCACACAGAAAATCAGATAAGTGAATGATAGCTTTATCAAAATGTTTTTCAATAAACTGTAACAATGAATTATAAAAATGGATTAAGCAAGTTTGTATGTTAAGTTCGTGATTAAAGAAAGGATAAAATTGATTTAAGGGTTTTATAAGATATGAGGGATTTTCAGATATTGAGAGAACTGAAGAAAAGACCTCAAAATTATTATCTTTATCAGTATAAAGTAGATTACAATTAGAGTTAGAATCATAGTTATTATACCAAGGCATAATGATGAAATTTGAAGCATTATTTTGATTTAAGATAAAATGTTTATTGAGTTCAGCTTGTCGTGTTTTTTTTGTAAGGGGTGAGAGTTCAGTAAAGATGTGTATAATTTTCATTTATTACCTCCATTATCTCCATTTTCTGTGTACCCAGAACCATAGTTCAGGATGATCTTTAATATATACTTCAATATAATGATTGATTTTTTTAGTTATGTCAAGTATATTTTTTTGATTATATGGAATATTTTCAAACAATAGAGGTTTATGAAAATAAGTTTTATGTATTAAGTCTTTATCTCTTACGTCAAAAGCCATAATGACAGGGACTTGATACTTTAGGGCAATTTGAGCTACAGATGTATATGTCTTTGTTTTATGATTTAGAAAAGTGAATTCAGTTCCTTGGTGTTTAGCATATTGATCAATAAGAAAGGCAACAACATTATTATTTTTTAATGCAGAAATTATATGTTTTAAGGCGTTTTGCATAGGTATTGTTTCTAAGTTATTGTCTTTTCTTTTTTTATCAATGTAGGCATTAAAGTAAGGATTTCTTTGATTTTTAACAACTCCATAAACAGGAGGATATTTTTTAGCCACTATTTTAGCCCCGAGTTCCCAGTTACTATAATGTGCAGAGACGATAATAACTCCGCGATTTAGTTTTAAAGCATCGTCAATATTTTCAAGACCGATTGCAGTGCTTCTTTTTTCAATAAATTTATCACTCAGGATAAATATTTCTGCGATACTGATAGCTAATTCTTCATATACTTTTTTGCTAAGTGACAAGATTTCGTCATTGTTTTTTTTCGGGAAACATAATTTTAGTTGATTGACTACTATTTTTTTTCTTAATCCAAACCGTATTCCGGCATTTAGAAGGAGTTTTTTTAGGATAAAGATGGTTAGCTTTTCAGGTAAAGACTTGAAGAAGCTGACTGATAATCTAAATAAGAAATATTCAGCAAGATTTTGAATTTTATTTAAAAATTTCATCTTTAACTTTAAGTACTTCAGAAATCGTGTATAATGAACCGGTTATGATAAGGATATCATTTTCATCTTTGAAGTTGTTTAAGCATTTTTTTAGAGAATTTATAATGTCCAAATCGGCATAATATTTTGTGTTACAGGCAATTGCAACATCAATTTGTTCTTGAATGTCCGCTGCACGATCAGAATGGTTTTTTGATATGTATATATCATCTGCTATTGTACATATTTCCTTAATCATATTATCTAATTTTTTGTCCCTGAGTATAGCTACAAGGAAATGATATCTTTTGTTTGGAAACATATTTTTAATGTTTTCGACAAGGGATGAAACGCCTTCCTCATTGTGGGCTCCATCAATTATTACAAATGGATTTTGCGATAATACTTGCATTCTTCCTTGCCAATTTACTTGGTCTAAAGCTTCGTACAGTTTTGTAATATTTAATGATTCCTTGATAGAGCTTAAGTAGAGAGATGTTGCCGTAATTGCGAGCCCTGCATTATAGGCTTGGTGTTTTCCAAGTAAATTTGTTTTTACGTTTTTAAGGTTAAGATTTAGTTTTGGACAAGCATAATCAAAAGTAGTTCCTTCATTCGTAATTTTGATATTTTCTATGAAAAAGTCTTGATTGCAGATATATAGAGGTGATTTTCTTTCATTGGCAATTTCGCATATAACTTTTAAAGCTGATTCCTTTAATAATCCAAGAACGACAGGTTTGTTATTTTTAATAATACCTGCTTTTTCGTAGGCAATTTTTTCGATATTATCACCTAAACTTTTAGGGTGATCAATAGATATTGAAGTAATAACTGTAACTGATGAGTTAAATGGATAAGTTCCATCTAATCTTCCACCTAAGCCAACTTCAACTATTGAAGATTTAACTTTTTTATCTACAAAAAGTTTAAATGCTAAAGCTGTTGTAATTTCAAAAAATGAAGCCTCTGTTTGGTCAAAGCAAGGTTGATATTTATGGTATAACGTCATTAATTCATCAGAAGTTATGATTTCACCATTTATACGAAATCTTTCTGTATAATCAATTAGATGCGGAGATGTATTCATCCCTGTTGTGTGTCCGTGAGCTAATAAAATTGCCTCAGACATAGCCGAAGTTGAACCTTTACCATTAGTTCCGGCAATATGAATCCCTTGTAAATGTTGTTCAGGATTATTCATATTTTCTAAAATTTGATACATTCTATCAAGACCTAATTTTACATTTGAAGAGTGTCTTAGATAGATTTGAGTTAAGAAATCATCATATTTCATTTTTTTTTACCTTTGATATTTGAATTTTTTATCTAAAATATTAAATTGTTGTAAAAAGGGGAAATCCAATTAGTTAAGAATATATGTATTAAGTATGTGTATGTAACTTGATTTTGTACAAAAATATAGAACTAAGAATTAATCTTAGTTCTAAAGTTAAAAGTGTGTATGTTAATAAATAATGATTTATTTTTTTTAAGTAATCAACTTTAAGGAAGTACATGATCAGGAAATTCTGAATGATTTGGACAAGTAATAGTAACCTCTAATGTTTCTTCATCAACACTAATATGATACTTGTCACCAACACTTCCTTCAGGACATTCTGATTCAGCAATTCTTAGGTATTTTGTTCTGATTAAATCATCAACAGTACCGGTGAATACTTCATTTCGTTCTCTTTGGTATTGTTCAGCAGCAGCTTTGACATCTTTCATATTACTGATACACATTTCGGTTCTTTCTTTTTGATTTAAATCAAAAAATTGAGGTAAAGCTAAAATAAATATTAAAGCAAGCATAAAAATCAATGCTAATATCTTATAAATGCTAAATCCTTTTTCATTAAGCCTCATATTGACTCCCTTATATTTTTCACTTTATGTTATAATTAAGAATATGTGAATTTTCGTCAAGTGTTTTTTTTGATTTTTGAAAATTTGCTGTTTTATGATGGTTTTCTTTCAAGCTCAAAGTCAGACTTGATTTGCACTTAAGCCGGACTTGACTTGCAGTGAGAGTCAGACTTGATTTGTGCTTAAGCCGGACTTGACTTGCAGCGAGCAAAGCGAGTGTGAGTCGAGAATGGCGTTGCCTTGTCATTGCGATAAGCCTCCGAAGAAGCAATCTATATTGGGTATCAGACGGTGCATATTTAATTTTTAATTTTGAATTGTGGTAGATTGCCACGTCGCAAGCTCCTCGCAATGACAGACTTCTTTGCTGATTTTGAATGTTGAATCAATAAAAAGCATCGTAGATGCGAACCTTTAATAGCCCGGTGCGTCAGCTCCGGGTATAAGACACACCCCACAACCTTTTAGCTCCGGAGGAGCGACACGTTTCAATCATTTGCTCCTCTGGAGCTGAAATTTTAAAGGAAATACATTCCCATAGCTCACGCTATGGGCTATTAAATGCTGACACCTATGGTGTTGATAGATTGTTTCTTTGCAAAAAAATTATCTGTTGTGCGAGCATCCCTGTTTGCACTTGTTTTTCCTACACGCCGGAAGCTTATAGCACATTTGTTGTGCGAGCATCTTGCTTGCACTTGTTTTTCCTACACGCCGGAAGCTCATTCAACATTAAAATTTACTAAGCTTTTATAATTATCAGTAAAATTAGTTAAATTGCTAAAAATGGTTTTAAATCAATGTTTTTATTAATAATAGCAAGTTATTTTTAAATAATCATTAATTTGTTGTTTAATATGAAGTTATGTAATTGAAGTATTGATTTTGTGATTTTTTTAAAAATACCGTAATTTATTATTACCTATAGTTTTTTAATATTTTTGATTGACAAAAAATATATCTGTAAAAAATATGTAGAAAATTAATATCAAAATATGGAGGAATTTAACTATGAAAAAGAATGGCGATCGTTACGGAACTCACAGAGTAATCGAACCAAAAGGTGTTTTGCCTCAACCTGCCAGAGTTTTAAACAATGATATGACTGAAATTTGGGATAATGAATTAAAATTAGATGTTATCCGTCTTAATGTAGATTCAGCATCATTTCATCAAATTACAGAAAAATTAAAGAAACAAGGTCATACTGATTTAGAAAAAGCTTTCGCTGAACACGCAATTGATTTAACAACAAGAACCGGGAAACATAAAAATGAAGATACCGGTTCCGGTGGAATGCTTATCGGTAGAGTTTCAGAAATCGGACCAAATTTTGAAATGAAAGAAGAGATAAAAGTCGGAGATAAAATAGCATCTTTAGTATCTTTATCTTTAACCCCTTTAAATATTACTAAGGTAAATAAAGTATATCTTGATAAAGATCAAGTTGAAATCGAAGGACAAGCTATTTTATTTAGTAGCGGAATCTACGCTAAATTACCGGAAGATATGGATGAAAATTTAGCTTTATCAGTTTTAGACGTTGCCGGTGCTCCAGCCCAAGCTCAAAGATTAGTAAAGCCGGGCGATACTGTAGCTATCTTAGGTGCTGCAGGTAAATCAGGTGTTCTTTGTAATGCAGTAGCAAAAGAAAGAACCGGTTGTACCGGAAAAGTAATAGGTATTGTAAGAAAAGAATCATATATAGATGTTTGTAAAGCAACCGGCTGTGATGAAGTGATTATTTCTGATGCTACTGATGCAATAACTATAGAAAAAGAGATTTCAAGATTAACAAACGGTAAAATGGCTGATGTTGTTATCAATAATGTAAACGTTGAAGATACTGAAATGGCTACTATTATGGCTTGTAAAGACAGAGGATTAGTATATTTCTTTTCAATGGCAACTTCATTTACTAAGGCTGCTCTCGGTGCTGAAGGTATCGGTGCAGACGTTGATATGATATTAGGCAATGGATATGCTCACGGACACGCTGCTATTTCTCTTGATTTACTAAGAAGAAACCCTGTATTAATGAAACTTTTTAAAGAACGTTACGCATAAAAAGTTAATAATTATGTATTATAGATAATTGATGTGTCCGATTTTTTATATCGGGCACATATATTATGTTTCATTATACTATCAATTATCTTTAAAATGAAAATAACGGAGGCTTAAATGACTGATTTAGAAAAAAGAATAAAAAACTTAGCTACTGAACAAGAATGGAATGATTGGCATTGGCAATTAAAAAATAGATTTACCTCTTATGAACAATTAAAAAAAGTGATTAAATTATCCCCTGAAGAAGAGGCAATATTTAAAAAATCTGATTTTTCATTCAGAGTCGCTATAACACCTTACTATTTATCAAAGATTGATGAAAATAATCCTAATGACCCTATCAGATTACAAGCAATTCCAAGAATTGATGAAACTATGATTTCAGATTCTGATATGGATGACCCTCTACACGAGGATACTGATTCTCCTACTCCCGGCTTAACTCATAGATACCCTGATAGAACCTTGCTCCTGTTAACTGACCAATGTTCAATGTATTGTCGTCATTGCACCAGAAGACGTAAAGCCGGAGAAACAGATGCCCCTATGCCTGATAAATATATCGATGATGCAATTGAATATATTAAAAGTAATAAAGAAGTTAGAGATGTTATCTTGAGCGGGGGAGACCCTTTAACTTTAAGTGACGAAAAATTAGAAAGTGTTATTTCAAGAATTTATGAAATTGAACATGTTGAGATTATTAGAATAGGAAGTAGAATCCCGGTTGTTTTACCTCAAAGAATTACCGATAATTTAGTTAATATGTTAAAAAAATATCCTCCAATTTGGTTTAATACTCATTTCAATCACCCTAATGAAATCACCCCTGAAGCAAAAATAGCTTTAGCTAAATTAGCTGATAATGGTATCGTTCTTGGTAATCAATCTGTTTTACTAAAAAATATCAATGATCATATCGATGTTATGAAGAATTTAGTTCATTTATTAGTAAGAAACAGAGTTAGACCATATTATATTTATCAATGTGATTTATCAAACGGGATTGCACATTTCAGAACTCCTGTCTCTAAAGGTATTGAAATTATTGAATCCTTAAGAGGTCATACTTCCGGTTTATGTCAACCAACTTATGTTGTTGATGCACCTGGGGGCGGAGGTAAAATTCCTGTAATGCCAAATTATATAATTTCTCAAGCACCAAATAGAATAATCTTAAGAAATTACGAAGGATTTATCACTACTTATACTGAACCTGATTATATAAAACAAGATGATAATCATTATACAGGACTTTGTAAACAAGAAAGAAAGTCTGAAGATGGTGTTATAAGCTTAATTAGAGGCGAAAGAATTAGTTTTGGTCCTGAAGATACAAAAAGAAAAAGACGCAAAAAATAAATTATTAACTTATTTTAACAAGCCGATTTATTGTGATTCTGAAGATAATTGTAATAGAATTATTGCAATTGTAGGTTTATCCAAGAATGCAGGGAAGACTTCCTTTTTAAATTGGCTTGTTAAATCTTTGTCAAATAGAAAAATAGCTGTAACTACAACAGGTAGAGATGGGGAAGAACTTGACCTTGTAACCGGTAAAAAGAAACCAAGGGTGATTCTACCAAAAGATTGTTTTTTTACTTCTTTTGATTATACAGCAAATAAAAATTTACATAATGTTGAAATATTAAAAAAAGAAAAATTTAGAATTATTGGCAAGAATTTATTCTTATATAAAAGTTTAGATAATATAGAAACTGAAATTGTCGGAGCAATTTCTTTAATCGAACAACGAGAAATCATAAAAGCTTTTCAATCTTTACAGTCTGAATATATCCTTATTGACGGCTCTTTGGACAGGAAATCCATTTGCTTATCTGAAACAATAACTGATATTGTCTTAGTTGTTGGTGCTGCCCTTGGTAATCTGAATGAAATCATAAATCAATGTAAATTATTGAAATTTTATTCTCAATTTAAGTACATAAATATACCAAAATTTAAGTGTATTAGTTATAAGTTTTCTAATAATCAAGATATTAATATTTCGGATATAGTTAGTGTTTATTCAAATGAGACCAAACTTATAGATTTTTTAAGTTTAAATCCGGAATGGTTATATTTACCGGGAGTTATTACCGATGTATCTTGGGAGAAAATTAAAAATGCTGTTATGAAGTTTAATGGTAAAATTGTTTTTGAAAATCCTATAAATTTTAATATTAGAAACAGTGATTTGTTTTATGTTGAATCTCAGAAGTCTTTTTTTACCAGAAATATATTCCCGTTGTCTGCTGTGGTTGTAAATAGTTATAGTCCGTATAACCAACATATTGATGTGGATTTGTTAATGGATGAAGTAGAATCAATTTTTTCGGATGTACCGGTAATAGATATAACAAAAATTGAATAAAGAATAAGAATATAATTAATTTTTGGATCCGGTAGTTAAAAATAATTATTGACATTTCTATTGAAATATTTGAGTTTGTAAAAAAAAAATCAAGAGGTTGTAATGAAAGAAATTATTATTGATGGTAATTCTTTGACTTTAGAACAAATTTATGAAGTCGCAATTAATCACGTAAAAATTAAGTTATCAGAAGATTCCAAATTGAAAGTAAATAAATGCAGAAAATTTGTTGATAAAATTATTTCAGAAAAAAAGATAGTGTATGGCTTAACTACAGGCTTTGGAAAGTTTGCAAATATAACAATTCCTGTTGAACAAATTGAAGAATTACAAGAAAATTTGATACTAAGTCATGCTACAGGAGTAGGTCAATTGCTTCCTAAAGAAGAGGTGAGAGCTATTCATTTATTAAGAATTAATGTCTTAGCAAAAGGCTTTTCCGGTATAAAATTAGAGACTCTACAAACTTTAATAGATATGTTAAATGCAGGGATTCATCCTTGTATTCCTGAAAAAGGCTCTGTAGGAGCAAGTGGTGATTTAGCCCCTTTATCACATCTCGCTTTAGTCTTAATAGGGTATGGAGAAGCTGAATATAAAGGTGAAATTATGTCAGGTGATAAGGCAATGAAATTGGCTAATATTAAGCCGGTGAAATTAGCGGCTAAAGAGGGATTAGCTTTAAATAACGGCACTCAAGTTATGACGGGAATAGCTTCTTTAGCCCTATTACGTGCGGAACAGTTATGTAAGGTAGCTGATATTACTGCGGCTATGAGTGTTGATGCATTATTAGGCACTCCGACAGCCTATGATAGTTTAATTCATAAAGTAAGACCACATCAAGGACAAATAGAATCAGCTCAAAATTTAAGAAATTTATTAAAAGATAGTAAGTTAAGACAGTCTCATGAACAATGTGAAAATGTTCAAGATGCTTATAGTTTGAGGTGTACACCTCAAGTTAATGGTGCTACAAGACAAAATCTTAAGCACATTCGTCAAGTTTTAGAAGTTGAAATAAATTCAGCAACAGATAATCCATTGATATTTCCTGATGAAGAAAAAGTTTTATCCGGTGGTAATTTCCATGGTGAACCGATAGCTTTTGTTTCAGATTTATTAGGTATATGTGTCTCTGAGCTTGGTAATATTGCAGAAAGAAGAGTAGAACAATTATTTAATCCTGCTTTAAATCGTAATTTAAATGCATTTTTAGCTCCAAGACCAGGTTTAGATTCCGGTTTTATGATAGCTCAGCTTACAGCTGCATCTTTAATTTCTGAAAATAAAGTTCTTGCACATCCTTCATCAGTAGATTCGATTCCAACCTCAGCTAATCAAGAAGATCACGTAAGTATGGGAACTATTGGTGCTGTAAAAGCAAGAAATATTATTAACAATACAGCTTATGTTTTAGGTATTGAACTTATGGCAGCAAGTCAAGCTTTTGAAATGCGTAATATACCTTCATCGCCGGTTTTGGATGATGTTCATAAAGAATTTAGAAGGATTGTTGCTAAACTTGAAAAAGATAGAATCATATACAATGATATTGAAAATGCTAAATCATTTGTTGAAAGTAATAAAATTATTGAAACAGTATCAAAGCATTACAGTTTAATATAATATGAAAATACTTTTTCATTTTTATACTCCTTTTGTTTTATTATGCATGGTCTTGATGGCCATGCTTTCTTCATGTGCATATTATAATACTTTTTATAATGCTCAAAAATATTTTGAATCAGCACAAGAGAAACCATTAACTTCAAACGGCAGACCAAATTCTCAAGCAATTGAGGAATATAACAAAGTAATTCGTAAATGTGGAGTAATTCTTACTGAATACAAAGATTCAAAATGGGTTGATGATGCCTTGTTTTTGTTAGCTAAATCACTATATTATAGAGGAAACAATCAGATTCAAGCTTTAGAAAAATTTGAAGACATACAAAATTTCTATCCTGACAGTCCATATTTAGCCGAATCAATAATTTATTCTGCTAAGATTAAATTTGAATTAAATAAAAAGCAAGAAGCCTTTACTACTTTAAGAGATTTTATCCAAAATGTTGAATATAAAGAATCTCATCCAAAAGCCTTAATAGAGTTATCAAATATGTTTTTATCTGAAAAAGATTATTTACAAGCTCAAACATATTTGACTATGTTGATTACTAAGTATCCTGATAGCAAAGATTTTGCAGAGGCATATTTAATGCTTGGTAAAACCTATTTGGATAACGAAAATTATAATGAATCTCTAAATGTTTTTTTACAATTAAATAAGTCAAAGGTCTCAAAAAGATATTTGTTAGATGCAAAATATTTTATAGCTTTAAGTTATTTTAATTTAGCTGATTATCAGAAAGCTTATGACTATATTAAGATTTTAGAAAAACAAGAATTTCGCACTGATAAATTACAAGAACAAAATGTATTATATGCAAGAGTTATCGCTGAAATGGGTAGGTATGAAGATGCAATAGAAGCACTTGAGACTATTGTAACTAATAATGCAAAAACTCCAATTTCAGCAGAAGCTATGTATTATATAGCAGAAATATATTTCACAAAACTGCAAAATTATGAAGAAGCTGTTGATGCTTATAATAATGCTCGAAAAGAATACAATAGATCTGAATTTGCAGAAAAAGCAATCACTCGGAGTTCTGTTGTTAGTCAAATTATGCAATATCATAGACATAATACGGACGTTGATGCAGAGCAATTAATTGCTGAACAATTTAAATTAGCTGAGTATTTCTTATATATTCTAAATCAACCTGATTCGGCAATGGCTATTTATAATAGGATTCCTGAACAAAGAAATTATATTATTACAAAAATAGATTCTTTAAACTCGTATTTAGATTCATTATTTATAATTCAAACCGATACAGTTAATGATACAGTATATAGTTCTGTTGAAGATAGTTTATCTACTAACTCAAAAACTACTGAAAATGATAGTACTACAGTTAAAATAGAGAAAACACAATCATCTATTAATCTCTTAAATAATGATTTAGAACAATATAATACGCTTTTTATTCCTCAAACTGAATTTATCAAAGCAGTTTTATATAATCAAGTGTATAATGATAGTGTTAAAGTAAATGAGAGTTTTAATTATTTGAAAGCAAATTATCCGGATAATAGATTTACTGAGTCATTAAGAGAATATTTAAATGGCGAAAATGTTAGCTATTTAACTCAATATGAAAAAGAAATCAGAAAAATACATAGTGATGTTATGTCGATTTATCCGGATAGTATAGAGATAGTAATACCTCTATTAGATTCTTTGTCAAGATTAGAAATTAATGATTTAAAAGAAAAGGTTTTATATACTTTAGGCTTTATTAATTATTATGATTTGAAGGATACATTAAACGCTAAGCCATATTTAGATACCTTGTATCATCATTTTCCTTCCGGTGAATATACTGTTTTTGCAAGGAATTTTTATGATGGCAAGTATTTTATTTTTAACGATCGATTACCTTTTATTTTAGAGGAAATTAGAAATAATGAGGCTTTAAAAGATTCTTTGAAAGATACATTAAATATAGAAGTAGAAAATCAGAAAAGTCAGATTGATAGCATTGATGTTATAGATTTAGAACATACTGAAACACTTAAAGATACCCTAAATAAAGCATCTGACGAATTTATAATAGATAACGATGAATAAAAGTAATTTTTTTTTAAATCAAAATACATATTTAAAATTGATTTGGGTGTTTTTATCTTTGTTCTTAATATTTTTATGGAGAAATCATAATTTATATTTGATATTGTTTTTTAATATAATATTTTTATTGCCACAGGTCTCAATATTGGTTTTATTTTTTAAAACAATAATTAAGTTTTCGTTTTTATGGATTTCATATTTGATTATGGGCTTGGTTTTTAGTATTCCTTTTTATACACAAATAAATTTTCTCATTAGCTTTCTATGTATGTTGCTAATATCGATTTTTTGTTTAAAAAGTTTTGATTTTGAGGGTATTAGTAAAGATTTTAGATTACATAGTAGTCAAAGTAATAATTCAATAATTAAATCAAAGTTTTTATCTCTTGTCTCACTTTTTATTTTGATTCAGTATTTTTTTGAAGTTTTCAAGAGCAAAATGTCAGAATTTAAAAAAACTAATCTAAAAGTTAATAAGCTATCTATTGGGTATTTAGAAAGTATCATCATACAAGTTAAAGATATTATTGAGGTTTTTTATGGTAAAATTCCTCAATATATTAATAGATTTGAAAATGAAGTTTATTCAAATGTAATAAGTAATAATAAAGAGATGCAATTATCAGTATCTTATTCTTTCTTTAGCTTTCATAATTTATATTTGTATTATTTTATTACTCTTTATGTTTTATTAGTTTCTGTTTGATTGACTAAATGAAAAGAATTGCTTTAAAAATAGCCTATGATGGGAGTTGTTTTTATGGATGGCAAACTCAAGTAATTACACCTACAGTTCAGAATACAATAGAACAAGTTTTTAGTAAAATTGCTAAGACTAATATAAAGATTATAGGTTCCGGTAGGACTGATACCGGAGTTCATTCAAGCTCTCAAATAGCTCATTTAGATTTTCCTATTGATATGAATAAACAACAAATAATCTTAGCTTCAAAATCTCTTTTACCAAAGTCTATTCAAATTCTGGATGTAGCTATAGTAGATGATAATTTTAATGCACGATTCGATGCTATTGAGAGAACATATAAATATATTATTACTAAAAAACAAACACCATTTAATTATAGATATAAAAGTTTTTTCCCGAAATATAATATTAATCTTGATGTATTTCAACAATGTGCAACATATTTTGTTGGATTGCATAATTTTACTTCATTTTCCAAACCAAATCCTGAAGTTAAAAATTATGAATGCGATATACATAAATTAGATATATATGAAGTAGATAATGACATTATTATCGAGATATCCGCAAATAGGTTTTTACATAATATGGTTAGAAGGATTGTTGGTGCAATGATAAGTGTGTCTCATAAAAATCTAAAACCTGAGATAATAAAAGAGTGGATTGATATGAAAAAACACGAACAAAAGAATTTTTTTACTGCCTTACCAAATGGTTTATATTTAACAGAAGTGTTGTATCCGGAAAATTGTTTAAAATTCGATAAAAGTTGAGTAATATTTTTTAGTACAAAGAGATATGAAAAAATAAATTTTTAAAATTTCAATGAGTTAGCAAAAAAAAATCTTGACAGTAAAACGAATTTTAAAAAATATACTACTTATAATTATTATATGAATTAGGAAGGAGATTCAAATGACAAAAGCAGATTTGGTAAAAGAAATTTCCGGTGAAACTGGCATTATTCGTAAAGATGTCGCTATTGTCGTAGATGCTTTATTACAAACTATTAAAGAAAAAATGAAGACAGGTAACCACATAGAAATTAGACATTTTGGTACCTTTAAACTCAAAGCACGTAAACCTCGTACCGGTAGAAACCCTAAAACTAACGCTACTGTACCTGTTCCTGAAAGAGTTGTGCCAACATTTAAATTCTCTCGTGAATTTAAAATGGACATTGTAGATAACGTAAAACCTAATCAACTTGAAGATTAATTGGAGGATGAATGCCTTGCGGTAAAAAAAGAAAAAAACACAAAATTTCTACTCACAAAAGAAAAAAAAGACTTAGAAAAAATCGTCATAAGAAAAAATAGTAAATAATTATTATGGATTATTCTTTACTGGACTCAGTAGCTAAGAATATTCGCAAAAAGATTATTGAATCAATATATATTGCCGGTTCCGGTCACCCCGGTGGATCATTGTCTGCCGTGGAGATTGGAACCGCATTATATTTTAATTTAATGAATCATAACCCTAAAAATCCAAATTGGGAAGATAGAGATCGTTTTATTCTTTCAAAAGGTCATGCTGCCCCTTTATTATACTCCTTATTGTCTGAAGCAAAATACTTTTCTGAAAATGAATTATTTAAGCTAAGAAAACTCAATTCGTCCTTACAAGGTCATCCTAACTCCCTAAAATGTCCCGGGGTTGACATTTCTACAGGCTCATTAGGTCAAGGATTATCAATTGCTTGTGGAATGGCTATGTTTGCAAAAATGAACAACAAAGATTTCTATATTTATTCTTTACATGGAGATGGTGAACTTAATGAGGGTCAAATATGGGAAGCTCTTATGTTTGCAGGTCATCATAAATTAAACAATATGATTGCTTTTATTGATCGGAACCTTTTACAACTTGATGGAAAAACTGAAGAAATTTTGCAACTTGAACCTCTCAAAGATAAGTTTATATCTTTTGGTTGGAATTGTTTATGTATTGATGGTCATAGCTTTAAAGAAATAATTGAAGCAGTAAATAATGCTAAAAAATGTAAATTACCTACAGCAATTATTGCAAAAACCATCAAGGGAAAAGGTGTTTCTTTTATGGAAAACCAAGTCGGATGGCATGGAAAAGCACCCAATAAGGATGAACTCCTTAAAGCCATAAAGGAAATTGATACTTTATGAAGACTTTTAAAAAAGGCGAGGTCTTGCCAATAAGAGATGGATATGGCAAAGCATTATTACACTTAGGGCAAACTAACCCAAACGTAATCGTTTTAGATGCTGATTTAGCCAAATCTACTCGTTCGGATTGGTTTGCAAATACTTATCCTAAAAGGTTTATTGATGTTGGTATTGCTGAGCAAAATATGGTCGGGATTGCAGCCGGTTTAGCTTTATGTGGGCAAATTCCTTTTGTTACTACTTACGGAGTATTTATAGCCGGAAGAGCTTTTGACCAGCTGAGAAATACTGTTTGTTTCTCGAATCTAAATGTAAAAGTTATTGGTTCTCATGGGGGGATTTCTGTAGGACCTGATGGTGGTTCACATCAAGCTATTGAAGATATTGCTTTAATGAATGTTTTGCCAAATATGCAAGTATTTTCTCCTGTTGACGCAGTTGAGGCTTATCAGATAACTCTATATGTAGCAAGTATTAATTCGCCTGTTTTTATTAGATTAGCTAGAGAAGCAACCGAAATTGTTTTAAATGAAGATTATTTATTTCATCCTGGGAAAATGAATTACTTGCATAAAGGTGACGATGCTTATTTAATTTCTCATGGTACGATAGGTGTCGAATGTTTAAAATCAGCTCAAAAATTAAAACAATTTGGTATCAACGTTTCAGCTATAAATTGCTCGTCAATAAAACCTTTTGATAATGCTGAATTATTAAATATAGCAAAAACAAATAAACCAATTTTTATTGTTGAGGAACACTTACAAGCCGGTGGATTAGGCTCTATTATCTCAACATTTTTAGCTCAACATTATCCAAGAAAATTATATTTTTTGAATCTTGGAGATTGTTTTGGTGAATCCGGGAATCCCGATGAATTACTTGATAAGTATAATTTATCCGTAAATAAAATTACGGACTTTATCAAACTTCAAATAGATAAATAAAGGTTATTAAATATTATCAGATATTATCTTATGTGATTTCTGTTTAAGATTTATAGTATATTTATTATATGCTATTTAAGTTTTTAGTGTACAAAACTGTGCAAGGTTCATAATCATAACATAAAATATGCAAAATCAGGTCATTCTGAGCATCAGTAAAAATATAAAAATCATAGCCTTAGATTTTAGAGGTTGTTTCAAAATACAAAAAAGTTCTACAAGCTTCCAGCTTGTAGTTTCGTAAAATATTAAATACTTATTACTTAAGGTTTTGAGTGCAAGCAGGGATGCTCGCACAACATTAATTTTAGGACAGCCTCTGAATTATGTGGCTAAGATTTTTGTTGATTTTGCAAAGCCTCGTACGATACTTGTGCAACTTAATGATTCATCAGCTTTAATGCCTTTTAAAATTTTATTAAACAAAAAAAATCCCTGCATTATAATCATATAACTATTAATAAATCTTTAAATAAATAATAGGAGACCTCCAAGATGCTTTTTTCCATCCTGGAGGTCCCTTGTTGTTTATTAGTAGTTATTAGATAAAAAACTTGATTAATTTTTGAATAAATTTGTTTTTCATTTTATTCATCATCCATGATTCGGCAATTCTTTTATTCATTAATGAGATAGTTGGGAATGAATGTTGAAGCATCATAATATCAAAAAGTTTAATGTTTTTTTGTATTGCTAAAGCCCATTCGTGAATTATTTCACTTGCAGCTTCACCTACGATGGTAGCTCCATATATCTTGCCCCTTGAATCGGTAATGACTTTAACAAATCCTTCAGGTTTGCCGTCTGCAATTGTTCTTCCGTAATTTTCATAATATTCTTTTATTATCTGAAATTTTAATCCTTTTTGTATTGCTTCTTTTTCAGTAAGGCCTACTTGTGCAACTTCAGGTTTTGTAAATACAGACCATGGAACTACAAATTTTGAGTTTTTCATTTTAAATGGTAGGGGATTTATTGCATTCATAAGAGCTATCATCCCTTGATGCATTGCGGCGTGAGAAAATAGTGAAAGACCATTACAATCACCTATAGCATAAACATTTTTTATATTGGTTTGCATATTGTCATTAACAATAATACCTTTTTTGTTATATTTAATTTTGGCATTGTCTAATTCTAATGAAGCTATGGCAGGTTTTCTTCCTGCAGCTACAAGAAGTTTGTCTGCTTCTAAAATACCTGCAGAAGTATATAATTTTACTCCTGATTCGGTTTTTTCAGCTTTTTCAATTTTTGTATTGTTTAAAACTTTAATACCTTCTTTTTCGAAAGCTTTTTGAAGTTCTAACCCTGCATCTTCATCACCTTGTGGCATAAGGTGTTTGTCTATTTGAACAATTGTCACTTGTGAACCTAAGCGTGTAAAAGCTTGTGCCATTTCACTTCCTATTGCTCCTCCGCCTATAATTAAAAGTGACTTAGGAATTGATTTCTGTTCAAACATATTTAAATTTGTTAATTCGTCGATGTCTTTAATGCCGGGTATGGGAGGGATAAAAGGTTCCGTGCCGGTACCAATAAAAATATGTTTTGCGGTATAGGTTTTACCATCAACTTCGATAATTTTTTTATTAACAAATTTTGCATTACCTTTTTGGAGGACAAAATCAACTTTATCAAACATCTTCATTGTTTTTGGACCACTAATATCATTAATCTTATCTCTAACTATTTGTAAAGGATCGTTAATGCTTGGTTTTTCTGTTAGATTAAGCCCGAAATCTTGTAGTGTACAAGCATTTTTACAAGCTTCCCCGGCTTTTAATAGTGCTTTACTCGGAATACATCCATAATTTAAACATTCTCCGCCAACTTTATGTGATTCTATAGCTAAAACTTTTAATCCCATAGCAGTACCCATTGCAGCTACTGCCATCCCTGCAGGACCAACACCGATAACAAGTAAATCATATTTTTTCATTCTTATCAACTCCATACATTTTTACTTTATAGTATAAACTATTTTTAGGTAAATGCAAATATTTTTTTATATGACAATTAAATTAATTATTTCATAGGTTTAGAATTATGAGGTTTAAGAAAGTATAATATTAAATATTTTAATGTTAGGTTAAATATATTAATTATTTCTTGACATTTTTATTGATTAAATTTAATTTGTATTTAAGGAGATAAATGATGATAAAAAAGAGTTTAGATGTTTGTCCTGCGTGTAACGCTAAATTGATAATTAAAGAATATGAGTGTCCTCATTGCAATGTTACTATTAGAGGTGAGTTTCAAAATTCAGTCTTTAACAGGTTAAATGCTGAGCAATTGGAGTTTGTGAAAGTCTTTATTTTAGCACAAGGTAATATTAGAGAAGTTGAGAATAAATTAAAAATATCTTACCCAACAGTTAAAAATAAATTAAACGAATTGATAAAGATTTTACAACAATTGGAAATAAAACATAAAAAGGAATCAGTTATAAATATTCTCGAAGAATTAGAAAATGGTTTCATTAATATTGCAGAAGCCATTGAGAAGATTAATCACAAAAAAAAGGGGATTTAATATGAAAAACGTTGAACAAAATTTCTGTCATAATGTACAACTTACTGAGGGAACTGAGATTTGTGTACATTCTGATATTTTTAATATTACTGTAAAGCAATCAGAAACTGATGATTTAGTAATTTCTGGTAGTTTTAAATGTCAATCCGGTAATATGACAGGTAATGTCGAAGGTAAACTTGACCATCTTAAAGAGAAACGATATATTGGATATAGTATTAATGAAACAGATATAAGAGAATATTTTGATTTTGATAATATCTTTAACCCAATACTTACTATTGAAGTACCTCAAATAGCTTTTTCCCAAGGTTATTTACTGGATATAGAGACATTAAATTCAAATATTACAGTTCAATCTATCACAGGAAAATTTAATTTAAAATCAGTAGAAGGCAATATTAGAATCGAACAATCAGGTCAAGGAACAATATTTACCACAAATGGAGATGTAAAACTTTTTGAAGTGATTAATGATTTAAAAGTAAATACAGTTAATGGTGATGTTAAATTAAAAGGTGGGGTAGGAACAAATATTGATATAACAAGTGAAAATGGTGATATTAAAGTTACCGATAGTAACTTTGATGTGATAAGTTGCAAAACAAATAACGGTGATATATTTACAGAAGTTGTGTTTGAAAATCATAATTTGATTGATTTATCTTCTGTAAATGGAGACATTGTATATAAGATAGATAATGATTTATGTAAACTTACTCAATTGAATACCTCTAACGGAGATATAAAAATTTCAATACCTGATGAAGTTCAAATCAATTTAGATGTAAGTACTTTGCATGGAGATATTAAGAATCAAATCGAAAACGATGGAGCTGTAGAAATAAATAGTAGTGAAACACAATATAATGTATTCTATGGAGAAGATTTGCCATATATTAAAGCTCAAACAATTCATGGAGATATAAAAATTACTAAAGATGAAAATGTATTTTATAGGATTTTAGATAAAGAACTTAAAAAAGCTGAAGATTTATTACAAGAATTATCTAATAGTCAAACAGTTGAGAATGCAAAAGAAATTATTGATAGTGTTTATCAATCTCTAAATAATACTATGTCAAAGCTTAAAAACAAGGTTTCAGGAGAAGAAGCTCAAAAATATCAAGATAGAATTGCTACACTTATCGAACAAATTAAATCTCAAGTAACTAAAGATAATATAGAAGATATTTTTGATAAAGCTAAAAACATAATTACTGACGTAGCAGAAAAAATTAGTCCATTATCAAAACATTTAAAAGAGAAAGCCTTTAATGTTTATAGTAATTCTGAAGAAAAGCCATCTAAATGGAATAAGATTTTTGATAAAGATAAAGATAATATTGCTGTTATGAAAATATTAGATCTGCTTGATAAAAAGACAATTACAACTGAAGAAGCTGAAAAATTAATTAAGGTTTTAAGAAATAAATAGTAAACAAAATGCCGGGTTTATAATACCCGGCTTAATTTACCAAATTTGATTTTTAAGTTGTTTAATTCTATAATAAGATTGTTCTATTCTTTTTTTACTGATTGTTTTGGATTGAACTGCGTTTTTTATGATATTATGAACTATGGTAGGTAATTCAATATTTGGTTCAAAATATTGAGAAAATATAAGAATATCGCTACCTGCGTTTATAGATTTAATTATAGTATCTTCTAATTCGTAATAGTTTTGTATAGCTCCCATTTGCAAATCATCTGTGATTACAACACCATCGTATTGTAATTCGTTTCTGAGTAGGTTATTAATAAAAGAATCTGAAAGTGAAGAAGGATAATTTTCATCAATATTGGTATTAAAAATATGAGCCGACATTATAGCTTGTGCAAGGTTTTGATTGATTAAAGTAATATATGGATCAAGTTCAATTTCTGACCAAGTTTGAGTAACATCTGTTATATCTAAATGAGAATCATTGCTTGCACTTCCGTGACCGGGAAAATGTTTGAGACAACTTATTAGACCATTGTCTTTTATGGCATTTATAAATGCTGTAGCATAACTGGATACTATCATTGGATTATTTGAATAACTTCTTTCAAGATTTCCTATTGCAGGTGATTGGGGATTAATATTTAAATCTACCACAGGTGCAAGTATCAAGTTAAATCCATAATCTTTGCATTCATTTGCCAATTCATAATAACTATTGTATGCTTCTTCAAGGCATAAATTCTCTGCTGTATATTGGGCTGAAGGAAAACCTTGAAATCCTTTTTGAGGACTTAGTCTTTGAACTTTCCCACCTTCTTGATCAATTGCATATAATATAGGCAAATTGCTTTTTATTTGTTTAAAATGATTCATTAATGAGTCTAATTGAGTCGGTGATTTAACATTATAAGATAAAACTAAGACTCCTCCAATATTTAAGTCTGTAATTTGTTGAGTAAAAGTTTGAACCCAATTATCATCTACATTTAGACCTTTAAAACCAAATAAAAGCATTTGTCCAATTTGTTCATCTAAATTTGCTTCACTTGATGATTGATGACTGCATGATAACATCGAAAGAGTTAACACAAGTATAAAGAAGATTATTGTAATATTGTTTTTAAATCTCATTATAGTTCCTTTTTAATTATTATATTTAATTAGGGATAGATAATTTTATTTGAAGAGTTTAAAATTTCACAAATTTTAAACATATTTGAGATAGTACCAATGCCTATTTCACTTTTAATATTGTAATAATCTACACAAGTTCCGCAAACAATAATTTCAACACCCATAGAGCTTAAATTTTCAAGATGAGCAAAGGTAGTAGATTTTTTTGTGCAAAGAGTTACACCACCATTATAAAATATTATTTGCTTTGGTAAAGTATCTCCTTCAACAATAGCACTAAAGAATCCATTAATTAACATCTTACCGAGCTCATCAGAACCAAAGCCCATATATTGAGACTTTACGGCAATAATGTAATCTTTAATCTTATTATCTTTTAAGGATAGATTGCAGTAATAGTTAACATCATTATCTTGAGTAAAGGCATTATCTGTAGATTCTTTGGAGGCGATAATGATTTGGTAATTCTGTTTTTCGGTTATAGTTGTTGAAAAGCCATTATCTTTTAAGAAGGCTTGTAAATTATCGATTGAGGTTTGATTATCTGATAAAATTTTAAGTTGTGATTCTGAGGTTACATTTTTAAAGGTGTTTTTAACCATTATAATTGGTTTTGGACATAAATATCCTCTGGTATCAACTTCTATGACATGAATATTTTTTTTCATTTTTAAATCCTTATAAATAATAATCTTAAATTTATCTCTTTTTAAAAGCAATAATAACTAAGCAAATAATGAAGAAAACAAGTAATAGCCATGCAAGCCCGGTAAGAGTACCTATTAAGGCTCTATACATCTCTAAGACCCATCGAGCAAGGTTTAATTGTATATATTCTGTTGTTTCGGGGTTAACTGTATTAGGATTGAGATATCTTTCTAATTTCCAGATTTGAACACCGGAAGAGACTCCTACAACATAAATAGCAAACAACATATATTTATGCCAGGCAGTGTAGAGATCATCATTTATGATTCTAAATAATATCTTTTTTATTGGCGTTTTAAAAAATTGGATAATTAGGAATGATGTTAAGAGTGCAATTATGAGAGTTCCGAACATTAAAAGAAAAATCATTTGTTTCTCCTTAATAGTATGTTTATAAAGGTTTTATAGTGGTTTAATGGATGGTTTTCATTATCTTGGTTTTCACAGAAAAACCATTCAGGGATATTGATAATAATTTCTTTATTAAGTTCAGTAATAAACTCTTTACAAAGGTTAAAAGAAACAAAATAAGGTAAATATTTACTTTCAAAGATTTCTTTTTTATTATTGTGTAAGTTATTTGATAGAAAGGTATAAAAGCAAAACCAATTTTTGATATGTTGATGTGCTTTAAGAGAAAAGGTTTTTATTTTCATACTGAAAGAAAGCATTATAATGCCGGATAAAATTATTGAAAAGGATATATATAGGTTGATCAGATTTGTATAAGCAATTACAAAATAGATTGACAATGCACCTAAAGCTGTTAAAATTAAGGCAAAACTTGTAAAATTTTGTTTTTCTTTTTTAAAATTGATATCAAAGTATTCATCTTTAGTTAATTCTTTTTGTAACTGTTTAAAATATTTTCTTTTTATTCTTTTTAAGATAATCAGAGCGTTGTCGAATAAGATAATATTAGGAAGTGGTTTGTTATTAATATGCATTTCAGATGAGTTACTAAATATTTTGTTTAAAATAAAATCATATCTTTCTTGAATAATCTCATTAGGTATAGATTCTTCAATAGTTTCAATGTTATCAGACAGAGAATTATCTTTTTTAATTTGATGAATAAATCTTTGAAGATAGTATTTATTATTATGGTAGATTACCTTAATATAGCCTAAATCAAAAAGTTTTAGAAGAGTTGAGAGTATAGGAAGGTCAGAAAATTCATTTATTCTATTAAATAGATAAGCTAATTCGTCTGCATCTAAATCTTTACAAAAATGATGGTTTTCATTCTCAGGGTTTAAAATATCACATTCAATCTTTCTATCGTTTTTATGTATTTTGAGGTTTTGATTAATCTTAAGATATTTATAGATTGCAATTATTAATCCGATTATTACAATAAACAGGACAGCGAAACCATATAAAAAGATATTTCTTTGATATTTTTTAAAATTAGTTAACCAATTTGGATTATCTTTAATCAAGCTTTTTTTATTAAATAATAACTCAATAGATATATTATTTTTGGGTGAGATATTTGAAAGGTTAAGAATCAACTCATATTCTTCTTCATTAATTGAATTAATGATTTTATTGTTGCTATCTTCATTAAGAATTGTTTTAGTTGAAAAGCTTTGGAAATCAGGGGAAAATTTAGGGTAACTAATGGTAATCTTTGAAGATTTAATAAGATAGTTTTTATGATTTGAGAAGATATTATATTTAAAAATATCATTATTATTATTTGAGGTAATTATTCCTTTAAGATAGTAATTTAAGTTTAAGTGATACACCTTGTCTTTTGTTTTATTGAAAATCCAGACAAAAGTACGCCCCTGTGTTTTAAATTTATAATTATCATATAAATTCACTTTCGGAATATCAATAATTTCCTTGTTAATTGATGCTGAGAGAAATTCATAATCATCTAAGAGTGGGTATCCGGCACCCGGAATAATAGACTTAGAAAAGTCAAATGATAGTTCTCTTTTGAAGGATTTAGGATTTAATCCAAACCCTTGAAAATTCTGTTTATCAATAATAATTTCTTCTGATACTAATATCAAATTATCATCTTGTATTCGGATATCGATATTATATACATCTACTACAATATCTTTTTGTATAAAGCTTGCAGAATATAATTGACAAAATGTCAATGATAGGTAGATTGTAAGGATAATTAATTTAATATTTACAGCTTTCATTATTACCTCCTTATGAAAAACATCAAGATAGCCTATAACACATTAAAAAGATTGTCAATGTATTTTTTGAAATGTAGTTTATATCTCATAGAGAGGTGTACATTGATATTGCGAAGTTAATTTTAAATCAGTTTTAGCTTGTAGGTAAGATAATGTATTTTCCATTTGTTTATAGGCGATTTGGGGTGTATTATTGATTTCACTTAGATGAGCTAAGAAGATTCTTTTGAGAGAGTCAGTAATGATGTTTTCAACAATTTCTGAGGCTTGAATGTTTGAAAGATGTCCCAATTTACTAAGTATTCTTTGTTTAAGATGCCATTCGTAAGGGCCATTCATTAGCATATCCACATCATGATTTGATTCTAATATGATAGTAGATGATTGTTTAAGATAGTTTTTTAAAAGATTGTGGGCGAAGCCAAGGTCAGTAGCTATAGTTAATTGTTTGTTATCATTATCGAAAGGATGAATTACAAAATTACAGCTATCAACAGCATCATGAGAAGATAAAAAAGGGTTTACTATTAGAGAGCCGATTTGTAAGGAAGAACCAATATCAAAAAAGTGAGGTTCAAAATGCATTTTGCCAATTTTTTTAGTTGCACAGTTGTATGTGTCCGGGGTTATAAAGATGGGAGCTTTAATTTTTCGGTGCAGTACCCCAGCTCCGCAAACGTGGTCGGTGTGTTCATGAGAAATAAATATTGCATCAATTTTAAGAGGGTCAAGTTGTAATTCAGTCATAAATTCAGAGAATTTTTTAAAGGAAATACCGGCATCTATTAAGATATGTGTATCATTATTCTTTACAAGTATGCAATTTCCTTTACTTCCGCTGGTTATAACACTTGTTTGAAACATAGTTAACCTATATAAATATATCTATTATTAAGTCTGTCATATTCAGTCCACTGAGCGTTAGGGTCATTTACTGCTTCAATCAATTGGTTGACACCGGTAGTTTGAGCATCCATATTATCAGCAAAGTGTAAAACAATAGCTTCTAACGTTTGCGGGATTTTTACAGCTCCTTTTTCCGGTTCACCGTGATGAGAAAGAATTAAATGTCTTATTTTCATAAGAGTTTTTATAGGAAAGAGGTTGATTTCGTGAGCCTTTTGACATAGAAAATAGTCGCCCATAGCGATATGCCCGAGCAATCTGCCTTCATCAGTAAATTCTATGCTGGGAAGGGTTGTATATTCAAAGATTTTGCCAAAATCATGAAGTAAAGCTCCTGCAATTAGTTCATTTCTTTTAACTGGGTAAAGTTTAGAAGCAAAATCGCAAATTTTAGCAACGGAGATTGTATGTTCTAATAGTCCACCAACATAATTATGATGCCATGATTTCGCTGCAGGGCATTGGTAAAATTTATCCCATAACTCTTTATCTTCAAAGATGTTTGTAAGCAAGGTTTTGATATGTTCATCTGAAATAGAATCAATTAATGCAAAAAATTCATCGGATAATATACTCATATCTTTTTTGGTTTGGGGAATAAAATCAGCAAATTCATATTCATTAGCTTCAGCTGTTCTGATTTTTTTTATATTGAGTTGAATTTGGTCTTTGTAATTTATTACGGTAGCTCTGATTTTAGCAACTTCACCTTCTTTAAACATATCCATTACAGCAAGGGCATTATTCCATACATTTCCGGTAATTGGTCCGGATTTGTCGGTAAATTCTACACGTATAAAGTGATCTTTTTTACCTTCTCGTAGTTCTTTTTTTAATACTAAAAGATAAGTGTCAATCTCTTGATTTACAAATTGATATATATCTTTAACTTCGATTCTTTCCATAGTGATTCCTTTCAAATTATGTAACATAAATAGGATTAGTATAAATCCAATTTAATGTATATCTGTTAATAATTAAATGATATGATCCAGTATATGATATTTTAAACATACCTTGTTTGTCATGTTTTTTTTGTAAATGTTTGTTATTGTGATATAAATGTACATCACTAATTTCCGGTAAATTAAAATATAAAAATAACTCCTTATTTTCTAATATAATACTATCGCCAAAAGTAGCAGAATTGGTTTCATTATCAGTAATAACTGCATAAAAATTATAAGGTGTTCCGTGTATATAATTAACTAAGTATGAGTTCCCTTGTATTAAGCATTTTATGATTTGTTGTTCTATGTTTTTTTTATCATATAAATCTTCGTAAATTAGGACGTTAGTTCTATGGTACTTTAAAAATCGTTTATATTTTGCAATAGAGATTTCTTTATTAAACAGGCGGATTTTTTTAAAGTTTGGATTACTATTTGTCCAGAATAAAGGATATTGAATTAAATTTTTAGTTTTTCTCGGGGTAGTTGTATAAAAAATATGTTTATCTTGATTATGAAATTTAAATATATTTTCATCTGTGTTAAAGTTATGAACAGGTATAATTATTAAATCTTGTAAGTCAAATTTTTCAGTGCCATCCAATAACAAATAATCTAATTCTTGTTTTAATGCATAGTGAAGTGCATAATCTTGTTGCTTTTGACAGGTATTGTAAGTAGAAAAAAAACTACCGGTAAGTTCTATGAATCTTTTTTTTAAGATATTTTTCTTTTGCATTTATTTAACAAACAAGATTTTTTTTATCTGATTTTTAGAGTTGTTATTTTCATCATTCCAATTGATTTTTAAAAAATAGATACCGCTTGTTAATTGTTTGTGTTTATCTAAATTTTCAATTGTGATAGTGTTAATGTTGTTTGTTGAAGTTTTATTTAAGATATTAAGTTTATGGATTTTTTGTCCTTTAATGTTATACAGGAAGATATTCAAATCATTCAAGATTTGAGTATTTTTTATATTAAGAGATAGTTTTGAGTTTGTTTTAATGGGATTTGGATATGATTCAACCGGATTAGAAATATTTTCATCCGGATTAATCTCAGAGTCAAAGTTTAAGTTTTCAAGAGAAGTTATCTGATGATAGTAAATTTTTTTACTAAATTTGTCATAAATCCAAGTTAATATTGAAAGATCATTAAATTCGTTTTCGTCAATAAGTGATATACTATAAAATGGAAAATTTAAGTTTAACTCTTCTATTTCTCCAAAATCAAGAGAGAGGGGAACACCTTCATACGGATTAGTAATGAATTGTGATAATATTGTAAAGTTATTATCTTGAAATTGTCTATTTTGCAATATCGCAGCATTAAAAATCAAATCTCTTTTATTGGATGTTGTTTGATTATGATTTTGTAAGATATAAGTATCTTCATTTGTAATAGTAAAAAATATCTCTAAATTATTTTCAAGTATGGTAATTTCAAGTTCATTCCGGGATAAAAAGGTTTTATCAGCAGTAGAGAGAGATAGATTTTCAGTAAATGCATCAAGATAAGAATCATTGTATTGTGTAATATCTTTGTTTCCATTAAAATAAGTATGTTGAGTTCCGAGCTGTAAAAATTGAGTTGCTCTTTGATACGCACCCCAAGTATAAAGAGGGTCGATATTATTAGGAAAATAATAAATAATATCTTGATGGTCAGAGTTATATGTTTCATTTATGCTATGTATAATTGACAAGTTTGTGATTTCTCTTGTATCAGCAAAGATTTCAATAAGAGGTTTTTCTTTGATATTTCTGAAAACGTTAATATCTTTAATAATCTTTTGTTCGTATAGTGAGTTTTCATTAGGATTACAACCGGATTGGATTTTTATAGAATATTGAGCAAACAATTCCGGTAAAGTAAGCCCATCATAAGAATCAGTAATTGAAATAGTTTCACCGATATTTAAAGATTGTGTGACATATATTGAATCACTAATATTAACATCGGCAGCTTCATTGAGTAATTGTATTTTAAAATATACATCATTAGCAGGTAGATTAGAATTATTTTTTAGTGTGAAAGTAGGCTTTATAATTTCTCCCGGATTTAAATATTCAAGTATATTAAATTCTTCAATGTTGATAACCATTAATGGTTTTGAAAAATTTCCTTTGAGATCTATCAAAAAATCTGCATAGTAACCTAAGTCTTTAAGACTGACAAAAATACCTTCAGTATCGTTATATTTGTCGTAATAAAAACTATATTGACCGGTACCTTGAGATGCAGCCATAAATGGACCGGTTTCTGATGTTTGAAATTCAAATACAACCCAAGCTTTTTTTATATAATGTGAAGTATTGAAATCAATATTATTCCAACTGGGATTTAAAGTTAATAAATTAGTGCTATTGTGGTATAAAAGATTACCGGGATGATTGTCTGTGTCTTGATATAAATAAACTTTAACATTATCTATTGATAGTGGTGAATCATTAGTTTGAGGAAAATAAATTCTTGTCCCGGAAACTAAAAAGCTGTCGGATTCAGCATTAGTAATGATTTTTTTAATATCAAATTGTACACCCCAAAGATGAGTTCCATAAAAATGAAAGTCATCTGTATTTGTATGATATTGTAAAGTTTGTGTATCTTTTGCAGTTTCTTTGATGTTTTTTCTTGATCCATATTTGAAATCTATACTATGTATTGACCCATAACAAACAAGTAAAATTATTATCAATAAAATCTTTTTCATTTATATCTCCATCTTTAATTACCAATTAATATTCTAAACAAAATTTGTAAAGTATTTTTTGAAAAGCTAAGAATGAACAATTCAAATTGTAAAAACTTATAATAATATGTAATGTTACTTTTAAATAGATTTTAAGATAGTTTTTTGTATGTAATATAATGATGATTTACAAGGGAGCTCCAAGATGGAAAAAAGCATCTTGGAGGTCTCTATTAGTATTCTTATAGTTTAAAAGCATAAATGATTATGAAATATCAGATTAGAGATGTTTAATTGAATATATACCGATTAAGGCTTTAAGTGCAAGCCAGGAAGCTCGACAACATTGTTTAATTTAATTAAAAGCCTTTTGCATAATATAATAAACTAACTAAAATTTGAAATGATTCAGAATGATTAATGATTATTTGATGTGAATAATACGATTTTACATTTTTCAAGAAAAAATTCTTTAATTCTTGACAAAAAACAGGTGGAACGCTGATATGACTTTAGAAAAGAAATCATTGGAGGAATAAATGGGTAAGTTATCCATCAAATCTGAAATAGGTAAATTAAAAAAAGTAATAGTGCATGAGCCGGGCACTGAGATAGAGATTATGACACCTCAGACATCTCAGAATTTGCTTTACGATGACATCTTAGACCTTGAAACTGCAATTAATGAACACAGAGAATTAACAGGAATCCTAAAATTACATTCACAAGTTTATGAAATAAATGATTTGTTAGAACAAACTCTTGCAGATCAGAATCAAAGAAAAGAATTACTTCTTAGTTTAATTAGTGAAGTTCAAGCTTCCGAACACTTGTTAGATAAATTAATGCCAATGTCAGCAAAAGATTTAGCTACGTCATTAATATTAGGTGTTGAACAACAAAAAGATACTTTAACAAAATTTTTATCTGAAAGAAAATATGCTTTACCTCCTTTACCAAATTTTGTATATACTCGTGATAGTGCAATTATAATAAATAATTATGTTTTAACCGGCTCAATGGCAAATCTTATTAGATCAGCTGAAGCAACAATTATGAGATATATTTTTACTCATCATAAAGATTTTTTATCAGATGGTTTTTATTTTAATGAAGTAAATGGATTTCATCATAATTCAAAGTTTGAGGGTGGTGATATCTTAGTTTTAAGAGAAGATGTTTTAGCTATTGGATTATCAGAAAGAACTACTTCTTATGCTATTGACCAATTAGTAGAGAAATTTAAAACAAAAAATCAAGTAAAACATATCTTTGTTGTTGTTTTACCTAAAGAACGTGCTATGATACATTTAGATATGATTTTTACTATGGTTGATAAACATTATGCTGTTACTCATGAACCTGTCTTATTGGGTGATATGAATCTTGGTGTTATCCATATAGATTTATCCGAAAAACTAAGTAAGATAAAAAATGTTCCTGATATTTTTACAGGATTAAAAACTGTTGGAATTGATTTAGAACCGGTTTTTTGTGGTGGTAAAGATAGATTAAGGCAGGATAGAGAACAATGGATGTGTGGTGCTAATTTCTTTACAATGGCTCCCGGAAAAGTTATTGGTTATGGTAGAAATACAAAAACATTTGAAGAATTGGAAAAAGTAGCAAATATGCCAAGATTAGAAGCCTCTGATATCTTAAGTGGCAAGATTAATCTTAAAGATTACGATAGATATGCTGTCGCTATTCAAGGAGCTGAACTGTCAAGAGGTGGTGGTGGTGCTCGGTGTATGACTATGCCGGTGCAAAGAGAAGATGTTACTTTTGATTAATTATTTAATATTGAGCTAATAATGAGTTTAGTTGTACTAATAACCGGTGCAAATGGTTTTATCGGGGCAAATTTAACTTCATATTTATTAAAAAAGAATTATGAAGTTATTGCTTTGGTCCGACCGGGTGCTAATTTAAATTTGTTATCAACTTTATGTAATAAAAATGATAAATTGAATTTAGTATATACAGATTATCAAGATAGTAATGAATTAAAACAGATTTTTGCAAAGAGTAACATAATTATACATTTAGCTGCAAAAACAACCGGACCGAGTTTTGAAGATTTATATATTTCAAATGTTGAATTATGCAAGAAATTTATAAATATATTAAATAGTCTTAATAAGGATATACATTTTATTTTTTTATCTTCTCAAGCTGTTTCAGGTGTTTCTGAGAAAAATATTCCCAAAAAGGAATCTGATGATCCTAAACCCTTGACATGGTACGGTAAAACTAAACTTTTATCTGAAAATTATATCAAAGAACAGTTGAAAAATAAGTGGACAATTATCAGACCGGCATCAGTTTATGGAAGAGGAGATGCAGATTTTTTTCATTACTTTAAAATGATTGAGTATGGAATTACTTTGATACCAAATGAGGCTGATGATATTTATAAGTCCGTTTTTAGTCACATATATATTGATGAGTTAACTGAACTTATTGAAAAATGTATCCATAATCCAATTGTTTATTATGAGTTATTAAATGTCGCAAATCCATTTATTTGTTCCACAGAACATTTTTTGAGAATTATATCAAGTGCAATAAAAGAGGTTAATCAGAATAATTTAACTCAATATAAATCAAAACATTGTCTTAAAAATTTCAAAAAATACATTAAGATTCATTTTACAATAGATATACCTAATATTATAACTATAGGGGTTGCATTTATTTCCGAGATAATTTGGAAAATAAACAAATGTCTTGGAGTTAAAAGTAAATTTCCGATACTAAATCGTCAAAAACTAATCGAAATCAAGCAGTCAAGTTGGTTACTTGATACTACTAAGATACAGAATTTGTTATTATTCAATCCTGAAAATAAACTTTTTGACAATCTAAAAGAAACCTATATATGGTACAAAGAAAATTACTATTTATAATAATTGTTATCTTTGCTTTGATGATACCTTTATCGCTTTACGCAACTGATGAAGTAAATAATAATCTTGAAATTACTGATTCTATATATATTGATAATAATGCCGTATTTGATAGTCTTTCAATAGAAACTGACAGCTTGTTAACTGATTCTACTTCAACTGTTATTATTGATGGTGAAGATTTCGATGATGATAAGAAGAAGAAAGAAATACCTGCACCAAAATATTACGAGTTATTAGATTTTTGTTCCTCTGAATTAGATGATAAGTTAAAGTTAAAATCAGAAAAGTTAGATTATTATATTGACGATTTTAGCGATTCTTTACAAAATAAACTTTCGTTTAATTCTCATAATTTTGATTTATTGTTTTTTGATAACTTTATGATTGAGGATTATGTCATATCTAATAATGTTCTCGCAACACATTTTTTAAAAGATAAATTAAGCAATTATGGAAAAATAACAGGCAATCAATTTTATCATATTGATTATCCATATAATGTTGCTTTAACTAGAACTTACGCAGGATTGGGAGAATATGATAATAATTTTGCACATATTTCTTTTAGGAAAAATCATTCTTTATCTGTAGATAATTTACAAATCCGAGCAGATTTTAGAGCAAGAGATAGGCTATATAAAAATTATAACCATAAAGAAGCTGACGGTTATTTAAATCTTAATTATCAATTTAATGATTTTATATTAAATACTAATGTTATTATGAGTAATAGAGATTTACTTTCCGGTGATTATTATACAAGCAATATCTTTTTGACTGATAATGACAGAATAAATGATAAGTGGGAATTTTATCAGTATGGATTGGCTTGGAAATTTTTAAAGCTTAGTTATATTAGTAATGATCAAGATATTAAAGCTATGAACTTAGATAATGAATTTCAATCTAAAACACAATCAGCTGTATTAAGTATTAATGTAGGTGATTCTCATAATAATTTAAAAGCAAACATTCAAAAAGATTATATTAAGATTAATAATCAAACCGAGTTTAATCAAAATGTTTTTAGTTTACAACACCATAATCAAATAGCTGATTTTAAATTTGAAGGTAATTACATAGGATTGAATAATTTAAAAGATTTAGATATTAGTTTTAAATCAGCTTATTCATTAACAAATCATATTGATTTCATTTCAAAACTTGAATATCAAGATAAATTAGATAAATATATTGATTACAACGTATATAATTCTCAAGAAAGATTATTAACAGGTGGTTTTGTTTATAAAAGAGATAATTTTAACTTGTGTTTTCTATCAGGTCAAAAAGAAATTTATCAAGAAAATATCATAAATGAATTATCTGAAAACGTCTTTACCCTAAATGCTTATGTGTCAAAAAGATTTGCGATTAATAATTACTATTTGAATATATCTAACGAGTATAATTATGATAAAATTCGTAAATCTTTTGTACTATTGCCGGAATACTCAAATACAAGTGATATTTCAATTTTACTTCCATTGAAGAACGATAATAGTATTGCTTTAGGTTCAAAAATATATTTGGTGGCTGACGTGTTAGATGAAAGATTTGCTTTGAGGCATTCAGAGCCCTTAGTTGATATTTATGTAAATATTGGGATATCCAAATTATTTAATTTTCAAGTTCAACTAAATAATGTTGTAAGAAACACATATTTTGGAGATAAAACACTAAATGATTTTAGTTTCACAACTCATATAGTTTGGTATTTTATAAATTAAGGAGTAGTTATGAAAAAAAGTTTATTAATAAGTATTTTATTGATGTCTTTATCATTATGTTTTGCTAATGTATATAAGTTAACTGATTTAGTTAATCACGCTATTCAAAATTCGAGTACTATGCGAAAATCAAATACTAATCTTGAAAATGTAAAGGATTCTCATAGTCAGTATTTGTTTGATATTTTACCTAATGCCACATATAATGCCTCATATAATCATCCGAGTTCAATTGATTATTATTCTTCGTTTAACATTGGCAAATCTATTTCTTTAAATGAACCGGTCTATTTTAATATACGAAGAAGCAGTCTTGACAAAAAGATTGCTGAACTGAATCATCAAAATCAAATGAAAAAAGTAGCTTATGATGTCTTAAATGCCTACATTGACATTATCCAAACACAAAAGAATATCGAGATTTCCCAAAAGAATATAGATTTACAAAGAAGAATTTATAATCAAGTAATGATTCAATTTCAAAATGATAGAAAAACTATCTATGATATTCAGCAAAGTCAAGTTGATACATTGGATTCGTATATTGCCCTCAAGGATTTAAAAAATTCTTACCGTAAACAAAGAGAAAATCTTTTCTTTATGATAAATATGGAAGATGAAGGCTTCCCGCTTGATTCTTATGAGTTTGAGATCATTGAACAGAGTGCTGAATTTGAAGATAATCTGTCTATTCAGGCAAATCAGCTTTCATTAAAACGTTCAAAACTTTCTTTAACCCAGCAATATTTAGATTTATTTCCTAATCTCTCTTTAAATTATAATTGGCAAACTTCCACAAATGATAATTCAATGCCGGAATTATTTGATGTTGATAATTACAAAGATTCATATACATTTTCTGTTAATTTATCTTATCCTTTGTTTAATTTTTCTGATACAGGCTTTAGTTACAGAATAGCAAAAAGAAACATAACTACAGATAAAATTGACTTGGAAGACACAATAAACGAAACTAAAAAGAATTTGAATCAAACTATTTTAGACTGGGAAATGATTTATCAGACATATTCTCTCTACGAACAAAAACATCAATTAACTCAAGCAAATTTAGATATTGCTGAAGAACGATTTGCTTTAGGTTTAATCAGTTCCCTTGACCTTGATAAAGCACGCATTCAATATCTTGAATCTGAAGTTCAATTAGTCAATCGTTATTATACTTTAATTAAAAAACAAGAAGAAATTAATTATTTAAAATCTAACAAATTGTTAGGTTTATGGTAAAAATCAATATTTAAAAGTTGAGGTAAAAATGAAGAAATCTATAATTATCGTATTGGTCATAATTGCAATTATATCAGCTTTTTATTTTTTTAAGAAAGATAAAAATGTTGTTAAGTCTATTAACATTCCAAAAGTTCCTGTTACAAAAGGAGAAATTAGTATTAAGATTGAAGAAACCGGAGAAATTCAACCACAATCTATAGTGACTATTAAGTCAAAAGTTTCCGGTAAGGTTGTAAAGCTTTATGTTGATGAAAATGATTATGTTGAAAATGGTGACTTAATTGCTGATATTGAACCGGATTATAATCAAGCAAGAACCATTGCTAACGTAAGAAATGAAGTCAGAAGAGCAGAAATCTCATACAAAAATGCTCAGAAAGATTTAGAAGAAGCTCAAGTACTATTTGAAAAACAATTTATTTCTTCAGATGAACTTGAAACTGCTTCTGATAATGTTGAAAAAGCTCGACTTGATTTAGACTTAGCTAATCAGCAATTTGCATTGATTGAAGATATAGAAACTATAGACAATGTTTCAAGAGTTTATTCTACTACTTCAGGTACTGTTATTGAACGTTTAATAGAAGTTGGTGAAATGGTTCAATCAAGTACAAGCTCTTATAGTGAGGGAACAATTCTCTTTAAGGTAGCAGACTTAAATGAAATGATAGTTAAGACTTCAATTAATGAGGTAGATATATCTAAGTTACCTGATAATAAACAAGATGATTCATCAGTAAATATTCGAATAGATGCTTTTCCTTATGATAATTTTACAGGCAAAATTTCAAAAGTTGGTGCTCAAGCTAAAACTGAAAATAATGTAAAAGTATTTCCTGTTGAGATTGAAATTTTACAAAAGGATAATAGGCTCAGACCGGGTTTATCAGCTAATGTCAGCATTATCGGTGAAACAAGAAAAGATATTTTAACGATACCAATCAGAGCAATTTTTAGTGATAATTCAGGTAATGATATTGTTTATAAGGTCGTTAACGATACTATAGGATCATCAGTATTAATTAGAACAGGTATTAACGATTTACAAAAAGTTGAGATACTTGAGGGTTTAACTGATAAAGATTTTGTATCTCTAAAAGAACCATAAAAAAAAGGCTGATTAATATCAGCCTTAATCTTCAAAGTAGTAATTTAAAAAAAATGGATTTCTCTCATTTCTCTTCTCATTCTGATTAAGAAATGTTTCCAATTGTCAAGAGATTCAAAGATTTTTTCTTGTTCTTCTTGTGGTAGAGAGTTAATAAGTTCTTCTAATAATTTAATATTTCTTTCTCGATATCTATTAGCATTTTCAATACCTTTTTGAGTGATTTGAGCAAAATATACTCTTCTATCTTCTTCAGAAGGTAATCTTTTGATGTAATCTTTTCCGATAAGACTATCCATTAGATGAGTAATTCTACTGTGTGAAACATTCATATATTGAGCAATTTCTTTCATACTTAAAGGTCTATTTTCAACTAAAAGAAATTGTAATAAGTTACATTCTACTCTACCGAGTTTATGACATTGTTGATGTGTAAATTCAAAATGAGTTAATATATTATGTATACTTGTCGTAGCTTCATAAAATTTTTTTCCTGTGTCGTTCTTCATTTTTGCCTCCAGATTATTTTAATAATTCTTCTAAATGTTTGATATATTCATTGACTCCGCCCGGCTTATAGCCTGTTTTGTTTATCACTTCTTGATTTTTGTCAATGAGTACTATGGTAGGATATCCTTTAATTTGATATTTTTTTTGTAAAGATTGATTTTGTTTTATTAATTCTTCTGTTTGTTTAATATTTTGTGGAAAGTCTGCTTTGAAAAGAATTAAATTATCTTTAGCGTATTTGACAAATTCTTCCTTGCTGAATACTTCTTCTTTTAGCTTAAAACACCATCTACACCAATCACTACCTGTAAAATTTATAAGTATTGGTTTTCCTGTTGATTCTGATAATTTTAATGCATAATTAAAGTCTTCTGTCCATAACTCTTCAGCATTTAAAGATAAATTTGAAAAAATTACCACTGCAAGTGTTAATGATATGATCAATAATTTAACTAATCTCATTTAATTTTGTCTCCGTTTAAAATTATTTCGCTTGTAATTGGGAAGGCTTTCTTTAAGATAGCTGAAACACCACAATACTTATCTTCAGATAAAGAAACAGCTTTGATGATGTTTTTGCTGTTTAAATCTTCTCCTTCGAACAAATAAGTGATATGTGCTTTTGTATACACTATTGGGTGTTCGTTATTTAACTCAGCATCAACTTTTATTTTGAAAGTAAAATCTGTATGTTTCATTTTTTCAAGCATTGATACAATATCCATACTTGAACAACCTGCTAAGGCACTTAGCAATAATGCTTTTGGTCGTGGACCTAAATCTTTACCACCAAATTCTTCAGAACCATCAATTTCAAACGTATGACCATCTTGACTTACACTAAAATTGAGCCCTTTATTCCAGATTAATTCTACACTATGCATTTCTAGAATCCATTAAAACTTCGTTCATCTTAATTAGGAATTGTTTCCAATACATTAAAGTGTCATAAATTGGTTCTATTTGATCTTCAGGCATCTTTTTTAAGAAATCTTCAAACATTTTAATGTTTTTTTCTTTGTATTTTTTTGCAATTTCTTTACCTTCAGGTGTAATTTCTGCATAAAAAACACGTCTATCTTCTTTTGAAGGGATACGTTTGAGATAATTCTTTTTTATTAGGCTATCCATTAAATGTGTGATTCGACTGTGAGATACATCCATAAAATTTGCAACTTCTTTCATACTAACAGCTCTTTTTTCTCTTAATAGGAATTGTAGTAAATCACATTCTACTCTGCCTAATTTAAGGCATTGCTTATACATAAATTCAAAGTTAAGCATAAGATTGTGAATAGCGTTAGTTTGCTCATAGAATATTTTTCCTTTTTCGTGATCCATGATTTTCCTCCATTCTAATTATTCTTTTTTTAAATCAACTACTTAAAGTTATGATTATTACATACAATGAAATAATATGTCATTTTATTTACAATGTCAAGTAAAATCTTTTCATATTCAATTAAATTATTATTAATTACATTATAATATTATTTATTAAAGATGCAAATTTTTTTTATATTTTTCTTTTAATAAATTATTGTGATATTTGAATTTGTTAGATTTTTATAAAAATTACATTTTTTAAACCTCAACAAAAATGCTCGCACAACAACGTTATTCAATAGCTTTTGTTTGATACTATTTAAAAGGTTTTAAATCTGATTATGGTTATTAAAATTTCATAAAGAAACCTCAACAAAAAATGTTGAGGTTTAAAATTTATCTAAGTTTTAAATTAATGGAAAATATCTCTTTTCCCGTTTTTAATCTGAGATACTTCATCTGTAACAGTTTTTCTTAAATCTTCTGAATTTATCTCAGTTAATAATCTTTTTACCATTTCATAACCGGCTTGTTTTGTTTTAGGAGAAGCATAATCTTCAAGATATTCAGAAAAAGTAAGTATTGCATTTGGCTGACAGAAATTTTTGATATGAAGATTTTTAGCCATATCCATAAAATGATCTCCATGTCTTCCTAAACGATAACAAGAAGTACAGAAAGAAGGAACAAAATTCATTTGAGATAAATCATAAATAACTTCATCTAAGTTACGTTCATCTCCGATAGTAAATTGCTGTTCATCGGGGATATTAGTTAGGCTTTCGTGATAACTTCCGGGACTTGTTTTTGAGCCTGCTGAAACCTGAGATACGCCAAGATGTATTAATTCATGTCTAAGTTCTGCTGATTCACGAGTTGATAAAATCATACCTGTATATGGTACAGCCAATCTAATTACAGCTACAATTTTTCTAAATAAATCATCGTCGACAAGATAGGGTGGATGTTCACTCATATATGAGCCTAAAGCAGGTTCTAAACGTGGAAAAGAAATTGTATGTGGGCCAACGCCGTACTTAGCTTCAAGTTCTTCACAATGTTTTAACATAGCTAGTGTTTCGTAATAAGGGTCAAAAAGTCCATATAATACACCCATAGCTACATCGTCAATACCTGCATCTTGAGCTCTATGTAAAGCATTTAGTCTATATAAATAATCTTTCTTTTTCCCTGAAATATGTACTTTTTCATAAGTTTTTTTATGGTATGTTTCTTGGAAGCATTGATAGGTTCCTATTTGAGAAGATTTTAATATTTTGAAATCTTCAGTACTCATAGGGGCAGCGTTTACATTAACTCTTCGGATTTCTCCTGAGGGATCAGTTTTAGTTTCATAAATTGCTTCGATACCTTTAACCATCCAATTAACATCATATTTTGGTGATTCACCATAAACGGCTAAAATTCTCTTATGCCCTTGTTTTTCAACAACTGCTACTTCTTGCTTAATTTCTTCAAAGGATAATGTTTTGCGTTTTAATTCTTTATTGTCTGCTCTAAAAGCACAATATTCGCATATATTACCACATTCATTCGAAATGTATAAAGGAACAAATATTACAATTCTATTGCCATAAATTTTCTCTTTAATTCTCTTAGCTAATTTAAAAATTTCTTGAGTTAATTCTTTGTCTTTTACCATCAATAAAGCAGCAGTTTCATATTGAGTTAAACCCTTTGCTTCTTCTGCTTTTTTTAAGATATCGAGGATTTCTTTGTTGTCACAATTTTTTGCTTTTTCAATGTTGCTCCAAATTTCATTATCATCAATGAAATTATTTGTTTCTGATGTAGATTTTATACTCATCATATCTCCTTAAAATTATTTCTTTCCTATAGTATAAACTCATTTAAAAAGAAGATTTGTCAAATTATTTTTTCAAATATTTAGGTTACAAGCGTTTATATTTTATACTTTTTATTTACATTTCATTGAAATTTTAGGGGTTTAAAATTAAAATATTTTTTGATTTTTGATATATTTAGGTAGTTAAAAAGCACTTCATTTTATGTAATTTCTCTAATAATTCAGAAAATTGAGAGAAATTTAACATTTGTTTGCCATCAGAAAGAGCTTTTTTAGGAGATGGATGTATTTCAATCATTAATCCGTTGCAACCACTACCAAAAGCTGCTAATGACATTGGAATAATTAAATTTGAATCACCGGTAGCGTGGGAAGGGTCAATAATGACATTATAATTAGAATTTTGTTGAACCCAAACAGCTGAAGCTAAATCTAAGGTGTTTCTAGTACAGGTTTCAAAGGTTCTAATACCTCTTTCACATAATACAATATTAGTATCAATATTTGAAACGTATTTAGCTGCTAATAACCACTCATCAACGGTTGCCGACATACCTCTTTTTAGTATAATTGGTTTGTTTAATTTTGATAATTCTTTTAATAATGGATAGTTATACATATTTCTAGTTCCGACTAAAATTACATCAATATAATTATTCATAATTTCGATTTCAGTAATACTTGTAATTTCTGAAACTGTAATCAAATTAAAATGATTAGCAACATCGTGTAATAAATGGATTCCAATTTCACCAAGGCCTTGAAATGATTGAGGAGAGGTTCTTAATTTATAAGCACCTCCTCTGATAAATTGTATATTATTATTATGTAAAAATTCAGCAGTTTTGTATAAGTATTTTTCTGTTTCAATAGCACAAGGACCGGCTATAATATTAAATGTATTTTCTTTGAACAAGTTATTAATATTAGTAATTTTATTCATATTTTACTCACTAATTAATTTTTCAAAATATCCAAATTGAGGGCTTCGGTCACTTATAATGAATTGTTCGATTTTGAAAAACAGCATTATAGTTTTTACTATACTTAAGCCTATTTGCATAATTTGCAGTTGTTTATGATAATTATTAAATTGTTTATAAGAATTAATGTTAAAGTTATTTAATATAGACTCTATTTCATTAAAACGTAAGACTGATTTATGAGCAGAATTAAGGTTTTTAATTTCTATTTGGTTAATAACAGAGTAAATGCTGGTAAAAATTCCCCCGATTCCAATAAATTTGATATTTTGCAGGTCTTTTAGATTAATATCTAAAGATTTTAAGATTTTGATTATATGATTATGAATTTGTATCTCATCATTTTTAAATTGATTGTGAATATTTCTTATTCCAAGATTTGTACTTTTTTGAAAGATTACTTTTCTGTTTTTAATAATAATTATTTCGGTGCTTCCTCCACCAATATCAAAAGCTAAAATGTTATTGTATTCTTTGAATGAGTTTAATAAACTAATCGAGTTGAAAAAGCATTCTTCATCTTTAGATATAATTTTTAATGATGTGTTATAATTTATTTTTAACCATTCCGAAAGAATTGTAATATTTATTGCTTCTCTACATATCCAGGTCCCTATTATGTGCATTTTAATCATTGAAGTATCAAGGATAGAAAAAATATTTGTTAATACTTTTTTTGTTCTTGATATGGCAGTATTAGAAAGATAGTGATTTTTAAAATTTTTACCCATTTCTGTAACAAAAGAAGCTCGATGGATGATTTTGTATTGTTGATTATTTTCTATTTGAGTAATGAGTAATAAAATATTATTAGTACCAATTTCTATGATACAGTTTAATTTTGAAGAATCTTCTATTATTTTAAAATATCCGGTTAATGTATCGAGAGCAACCTGAGTATTAGCATTGTTAAATATCTTTGGTACTTTTTTATTTTGTATTTCAAAAAGTTTATTAAAAGTGATTTCTATTTCATTGTTATCAGAATAAATTGGATATGCGTAGGGATATTGTTGTAATTGTAATGAAAGTAATTGGTCTTCTGCAAATTCATTTCGTTTAAGATAAAAGACAATTTTTTTGTGTTGACAAGCTTCAGATAGAGTACTATAACCTGATTTTGTGATGATAGCATCTACAGAGGCAAGTAAAAATTGATAATCATAATTCTCAGGAACGTGCCTAAAATTCGGATGATTAATAGTATCTTTTGATAGAAGGACAATATTATCATTTTTTAAAATGTTATCAAATTTAAAATTGTGTTTATCAGTAAAAGATAATAAAATTATCTTTTTTTCTTTTGAGATATTAAAATCTTTTAAAATTTTATTTCTATTTGGGAGAGTTTTCCTCGCTAAGAGGGCAGTTTTAGTTATATAATTAAAAGAAGACATACCTTGAAGCTGTTCATTGCCACTAAAGGGCAATAGTAAGGCAAATTTTGCGAGTTTATATGAATTGTCAATGTATTTTAAGATATTTGTAGTTAGCGAATCTTGATAATCCTTTAAGAAATATCTATATTGTTCCAACCAATCAAAATTTGAGATACCACAAGCGGGAATATCTGCAGTTTTTGCAATCTGAAAAGCCATAAAAGGTATATCGGCTATTATGAATGTTATCTTTTCTTGTTTAATATAATTAACTTCATCTTTTATTAAGTCATCTTTTTTTAAAAAGAAATTTGTTAAATTTTCTCTTATTTGCTTTATGTTTGGGGTTTGCCAGTTATAATGTGAGATTTCACAATCAATACTTTTTTCTCTATATATTAAATATTCTTCATTAAATCCTTGAAATATATTTTTGTTTCTATTAGTAGAAAGAATTGATATTATCCCTAATTTTGAAAATTCAGTTGCAAGTGCATACATTCTAGTAGCATGACCGAAACCATGATTTGATATATAGAATAAGATTTTAATCATTTAGTATTTATATATTGTTTTCAAGTCAATCGCTTGTAAGCCTTTTTCACCTTTTGCAAGAGTAAACTCAAAAATAATATCTCTATTTGGTAATGAAAAGATATCAACAACTTCTGACATTTGTGTTTCGTGTACGAAAACAGTTTCATAAGGAGATTCAGTTTTCCTCGTATCTAAGACCCATAGACCACCATCTAATCTTGTTATAAATCTTAAAAATCCATACCCCTTATCATGAAACCAATTATAACATATTCCTCTTACTCTACTACCTATATCACCCCATCTTCTACTGGCAATTTCAGTATCTGTGTTAATTAATTCGGGTACTAAATAACCGGAGGAAAATACATCTGCTTCTCTTTTAAGATCACCGGAAACGTTTTTAAAAGCTAAAACTTCAACTCGACATCCTTTATTTTGTAAAGCTTTAACAACTTGTAAAAAGTCACCATCACCTGTAGCTAATAGAACATAATCAAGTCTATCGGATTGAGATAATGTATCTACAGCCATATCTAAATCTGCATTTGCTTTTCCAAATTTATTGTTATATTCATCATAATACCATTTAACTTTTTTTACAATAACTTTATAACCAAAATCTCTTAAGATTGAGTGGAAATTATCTGCTTTAATTCTATAATCATTGTTGCTTTTAGCTTTTTCTTCATCGTAAGCTACGTAAACATTTAATCTCATAGCTATACCACTGTTTCTGCAAGCAAATTCTCGTAATATATCATAATGCATTCCATATCCACCATTTTGAGCTATATTAGAAACATCAACATATACTCCAACTTTTAAATGCCCTATTTTATCCATTTTTTCCTCTTTTTTTAATAAACTTATTTAAATATTTCGATTGGTATTTCATAATTATTATTCCATAATTGTATTTTTGCTTTTCCTTCAATTAAATAACTTACTTTTTCACTTGATGATTCTATCTCTTCAAGAATATTAAAATCGTTTAAAGGTAATTTGTCAAGTGTAAATTTTAATGATATTGAATTTGATGTATTATTTGTTAAAGAATTGAATCGAGAAAAGTCAGAAGTTTGACCTGATAATATTCTATTTATAAAAATATAAGCATTGATTTTTTCAAAAGTTAAGTCAACTCCGGTATGATTATATATTAATATGGGTAATTCCAAATTGGGAGTGATTAACTTATAATCCTGATAAATAGATTTATTTGATAAAGTAACATTATTATTTAAAAATACCATTTTTATTGATTTCTTAAGATATTGGGAAATCAATTTAGTCTTATTAATTTCAATAACTTGTTCAATATCAACGCTTTTTTTTATTTTAAAGACAGTATAATGAATTTGACCTTTAATAATGATTTGACCTGAATATTGAGGTGAGTTAATATATTTTTTAAAAATGTCTTGGTCAATGAAAGTGTTAAATTTTACATTTTTAATTTTATGAGGAGAAAGAAAGATTTTAGAAAATCCTATATTTTGAATAGTATTGTTTAATCTTGATATTTGTAATTCATTATCATATAAGAATAAATTATAATTATCGATTTCAAATGGGAAAAGAGAATGGTTTTTCATTTCAATATCTAGGGCTAAAGAGATTTTTTCATTGTTAAAACCAATTATTGAAATATTTTTTATGTTCTCTATTTTGGGTAAAATAGTATGAAAATATATTGAGATTTTTAAAAAAATCGTTATAATTATGAAGATTAATGAACAGATTAATAAAGTTTGATTTATCTTTTTTAACAACATAATAGGTGTTCTTCTACTTATAAAATATAGTCATAGAATAACTAAGAAATAATGGTAGGACAGTATATATAAAAAAAGAAAGACTTATAAGAAATAATAACAGGTAGATAATAAATTTATATTTTTCTTTTTGTAAATCTATTGGATTAACAGGTAAAGATGGGGCTTTAAGTATTCTAAGCATAAAAAAAGAGAAATCTTCCGAAGATAATCTTGTTTTTGCAAGATTATACATCCTTTGAATAAATAAATCAAAATTTACGTTGTTTGTATTTCGAAATAATATTTTCTTTGAAAGCGATTTATCTATGTATATTTTATTAATAGATTCATTGTTAGAATTTATAAGTGATTTTAATAATTCAAATCTTGTAATCCTTTGATATAAACCTTTAGTTGATAATATGATATAATCATTTTTGTAAAGAGTATATGGTCCAAAAATATTTGGTTCAACATATATCTTTCCAATAATGTTACCTATATTATATTCATCAGGAGTATCTGTTTTTTTAATATTAAGATGATGTTCAGATGCTAAGCATTTACTCTCAATGGGTTGCTCTGAACTTAATAGAGAAATTTTGTTATCACGTATCAAGTATATTCTACAATCCCCGGCATTAGCAAAATAAATTTGATTTTGTGATGATAATAAGATAGCCACAGATGCTCCACAGATATTTAATTTATTATGTTCACTTAGATAGGCATTAACTTCATTAGCTGCTAATTTTATTGAATTCTCAAGTTCATATTTAATATTATAATTTATTGATAATTTATTAAAATAGTTTTTTATTGCCTTGACAGTCATCCGTGAGACAACTTCAGCACAATTAGCACCTATACCTCTTCCAATAATAAACAGATTGCCAAATATACCTTTCGATATCTCTAAGCAGTCTTGATTAATTTTATGAAAACCTGATATTGTATTATTATCTAAGGTTGTTGAGAAACCAATATATTCACAATTTGTGTTATTGATTTGCATTTAAGCTTTTATTCCGTAATATTCTTTTGCTTGCCAGAAATTATTTTCATGAAGTTTGATTATTTTATTTTGTCGTTCTTCAAAAGGAGAGTATAGGATATCTCTTCTTATTTCTACCGGAAAATTATTTTGCAATTCTTCAATATCAAATAAATCAAATTTTGGAAAAAAATATCTTACTAATTTTTCTTTTTTTGGTATTTCGTTTACTAAATAAATTGTTTGTTCTTCATAATCCGGGTTATATTCCTTATCAAAGACTAATTTTATTGGAAATGAATATTGATTATAAGACTTTAAATCATTATCAATTTCGTTAATTGATATCCATAAATAATATCTTAAATAAACTTTATCATCATCAATTCCTAAGATTTCATAAGATACAAAAGGTTGATATTCAATATCGAAATTTTCTGAATAAATATCTAACAATATTGATTGAATGTTGTCTAATTTTATAGAATTAGTTATTGGTAAATCCGGCTTATTATTGATGAAATTTTTAGTAATGTTTTTTGAAACATATTTGTAGTTTATTATAACAAATAAACTTGCTAAAATTATAAAAAAGAGAAGTATATATATAGTCTTTTTCATATTGTCTCCTAATTAGAAATACCAAATAAAAGAAAGTTCTATAGATGCTTTTTCTTTGGGAAGATTAGGTTGAAAATCATCACCGGCAGGTACAAAATCTAATAATTGTGTACCTTGTCCATTACTATAATATTTTTGATTTAATAAATTTTTAAAATCAAGATTTAAGGTTAGTCTTGGATGAATTCTGAACGAATTAGATTGATTTAAAACAAAGATATTATTAATATCATTTTCATTTAAGTCATATCTTTTAAAAAGTGCTGATAAGTTAATACCGGATCTAAATCTTTTTGTATTATATGCAATTTCACTAGTGTGGTCTATATGGGCTACCCATGGAATTTTTATATCACTTAATAATCTATTATTTGGTTTTAATTTCGAATCGAACAAATGAGTATTTGAAGAGAGTTCAAATTTATTCATAATAATAGATGAATTAACAAATATTCCGAATTTTTGTATATCACTCTTTAGCCAGTAGAAGTTATTATTTAATATACCAATGTACTTATAATTCTTTGAAACCCGGGCAGCTCCTCCGATTTGAATATGAATAGGACTTGATAGGTTATAAAAAAGTTTTGCATTTAATGGTGTTTGTTCAGAATAATTAATTAGATTTCCGTTAGCATAGGGAAAATAATTATAAAAGTCTATTTTAGATAATTTGGAAATCTTTGGTTTGTTGTTAATAATAACTTGGCTATTGATATTAAGATTAATACTTTTTTCGAATAGTAGAGAAGGTATTGCATATTCACTAATTTGAAAATGAAGAGCGAAATCATCAAATAATGTCTTGATTATTGGTGATGTATTTAAGTGTAAGTTTGAATTAAGCTCAACATTATTATGTAGATAAGAAACTGTACATTCAAAATTATCACTGATGTTAAGTTTAGATGTTTGTAAAAATAAATCAAATTCTACATTGTGATTATTTTTATTTGTAGTTCCTAATTTCTTTGAATAGTAATAATTTAAGTTAGTGTTTAACTTATCTATTAGGATTACATTTTCAGGTTTAGAAAGTATTTGGAAATTTAGGTTAGTTATTTCTCGTTTATCAACATTAGAGTTGATGTTGAGAGATTTTTGGTTATGATATTCAAAAAATTTTATACCGAGAAGGGGACTTATTTTGAATGTCGAATAATTTTTTTCCGGTTGCCAAACAAGATTAAGTTTTTGAGTTTTAAAGTCATTGTAATATTTTTTAAGATAATAACTCATATAAAAGTTTAATTCTTTCATTTTCGGATTATGAATAAAAAATCTTGAGTTGATATCTTGTTTTGTATTAGCCATTAAGAAAAAATATCCATAATTATTGTCAGAAGGTAATTTTTGTGATGATATAACATTATTTAAATATGGAATATATTTGATTTCTTCTTGATTATATAGAGAAAAATATTTATTTAGATTATTTATTAATTTTAAGGTATCAGGTTTTTCTTCGATATTGCCAATAATCAGTTCATCAAATTTTAATTGTTGAGCAGAAAGAGAGTAGTGACAAAAGAAAAAGCTACTTAATACTATAATAGATAATATAAGTATGTTATTTAACTTCATTTAATTACTCCCTAATAAATTTTCTAAATCTTGAATATCTTCGATAGAAAGATTACTTTTAATGTTTTCAAATAATTGTAATGCTTTATTTTTTTCATTTTGATAGTAATATATTTTACATATAAAGTATTCAGCTTTCCATCTAATATCTGAAAACTCATTGAAGACATATCTGATTTTTAAGAAACTGGTTAAAGATTCATCATAGTTATTCATTAGAAGAAATATTTCACCTTGTAATAAAGTTGCTTTTGCTCTAAATTGAGTATGTTCTGAGTTTACAATGCTTGATACTAATTCTAGAGCATTTCGATATTCTTTTTTATAAATATTCCATTCTATTAAATATACTTCTGCTAAAGTTTTATGATAATCATTTGCTGTTAAGATGAAAGAATTGTAGTATTTGATAAATTCTTCGTCTTTTGTTTGTAAAAGTTTTTCAAGATAATTAATCCAATATTCAGGATTATTGCTGTTATCTACAGCTCGTTTATATCTTTTCATTGCGGCTGTTATATCATTTTGAGCCCATTTTATATGTCCCCATTCATAGTATATGTATGGGTCACTGTTTGATATAGCAAGGTTTACATAAATAGAATCAGCTTCTTCATATTCTTTTAACCATGTATGATTATTTGCCAGTATTATCATTAAATCGATATCTTTGTTTTTATTAGGATAGTTTTTTAGTAATTGATTAATTGTTGATATAGATGCTGTATGATTTTTTTGTTCATATTCAAAATTAGCTTTATATTCATAGAGCATTGTAATAAAATTAGGATTTGTTGCATTTAAAATACTTAAATTTATAAATTCTGTAAAGAGAGGAATATTATTAAGTTTTTGATAGCATAGTTCTAAACCTTTTAATGAACTTAGAATGATGGTGTTGCTTTGATCTTGATTAATCATAGCTTTCCAGATTTTGATTGCTTCGTCATATTGATAAAGATTAAAATGAGAATTTGCTAATCCCATATATGCATTAGACATATTTAAGCTGTCGGTAGAACTATTAATGTATTCTTGATATAGCTTTAGTGCTTGTTCATAGTTTTCTGCATTAAAGGAGGTATTTGCTGCAGATAGTATAAATTTATCTGCATTAAGTGATGTTTCAGAAGTATTACTAAGTTTAGCTAATCGTTGATAGATAGTTGTTGCCCTGTCATAATATTTTAAATTGTAGTATGTTAAGGCTTGTTTAGCCCAAATATATTCAACAGAAACCTGATCTTTGGCATTTTGTTCAGCTATTCTATATGATTCTAAAGCGGTATTGTATTGTTTTAAAGCAAAGTAAATATTTGCCATTAGTAGGTGTTTATTATAAAGGTATTCTTGTTTATCAGGAACTTTTCTGAGTTCGTCTAAAGCATTATTATATTCTTCATTTAAGTAGTTAATATAAGCAATTTTTAGGAAAATAGTATTATTATCAATATTGCCTTTTAAAGCTTGGAGGAAATATGATTTTGCTTGATTTGTATTTGTATGTAATTCTATTTCTCCAAGATAGTAGTATGTTACTCCAATTTTTTGTGAATGTGGAAATTCTGTTAATAGTTTATTTAAAAATATTTTTGCTGATTCCGGTTTAGATTGGAAATAGTAACTAAGTCCTATTTTGAAATAACTTTCTTCTTTTAATGATTGTGAAAAATAATCAATATTATTCAAAAAAGAAGATTGAGATTCTTCATACTTTTCTAATAAAAATTCTATTTCAGCTTTTAGATATAGTGCATTAAATTTATTAGGAGGATTAAGATTTAAACTTAAGGCTCTTAAAATATTGTTGTAAGCTCTGTCATATTTTTTTGATTGATATTCTAAATATGCTAATTGATAAAATAAATCACCTTCCCAGTCTTGATTTGGGTTTTTAATTAGAAAATCATTTAAAAGTACTTTAGCAGAATCAGGATTTGTTTCAGCAATAATTTGTACAAGATTAAAAAAACTCATAGTTCTTATTGATTCGCTATTTGGGATTGGTATATCAAGATTTTGATAAGTATCCGGACTACTTAGTAATTCGAACATCGGGAGAGCTAAATTATATTCTTGTTTTTCTTTTAAGATTATAGCTCTATAGTAATTACTTGTAAGTGGATCGTTAGTTATATTACTTAGTAATTGTTCTGCTATTTCAAAGTTTTTTAATTTTATTGTAGCTGAAATTTTAATAAACAAGCAGGGGTCTGAATATTGAGTGTTAAATGAAAAATTGTTTGGGCATAATTCAATTATTTTATGATAGTTTTTATCTTGTTCAAAGATTTCTAAAAGTTGTAATAGAATTTCTTGAGAATAAACAGCCCATAGTTGAGGGTTGCTTTCAGAAAATGAAAGCATTTTGTTATATGTAGTTTCAGCTTTATTTATATTATTATTTTTTAAATAAGCCATACTTAGATTTTTATATATTCCCGCAATCTTTTGTATCTCTAATTTTGATAAATAATTGTTTGTAGAGTCATTTAATAAATCATTATAGATGCTTATAGCTTCATTATATTGTTTATTTGCATTATAGATATCAGCTAAGAGTATTTGGATAGAAATTAAATCTTTATTATTTGGATATTGATTTATATATAATTGCAATAAATCAATAGCATTTTGAAAATTATTTTGTTTATAATAGATTTCAGCTAAATTATACATTATTTTAGCTGTTAAATCCGGTTTAAGAGGTTTTTGGTATAAGCTTAATAAAATGTTTAATGCTTCGTCAATATCGCCGTTTTTAGTAAGTAAATCTGCCTTTATCATCATAATTAGGTCATAATTTTTATTGTTTGCTATTTGTGATTCAATTTTATTAATTTCTCTTAAAGCATAGTCATAATATGAATCTTGATAAAGTGAAATAATAAAATGTATATCTTCATCAATGTTAGCAAATAGCATTGGCGATATGATTGTTTGTATGAAAATTATTAAAATGAATATTAACAAATATTTTTTCATATATCTACTCCAATTATTAATAAGTTATTATTTATATCCAAATTCATGTAAAGCACCATTCTTTTTTCTCCAATCATATTTTACTTTAACCCATAGGTTTAAAACAGCTTTTTTGCCTGTTAAAGTTGAAATATCCATTTCTGATTCTTGTCTTACTTTGCCTATCATTTTGCCTTGTTTACCAATAATAATTGGTTTTTGAGAATCACGTTCTATCCATATAGTTGCTTGAATTACGTCTCTGTTTTCTTCTTCAGACCATTTTTCTACTACGACGGTAGTACTATAAGGAATTTCTTTATCATAATATAAAAAGATTTTTTCTCTAATAATTTCTTGAGCAAAAAATCTCATCGGTAAGTCAGAAAGATTTTCTTGATCATAAAGTGGTGGGTTATATGGTAAATAAGTAATGATTTTTTGTAAGATGACATTAATATTTTGTTGTTGATTATCAGCATATACTTTTTCAGAAAGAGCGCTGCAAAAAAATAGATTATCATTATTAAAGATATCTAATTCAGATGATAAAAGTTTGTCTTTTAAAATGGTTATTTGTGAAGAGTTAATGAGGTCAGTTTTATTTATAATACAGATACATAGTTGTTTAGACTTTTTAATAATATTTAATACTTTGTCATCGTATTCTGAAGGGAAATCGCTTGCATCACAAACATAGATAAGTAGATCTGAATTTTTAATGGATTCAATAATATACGATAGCATTTTTTCTTGTAGTTCGTATCTTGGTTCAAGAAAACCGGGAGTATCAATAAATATGATTTGAGCATCTGTTGTGTTATAAATACCTTTTATATTGCTTCTTGTAGTCTGTGGCTTAGGAGATATAATCGATAATTTTTCACCGATAAATTTATTTAAAAGAGTTGATTTTCCGACATTTGGTTTGCCGATAATAGATACAAACCCTGATTTAAAATTACTAAATTCCATAAAAATCCTTAATTATATTTTTATCCATTAAATAATAACTCATTCGTCTGTCAAGTGCTACATTAAGATATATCTTAAGATTGTTGAATAATGTTGTTGTGAGAGCATCATTGTTTGCACTAAAAACTTATTAACTTCAAAGATATCAATAAATAAGCCTATATTATGATGTTTGACATTATTCAACAGCTTTATCTTATGTATATGTTTTAATCATTAAATAGACTTAGAGCTACTTTTTGACCTTTTTTTTCATCAACAAATTGTAAAATGATAAACCCTAATACAAAAAAGCTTATTATACTGATAATTGCGTTTTTTTGATTGCCGCTAATTCTGGAAATTTCACCATAAACTAAAGGACCGGCTATAGAAGCTAATCTACCGGTTACGCCAAAAAATCCAAAAAATTCTGATGCTTTTTTTATTGGTGTTAATTGAGCAAACATTGTTCTGCTATTCGATTGACTTGAACCCATAACAAAACCGGCTGAAATCCCGACAAGATAAAATTGAAATTTACTTGTACACAAAAATGCCCCAATTACAACAAACATCCATAAAATTAACGTTATATTAATGCTCTTTTTAGCGCCAATTTTATCCAAAATATAACCGAAGATGATTGCACCTAGAAATGAAGCAGGCTGGGCTAAAATAAAATAAAATATCATTTCTTGAGCACTCATATTGAATTGGGTCGAACCATAAATTGCTGCAAAACTTATTACTACAGTTATTCCATCGTTATAGAGAAAATAACTAATTAGAAATTTGAATAATTCTTTAAATTTTTTTAAACTTTTAGCTGTTTCAAAAAGTCTTTTAAAACCCATTTTTATATAACTTGTTTTGTGAATATTTTTGCTTGGAGTCTCTTTAAGCCATAAAAAGGTAGGTAATGAAAAAATTAAAAAAAAAACAGCAACAATTAAAAAAGAATATCGAAAATGAAGGTAATTGTCTAGTTCATTTTTTACTACTGGAAGGATGATTAATAATGCAACTAATCCACCGAGATAACCAATACCCCAGGAGATGCCGGAAATTCTGCCTATTTCTTGTTTTTCTGCGATATCAGGTAAAAAGGCATTATAAAAAACATTTGCCATATTAAAACAAAAATTAGCTATGATAAAGAATATCATTGCTTTTATAATGTCATTAGGCATTATTGTATATAAAAAAATTGTAAAAAGTATTGTTGCTAAAGAGAAGATAACTAATAGATTTTTTCGAGAATGTGAATAATCTGCAACTGCACCCATTATGGGAGCTAAGATAGCTACAAATAACATTGATATTCCGATTGCTCTACCCCAAAGTGCTGTTCCAAGCTCAGCTTTACCAACCACAATGTCTTTGAAGTACATACTAAATAAAACTGTAACTATTATGGTAACAAATGATGAATTTGCAAAATCATATAATATCCAACCTGTTTTTTCTTTAGTAAATTTTATCTTTTGCATTAAAATTGATTTCTTTCTAAATTAAGTAAGGGTAATTTGATTAACGAATATTTATCCAAAGTTGGTGATGCAATGAATATTTGATGTTTTTGAGATAAATGATTTAATAATTTATTAGTTCTATTATTGTCAAGTTCTGCTAAAGTATCATCAAAAATCAAGATAGGGTATGTATTTAAACTGTTATGAATAAAAGATGACATCCCAAGTTTTAAAGCAATTACTAAACTTCGTTTCTGACCTTGAGATGCATATATATTTGCTGATTTGTTGTCAATATTAATCTGTAAATCATCTAGATGAGGACCTATTAAGGATATTTGTTGTAAGGATTCTTTTTTATTTATTTTATGAATTTCTTTTAACATTTCTTCTTCAAAATTTGCTTGATTATTAAAATTGAGACGAAGAGAAATATCAACCTTTTCTTGTTCATTTATCATATCATTGTAAGCATTAGAAAAATAAATTTTAAATTCAGTGATGAATTTTTTGCGATATTCCGTTACATTTTGAGCTTCATTGATAAAGATTTTATCCCATGCATTTTTTTCACTATGATTATAATTCATTTTGAGTAACATATTACGTTGGTGTAAAGCATTTTTATAATTACTTAAGTAATTGATATACATAGGGTAAATTTTTGCAATAGACATATCTAAAAATTGTCTTCTTTTTGCAGGAGTTGAAAAGATATTAAAAATATCATTAGGACTTGAATATACAACTTGTATATATTTATATAATTCAGAAATCTTTTTAATTTGTTTATTATGTATTTTTATTAATTTTTGTTTTTTTGAATTATACCTAACGAAAAAATTTATATCTGTTTGATCTGTATGATATTGTGAATTTATTGTAAAATTATTTTCTTTGCCTTGCGGGAAATTTAAATTCAATAATTCGGTATCTTTATTACTTAAGATTGATTTTCCATAAGCAAAATATGATATCGCTTCAAGAAAATTACTTTTACCGATACCATTATTGCCTGTTATGATACAACCTTGTGATTCAAAATTGTAACTAAAATCCTTGTAGTTACGAAAATTTTGAATATCTATCTTTTTTATATACAATACTTACTCTTATCGTCTCTCAATTCTCATCGGCATTAACACAAATCTGATCTTAAAGTTTTCAAATTCTTTATTGTTAACAATATAGAACGGTTCTTCAATTGTTCTAAATTGAATGATTACTTCATCAGTATCAATTGCTTGCACAAAAGATAAAAGAAATCTGGCATTAATACCAAATGAAACTTCAGGCCCACTATAAGCAAAATCTGTTAAATTTTCTTTAGCATTACCTTTTTCTGAAATTAATGATTCTATAAAAAGTGTTGTGTTGTTGATTGTGATCTTTACTAACTTGTCTTCATCATCAGATAATAAAGAAACTCTACGTAATGCATCACGTAAAGAAATTTTATCTATAGTTAAAAAATTAATTGGGGAGTTTCTAAATGCTGTTGTATAATTGGGGTATTTACTTTCAAATCTGTTACTTACAACATAAATATTGTCAAATTTAAATGATATTCGTTTTTCATCAAAACAAATTTGAATTATATCAGTTTCATCATTGATGTTTTTCTCAATAAAACTGAGGGCTTTTGTCGGTAATACAATTTCATGAGGAGTTTCTATGTCAATATCAACCTTAAAAACTGCCTCAGATATTCTTTTACTGTCTGTTGCAGTCATTGTTAAAGATTCTTTATCAAATTTCATATAAACACCTGTTAATGCCGGTTGAACGGTTTCTGTTGAAACACAAAAGGAGGTTAAATTAATCATTTTCTTGAAATTTTGTGCGTCTATTTCAAAAAATTTCTCTGTATTTATTTTAGCTTCTTCCGGATAAAAGGTTGATTCTATATAAGAAATAGAAAACTTAGCTTGTTCACACTCTATAAATAAATGATCCTCTTTGATGGAAAAATTTATTACTGAGATAGGTAATGAGTTGATTATATCTGAAAATTGTTTTGCATTAACTAACATAGTTCCGGATTCGATTACATTTGCAGAAACTTCTACCTTTGATGTAACGTTAAAATCTGTTGCTGTTATTTTTAATTGATTTGTATCAGAAAAGGCATCTAATTTAAAGTTTGTGACGGCAACAACATTATTTTTGGCAGGCGTAATCGTTAACAAGTGCTGTAGTATATCGGAAATATCTTTTTTATTAATTGAAAATTTCATCTTAAACCTCTTATTATTATTTTTCAAAGTAATATTTTTTAAATTAAGGCAGATTTGTCAATAAAAATTCATTATTTATTGTTTTTCTTTTATAATCATCTGAAATAAAGCCTTATTATGTAATTTAAAATATTTGTAGATTAGATTTGTTGCTTATGTTCTTTTATCTTATTTTGTTGTATTGATTTGACTAAATATATGATAATATAAATAAATAGAATAACTTAGTTTACTATATTTATTATATATTTTATATAATTTACTGATATTTAATATAGTTAGTTATACTTAAATACAAGCTGCCTACAGGAGAGAAACAGGAGACCTCCAAGAAGGAAAAAAGCATCTTGGAGGTCTCCTGTTTCTCTCCCGTAGCTTTGTGCTAATATAATGATAATGTATCAAGAATTATCTCAAAATAAATAAAATACATTTAATAATTGCATATTATCGTTAATGTAGTAAAAATTTATTGACATATACAGAGTGATTTAGTTTTTTGATTATATGAAAAAAATATTAAAATCTGAAATTCAAAATAATTATAATAATTTAAATATACCTGAAACAACCGGTACATTTATTTTACTAAAAAATAATCAAATATTATTTATTAAAACTACCGGCAATCTTAATAAATTCATTCATTTTTATACAGATCAACACCACGAAGACAATAACGTTAAGGATCTGATTAATCAATTTGAAATTGTTTACTATTTTGAAACACAATCATTAATAGAAGCATTTATAATCGAACAAATAATTGTAAATACCGGTAAATTTGACAAATTTCAAGCTTCAATTTTAGGAAATATCCCCGAGTATAATATCAAGATTAAACCTTGGTATAAATATTTATATTTAGCAATAAATTTTATTAAGCCACCGTATATTTCCATATCAAATGACACAGTAAAAGATGATTTTTATATTGGACCTTTTAGGAACAGTTTTAGTTTAAATGATGCTCTTGATACATTTGCGGATATATTTAAACTACCTCGATGTGAAAGTGAAGACTATCCATGCTTAAAATTAGCTGAAAATAAATGCCTTGGATTTTGTCAAAATAAACTTTCTGAAGCTCTACCTGAACTCATCAATAAAATGTTACTTATACCAAATAAACAAGTAGTTGAAAAGCTAAAAACTAAGCAAGAAGCTTTAATTAATGATTTACAATTTTTTCAAGCAGATATATTGACAGAACAAATAAAGATTCTTCAAAGATATTACAAAATTATACTTTTTTCATACGTTAGCCAATTTATTAACGGAGAGTATGAGCTATATCTAAATGAAGGATTATTACTCTGTAAACTAATTATAAATGATGGTATGATAAAAGAGATATCAATCGAAAACAAAAATAACCATAAAGAAAATCAATATTTTTATATTTGTGATACAGACTTAAGCAATCGAAGAAATAACGAATTACTTGCTTATGAAAAGAGTGAGTATGATCATAGATGGATTGTATTTAATTTCTTATATGATACAGAACCTGACGTAATTGAAGCAATTTTAGTTGAAAATCTTCAATATATACAACAAAATTTATTTAAAAAAATTAATGGAGGAATAAATGATTGAGAATTTAATAAAATTACCTATTGTTAAAGGTCATTACAAAGGTAAAGTAAGAGATATTTTAGATTTAGGTGATAAATTATTACTGATAACCAGTGATAGAGTTTCCGCTTTTGATGTTGTTTTTCCAAATGAACTACCGGGCAAAGGTAAAATTTTAAATCAAATATCTGTTTTCTTTTTTAAACAAACGCAACAAGTAATTCAAAATCACCTTATTACTGATATTATTGAGGAAATGCCGGAAGAATTTCTTCCATTTAAAGACTATCTTGATAAACGTTGTATGTTAGTAAAAAAAACAAGAGTTATTCCATTTGAATGTATCGTAAGAGGTTATATTTCCGGTTCTGCATGGGCAGAATACTCAAAAACCGGGACTATCGGAGGAATGATTATCAGTGAAAAACTCAAACAAAGTCAAAAATTTACAGAACCTATTTTTACTCCATCAACTAAAGCAAGCGAAGGTCACGATGAAAATATTTCATACAAAAAGATGTGTGAAAGAATGGATTTAGATATAGCAGATAAATTAAAGACTAAGTCAGTTGAGCTCTTTAAATGGGCTCATCAATATCTTTTGGAAAGAGATATAATAATTGCTGATACAAAATTTGAATTTGGTACTTTTGATGGTCAAGTTTATTTAATAGATGAAGTTTTTACTCCTGACTCTTCACGTTTTTGGGATAAAGATGAATATGAAATTGGCATTTCTCCAAAAAGTTACGATAAACAATTTGTTAGAGATTTTGTTTCAGATTCCGGATGGAATAAGCAACCCCCTGCACCGGAATTACCACAAGAAATTATTGATAAATCATTAGAAAAATATAGAATTATTTATGAAAAAATAACCGGAGATAAATGTAATTTATGATAAGCACAAATAAATGTATAAAAATAATCATCACTGATGATGAACCAGATATATTACAATTATTAAATAGTGAATTAACTGATTTTGATGAAAATTTTGAAATTACTTTAGCAAATTCAGGTTATGAAGCCTTAAATTGCCTTCAGTCAGAAGGATATGATATGCTAATCACTGACATCGCAATGCCTGATATGGATGGATTCGAGCTATATAAAAGAGCTAAAGATATAAGACCGGATATATCAATAATTATGATGACCGGATTTGGTTACGATCCTAATCATACTGTTGTTAATGCAAAAAAAGCCGGACTTAAAGATGTAATTTTTAAACCTTTTGATATTAGTAAATTAGTTTCTATGATTTATCAAAGAGTTCATTAACAATGATAATAAACCTTAACTTATAAAATTACGATGAATAACCTGTGTAAAGTTTTTGTATATATCTTATTAATACTGTATAGTTTTATCCTTATTTCTACAAACTTATATGCAGATAATGAATATGAAAAATTTATAAGAATAAGGATTTATCATGAAAAAGATGAAAAATTTAATACATATATAAAAACCAATTTAGCAAAATCTATAGTAAACTTTCAAATGAAATTAAGAACCTTTCCGGACATTGAAACAATCATAAATATTGCTCCGGATGAACAAACCTTTTCTGATTGGCTTAATTCAAATAAAATTATTTTTAAAAATACTCAAGCATTTTGTAATCTTAATAAAAATGAGATTTTCATAAAGAATCCTAAAGAAATCGGTAATAATAAAAAAATGATTTCAATTTTGCTACACGAATATATCCATCTTTTTATAAGCTATCATTGGAAAGATGCCCCGTTATGGTTTCATGAAGGTTTAGCAGTATATTTCACAGAAGGTTTAAGCTTTAATCATGTTTTTAACTTTATGTCAAACTATGCATTCCACCAATCTTATCTACTAAAAAAATATGCTTATGAATATCCTAATAATCAAGCAAATATTGCCCCATATTATTTTCAAGCATCCTTTATAGTAAAAAAGATTTATAACGAATCCCCTGTCAAATTATATAAATTATTTGAATATTCAGACTTTAATAATACATTTAATAAATCTTTTTATAATGCTTTTAGTAAATCCCAAGAAGAATATTTAACAGAGTTTGAAAAAAAAATAGTAAGCTTTTTTTATTTTAATTTATATTTTGGATTCTTATCTACTCTTTGGATCTTGTTACCGATTATTTTAATAATTGCACGGATTAGAAAGCAATATCATAATAAAAAAATTCTTGAAGAATGGGAACTTGAAACCCTAAAAAATGAAATAGAAAAAACAATAAATGAAAATTTTCCGGAGAAGAAATGAAAAAAAATAAAAACTTAGACATACTAAATCAACCAGAAAAAGATATTTTCAATACCAGATGGTCTCATATTCTAATGATAAGTTTAATCATTATTACAATATCCACTCTTTTTTACAAAATTGCTTTTTTAGACTATATTCCTAAAGCTCACGATACATCACAGTGGAGAAATTCAGCCCAACAAATAATTAGTTATAATGAAAATCATTCTGATCAAGCTTTATGGACTGATAATATGTTTTCAGGTATGCCTGCATATTTGATATCTTTACCTGCTAAGTATCCATTTCTTAATACATTATTACATTCTGTTGATTCTGTTATTAATTGGAGAATTCTTTATTTGATCTTCGGTGCTATCGGAATGTATTTATTAATGATTCATCTGAAATTTCACCCATTAATAGCACTTTTTGCAGGATTATCATTTGCATTAACTACTCATTCTATCGGAATTATAGAAATTGGTCATAATACAAAATTTAAAGCCTTTATGTATTATCCTTGGATATTTTTAATGCTTGATGATTTAAGAAAGAATAAACGCTTGTTATCTTTAGGTTTTTTAAGTTTCTTTTTAATTGATCAACTAAGAATTAACCATATACAAATTTCTTACTATATGTTTATGATTATCTTTATTTATTGGATCGCATTCTTGATTAAAAGTATTAAAAATAAGAACGTTAAAGATTTTTCAATTTTTTCAATTTTACTTTTAACTGCCTTTATTATTACATTATTTGCAGTATTAAACCCTTATTTATCAGTTTGGGAATACAGTCATTATACGATTAGAGGTGAATCAGGATTAACTCCTGAATATGCAACAGGATGGTCTTTTGGCATTCCGGAAGTATTAAATTTCTTAGTGCCAAATTTCTTTGGAGGTATATCTCCGTACTACTGGGGTAATATGATTTTTACACAAACTTTTGTATATATGGGGATATTAGTCTTATTCTTGGCTGTTTTTGCCGGTATCTTTTATTTTAAAAAGACAATTATTAAAGTTTTAGTTGCTTCTTCAATCGTTGCTTTATTCATAAGTTTTGGAAAAAATTTACCATTTTTATCAACTTTACTTCTAAATTACTTACCCGGATTCAATAAATTTCGAGTACCTGCGATGACTTTAGTAGTAGTTCAATTTTGTATTGTTGTTCTTGCAAGTTATGGAATAAAACTATTTCTTGAAATGAAAAAAGAAAATTCTAAAAGATTTCAAAAATTAACTTTCATAACCTTGTTATCATCAATTGGGTTAACTCTTCTTTTTCTTGTTGGAAACAATATTTTTGCAATGTTACCATTTTCACGACCTGATGAAATCCAAAGGTATCAACCCGAACAAATAGAATACTTAATGGATTTTAGACTAAATTTGCTTTTACAAAGTGGAATAAAATCATTCGGGATATTGTCTATGGGAATTCTTACTTTGTTTTTATTCCTTAAATCAAAGATAAAAAGAAATGTAGCTTTAGTAATTTTGATAGCCTTAACTGTACTTGATTTAACAATAGTCAATAACAACTACTTAAAAGATGAAATTCTGGTGAAAGAATCAACAATAATGCAAGATTTTCAAAATCAAGCAGTAGATGATTTTCTTTTACAAGATGATAGTTTATATCGAATTTATCCATATCATGATTTTAGTAATGCAAGATGGGCATACCATCATCAAACAATAGGTGGATATCACGGTGCAAAAATTGGTAGATATCAAGATTTGATTGATAAATGTTTTAATGCAGAATTTATTAGCGGAATTCCTCTTAACTTTAACATAATTAATATGTTAAATGTTAAATATTTGATTTTTAATAAATTCAATTTACCTATTCAAGGATTTCAACTTGTATATCAAGACAGGATAACACAAAATAATGTTTATGAAAACTTAAATGTATTACCACGAGCTTGGTTTGTTAAACAGCACGAAATTATTACTGATAAAAACAAAATATTTCTCAGATTAAATAATCCTGATTTTAATCCTGCTACTAATGTAATAGTTGAACAGCAAATACCGGATTTTAAATATAATCAAACTGATACTATAGAACTTACTTACAAGGATATACATAAAACTGTTTGGAAAACAAAGAATGATTCTACTTCATTTATGGTAATATCTGAAATTTTTTATCCTAAAGGTTGGAATGTTTATATTAATGGTAAGAAATCTAACTTTATTCAATCAAACTACATATTACGAGGTTTATTATTAGAACCAGGTGAGAATATAGTAGAAATGATTTTTGAGCCTTCTTCATACAAAATTAGTACAATTCTATCGTTAATTGGTTTAAGTCTATCTCTAATTCTTTCTATAGCAGGGCTTTTTGTATATTATAAACTGAATTATCGTGGTAAAATTATCTATAAACTTAAGAAGTAATTACAATGGAACTTATAAAACCTGCTTTATATCCCGTTTCTGTTCCAATTGGGAATTATGATGATATCACCTTAAGAGCGATAAATGTATTAAAAAATGCCGATTTAATAATTGGAGAAGAACGATCTACTACTGAAAAATTATTGAAAAAATATGACATTCATAACAAAGAAATTATTTTACTTAATGAACATAATGAAACTAATGATGCTAAAAGTATACTTCTGAGCATTATACAAAATAATCTTAGTGCGGCTTTATTTTCTGAAGCCGGCACTCCCTGTATTGCTGACCCGGGTGCTTTACTGGTAAACCTTTGTCATGAATATCATATCCCTGTAGTGCCTATACCCGGAGTTTCTAGCATTATGACTGCTCTTATGGCTTCAGGTTTAGTAAATGATAGTTTTAAATTTATAGGTTTTCTATCAGTAAAAAAAGAAATTAGACTTAAGGAATTAAAAAGTCTAAATTCAGAACAACAGCCAATAATCTTTCTTGAAACCCCATATAGAATGAGACCTTTACTTAATGATATTGAAAAAGTTTGTGGTAAAAATAAAAATCTAATCTTTGCGTATAAGTTGACTCAACCGGAGGAATTTATAATTAAATCAAATATTGTAGATATTATTCAAAAAACTCAAAATCTTAGAAAAGGTGAGTTTGTAATAATTCTTCTTCCTAATACAACTAAAAACCATTAAATAATACTGTCGTGCGAGCATCCTTGCTTGCACTTGCTTTTCCTACAAGCTGGAAGCTTATAGAACTCTTTGTCTTCAAGTACCTTCTCACTTACTCGACCAAGATGGTCAAGCTACGATATTCGCAATTAGAGACTCAAGTCCACTTGATTTGCAACGAAAGCAGTGAGTGTGAGTTGAGAACGGCAGAAATGTTGTGCGAGCATCCTTGCTTGCACTCTTTTTGCTACAAGCCGGAAGCTTATAGAACTCTTTGTCTTCAAGTCCCTTCTTGCATTCTTTTTTGCTACAAGCTGGAAGCTTATAGAACTCTTTGTCTTCAAGTCCCTTCTCGCCTACTCGACCAAGATGGTCAAGCTCAATGCCGTTGAGCTTCCGGCTCGATTATAATATTCTCGACCAAGATGGTCGAGCTACAATTTTGGCGATTAGAGACTCAAATCCCAAAAAGTATAGTTAGACTTTTTATTTAATAATAGTAAATTTCTTAAATATTTCCTTGTCATTTATCTTAGCTTTAATAAAATAAACTCCTGAAGAAACAAAATTTTTATCATCATCTAATCCATCCCAAAACATATTAAATCCTCCAACTTTGGTTTTACCGGAGATTAAGGTTTTAACTCGTTGACCTTTAATATTATAAATCGCTAAATGTATATCTCCTGCTTCTGCTATTTCTAAATCTATATTTGCAATATTTGATTTTATTTTTGATAAATTTATTGGATTAGGGTAAAAACTTATCTTATTTTCCGGTTTTGGCAATTCTATTTCATTATTTGTAACACTTTGATATTCATAAGCTCCAATATCTATTTGTCCATCAAAGATTCTGGGATTACCCGCTATATCATATTCAGGAAACTCGTAATCAGGTATGTCAAGAGTACCGGCATTAATCGCAGGTGAACCGGTTGACAAGGCTTCCGGATACATTCCGTTTCCGACAAACATAGGATCACCAACAATATTATTTATAAAATCAAAATCCCATAAAGGCACTGCTACAATACCATAAGATGGATGCTCAAATAAATTATGGGAAAAAACACTTCCTCCCAGAGTCCCATTAATCGTATGTCCAAGTGATATAGTATTATATGGAGTATTTCCATAAATAATACAGTTATAAAAGTCAATATTTAAATTTATAATTCCATTAATAATTCCATCTAAGCCGGAATTATTATAAATCGTACTATTAATAATCCTAATATCATCATAAACTCCACTTTCATTTGAATGAGTACCGGATGCCCTTATAGCATTAACATTATATGTTAAAAAATCAACTTCCCCTAAATACTGAGAAGAAAGATTTTTAAGCAAGACATTACTTACAGTAATTTTGTTATATTCATGAATACTTTGATATCCTGTTTTTATATCTAAACCTACGTTACCGCCATCAATAATGATATTTTCTAACAATCCATCTTTAGAACCAAGTATTGCAATACCCTGTACATCTCTTGCAAACAAATCACGAACTTCTCTTTTAAAATAAACATTTGAGACTCTGACTATGTCTGTATTTCTGAGTACAATACCACCCTGCCCTAAACTCTCATCAGCTGTATTATCAATCATTACATTATGAACATTATAAATATTATTATATGATTTACCAAGAAATCGTATTGACCTTCCCCCAAATATAGAATACTCTACATTGAATGTATTTCTGATACTAAAATTTTTAATAGTTATATTTTCAGGAAAAATATAACTATTTACATCAATATTACAATAACCAGAAACAAAGCCACTGCCTGTTCCACCACAATCTATGATAGTATTATCTCTACTTTCACCAATAAGCTTAGTAAATCTTTTTAATTTTAAAGGAAATATATTGCCGGTTTCTTCACTATGAACTCCGTCTGCTACATAGATGGTTTTGATATTCAAAGAATCTTCCTTCTGTTTAAAGATTGCCATAGTAATACTTCTAAGCGGATCTTCAGGGTTAAGCCCGCTATTAGAATCATCTCCGTCAACTGAGACATATAGATCATCATTTACTTCTTCAATAAATCCTTCTTCAATATCAATATTAATATTCGTCGGTATACCGTATCGAGGATTAATAAAGATATTATATGGTGTGTTATAACTAAAGGTAGATTTTTTTAAGTAAAGATCAACATCTTCAAATCTATTAATATATATATCATTATAATATTGGGATACATTAAAATACACACTATTCTTTTCAATCGGGTCAAAGATGACTTCGGTTATTGGTCCATTATACTCTCTTGAAATTATTATACCACCTGCATTATATGTTGCCCTGTTTCTGAAGATTTGATTTCCTTTTAAATATGCATTTGATTCAATTATGCCTATCCCTCCGGCTGTTGTAGCAAAGTTATCCTTAATTATATTATAATTTAAATCTAATGTAGAATTGTATGCATATATTCCTCCGCATGCTCCTAATTCATAGTCATAATCATCAAAACCATAAGTACCTTTTCCATTTTGAACAGTAAAACCTTCAATCGTTGCTTGATCTACATACTCTAATGCAATCACTGTTGCCTGTTTTTGACCGTCTATAATAGTTTGACTAACATAGCTAGTATCTGCTGTAAGAGAATACAGACTACCAAGAAAAAGAGATTTCCCCAAGAAATCAATATTCTCATAATAGATACCCGGATAGACTATTATGCTGTCACCATTTACAGCAAGATCTATTGCAGATTGAATTGACTGAAAATCATACTCTGTATCATGACCTACAGTGTGTGTTACAGCAAAAAGCGGATTTAATAATATATTGATAAACCCTAATAAGATTATTATTTTTTTCATTTTTTCTCCTTTTAATTATAAAATAGTTCCCATCGCCGAACTTGCCAATAATAGCTAAGTAGTATAGCGTCCTCAAGTCCCTTCTTGCCTACTCGACCAAGATGGTCAAGCTACGATTTTGACGATTAGAGACTCAAGTCCACTAAAAACCTTAATTATTCTCAAACGCAGTTTGAGGTTCAACAAAAGCATCGTAGATGCGACCCTTTAATAGCTCGGTGCGTGAGCACCGGGTATAATACGACCCCACAACCTTTTAGCTCCGTAGGAGCAACACATTACAAACATTTGCTCCTACGGAGCTGATATTTTCATAAGAAACGCATACCCATAGCTCACACTATGGGCTATTAAAGGCTGACACCTACGGTGTTGAAGCATAACAGTCTCTCTCTGTCTTCAAGTCCTTTCTCGCCTACTCGATCAAGATAATCAACGTACATTGAGCTTCCGGCTCGATAAGTGTTTATTTACTCAACCAAGATGGTCAAGCTACGATTTTGACGATTAGAGGCTCAAGTCCACTAAAAACATTAATTATTCTCAAACGCAGTTTGAAGTTCAATAAAAGCATCGTAGATGTGGCCCTTTAATAGCCTGGTGCGTGAGCACCGGGTATAATACGACCCCACAACCTTTTAGCTCCGTAGGAGCAACACATTACAAACATTTGCTCCTACGGAGCTGATATTTTCATAAGAAACGCATACCCATAGCTCACACTATGGGCTATTAAAGGCTGACACCTACGGTGTTGAAGCATAACAGTCTCTCTCTGTCTTCAAGTCCCTTCTCGCCTACTCGATCAAGATAATCAACGTACATTGAGCTTCCGGCTCGATAAGTGTTTATTTACTCGATCAGGATGATCGAGCTACGATATTCGTGATTAGAGGCTCAAGTCCACTAAAAACATTAATTATTCTCAAACGCAGTTTGAAGTTCAATAAAAGCATCGTAGATGTGGCCCTTTAATAGCCTGGTGCGTCAGCGCCGGGTATAATACGACCCCACAACCTTTTAGCTCCGTAGGAGCAACACATTACAAACATTTGCTCCTACGGAGCTGATATTTTCATAAGAAACGCATACCCATAGCTCACACTATGGGCTATTAAAGGCTGACACCTACGGTGTTGAAGCATAACAGTCTCTCTCTGTCTTCAAGTCCCTTCTCGCCTACTCGATCAAGATAATCAACGTACATTGAGCTTCCGGCTCGATAAGTGTTTATTTACTCGATCAGGATGATCGAGCTACGAAACAGATTGACTACACTCTATGTATCTTTTAAAAAAGGCTTCCGACAGCTGATAAATCAGCCATCGGAAGCTATAACTTTATTTCATAAGTAACATTTTACCTGTTGGATATAAAGCTCTAAAGGTTAAAGCAGTTCCCTCATATTCTTGAGTATATGCCAGGATTTGAACAGGGAATTCTTCAACTTTAACTGCTCCTAAACAAGTTTCTCCGGCAAAGACACCAATCTCTACACATTCTTCAGGATTTTTTGACAAACTAACTATGTCTATGGCTTCATATTCATCTTTTGTTTCATAAACAAATGCCTTTGATTCAAGATTTAATCTTCCGAAAGCAGGCATTCTGGAATCTTTCCACTGAAAACCAATTATTGGACTAACATTATTTCTGACTTTGATAATATAGGTTTTACCAAATTCCATAGGTCTGTTAGAATTCCAATTAGGATTAAATAACTGAGAATCTTTTGTTTCATTTGATGGCATTCTCTGATATGTCCAGTTTTCAGCCCAAACATTTTCAATTTTGTCAAAATTTGAGCCTAAAGCATCTCTTAGTGATTGACTGCTCATTAGATTATAGGTAACCCAATATGTTTGATTAGGATTAAAATTATACTGATAGTATGACACCGGTCTGATTTTACCTGTTAAGGTAGTATATCCTCCGGGATGACCATTAAATATTTTCATACCTGTGTTTTGATGAGCATCATTATCATATTCACCGTATGGATACCATCCTAAACCACCATTATCTATAGCATAATCTACGTTAGAAATATCAACTCGAGTTGCTAAAGGATATCCTGTATCTAAAGTAGTGGTAATCTGTGGTGCACCATCAGGTAACACAGGGAAACTATCCCAGTTCCATCCTCTTTTTGAATATCTTTTCATTGTAAAATAATTTTCATTAGTAAACCACTGAAACCTTACAATATTTCCATGAGTTGGGATATAAATTAATTCATCATTTTGCAATGGAATTACTTGAGTACCGGTACCTTCTCCAAATACAGCATTACGGTAACTAGATGTAGATGGAGTTGGATGATTGTATGAAGTTACCATTGCAATATTTCTATCTTTTCTTTGATATACAGTTAAGGCGTGATTAGATGAATTTTTATATGCATAAAGATCATATCCATCTGATAAGATAAAATTATGCTGATTACCTGTTAAATTAGACAAAGCGACCTTGAGACCTCGTAAAATATCCATATTATTATCTTTAATATGCATTAAAAGATATGCATAAAATTTGCCTGAATCAACACCTAAATCATAAAATTCTGCAATTTCAGTATCAATTAAATATGAATTCAATGAATTATTATAATAGTTATGAATTATCGTTAAGTCTGCTTCGGTTAATGTTCCATTATGCATAAAACTATAACTCCTGCCGTCAAGTCTATAAACCCAAGGATGTGGGTTAGGTATGCCAGTAGGACCTGAAGATGCTTGTCTTTTATGACCTAATACAGTTCTAATATTCTTATAAAGGTGTGAAACTTGCCCAAATATAACTACTCTGTCTTCTTGTGGGTGATAATTATTTGCCGTATCAGTTGTTATCCCCGGAATAGCTGCAGATCTTCTATCTGAATAAGTATAATTCCCCATACTACTACCATTACCATTATTCATAAGACCGGGACTTGTATTTGCATTATAATTGTCATAAAAAGTAATACCAAATCCATGTGTTTCATAAGTATTACCGCATAACGCTCTGAAGTATGAAAACAGATTTTGTATATCTTCATTTTGTTCATCAGAGTTAGAATCAGATACTAAATTATAATTATTCAATCCTTTAATTGCTACCATATCACATGCAAAAACTAATGAGATACTCAAGGTTAGCATTAAGATTATTATAGTTGTTTTTTTTAACATTAATAGTCCTTTCAATATATAGTTTTAAATTATATGTTAAGAAGCCATAGTTATTATTTCTTCCCTAACCGAAATAAAAACTATGACTTTTACTATGTGAATTTATTATGACATCCGATGTTGGTGTTTTTATTATAGGAAGCATATCCGTATAGTATAGTATAGTATAAGAGACCGGGCTTAGTTTATTTACATATATTTTGATTTCAGAATTTAATGACTTGTAGGGCAAAAAATACATAGACTTAAGAGATTTATTATAAAAAAATAAAAGGAGATTCTTCACTTCGTTCAGAATGATACTGTTGATTTTGCTTATCACAATCATCATCTAATCCCTCCTTTTTATTATGCAAAAACCCCTATTCGCACTTTGCCTACAAGCAAGGATGCTTGTAGAACTTTTGTTGTGCGAACATCCTTGTTTGCACTTTGCCTACAAGCAAGGATGCTTGTAGAACAATTAGCACTTCATATCTATATATTCTTCATCTTTATTAATGTTATAAAACAAATTTTACATTTCTTTTAAAAACTGTCAATAAATTTAGTTTATTTTTTTTGGTCTTATGTCTAAAAATCTCTCAAATGTCCAACTATATATTATATAATCGGTCATATTTCTACCTGCAAGCAAGGATGCTCGCAGAACAAACAGCCGGACTTGACTTGCAACGAACGAAGTGAGTGTGAGTTGAGAACGGCGATATGTTTGTGTTCTCAAGCCACTTCTCACTTACTCGACCAAGATGGTCAAGCTACGATATTCGTGATTAGAGACTCAAGTCCACTTGACTTGCAACGAAAGCAGTGAGTGTGAGTCGAAAACTACGTATATTTTGCCACTGCGAGTAAAGCGAGGCAGTCTCTTTTTAAAGTTAAAATTCAGTAATCTTATTAAAAAATTAATGAAATTATTTTTATTTATTAGTTTGTAACGAAAATTCTTGCCAATTTAACTTTTTCCATACAATTTTTTTAAGTTCAGCAATGATTTCTCTTTTCCCAAAATATACCGGATGCTGTTTTTCATCTAAAACCATTATTACAACTTCGGCTTTATCGAATAACTTCTTATAAAACAAATGTGTATTTCTTATATATTCTTCATCTCCGTGATGTTTACTATCAATCCAAACAACAGCGGTATCTCGATTTAAAACTTTTAAAAGTGCAGCTTTAAAAATTGTCATAATTCACCTAATTTTTTTATTTTTTTATTACCTTGAATTTCAAGGTCTCTGTATAAGATTTCTTGATTATTATTTTCTGAAAAATTAATATTTATTTTGATAAAATCAGATTTAATATATGATTCTATTAATTGAGGCCATTCAATGATGGTAATATGTTCTAACATATTATCAAACATACCAATTTCAAAGGCTTCTTCAGGATATTGTAGTCGGTATAAATCATAATGTAAAATATTGAATTTTCCTGAATATTCATTTAAAAGAACGTATGAAGGGCTATTTACAACAGTTTTTACACCTAAATACTTACATAATTCAGTAGTAAAAAAAGTTTTCCCGGCTCCTAGTGGTCCTTCTAATAATAATAAATTGCCCGGTTCAAGCGTATCAGCTATAATCTTAGCAATTTTACTTATTTTTTTTTTATTAATTTTATTAAATGTAAAGACGTTCATTATTATTTTTTTATTTTTGGTAAACAAGTTGCGATGGGTAATAACATCTCTTCCATAGAAATTCCGCCATGTTGAAATGTACCATTATATTGTTTTTGATATTGATGATATGAATTTGGGTATACAAAATAATAATCATCTTTAGTAAATATATAATTATCTATTATATTTCTTGTTGGTAAACCGTAATCTTTTGGATTTTTAACAAATACAGCATGTCTTGGATTACAAGTCAAATTCTTCCCTTCTTTATATCTAATTGTAATAGTAGTATCTTTATCACCAATAACTTGAGTAGCTCTATTGACTCGAATAGAACCGTGATCTGTGCTAATAATTAATTTACCACCTTGATTAGCAATGGCTTTAATTGTTTCAAATAAAGAAGAATGTTGAAACCAGTGTTTAGTAAAATCTCTAAAGGCTTCTTCATCAGGAATAGTTTCTTGTAAGATTTGATCTTTCGATCTATGGTGAGCAAGTAAATCAAGAAAATTATATACAAGTACAACTAATTTTTCATTCTTAAAAGAATCTATCTTTCTTAAGACAAAATTACCTTCTTCAATATTAAACACTTTAACATATTTACTTGGAGGGTTAATTTTAAAGCCCAAATCTTCAATATGTTCATCAAGCAGCTGATGTTCATTTCTATTTCTACTATTATCCATTTCATGAGAATCAATCCAATATTCAGGGAATCTATCTGCAATATCAATAGGCAGTAAACCGCTAAAGATACTATTTCGTGAGTAAGGAGTAGCAGTAGGTAAAATTGAATAGTATATATCTAAATCAATGTCAAAATATTCTTTAATGAAAGGTTCTAAACTATAGAATTGATCTAATCTAAGACAATCTAAAATCAAAAAATAAGTTGTTCCTTCAGTTTCTAAATGAGGGATAAGGTAATTTGATACTAAATCAAATGACAATATAGGTCTCTCTTCTTCGCGTAACCAGTTTATATAATTTTTTTCAATGTAATTACAGAATTCAGTATTACAATTTCTTTTTTGTAAAAAATGAGTTTGTTTAAGAGCTGTATCATTAAGGTTATCAATAATTATATCCCATTTACAAATATCTTTATAAATTTCAGTCCAATCTTCCCAATTATTTACATCAGACAATCGTGAATTTAACTTAGAGATAAAGATAGAGTACTCTTGACCGGCTTTATTATAAATTATTTCTTCAGTTTTAAAGATCTTTTTTATACTCATAATAATTTGGTTAGGATTAATTGGCTTTATTATATAATCAGCAATTTGACCGGCAATTGCTTTTTCCATTAAACCTTCCTCCTCATTTTTGGTAACCATAACAATAGGTAAAGATGATTTAAATTTTTTTATTTCTTTTAAGGTAGTTAATCCATCCAATCCCGGCATCATTTCATCAAGTAAAATTAAGTCATAATCCTCAATTTTAATCTTAACAAGTGCATCATTACCGTTAGATACGGAATCAACAAAATACCCCTTTTCTCTTAAAAAAAGAATAAAAGGCTTAAGTAAATCTATTTCATCGTCAACCCATAAAATCTTTATTTGTTTTGCCATATATACTCCTTAAATAGAAATTTTTTACAGTAATTATTTATTCATACCATCAAAATCACCCGATTCTTCAAAACGTCTCTGTTTTTCTTTAATCTGAATTTTAATTGAATCTAAATCTGCATCTTGAAAATAAATAGCCATTTTATAATTTAATTCTTTTACAGAGCAATTAAAGTGAACACACATTTTTTCAAGATGTTGTTTTATCAAAATATCTTTAAATGACTCCGGTTTTTTATTTCGTTCTTTTTCTTCTTTAACTCTCTCTCTCAAATCAGGAGTTGAAAGCCTTTTAGCATCTTCAATCCATTCTTCGGCAATATTGATTTCGCAATCTTTAACTAAAGGTTTAATCATATTTAATCTATCGAAACCTATTTCTTTTAGTGTTTCTTCATCTATATCCATTTCTTCCATAAATAATTCATAAGTATCTATTAATTTTGAAGCAAAAGAAGAAGCAAGATTATATTCTTTTTCAATGAATTCTTTAAAAGTTTTGTATCCTTTGAATTTAAAAACACCTGTTCTCTTAATATCTGATAATAACTCACCAAAGGCAACAAAATTCTCTTGTAATTTGTTTTTGAATTTTTCAATCTCTGCAAATTTTTCTTCCGGCGGCACCTTACTTAAATCAAATGTATCCATCTAAACTCCTTTATCTTTATCAATTGGAAAATATACATTTTGTTTCATTGGAAATTTTTTATTTTTAACTTCTTCACGATATTGATTAACATTTTCTTGAATAACTGTGTTTAGGTCAATATATTTTTTTACAAATTTCGGCGTTATATTACTTAAACCAAGTATATCATGCCAAACCATTACTTGTCCGTCAGTATAACGACCTGCTCCTATACCGATAACAGGAATAGATAATTCTTCTGATATTTGCTTTGCAATTAACTCAGGAACGCATTCCAATACCAACATAAAGGCACCTGCTTTTTCAACATTTAAGGCCTGTTTTAAAAGTTCATCCTGTTCTTGAGTCTCTTTAGCTTGTACTTTAAAAGAACCAAATCGATTTATTGATTGAGGAGTCATACCCAAATGAGCACAAACCGGAATTTCATCTTCAACTAAAGAGGAAATCACATTAAGTCGATTTTGATTTCCTCCTTCTATCTTAACTGCGTTAGCTTTAGTTTGTATTATGATATCAAAAGCATTTCGTTTGGTTATACTTAAGTCAATATGATATGTGCTATAAGGCATATCTGCTATTATAAAAGTATTATCAGCACCTTTCCTAACAATTTTACTATGATAGATAATATCTTGCAAACTTACACCCAATGTTGAATTTTCACCTTGCATAACCATTCCTAAACTATCTCCTACAAGTATAATATCAATATCACAGTTTTGAGCAATTACAGCTGAAATATAATCATAAGCAGTTAACATCGTAATTGATTCTTTATTTTTTTTCATATTAATAAAATCTTTAATATGTTTCATAATCCCTCCAAGTACCTTTGACTTATTCACAAATACTATCTAAAATATTAATATATTTATGATAAAATTCATCAAATCTATTTTCTAAAATAGCTTCTCTGATACGTGTTGTTAATTCAAGATAAAAATGAAGACTATGAATGGTTGCTAAACGCATTCCCAATATTTCTTTTAAAGAAATTAAATGTCTTATATAAGCTCTTGAAAAATTTCGACAAGCATAACAAGTACAATTCTCATCAATTGGTCTTAAATCATCTTTATATCTACCTGCTTTTATTATCATCTTACCCTGCCAAGTAAAAATACTACCCTTTCGAGCATTTCTTGTAGGCATTACGCAATCAAGCATATCTATACCATTAGCGATATTTTGTAAAATATTACCAGGGGTTCCTACGCCCATTAAATATCTTGGTTTATGTTTTGGTAATATCGGATTGAGAAAATCTGTAATTCTATACATTTCTTCTTTTGGCTCACCAACGGCTAAACCTCCGATAGAATATCCCGGGAAATCTAACTCCATTAGTTCTTCAGCACTTCTTTGTCTTAAATTTTCATAAACTCCACCTTGAACAATACCAAATAAAGCTTGTTGGTTTATGTTTTTATGTGCTAATTTGCCTCTCTTTGCCCATTTTAAAGTCAGAGCTAATGATTTTTCAATATATTTCCTGTCAGAAGAGTATGCCGGGCATTCGTCAAAAGACATTATTATATCTGCTCCTAAGGAATTTTCTATCTCAATAACTTTTTCAGGAGTAAAAAAATGATAACTTCCATCTATATGTGATTGAAACTTAACACCATCATCTGTTATCTTTCTTAGCCCTGCTAAACTCATCACTTGAAAACCACCACTGTCTGTTAAAATTGGTAAATCCCAATTCATAAATTTATGTAACCCTCCTGCTTTTTCAATAAATTTATGACCAGGTCTCAAATAGCAGTGATATGTATTTGATAAAATAATCTGAGCATTAATTTCTTTTAATTCATCAGGACTCATTGCCTTAACTGTTGCTACTGTTCCTACAGGCATAAATATTGGTGTTTTTATAACACCATGAGGAGTAGCTAAAGAACCGGCCCTAGCATTACCACATTGATTTTCTAATACAAATTCAAAAATTTTTCAATCCTCCATTTAGTGTTTTATATTTATATTTGATTGTTCTTCAACTTGTTTGTTTTTACTGATTGTACGTTGAAACAATCTATCGAAATCACTATAAAAAGCATATAACATTAAACTAATTAATAATAAAAATCCTATTTGCTGAGAAATTATTTGAATCTTCCGGGGAATAGGTTTTTTAAAAATTCCCTCAATTAGACAATAAATAATATGCCCACCATCTAAAATTGGTATTGGTAACAAATTCATTATCATTAATAAAATACTAATTGATGCAACAAACATTAAAAGTTCTGAAAAACCTCTTTTAGATGACTGACTGGTCATAGAAAAAACCATAACCGGACCACCTATACTATCTTTAAATGAAGAAGGATTTTTTGCTAATGAATACAATGCTTTATAATTCATATAAATAAATGCTGCTGTGGTATATACACTCAATTTGACTGATTCATATATTGTATTTCTTTGATAATATGAAACATCCATTGCCTGAGAAATACCTATCATTTTTGAAGCTTGTTTATCTTGCTTATTGTCTTCAAGTGGATTAGAAATAGATTTAACTTTCACTTCTAATAATTTAGGCATACCTTCAATAACTCGTTCTATTAATAAATCAATGTAATCAGTTTGAGAATTTTGTATTTCAGTTCGTACCTCTGTCCAATTATTTACAGATATGTTGTTAACTTTTAATATTTTATCATTTTCTTGCAATCCTGCTTTCCATGCTGGCATACCCGGACTAACTTCACCAATTACATTTTTGGTAACAGGATATAATGAATTAAAAAAACTAATTTTATCATTTATAAATATAGATATTTCGAGTTTTTTACTCATAGATTGATTAGCGTCTTTACGGGTTATTAAAAAAGAATTTTCATTTTTATCTTTGATATTTTTATATATATCGGTCCAGCCAATTATTTCTTTGCCATTAATTGTTAAAATTTTATCTCCTGTTTGGAAAAATTTCTCATAAGGAATTTCTGCTTTCTCGATTATCGGCAAAAAATCATTGTATGTTCTTCCGATGCTATAAGAAATAAAAAATAACATAACAGCTAAAATAATATTAAAAAATGGTCCTGCAAATGCTATTAAGGCCCGTTGCCACCATAATTTAGAACTAAAGCTATCTGAATCATCTACAATCAAAGATTTATCTTCTTCGTCAAAATCAGGATTTTCACCTTTCATTTTAACATATCCACCAAGAGGAATCAATGATATAGTATATTCTGTTTGACCTTTTTTTATACTAAATATTCTTGGACCAAAACCAATAGAAAATTTATCAATCTTAACACCGAAATATCTTGCGACAAGAAAATGACCTAATTCGTGAAATGTAACTAAAAGACCTAAAACAAGTATAGTTATAATAAAGTGCAAGTATTCCTCCATAAATTAATATAACTAACCTGTAATAAAAATTTCGTTTTTTGGTCAAGAAAATTCTATTCTATTCCTTGAAACTACTTGTATTATTTCTAAAAACTAATTTCTATATAATTCAAACAAATAAATAAATATTTGCTATTGCCTACTTGATAAAAGTCTTTAAAACCTTACTTGCTTTAAAAACTACTACATCTCTTGCAGGTATTACAATTTTTTCTCCGGTTTTAGGATTTATCCCGTTTCTTTCATTTCTATGAGATATACTAAAAGTACCAAAACCATTAAATGTAATTTTTCCATTATGTTGTAAAGATTCAATAACACATTCCAAAATAGCTTCTATAGAATTTTTTGCTTGTATCTTTGAAATTCTTGCATCTTCCGAAATCATTTTAATTAATGCTTCTTTTCTCATTAAACACCTCCATTTTCTATAAAGTATATATTATTAATCATTTCTTATTATGTCAAGTATTTTTTAATTTTTTAAAATTTTTATTTTAAAATAAGTCTAAATTTCATCATTTAATACAGTCTGACATATAATTAAAAGAAGAATTACGATTTAAATTTTGCAATAAAATATTAATAAGGATTATTTTTCTTGACATAAAAACCTAAATATTATGTTTTGTATATGCCGGGTAATGTGCAATTGGAGATTGCGAATCAGGTCAGATTCGGAAGGAAGCAGCCTTAAGCAAATACTTCGATGTGTCACTCCTACCCGGTTTTTTTTTAAATGATGAAAACAAAGAGAGAGATTGTCACGCTTTGCTCGAACAAAATAACAGAGAACCTCCAGTTTGATTTTATCATATAAACAAAAGGAGGTCCTCATGGATTTTACCCGGCATCAATTAGAAGAAAATACCGGATTAAGCCATTAATAACAATGGCTTAAACACATTATTTGAAATTATGTAAAATTGTCTAATGAAATTTGAAAGAAAACACTTTTTAGAAAAAGAATCAAAAGAAAAGAACAAAGCAAATTGGTATTTATAATTAAGTTCTAAAATTTAAATTTATCTGATATTTTCAACATATCATCAAGTGTTTTTTCAGGCATAGTAAGATATAGAACTGCAATATTATCTTTTGGGTATTTTATAAGTAATAATGAACCGTGGTCTTCAGAAAGTTTACCATAATAGCAAGTTTTCCCTTTATGGGTCAGTACTTCATAAGTAAAATCTTCTTCATCTGGGTCTATCTCGTCCAAAGAAGTGACACTGATTGTTATAACTTCATACAAACTTTTAATATACGAAACCATATATTGCTCAGTAAGATTCATTATATTTGACTGTTCAAAACCTTCTATAACTACATTTTTTATGATTTGGTTAAATTTTTCATAAGAGTAATCTAAAGGTACTATATTTTCATCATCAATTTCGATTTGTTCTACTTCGTCTAGTAATTCTTGAAAGAATTCTTGATTCTCGATATCAATGGTTTCGTTGTCTTGGGCAAATATAGCTTGTGTTAAAAATAAAAAACAACATAATAAAAGGTTTGTTAATAGATTATGCAATTGCATATTTTTCATATTTTCTCCTAATTGTTAAAATTTGATATCAAATGATATCATTGGGATTGAGTAAGTTGATAGATTATTTGAGTTGTGAGTATTTTTATGTAATTCGAGATTTGCACAGGCAATGACAGAACCGATAATTATGCCTGTAAAGATATCAGTTGGAAAGTGATTTCCTGAGATATACCTGAGTATAGCTACAGATGAAGCAAGTGTAATTGCTGATGTATTAAGAATAATATTATTTTTTCCGGGATTGAGAGTATTATTCATTTTAACAAAAAGAATTGCTCCTGTAAAAGCTAATGTTGTATGTCCTGAAAAAAAAGAATAGTTTGCATCTTTATTATTTAGTAATTTCACTGAGTTATTATCAATGTAAGTATATGGTCGTTTTCTCATAAAAAAAGTTTTTGAGAATGCAACAAGAGAAGCACTTGTAAAATACGATTCTGAGATGATAAAATTGTTTTTTAACCGATTACTAGTGAAACTTTTATTAAAATTGAGAGTATAAGGCATCAATATACAAATTGAAACTAAGTAATCACTAAGTTTTGAAAATTTTTGATTATAAGCAAATAAAGCATATTTATCAAAAAAAATAAAGTCATTTTTAGGGTTATTTATTTTTTTTATACTGTCAGAGTATGAAAGATTTTGATTTTTGTATAAACTGTATCCTAAAAGTATGCTTGAGGGTAATAAAATACTTGAATCAATTTTATAAGATGTTTTATAATGTTTGAAATTAGATGAATTTAAAGTCAAGAAAAAGCAAAATATTATTAAAACTAATGAAGTTTTTTTTGACATATTGAATCAAGATTGTAATTTATTAATATGATTCACTTAGCAATTCTCCATCAATAATAGAGAAACTAACTTTGTTTAATTCATCAGTAATATGCATTGATTTTTTTAAAATACGTATATATGTTCCGGGAAATATCTTCTTGAAAGCCATAATATGTTTTGGGAGATTATCTTGGCTTTTAAGTATTAGATTGATTTCATCATCCAGTTTTTCTTCAAGATTGCTAAGGTTTTCTTTTAATTGAAAATATTCCTCAGAGGTTTCAAGTTCTAATTCTTTTAATTTCATTAATTTCTTAGAAATATTAAGCATAGATTCTTTAGTGTATGGACTGATGGAAATTTCAATTTCGCTACTGATCCCACCCGTATTTCCGATAATTGCAACCTCAATATGCTCTCCGCTTGAAATAGTTCCTCCGACGATAGTGCTATTTTCTTCGTTACCATATATGCCATTTTCAGCAGTAATTTTGCAGAAATGAATGTTTTTTTTGAAATTTATTTGATTACCTGCGATGATTTTTGAATTTTCTGCCGAATTAAATGTTATATTGTTATGAGCTAAAATACCCAAAGTTTTACAATTTATGATATCTCCTTCTACACTAATATTACCGGTTACTGTTAAATTAGCATCATTTATATCTCCATAAACAGTCAAATCACCATCAATATGGAGTTTTATTTTATCAGTAATGTCTCCGTTTACAATGAGATTTCCAAAAAAATACATATCATCATAAGTTAAATCAAGATTATTATCAATAGAAAATTCAGTTTTAACGTGTATAATGGATAAATCATCCATCCATGGATAACCGGCTTTATCAGCAATAATTTGACCACGTTCGTGAGAATAACTGACATTTTCGCCAAGGTATTGATCAATTAATTGATTTTCATAATTTTCAGGGTTAACTTCCTCGCCATAGATATTAATACCTGATTCACTTTTTTTTGTAATAAAAAGGTGGGCAAGAGGCTCGTCTTTTTTTATTCTGGTAAGGTTGTTTAAAAGATTAAATTGATTTTCTATAGAAGGATTATAACAATTTTTTATATCAATAAGTGGTGAAAATTCTATTTCCGGGTCTTTAGATTTTTTTCCTATAGCTAATGGGAATGCTTGATCAAAGTCTTTTTTTATATTATTTTTTTCAATGTAATTTTGTGCATTATCAAACCCAAAGGTAATATTTGTTTTTTCAATAAGTTCAATTAACTCATTTTCATTAATGAATGATTCGTTGTTTTCGGGTAATATTCCGCTTTTAATTGTAAGATAAGCAGTGAATTTGTCATCAGATATTTCTATTGAAAATATCCCTGAATCGCTTTCATATACATCAGCCATAAGTTATTCCTATATTTTTATTTTTAACAATGCCATTAAAAAACATATTTAATAAAAAGTCAATTAATTTTTTAATAACTAAATATACTGTTAGATGTGAACTCTCTCAAAAGTGAGTTATTAGGGACGAGTTCATCTTTAATATCAAGAAAATGTTCAAATAATGCAATTAAATCTTGAGCTTCATTATATACCGGTGAAATATAGTTAATAGATCTTAGGAGAGGCATAACATGTTTTCTTAAGACAGCAAGTTCATAGGTTAAGCTACTATTAAACATAAAATCAGCATTTTCTTGAAAAGGAAAGATATTTTTATCTTCACCATCCCTAACAGAAATCCATCTTGTTAGAGTTTCTTCAGCAGAATATCCTCGATATTGTGCATCACGAGCTATTCGTCTAATTTTTCTACATTCTGTGGTTGGTATTCTGTTATGGTAGTCTAAGTTTAATTGATTAAGAGCACTAATATATATTTTAATTTTATTCTCTTGTGGGATTGATTCTGTAAGGTAGTCGTTTAGTCCATGAATTCCTTCAATAATAAGAATATCGTTTTCTCGAAGCTTTAATTTATGTGCTGATGATTCTCTTTCACCTGTAATAAAATTATATCTTGGTAAAGTAACCTCTTCCTTATTTAGTAGTTTATTTAAATCATTATTAATTAATTCTATATCTAAAGAATTGATACTTTCAAAATCAAATTCCCCATTCTCTAAGCGTGGAGTTTGGCTTCTTGGCAAAAAATAATCATCTAAACCGATGACATAAGGATTTAAACCATTAACTTTTAATTGAACCGATAATCTTTTAGCAAAGGTAGTTTTCCCTGATGATGAAGGACCCGCAATCAAAACAAATTTCGCATTTTTATTTAAAAATATACTATCTGCTAGATTAGCTAATTTTTTTTCATGTAATGCTTCTTCTGTTAATATAAATTGTGTAATTTTATTTAAACTGATTAATTTGTTGAGATCACCTACCGTTTGAACATCTAGTATTTTTAACCACTTATCATGTTCTTGATGTTGTAGAAATAGCATTTTCGGCAGTTCAAAAACACTATTTAGTTCTATTTTTTGAACAGTTGGAAATCTTAAAACAAAGCCTGGCTTTAAAGAGATAAAATCAAATAATTTGAGACAACCCGTATGAGGTGCTAATGGCCTAGGATAGTAATCATAATAGGTTGTTTTATGATTATGGTTGTTTGTGTTTGATTTATTATCAAGTGTTACTTTATAAATTTCAATAGTACGTTTATTCCAAAAATTTAAATTCCTAATCAAGTCGTATCTTTTTTGCTTTTCAAAAATAGAATATGCTTTATCAATTGGAACTGTAATTTTTTCGATGGGGATTCTTTGTTCTATTAAAGAAATCATTTCATTATGTATTTGTTCAAGATTTTTTTCAGATATAATATTACTATCACCGATAAATTCACAATAGACGCCATCAGCAATTGAGTGTTCAATCATAATATTTACCCGATCTTTAAAAAGATTATAGACAGCTAAGTTCATCAAGAAAATTATGAAATCTTGATAGATTCTTATTCCTTGAGAATTATTTAATTGAATAGCTTCAAGTACTGCATCTGTGTCAATAATTGTTTTGCCGTGAATAAACTGGTTATTGAGTTTATATGTTACAATGGAGTTTTCTATTGCATTTATATCTTTTGTTATTTCACATATCGATTTTTCACCGGAATATGTCATTTTTTTTATTATTGTTTTATTGAGTTTAATATCAATTTTAATCATAAAACCTCCTATATTATAGAATTAAATTTTGGTATTATACTAAAAAAGAGAAATTTTGTTGCCTTAATGCTTCATAAAGGATAATTGAAACTGAATTGCATAAGTTTATAGATCTGATTTCTTTATGCATTGGTATTGTAATCAAATCATTTTTGTATTTATTAAGCATATCTTCCGGTAAACCTCTAGATTCCGGACCAAAAACAAAAACATCACCGATTTTGTATTGATTTATATGATATGAGTTTGTACTTTTTGTTGTACAAAAGAAGATTCTATTATTGTTTAATGATTTCAAAAATGTATCAAAATCATCGTGAATAAAAAGCTGTACTTTATCCCAATAATCCATACCTGCTCGTTTTAAGTATTTGTCATTTATAAAGAATCTCATAGGCTTAATAATGTGTAATTCGGCATTTGCTCCTAAGCATAATCTACCAATGTTTCCTGTATTAATTGGTATTTCCGGTTGGTACAATACTATTTTAAAGGTCATTTTTTCTTTGAAGTCATTATTTTTGTCCATTTATCTAACCATTTATCTGAAAAGAAATTTTTATGTTTAAATGCTTCAGCAGATAAATCTTTTGTTGGAACCGGAAGGTTTGCATAGCTTTCAGGAAGTTCAATATTATTTATTACAGGCATAGTCCATTGTTTTTCAGGTATATGTTTTTGAAAATCTTCGGTTAACATATATTCAATAAATTTTTTAGCAAGATACATATTTTTTGAACCCTTGATAATACCGGCAAAGCCTATTTCTCTAAATCCACCTTCTTCCGGTATAAAAGCTTTATATTTTGTAATATTCTCATTTTCAATATGATATGCAGGGCTTGTAGCATAACTTAATACGATAGGTGCTTCTCCGGCGAGGAATGCACTATAAGCTTCATTCCAGCTTGACGGACTAATTAATATGTTGTTTTTTAAGCTATCCCAAAATTGATCAAATCCTCTTTCTCCATATATTGATAATGTCCATATTAATAATCCATATCCGGGAGAAGATGTCCTAGGATCTATGAAAATAAGTTTATCTTTCCATGTCGAACTATGCATTTCACCAAAAGTTTTTGGAGGATTAGAAATAACTTCACTATCATATACAAAAGCATAATAACTATATTCATAAGGGATAAGTTTGTATGATTTGTCAAGAAGTAAATCATCATCACTAATATTTGATAAATTCGTTGGTTTGTAACTAATAAAAACATCTTCAGACAATGCCTTGAAAAGGTGAGAATTATTCATACCTAAAGCTATATCAGCTTTAGGGTTATCTTGTTCAAGTAATACTCTATTCAGAATAGTCCCTCCACTTCCGGTACTTTCTAAAATTACTTTACAATCATATAATCTTTCAAATTCCGGGATTACACTTGGTCCTAATCCCCATGATGCAAAACTGTCAAAACAATAAATTATTAACTTATCTGTAGCAATATCATCATTAACTGATTCATTAGATGAATTTTTGCATGCAGAAAGAATTAAGACTATCACAATCAAAAGTGAAATTAAAATTAAGCTTTTTGTACTTTTCATTATACTAATCCTCCAAATATTAAATGTGCTATTAAAAAATCTGTCATTAATATGCCAATTGAGCTGTAAACAACTGTATTTGTTGTTGATATACCGACACCTTCTGCACCGTTTTTACTGATTGAACCTGAGTAATTTGCGATACTTGTTATTATAAATCCGAAACATAAAGCCTTGATTAAACCTACCCACAAATCCATAGGTTCAAAAAATACTTTGATATTCATAAAAAATGTATATGCTGTTATATGAAAAACTTGTTTAGAAAAAATAAAAGCTGAGATTATTGAAATAAACATTGAAATTAAAGTTAAGGTTGGTAGCATAACAATACTTGCTAAAAGCTTTGGCATATATAAATACTCATAGGGATCTATTGCCATCGATTTTAGAGCATCTATTTGCTCTGAAACCTTCATAGAACCTATTTCAGCAGAGATTGTTGCTCCGACTTTGCCCGCTAATACCAATGCAGTTAACACCGGAGAAAGTTCTATCATTGAAGATTTAGCGATCATTACACTAATTAGATTCGTAGGTATGTAACCTTTTGTTTGATATGAGGCTTGTAGTGCTGAAACTAAACCGGTAAAGGCAGAAGTAACTACTATTAATAATATCGAGTCATACCCGATTTTTTTTAATTGATTAATAAAAATATATTTTCTTTTATTTATAAAATTTAAAGTTTTTAGGGTTTTTGAGGTAAATATTGAATATTCACCGATTATTTTTAAGATGTTAAAAATTTTCATTCTCTTTGTTTTTAAATTGAGTAAATTCGCTAACAAATTTTAACTCAATAGCTCCAACACTACCATGACGATTTTTACCAATAATAACTTCTGTGATTCCCGGTATAGTAGTGTCTTTATTGTAATAGTCATCTCTGTATAAAAACATTACTATATCAGCATCTTGTTCTATGGCTCCTGATTCTCTAAGATCAGAAAGTTTAGGTCGTTTATCATCTCTTGATTCAAGCCCTCTATTTAATTGTGATAATGCGATAACCGGAACTTCTAATTCTTTTGCTAGTATCTTTAAACTTCTTGATATTTCAGAAATTTCTTGTTGTCTATTTTCTCCCGGTCTTTTTGATGTCATTAATTGTAAATAGTCAATTATGATTAGGTCTAATCCTTTAATTTCTGCTTTTAATCTTCTTGTTTTAGCCCTGATATCCATAACAGTATTTGCTCCATTATCATCAATGTATATCTCTTTTTGAGAAAGTATATCAGCATATTGAGTAATTCTAACAATCTTTTCTTGATCCATCCCATAACCTTTTAATAAGGTTTCCATAGGGATTTCAGCTGAACTACTGAGTAATCTGAGTAATAACTCCTCATTTGCCATTTCAAGCGTGAAAATTGCAATCTTCATATCATGAAACATTGCTGCATTAAAAGCAATATTTAAGGCAAAGGATGTTTTACCCATTGCCGGTCTTGCTGCTAATATAACTAATTGACCGGGCCTTAAGCCACCAATTTTTTTATCTAAATCTGTGAAACCGGATGGTACTCCTAAGACACTTGTTTTGGTTTTCGCAATTTCTTCTATATGCTCTAATGTTGAAGGAACTAAATCACTAATTTTCATAAATGTTTTTTTATTAGGCATATCTGAAATTTTAAAGATTAATTGTTCTGCCCAATCAACAATATATTCTGCAGGATTTTCCGGATTATAGCATTTTTTGACGATAAGATTTGAAGCATTAATTAGTTCACGTAATAAGGCTTTTTCAAGAACAATATTAGCGTGAAATTCAATATTTGCTGAGCTTAATACAATGTCTGAAAGTTCATTTATATAAGCTCTACCTCCAATTTTTTCGAGCTGACCGGTGTCTTCTAATCTATTGGTTATAGTAATAATATCTACTTCAATATTATCATTAAATAAATCTGTGATACAACGGAAAATTATTCGATGAGCTGTTTTGTAAAAGTGATGTTCTTGTACGATTTCTATGCCTTTTGCTACAGAATAATTATCAATCATCATAGCTGATAATACAGCTGTTTCGGCATTTACATCACTTGGCAGGGTACGTTCTAAGGATTCTTGCATTTTTACTCTTTTATTAAATTGTGATATGTGTCTCTAAAATTCTGTAAATCAATCCATGTTAATTTTTTTAGGCTTATATTATTATTTAGTTTAGTTGTTCCATAAGTAACAAAAATCGGCACATTATTAAATTTATATGGGTTATTTTGTCGTAGAAGATTCATATTTTGATGGTTATTTAGAAATGATTGTGCTGCAACTTCACCAAAAATTAATATTATTTTTGGTGAAACGATTTTTATTTGTTGGTTAAGGTAGCTTAAGCAATTTTTTATCTGAGTGTAATCTTGATTGTTATTAGCTTTACACTTGCAAATATTTGTTATATAAACATCATTTCGAGAAAGATTAATAGCTTTTAGCATATTATTTAAAAGAACTCCTTCTTTCCCGCAAAATGGTCTACCGGTAATGTTTTCATCAGCATTTGGAGGATTGCCGATGATAAAAACATCTGCTTTTTGAGGTCCTTCACCATAAACAAATTTAATTCTATTTGTATGGTATTCACAATTTTTACAGTCGGCATATTTTCGTTTTAATAGATTTAAATCAATAATATCATTGTCGATTTTGCTAAATATTTCAGTTTCAGCACATTTAAAAATTGGTAAGTCTGAATCATTTATGATATTATTTTTTTTATCAATTTTAATGTTTAGATTAAAAGTATCAGACTCTGTAAAAATATCAGAAATACCTGAAATTAAATATGATTCAATATATTGTTTGAATGCTCTTAAGGCCATTTAAAAAATATTTTCGATTTTGATTATGAATTATTATTCGTCTTCAAAATTCTCGTCATCATCATCGTCATAGCTTTCAAGGTCATCAGTATATTTACTCATATCGTTTTCGTATTCTTCTTCATATTCAAAGTCTTCATCATTTCTATTTTCAGATAATTCTTGTTCAAATTGTTCAACAATGTAATCAGGTACTTCGTTCATAGCTATATGTTTTAAAGCTAAGGTTGTGATTTTCTCTTCAAATTTTTTTTTGATACCTTCGGGAAGGTCCGCAAGTCTTTCTGCTTCATGTTTTGCTAAAATACTAAATAAAAAATCCATATTATGGTTTTCTAAAAAGTTATCGACAACTTTTTCATTTTTAATACTCATTATTACTCCTTTGATTATAAAATGATTTTATTGGTTCTATATATCTTTCCACTTTAAATTTTTCTGCATTTATAATTGAAATGATGTTATTTACAGCATTTTCTATAGTGTCGTTTATGACTAAGTAATCATATTTAGGTAAGTATTTAATTTCGGTTTTAGCATTTGATAATCTTTTTTTAATGGTTTCTTTAGAATCAGTTTTTCGATTTATAAGTCTTTCTCTAAGCTCTGATTCTGTTGGTGGTAAAATAAAAATACTTACAATATTATAACTCTGTTTTCTGATTTGTTCAACACCTTGTACATCAATATCTAATAAAAGTATCTCTTCGTTTTTCAAACAATTATCAATGAATTCATAAGAAGTTCCATACCAATTATCATGAACATTTGCACTTTCGAGGAAAAAATTCTTTTTTTGTTTTTCTTTAAAGTCTTCAATACTTGTGAAAAAATAATCTTTCCCATCTTCTTCATTGACACGAATCGCTCTTGTTGTCCAAGAAATTGAATATTTTAAATTATTTACTTTATTCATTAACTGCTTACAAATAGTGGATTTACCACCACCTGAAGGTGAAGCTAAAGTAATTAAAAAACCATTTTTTTTCATAATTCTTTAAATGATAAGTCTCTCAAAATTTATTGATTAAGTAATAGATTTAGGAATTAAATTATGAGAGACTTAATTAAAAATTAACCGATGTGTTTGCTATATTCATCAGAAGTTAATAATTTTTCTATTTCAGTTTTATCTGAAAATCTTACTTTTATTAACCATCCATCAACATAAGGAGAATTATTTATTAACTCCGGAGTATCGAATAAGTCAGCATTAATTTTTATAACTTCTCCGGTAATCGGTGAATAAATATCTTCTACAGTTTTAACTGCTTCTAAAGAACCTAAAGGTTCTCCGGCATTTATATTGGTACCTTCTTCAGGCATTTCAACGTGAACTATATCTCCAAGTTCGTGTTGAGCAAAGTCAGTAATTCCGATGTATGCATATTCTCCATCTAATTTTACCCATTCATGGCTTTCTGTGTAACGTAATCCATCTAAGATTTCCATTGAGACCTCCAAAATATTTTTATTATCAATTTTTTTATATTTCAATTTTATGTCAAGTTATAAAAAAGAATTTTATCGTATATTCCGAGTTTTTTTTTAATAAGCTTGTTCAATGAAATCAAGTAGAGTTAATTAGTTTATAATTCTTCAAGTGGCTGTTGAAAAATATATATTATTGTTCTATAAGCTTCCGGCTTGTAGTGAGCTTATTTTTTGATATTCTTACAGTTAAAAAGTTTATAGTGTAGTTATCCTACTTGCACCTGTCTTTATTGTGCGAGCATATTTGCTTGCATTCAATAAGCCGGGAACTTATAGATCTTTATTATATTTTAAATTCATCAATTAACATTAGATCTAAAGCAGACCTCCAGGATGCTTTTTTCCATCTTGGAGGTCGGTAGTATGTTGCTTAATTTTTGGTTAGGTTTTATTCGGATTTTTCTTCTGATAAGATGTTAATTATCTTTAAAGCAAATTTGATTTTATCAGTTGTATCCACTGTGTTATTTTCCGGGAATTGGAATAGAATTTTTAAACTATTTGTAGTATCAAATTGAACAGGATATTTAGATTTAGAAATGATTATGTTTAGGATATTTCTTGGTGGAAAATTGTTTTTATCATATTCAATCAGCATCTTTTTTGATAATATCATAAAGTTTTTGAGACCTAATTTTTTTGCATAAAATCTTATTCTAAAGTATTCAATTACAGCATTAGCTGTAATTGGGATTTTCCCGAAACGATCGAGAAGTTCATTTTTTAAATCATCAAATTCTGAGTTGGATTCAAATTCTAACATTCTTTTATATATCTGAAGTTTTTGTTTTTCATCAGTAATAAAATTGGGTGGGAAATAAAAATCACTACCGATTTCTATATTTCTTAGCATATCAGAATCTTCTTCTTCATACCAAATGCCTTTAGGGTTGTTATCTATGATATTTGTAACTGCTTGATTTAGGAGTTTGTTATAGTAGTTAAAGCCAACAGAAGTAATAATTCCTGATTGTTTTGTACCTAATAATGCACCTGCTCCTCTGATTTCAAGATCACGCATTGCAATCTGATAACCTGCTCCTAAAGATTCATATTCGGTTAATGTTTCTAATCTTTTTCTGGCTATGTCGGATAATTTTTTAGGTATGATTAGATATGCATAAGCACGTTTATTGCTTCTACCTACTCTTCCTCTGATTTGGTATAATTGTGCTAAGCCAAACATATCTGCTCTATTAACAAGTATAGTGTTAGTATTAGGTATGTCAATACCGGATTCGATAATCGTAGTTGCAATTAGTACATCATATTTGTGTTCAGAAAAGTCAACTAATATTTTTTCTAATCTTTTTTCAGGTAATTGACCGTGACCGACTATAAATCTGATATTAGGCAAGAGTTTTTTTAATTCTGAGTATATCGATTCTATGGTTTCAACTCTATTATGTATGAAAAAGACTTGACCACCTCTATCAACTTCTCTAAGAATTGCATCTTTAATAACATCATTATCGTAAGGAACAATGACAGTTCTTATGGGTAATCTTGCTTTTGGAGAAGTTTGAATTAAGGACATATTTTTTAATTTTGATAATACCATATTCATAGTTCGTGGTATTGGAGTAGCAGACATATAAAGAGTATCAACATTAGATTTTATTTTTCTGATTTTTTCTTTATGTTTGACACCAAATCTATGTTCTTCATCAATAATTAAGAGACCGATTTTTTTAAATACTACATCTTTTGATAAGATTCTATGAGTTCCAATGATAATATCAATTTCTCCGTTTCGTATTTTAATTAAATCTTTATCAATCATAGCAGGAGAACGAAAACGACTAAGCATAGAGATCTTAACCGGGAACTGTGCTAATCTTTCTTTAAAGACATAAAAATGTTGTTCGGCGAGTAGAGTAGTAGGAACTAAGACAGCTACTTGATATCCGCTTAATACAGCTTTAAAAGCAGCACGAATAGCGATTTCTGTTTTTCCAAAACCAACATCACCACAAAGAAGTCTTTCCATTGGGATACTTTTTTCCATATCCTCTTTAATTTCTTGAGTTGCTTTTCTTTGATCAGGAGTATCTTCATAAGTAAAAGAGTTTTCCATTTCGTATTGCCATTCAGTATCCTCTTGAAATCTTATCCCTTCACGAAGTGATCGCTCAGCATAGAGATTAACTATGTCATCAACTACAAGTTCTATTTGTTTTCTGGCTTTATGTTTTGTAGCTTCCCAGGCTTTACCACCTAATTTATGTATAATTGGGTGAGTACCTTCATCAGAAACGTATTTGGAAACTAATTTTAACTGCCAGGTTGGAACATAAACTTTATCTGTGCCGGCATATTGAATACTCAAACATTCTATAAATTTATCACCAATTTGTATTTTTTTTAACCCTTCATAAATTCCTATTCCATGCTCAATATGGACTATATAATCACCAATTTTTAATGATTCATAATCAACTAAAGCATCACTTTTTGAAAACATTAAATCTAATTTTTTGTGCTTAATTCGTTTAAATATTTCGTGATCGGTAAAGACAGCAAATTTAAAATCATGAGAAATAAAACCTTTATGAAAAACTCCTATTGTAAAACTGATTTTTGAATCTTTAGCATCTAATAGTTGTATCATTCTATTTCTTTGAGCAAAGTTTTCTAATTGAATAAAAATATCGTAATTATTTGTTGATAAATCATTTATATGATTTTCTAAAACCTGTAAATCACTGTTAATAACGGGGATTGGTTCAGTGTGTAAACTTATATCTTCTATTTGTTTGTTAAAATTATTAATAAAGTTATTAGGTAAGAATAAGATTGAGCTATTAAGGAAATTTATTTGATATTTATTGAATGTATCTAATAATTCAGCTTCGTTTAATATAAATTTGTCAGGTTTACAAATATGTTGTTTTGATTTTTTTTGTTGAATATTTTGATAAGCTTCGGCAATTTCCTCTATGTATGTTTTTTGAAAGCCATAATCAAAATTAAAATTGTCAAAGAAAATTATTGATTCTTCAGGATTAATATAATCAAAAAGAGTATATTTTTTATCTTCGAACAAAGGTATATTTGTTTCAATGCCTTCGTAAAAACCTTTTTGAGATAGCATTTCATAAAGATCTTTATTTTCAATATTGTCGTCAATAATTGCTTCTCTACAAGGGATGATTACTACATTTTTTAATTCATATTTTTCTGAACGTTGAGTTGATACTGAAAAATGTCTAATTGAAATAACTTCATCCCCGAAGAACTCCATTCTAATTGGTAGAGTGTAATTTGGTGAGAATATATCAAGTATTCCTCCGCGTTTAGAAAATTGACCTACTTTTTCAATTTGAGTAGAATTTTCGTAACCACAATTACTTAAAAATTTGACTATGTCGCTTAAATCGTATTCTTGAGTTATGCTAATGTTCTTGATATTTGATTTAATTATATCCGGATTAATTATAGATCGTATTAGATTTCTATAGCTTAGACAAAAAATATGTTTTTCTTTAGAAAGTAAGTTTGTTAATGCTCTTATTCTTTGTGCTCTAATCATATAATGAGGTGATCTATCTTCGTATGGAATCGTTTCATAATCAGGAATAAAACTTACTTGTTGATTGTTTGTTAAAACGATAAAATCTTCTGTTATATCTTCAGCTTGTTTATCATCCTTCGTTACGTAAAGAATTGTTTTTTCAGTTTGATTTAAAATATGACTTGCAATTATAGTTTTCATTGATTGATTGATATGGTTAATATTACAGCAAGAGTTTGATTTATTATGTGATGATTTTTCAAGTTTTAGTATTTCCGGATTTTGAGATAAAAATCTCTCAATTTTTTGATAAAAATTATTAGTTTCAATATTCATGTTTTTCCTTAAATGTATTAATAATTAAAAATATATGTATGTTTTTGTGATTTATTCTTATAATTTTTTTTAAAAAATATCAATATAGTTTTTTTAATTGAATCAAGATTTAGATAATTAACTACATTGATATTATCTGATATTACTTAACTCTCCACTTAATATAGTGAAGTTCTTTATATATTGTTGATACAGTTGATGGTTTAACTCTTAGGTTAATGTTTTGAGAACCGGAACTTTTGATTCTAAACATAGCTTCATATTTAACTACTTGGTCTGAATAACTTTCTATCGCATTCATTGGAATAATTTCATAGTGATCATCATTGTCATACTGGTAGAATATTTCAACAGTAAATAGATTTTCAGGTGCTCCTGATTCGAAGATATAGGCTTCTATGTTTACGATATCGCCTGTTATGACTGTGTCTTCGTCGGGGAACTTCAAAAAGAAATCTTTTATGTATATTTTATCCCAAAATTTTTCAACATTTTCTTTCATATTAATGATTTTTTTTAATTCTACATTATCATTCTGTATAAGTTTATCACTTGAATTAATTGCAGATAAGTAGAATTTTTTAGAGTATTCATCAAGCATTCTGTGCATATTGAAACCCATACCAACTGTATAAATTGATCTTTTCATCATAGAAATCCATTTCAATGGATAGTTTGACATATCTCGTTCATAATAAATAGGAGCTATTTGATATTCTATTATATCGTATATTTGTTCAGCTTCCATATTTTGAGCAGTTTGGAAATCTGAGTAAAAATCAGATGCATTTATAGCCCAGCCATTATTTCCTTCAAAACATTCCGGCCACCATCCATCCAGAACTGATAAATTAAGTACTCCATTTATTCCTGCCTTGATTCCTGATGTTCCACTAGCTTCCATTGGTTTGATCGGGTTATTAAGCCATACATCACAACCTTGTACAATATGTCTTGCTACGTTCATATCATAGTCTTCGATAAAAATAAATCTGTCCTCTACATTGTTTTGCTTAGCAAAATCTACTAAGTTTTTAATTAACTTTTTCCCTTCAATATCTGCAGGATGAGCTTTGCCTGCAAAAATAAATTGAACCGGTTGGAGTTCATTAGTTAAAATATTTAACAGTCTTTGAGGGTTGTTTAATAATAGATTGGCTCTTTTGTATTGTGCAAAACGTCTTGCAAATCCTATTGTGAGATATTTATTATGCAAAATTTGTTTATTGTTTGCAAGGGAAGATATTATTCCTCGTTCTTGTTTTATATGATTTATACGGTTTCTGATAAAAGAAATCATTTGCTCTTTTCTTTGTTGATGTGCTTCCCATATTTCATTGTCGGGAATGTATAAAACATTATTCCAAACAGATTTTCTTTCTGAAGCATGTAAATATTCCGGTCCGACATATCTATTAAAAATTGATGTAAGTTGTTTACTCATCCAAGTTTGAAGATGGACTCCGTTAGTAATATGAGTGATAGGAACTTCACTTTGAAATAGTTCAGGGTATATTTTGTTCCACATTTTCCTTGATACGTGAGCATGAAGTTTAGATACTCCGTTAATGTATTTTGAAAATCTTATAGCAAGTGCAGGTAACCAGAAATTATTTATATCTCCATCAATAGAAGCAAGATTGTCAAACTGTTCAATAGTTAATCCTACTTCGATGATCTTGTTTTTAAGATATTTTTCAATAAGTTTTTTATTAAAATGTTCATTACCTTCAACAACAGGAGTATGAGTTGTAAATATTGTGCTATTACGGATAAGTTCTTTAGCTTCTTCAAAAGTATAATGCTCTTCATTAACATATTTTTTAATAAGTTCTAATATTATAAAAGCAGAATGACCTTCATTTAAATGGTATATCGTTGGCTTAAAATCAATAATTTCCATAAGCTTCATTGAGCCATACGCAAGAACAATCTCTTGAAGTATTCTTTTATCTCTGTCAGCTTCGTATAATAAATGAGTGATAGTCCTGATATTAGGAGGGTTCTTATCAATATCAGTATCTAAAAGAAAGAGATTTATTTTTCCAACTTCAATTTTCCATACTTTTAAGAATATCTCTTGTTTTTCTACAAAAATTGAAATTATTAATTCTTCGCCTTGTTTATTTTTTAACATAGTGACAGGTTTTGTATCCCATTCAATTTCCTTATAGCATTCTTCTTGCATACCATCCGGTTTTATTATTTGACTAAAATAGCCGTATTTATAAAGCAATCCAAACGCTGTTAGTGGAATAGCTTGATCAGAAGCTGCTTTAAGGTAATCTCCTGCTAGTATTCCTAGTCCACCTGAATAAATCGGGATAGACTCATGTAAACCATATTCCATACAAAGATAAGCACATTTTTTGTTATGTTCTACAGTCCATTTCTTGTCTTTATATAAAAAATCAGTATCATTAAAGTTTAAATAATCCATAAAATTAGAATGTACTTTGTTAAGTTCATATAAGAAACCGGCATCTTTTGAAAGTTCTTCAAGTCTGGAATTAGAAATAACAGATAATAATTTAACCGGATTATGTTCACATTTTCGATAAAGCATAGGGTCAATACGACTAAACAAGTCATAGGCGTCTTTATCCCAAGTAGTCCAAATATTATATGCTAAATCAAGTAATCTATTGAGTGTATCAGGTATTTTAGGTTTAACGTGAATATTGATAAAATGATGATTATTAGTCATTTAATTTCTCCTCTAAATCTGCTAAAACGTTAATAAAATATATATAGGCTTGTTCCGGTGAATCATAAGGTGAAAAATATTTATGAACATCCCCATCTTGAAAATATTTTGTACACATATAATAAAAATGGTCTGAAGTGGTTAAGTATCTTAATATTTTAAGTAGATCTTCTCTATTTTTGTAAATAATTTTTTCTTTAAGTTCGTAAAGAGTTTCTAATGCATTATGTTGCATATCGTTTTCTCTCCATGCTGATAAATCTCTTTCTGCATCAGCCCAAGAAACCGGGTCGGGAAAGGATAGACTTTCTTGTTGATAGTTAGTAAGTTTATATGCTTCTTTTGGTGTGATAAATCCTAAATCTTTATTTTTTAATATTGCCTTTGGTAGATGTTTCATAAAATCAAAGATACCTGTTTCAGCCCATTGATGTTCCCCAAAAGTTTCATAATCCATAAAAAGATTAAGGAATTTATTTTTAGCCGGGTCTTGTTTGGGATCAAGGTTAAAATGTTCTACCCATTTAACAAATTTATCTACGGTTAAAGGATATTCCGGCCAGTCACGATTAGAAAATCTAAAGGCTATGTCGTCTGCTAATTGATAATATTTTAATAAAAGTGAGATTTCAGCAGTATAGTTTTTATATGCAAATAGGGGAGATCTCCAACCTAAAATTCTGTCAACTCCTTCTGTTAGGATAGTGTTAAATCCTTCCATTTCATAAATCAAATTTGAAAGGTTATCTTGATATATTAATTCTGTATTTCTAAAAGTTGATGGAGTATATCCAAATTCATTAATCATAAGCTGTTTATGCATTTCTACTTGTTCTAAGAATTCATTGACATCATATAAGTATGACAATGAATGATAATAGGTTTCTCCAATGAATTCTACACAACCGGTATCAGCTAATGCTTTAAATGAATCAAGTACTTCCGGCCGGTATAATTTAAATTGTTCAACAGCTACACCGGTGATAGAAAAGGATACTTTAAACTGACCTTTATGCTCTTTGATTAAATTTAGTAATAAGTTATTTGTAGGCAGATAGCATTTATCAGATACTTTGTTTATTACTTGTTTATTAAGGGATTCATCAAAGTAAGGTTTGTTTTTCCCAATATCTAACGCACTGAAATGATTAAGTCTAAAAGGTTGATGTACTTGGAAATAAAAATTTATATATAACATATTTACTCCTTTAAGTCAATTCATTGTAAATGGCTAAGATTTTTTCTGATACTTCATCCCATCCAATATGAAAGACTTCTTGTTTGCCTGCATTGCCGACTTTGTTGCATATATCGGGATTTTTGATTAAATAATCTATAACATTTGTCATTTCATTAATATCCCAGAAGTCAATTTTATATGCATTTTCAACTACTTCAGAAACTCCTGATTGTTTTGATATTATAGCTGTTACGCCATAAGCCATTGCTTCTAAAGGAGCAATTCCAAAAGGTTCTGAAACTGATGGTAATACGTAAATATCTACTGAATTTAAAATCTCTTCTACTTGTTTTCTATTTAAAAATCCAGCAAAGATAAATCTATTTTTAAGTCTTAAAGAAGCTGTTTTGTGTAAGAGTTTTCTTGACATATCTCCGGAACCTGCCATAATAAATCTTGCATCTGGATTTAATCTTAAAACTCTATCAGCAACTTCAACAAAATAGTCCGGACCTTTCTGTAGTGTTATTCTTCCAAGAAATAGAACAGTAGGCTTTTTAAAAATTCTTTGTTTTTTTTCTGGAATTATTCCAATGTCATAAGCATTATGTACGATAATTATTTTCCCTGAATCAACACGGTATCTTGAAATTATCATATTAGCAGTATATTTTGAAACGCATATTACTTTATCTGAGTAAGTTAAGCCGTCATGCTCAATATTATGTATTCTGTCATCTCCGTAACCACCGGCTCTGTCAAATTCTGTTGCATGCATATGTGAAATGAGCGTTTTTTTAGATATTCTTTTAGCTATAATACCTGCAGGATAGGTTAGCCAATCGTGAGCATGAATTACATCAAAATTTAATTTTTCTGCAAAATGTTCAGCTCTTGTTGCCATTTCTTGCACTTTTTTAAATAGGTTTTCATCGCCGGAAAGATATTTTTTAAGATTTATTAATACTCTTTCTTCAGTTGTTGTTATGTGTTTTTCCTGAATATGAGAAATAGTAATGATTTCCTTCCAGGTTTGTACTTCTTGAGGAGATAGATAGGTTTCCGGAATTTTATTTACTCCAATGTATTCAAGTTTTTCTTCAATTGTTTCAAAGATAGTTTGATTAAATGTCTTTTGTTTAATAGGGTCAAGAAATACAACCGGTAAAGTGTCAACATCATCCGGATTTTTAAATGGAAAATAAATCATTTCTTTAGTAGGCAAGACTAAATCTATTTCTATACCGAGCTTTAGGAGAGATTTTACCATTCCGTAGCATGCCATTGCTAACCCTCCTGATATTAAGGGTGGGAACTCCCAACTAAACATTAAAATTTTCATTATATCCTACCTTTTTAGTGATTCAATAATTTTTTCTATACAATAAATTGCTGATACACTCCAAGCTTGGGCTGGTGATCCTTTAGGGAAATGGGGTTTGTCTCCGTCCCATACTTCAGCTACTGATGCTATGTGTCCTTTAGTGTATCCGATTCTAAACTTTTCTATTATATAAGATAAATGATTAATTGTTTCATCTTTTGTCTTTGATGGATATGCTTTTAGCCATGTATTAACAAATGGTAAAAGTAGCCATGCCCAAACAGTTCCTTGGTGATAAGCTTTATCTCTTTCGATTTGACCTCCGAGGTATTTCTTTTTAAATTTAAAATCTCTTGGAGAAAGGCTTCTTATGCCATAAGGAGTAAATAATTCTACGTGTGCGGTTTCATAAATTAATTGTAATTTATCTATAGACAGTAGGTATTCTGAAAACAATAGAGAACTTGCAATTAAAGCATTTGGTCTATATTCTTTAATGGGTTCATCACCAATCAATCTATCGGCCAAGTAGTCTTCAATCCAAAATTTTTGAAATGATTTAGAAATAGAATTTTTAATTTCAATATAGTCTTGATTGGTTAGTAAGTACTCCCTATCCGGACATATTTCATTATGTTGATCTATCATTTTCTCATAAGCAATTAATACGTTAAAGAGTAGGGCGTTTATCTCAACCGGTGCACCGTTTCTTGGTGTAACTGGAATGTCATTTATTTTAGCATCCATCCAAGTAGAAGCTGAAAAGCTTTCTTTGAATTCAAGTAAACCATCCATACGAATAAAAAATGCATTATTTGGTTTTTCTATAATAGTTTCAAGTATTGATTCTGTAAGGCTTATGGCTTTTTTCCAGCGTAATATTTTATCTTTTTTTGTTCCTTTTTTATATAATTTATTGACTTCGTAGAGTCTTAATAAAAACCATAATGTAGCATCTAAAGAGTTATAATTTGCATCTTGATGTGATTCTGCACACATATTTGGTATTAATCCACCTTTAATTTGCTCTGAATATTTATTTAAAATGTTATACGCAATTTCTTCTCCCTTAGGTAATTTAAGGATTCCTTCTAAGGTAATCATTGTATCTCGACCCCAAGCTCCAAACCAAGGGAATCCGGCAATAATATCATTATTTGCAATAAAATCTGTTAAGGAAAATTCTAATATTTTTAGATATTCTTCGTCGTTAAATAATTCTTCATCATTATAATCTAAAATTGGAAGTATTTGATTTTGGTCATTTACACTATTGCTTATTTTTCGTTTACTTGGTATATCCTTTGGTACCGGTAATTTCTTATATCTTTTTTCAATTTCATCGATTTTTAAAAGTGGTATTTCTAATGATTTATCTGAGAAAATTAGGTAATTTGATTCATTTATTTTTAAATCAAATTCTAAACCAAAAGGTGCAATCACATCTTCTGTACTTTGATAGCCTCTCGTAGCTTCCCATGGATAGAAAACTTTACGATATATTTCGTTAATTTTGTACGAAAAACCATGTTGCAACCATCCAAAAAGTTTTATATTATTATTTAATCTTTGAATTGAAAAATAAATGTTTGCTAATTCATCGTTCGCAGTTACGTCACTGTGATAGATATTTTTATCCCAAGTTCCCGGTTCATTTAAATGATGATGATTTCTTAAAGTAAATTTTGGTTTAAGTTTAAAATGAAGTTTATGAGTACTTAAATTTGTATATTTAATTAAAACTGTATTTGTTGTTTCATCCATCATTATCTCTTTTTTAATTAAAATGTCGTCGTTATGAGGTGTTGATGAATAAAGAAATACCGGGAATGGCCTAAGCCAACTTTTGACTAAATGTAAAAACCCTTCGGGATATATACAATTATTGTAATGACAGCTATCTAAATAAAACTTCTCTCCACGCCATTCAATTTCTTCTTCTATTGACGAAACTAATGAGACTCTTTTGAAATTGTTATCACTTTTTATTAATAATCCATGATACTTCCTTTGGTTTATTAAGTTCCCGGTTCCTAATGCATATCCACCGGTTTTAGAACTCAATACCCATTCGTGTGATTGTGTTTCCAAGAAATAATTAGCCATTACAATCCTCCAATATAAAAATCACTTAAATATTTTTTAAGTATATTTAAATCTATAAAAAAAGTCAAGTAAAATTGAACTTTTTTTTAAATTCATAATTTTATGGATGATAAAAAAAATAACAATCTTAAATGCAATACCTTACATAAATACTTTAATATTTATGTTTAAGTTATGAAAAGAGTAAATGGATAATTATTCTTGATTTCGATATCTTGAAGCTACAGATAGGTATGCTTTTCTCATATTTAAATAAACAGGGATGAACCCACTGAGACCCATAATTATTAAATTTAGTAAACAAAAGAGCCACAGGTTGTCTATAATGATTGAATATATGATAGTTGTTTAAATTTAAATTTATCCATTGATTGAAAATATATTTTGATAGACTAAAAAATAGTAAAAATGCTAATGAGCTCATAATATAAAGTATAGAATACTTTGTAAATAGTTGCTTGATGATATAATATCTGGTAGCTCCAAGATTTTTTCGAAATAAAAACTCATTATTTCTTTTTTGTCGGATAAGAGAGTTGATGTTTATAAAGTTTGGATAAGCAGTAAGTAAGAACAAGACAGCAACTAGTAAATTAGTATGGATAATATTGATATTCATAGTTTTTGGTCACCGTTTAATCATTGAGTATAATGAATTTTATGAATCGGTTCTAATTTTGTTATTATATTATTGCCTGTTACCTGTTCAATTTGATATAAAAATTTAGTAGTTTTTTCTTGTATTTCATTTATTTTACTTTTATCTAAAACTTTAATTCAGATATGACAATAACTTCAAATAAAAAACAAGGGACCTCCAGGTTGGTTTAAAGCATCTTGGAGGTCGGCTGTTGCTTTATTGAATTATTATGTAAAATATCTTATTTCAACTTATATGCTAAGATTATGAAATATATATATGTTATGGATAAAAAATCCATTATAAATGTCAATTATCTATTCAGGTTTAATATTTAAGGCTAATAGTTTATAGAAATAGTTTTAAATATTTGATTTATTACTATGATCTGATTTTTTTTGATCTTAGAAAGGTTAATTTATATATAGCTTTCATTATTTTGTTGATAAATATAATTTTTTTATGGTTGAATTGGTATTTAATATCATTATTGATCTTGAAGAATTCTTTTTTAAAGACGAAATTAGCGATAATTTTCTTTTCTAATATCCCATATTTTAAGTCTTCGATGTGGTGTGTAATCATTGGAATTTTTAAAAAAATTCTTGTTCTGCCTTTATCAGGATTATAAAATATTTTCATTAGTTTAGGGTAATGTACAGGCATAGCCTCTTTGATAAACATATAATCATAATTATTTTCTTTTAAATAGTTACATACACAACTTTCAGCTTTTTTACTAAATGAAAAAATGTCAGTATTAAATTGTAAAAATTTTGTCTTTATGATAGCAAAATCTAAGGCTAAGCTATGATATTTAGCAATCCAGTCGGCACTTGCCCATACGGCTGTAGATTTTGATAATTTATTGACATATTTATCTATTATTTTATCTTTATAAATCCAAGTATCAGCTTCTAATATGATTGTAAAATCACAGTATTTTGGGATTAAGGGAATACCTGCTTGTAAGAGCTGGCTATTTCCTGATAAATGACCTTTGTTTTCATTAATTTCATAAACAATATTAGCATTGTTTCTAATATCATTAGATATACTGTAACCATCACTTATTCCGTTTGATACTACAATTATATAATAAGAATGCTTGGTCCACGTATTTTTAATTATTGATAAACAGGCATTTAAATCATCAAGTCTATTATAAACTCTTATTATTACGGCAATTTGCATAATTTATATAAAACTCCATTATCTATATTAAATTATTTATAATCAAAAAGACCTTTGGATTAATAACACCAAAGGTCAATAAAGATTTATAGTTATATTTTAAAGACCAAACGAAGGTATATCACCTTTTATAATTAATTCTGCTTCAGTGGCATTTTTTACGTCTTCAATAGTTAAGGTTTCTGCAATTTCTAATAAATGTAATCCATCACTTTCAACGCTCATTACAGCCATATCTGTAACAATTAAAGTTACTTTTCCAGAAGCTGTTAGAGGAAGGTTGCATTCTTTAAGTATTTTGGAATTGCCATGTTTATCACAATGTTCCATAGCAACAACAACTTTTTTTGCACCGGAAACTAAGTCCATTGCTCCACCCATTCCCGGAACAAGTTTGCCGGGTATCCACCAGTTAGCAAGATTACCTTTTTGGTCAACTTGAAGTGCTCCAAGTACAGTCATATCAAGGTGTCCTCCTCTAATTACAGCAAAACTTAATGCAGAATCAAAATATGAACAACCGGGTAATTCTGTAACAAAGCCACCACCGGCATTAATTAAATCTTTATCTTCGTTGCCTTGGGTTGGAGCCGGACCAACGCCTAATATACCGTTTTCAGATTGAAAAACAACATTAACGCCATCAGGTATATGATTTGCTACCTCTGTAGGAAGTCCAATACCGAGATTTACAAAGTCACCGTCATTTAATTCTTTGGCAATTCTCTTACCAATAATAATTCTTTTATAGTTTTTATCATTTCTATCCATTTTAATTCTCCTTATGTACTACAATATAATCAACAAAGACACCCGGGGTGATAATTTCTTCAGGAGATAAATTTCCAACCTCTACAATCTCATCGACTTCAACGATTGTTGTTTTTGCACTCATTGCCATAATTGGATTACTGTTTCTTGCTGTTTTGCGGTAGATTAGATTGCCTAATTTATCAGCTTTATAAGCTCTAATAACGGCAAAATCTGATTCAATCGCTTTTTCGAGAATAAAATCTTTGCCATTGATATTGAATTTTTCTTTGTCTTTCTCTACAATAGTATCAACTCCTGTTGGAGTTAAAATGCCACCAAGCCCTGCACCAGTAGCCCTGACACGCTCCATAAGAGTACCTTGAGGAACCATTTCAATGTCGATTTCACCTTTATTCATTTGTTCTTGAATAGCTTTATTGGTTCCAAGATGAGATACTTGAGCACTTTTGATTAATTTATTAACAATTAATTTTCCAACGCCTCTGTTTTCATAGTCAGATGCGATTACTATCATATGTAAATCATTAATTTGGGCTTCAATGATTGCATCGATAATATTTTCAGCACAACCTACCGCTAAGAAACCTCCAAAACATATACGATTATTGGGTTTTAATAATTGAGCTGCTTCTTTGCTCGAAATTACTTTAGGCATAGTTTCTCCTTATACTTTTTCTTTAAGTAAATTATTTAATTACTCTTAGTTTTTGTCAATCAGTTTTTAAGTTTATCATTAAATTGCTCTCTTATTAAAAGAATATATTCACCTTTATCTAAAATGTCATCAGACAGTTTTTGGTCATAATCTTCAACAATGTGAGGAGATATAATAGTGATTTTAAGCTTTGGATTTAAAGCTTGTAATCTTTCAACAGTACCTAACGAATAATCACTATGAAAAGAACCATTGAAATGTATTATTTTTGATTTTGGATAGCTTAAAAAGAAATTATTTATTGATTCAGCCATAGTATCATCCTTAATACATTGAGCTAAAAAGAGGTTTTCTAAATCAAATTTTTGTTTTGACATAGGTGAATTTGATGTCATTTGGTGGTTTAATACTTCCATTCGTTCATAAAAAAGTTCTTTGTATAAGTCTTTATCTATTGATAAATCCTCAAGTGTATGTATCTTTTTGGGTATATATTTTTTATCTGACTCATTAACAGATGCTAAACTATCAAGACCTTTCTTGCTAACTAACGAAGCAATTTTGCGCGGTATATTAGCGGCTATAACCGGTAATTTATAATCTTTGGCAATCATAAGTAAGGGCTTATAGTCAGTTTGATAATTAGACCAAGCTCGAGATTTTGCGATAAAATCCTCTTCTGTAATATCATCATTAAGAAAAGAATCAAGAATTGCTTGAGTATCTTTTTCAAACATCTCAAAGGATAAAGTGATATTCTTTTGTTTTTTTACAAGTTCTGCTGTAATCTCTTTTTGAAATTGATGAATAGTATAATTACCGTGGAATTCTCCTATAAATATAACATCATAATTTAACAGTTCATTAATTAATTGATGAAAATCGATAAATTCATAATTCTTTATTTTATCAGTATCTGTAAATATAGGGGATTTTATTATTCGATAATTTAAATTATGATTTTCTAAAGAAAAGAGTGAATTAGTTAATAATAAATATGTTAAAATAGTGTTTATCATAAATATTCTTAATTTTTTCATTCTAACTCCTTGTTAGTAAAACAATACAATGAGCAGTTATACCTTTTTCACTACCACTTATACCCAGATATTCTTCTGTAGTAGCTTTAATAGATATATTGTTAATATCTGTTTCTAAGTCACTTGCAATTATTTTTCGCATCTGAGGGATATATTTCATTAGTTTAGGCTTTTGAGCACAAATAGTGGCATCAAGATTATTGATTTTATAATTTATATTTTTGATTTTTTTGTAAGTATTTCTCAATAAGATTCTACTGTCAATATCTTTATAGGATTTATCGTTATCAGGAAAATTTGTACCTATATCACCTAAAGCTAATGCACCTAAAATGGCATCCGCGATTGAGTGTAATAATACATCTGCATCTGAATGACCTAACAGACCTAAATGATAGGGTATTTTAACCCCACCAATGATTAAATCTCTGTTTTCAGACAGTTGATGAACATCATAACCATAACCAATTCTAAACATATTCTCTCTTAATCTACAGTAATGGATTTTGAAACATTTTTTGGTACATCAGGATGAACTCCATGCCCTTCGAAATTTAATTTATTAAGGTAATTCATTTTTTTTATGCTCATCTTTAATCCGAGCAATTGAAGTACTACAGTTGCTGAAAAGCATGTAAGTAATGTATCACCGGTTTTAGGTAAAAAGACATAAGCGTAACCGTAGTATTTTTCTGAATTAGGGTTTTTCCTTGCATTTTCAACTAAGTTATCATTTTCTTCTGCTATGACAAACGTATCTGCTCCTCTTATTTTGTGTGTATTGATTTGTGAAATTGTTAGATTAACATCTCTATCTTCCGGCCCGGTAATATATATTAAGGGATAATTTCTATATAATGGACCAAAGAAATCATATTCTTTTACAACCTCTTTAAATATATTTGTTCCTTCTCGTGACAGGTTAAAAGGTGTTGTTTTATTAAACAAATAGTCAGATAAAGCCATAATGATTTCTTGTTTTTCATCCTCAGGAAGGTTTTTTTCTGAAGATTTATTGTATATATCCATCATAACCTTTTGAAAATATTTAATCATTGATTTAATGTTTTTGATACCAACTACGGTGTTTTTCCCGAGAATAGTATTTGGACCATGTTTAAATTCTGAGGCTTCCATCCCCTGAGTATGATTAAGTACCGTTTCTCTAATTTTTAATGAACCTTCCATAGCAACACCACTTATTTTAGTTGCTAAAATATGTAATGAGGGTTCCATAAAAATCTTGTCAGCAATAAAATCAATTTGCTCATCAGTCGTAGCAATAGTTTCTTTGATGAGTGTTGGGATGTCTTGTAATTGCTTATATCTTTTTAATATCCCTACTTTATACTTTTTTATTATATCTTTTGGAACTTTATTTGTTTCCATAATTTCTGCATTTAATTCAGCAACTCTGATGGCAAGATAATAGAACAAAACCATTTGATTCATAAAGCTTTTAGTTGCCGGAACTGCGATTTCAGGTCCGCAAAGGATTGGAATAAACACATCACTTTTTTCTTGTCCTAAGGTTGAATTGATGTTATTGACTAAAACAACTTTTTTTACTTGTAGGTTTTTTTTATCAATGTCATTAAAAATATCTACTAAATCTTTTGTTTCACCACTTTGAGACACTCCGATTATCACATCGTTGTCTTTTAAAGAATTTGAATATTGACCTCTAAAGTCACCGGGTAAAATTGGTATAATTTCTATGCCTGCAATTTCATTGAAAAAGAGTGCTGCTATCTTAGTAGCATGATAAGAAGTTCCACATGCTAAGGTATAAATATTTCTATTATTTTTGATTGTATTATGAACTATCTCAAGAAAGTCATTTACTTTAAGCTGAAAATCTTCAGAATCATTTAATTCTACAATAGTATCAAAAGCTTTTGATAATAAAAGTTTCTTTTTATTAAATTGGTTACCTAAGAGGTCAATGAATAAGTTCATTTCAGATGAGAAAAAATATTTTCTTTCAAAATTTTCTTTAACTAATTCCTCGTATATTTGAGGATATTTTGACTGGCATTTTTCAAGCATAAGGGTAGCATCATTTGACATTATGTATTGATTGAATAAAGCCTCTTGGTCCTTTATTTCAGATTTTGTAAGTATTGTATCACAGAGTTCTTTTATGTTATCGTAAAGTCCGACACATTCGATAAATTTCTTCATTCTTCTACCTGTATTTGAGCCTCCTGAGAATAATTTAACTAATTTACCTACAGATTCAGTTTGTTGATGGATTTCTTGTTCCATAAAAAAATCATATTCAGGTAAAAGTTGTGTATCTTCTGCACGAAGCTTAGATCTTGTGGGTAAACTTTCAACTATTTGTCCGGCGGTAAATATCAAATCAGGCTGGTTTAACTTTTTTATTGTTTGGTTTTTTAAAGCATATACTTGGTATTCATCTGCATTATATTCTACAAATTCACCTTCACGAAGTTTAATAAGCATTTTGGTATATTTTAAAACAGCCGTTAGGTCTGAAGAAGCAAGACAAAAGTTTTGATTTTCTATGGTACCTGTAGCAAAGTATAATGAACTTCCTGCTTTAATAGCATAACTATATTGAGTTATAGGATCAACTATAACAGCAGCATAAGAACCATCTATTTCATCAGCCGCAGCAATAATGGCATTTCGCATACATTCTCTTCTTGTTTCGATATCATTTTCTAGCTCTTTTGCTTTTTTCCCTAAATTTATATCAAAATAATGTTCAATCATATGTACTAACATTTCACCGTCATTATCAGATAGTACAGTATGCCCTTCACGAACTAAAAAATTTTTTAGTTCAGTTGTATTGGTAATATTACCGTTATGAGCACCATAAATGTATCTTTTACATTTAACAATATGAGGCTGAGCATTTATTTTATTAACCTGCCCAAAGGTTGCCCAACGAACTTGACCACAAAATATTTTGCCTTTTTGATGAATTATTCCTAGCGTTTCAACTAATGTGCTAGGAGCTCCTACATCTTTAAGTAATGTAATTTCCGTAGAATCTTCTTCTTGAATGGCTGCTCCCGTAGAATCATATCCTCTATATTCTAATGATTTAAGTAAATCAGAAGCATACTTACCAATATTTATGGATGTCTTTTGTAAATGTAATCCCAATACTCCACAACCTATACCAAAGATAGGTATTTTAAGAGTGATTTTGTAGTTTTTAAATTTATTAACAAATTTTTTCATATAAACTCCTTGTTTTCTAATAAATATTTTGCATATTTTATATCTTCTTGAGTTGTTATTTTTAAATTATTTGAATTTGATTCATACCAATAAACAGGTATATTGAAGTATTCTAAGATAGAAGCATCATCAGTGAAATTAATTTCAGTGTTTTGTATTTCTTTAATTTTTTTATGAGATTCATAGATTAAATGGAAATTAAATACCTGTGGTGTATATACTTCGATTAAATTATTTCTTTCAATAGTATTGATAATCTTGTTGTCCTTTACTGATTTTATAGTATTTTTTACCTTGTTGCCCGGGATAACAGCTTTATGAGTTTTGGCAATTTCAATAAGGTTTAGTATTTCTGATTCTTCAATAAATGGTCTAACCCCGTCATGAATTAAAACTAAATCTGTATCTTCAGGGCAATAAGTTAAAGCATTAAAGACAGATTGTTGTCGATTTACTCCTCCTATAACACAAGAAACTTTCTTCGGGTATTTTAAAGTTAAATCATTGTTTTTTTTAAAATATTCATCTTCAGGTAAGGTAATGATGATGTTGTTTATTATATCTAATTTATGAAAAACATCTATAGTAAGCTCAAGTATTGGCTTTTTATTTATCAAGTAAAACTGTTTTTTTGTAATATTTGAAAAGCGAGAACCTTTTCCTCCGGCAGTTATTATACAACTAATTTTCATATTTATAATCCCGGGTTATTTTTTTATCTGATTACCAAATAAAATTTCTTTTCTGTCATTCAGATATTTTATTTTTTCTTGAGGGTGTTTTTTGAAAAGAAAAAGGTGTTTGATGATATAATTCCAACCGGCTGCTAAAAGATTAGCGAGGACTTTAGATAATTTAATTCTTAATCCAAAGAAATCTTTAAACATAAATAATCCAACAGACATTAAACTCATAGCTATTAATTCGATTGCAAAAAAGATACTAAATTCAATATGCCAATATTTTTTTAAATTTCTTCTTGAAAATATCCAATTAATTGAAAAGAAATAATTGATTATAACTCCGGTTAAATAGCCAATAGCTGAAGCAAGTAGATAATGAATTTTTGTAAATCTAATTAGAGTCATAAGTATTGATATATCTATTAAAAAACATAAAACACCAACTAAGGAATACTTAATAAATTGTCTATAATGAGATAAAAATTTAAGCTTAAGCCATGTTTTCATCAATTACGTCTTGGTTTATGTTGTTAGGAGTTTTTGACCATTCAATGAGTTTTTTGCCTAAATTGGCAATTTCTTTATGAGGGTCGCTTTTCCAGTCTTTGATAGTTTGATGAGTTAATAATTGAAATTCTTTTTTGGTAGTTTTATTTGTTTTTGAGTTTAGAGAATGTTTAAGTAGTTTTTTCATTGTAAAAGTAATTATTTTAAGTCTTCTTTCGTTTAAGTTAAGAAGCAATTGTCTTATAAAGGGATATGATTCTATTGGTCTGTTTAATGCAACATTAAAAAGGAGAATTGAAATCTTTTTTTGAACTTCATTATATACATCGTCAATATTATTTTTTATGATTTCAAATATATAATATGGGTCTTTTTCTGTAACTTGTTCCATTCCGTGATAAGCTAATGCTCTTTGTTTTTCAAATTGAGATTTAGTCCATTTAGTCATTTCTTTTTTCATAATCTCCGGATGTTTTGCCCAAAGTTCAAAAAGAATATGTTCGACTTCCCATGGAGTGTCTTCCCAACTCATATTCAGAAGCGTTATAATTTTTTCAGGGTCATGATTATATTTTAAGTAATAGTAAAATATTATTGCTGCTCTTACTCCGTAAATTTTATGACCTAACATATCTAATATAATTTGGTCCATTAAATCGCCATTGGGGAAATCAACAAGTTTTTTCCCAATCAATTCTCTCACGTAATAGTTTGGAGTACTGAGTAGTTTTACTATCTCTTTTTTTGCAGAATCAATTTTTCCGTCTGTAATGGATTTGAAAATTTTATTAATTTTAGTTTCATTATCTTTAATATCTTTTAATGCTAATCTTCCCAGATCTTTGTGCATTTAAATTCCTCACTTTCAGGGTATTAACCCAAATGATTAAATTTTGGTAAAATAGTCAAGCGGAATTTTCTTGCTATTTATATAGTCCTAATTCCAGTAAATTTGTTATTAAAAATTAGTCAATACTTTTTTTGTTTTTGTAATTTGGATAATATTTTAAAAATAATAAAAGGAAAAAATTTCTGAAGAAATGATATTTTTTTTATTATCTATTTTTTGATATTTGATTGTCATTAAATTAATTATGCTTATAATAATAAATGGCATAAGCATTGCTTTGATATATAGTCGGAGGAAGAATTATGATACGAGGAATATATAACAGTTCATCATCAATGCAGTATCTACAAGAAAAAATGGATATTGTTGCAAATAATCTTGCTAATGTTAATACTGCAGGTTTTAAGAGGAGTGGTGTATTGTTTAATCAACATATGGTTGCAGAGCAAGCAAAGCAACGTAATCAGAATAAAGATCCTTTACCGGAAGGGAATATAATTTCATATATAGAAAATACTCAAGGGGCTGTTAAAGAAACCGGGAATCCTTTGGATTTATCTTTAACAGGAAAAGGTTTTTTTAGTATTCAAACTCCGGAAGGAAAAGCTTGGACTCGTGATGGTTCTTTCACATTAGACTCAATGGGTTACATAACAACAATGAATGGTGATTATTTAATGGGTGATTATGGCCCAATTCAAGTAAATGGAGAAAAATTTTCTATTAGCGATAATGGAGATGTTATGGTAGACAATAATGTAGTAAATAAAATAAAGATAGAAAATTTTGATTTAAATGATGTAGTTCAGATTGGCGATAATTTGTTAAAATCAAAGGATGACAATCTTCAATTAGTTAAATCAGATGCTTTAGTTAAACAAGGCTATCTTGAAATTTCTAATGTTTCAATAGTCAAGGAAATGGTAGAAATGATTGCTCTTCACAGGCAATTTCAAGCCAATGAAAAGGCTATAAAGACAAATGATGAAGCTCTTAATAAAGCAGTTAATAATATAGCGAGATAAGGAGATAAAATGATACGTTCATTATATACCGGAGCGACAGGAATGAATGCTCAACAAATGAATATTGATAACATTTCACACAATTTATCTAATGTTAATACGACCGGGTTTAAAAAATCTCAGATACAGTTTCAGGATTTATTGTATCAAACTATCGATGAAGCCGGTACACTTACTTCAAGTATGACTTCACGTCCGGTAGAATTGACTATTGGTTCCGGTGTAAAGCCTGTTTCAACTTTTAAAGTATTTACTCAAGGTAATTTTGAAAATACCGGAAATCCTTTAGATATGGCGATTGATGGTGATGGATTTTTTCAAATCAGAAGAGGAGATGGAGAAATATTTTATACTCGGACAGGGTCATTTAGAGTCAATGATAATGGTGAGATAGTAAATCCCGAAGGTTATTATTTAGATCCTGATATTACATTACCTGCAGATACTGAAGCAATTAGTATTTCTCCGGACGGAATTATTATGGCAAAACTTTACAATGAAGTAAATGCTATTGAGGTAGGACAAGTTGAGTTAGCAAGATTTATAAACCCTGCCGGTTTGAAAAGTGTTGGAGGCAATAGATATCAAGAAACTATGGCTTCCGGACAAGCAATGACCGGTACTCCGGGTGAATTTGATATGGGTAGTATTCAACAGCGATATTTAGAAACCAGTAATGTAGAAATTGTTGAAGAAATGGTTAATATGATTATTGCTCAAAGAGGTTATGAAGTTAATTCTAAATCAGTTAGAACTTCAGATACAATGTTAGAAATGGCGATTAATCTTAAGAGGTAAATGATGAAAAAAGGTATTTTGATCTCAATATTCATAATGTTGACTTTTATTAACATACATACATTAAATATAACTTTAAAGAAGGTTGCCATTATAGAAAATGAAAAGATTACCTTAGCAGACCTAACAGAGACATTTGAAGGTGACAGGAATGATTATCTGAAAATTCATCAAGTAATTATCGCAGAATTGCCTTATGAATCAAGAATACTTAATATCCAAAGTCGTCAAGTTTTGCAAAAGATAAAACTTTTTAATCCTGATGTTGATATTAAAGTAAACTCTATTGTTACGGCTGTTAGGTGGAATAAACTTAATTTAAGTTCATCATATATTCAAGAAAAAACAAAATCTTATTTACAGAACTATTATTCTTTAAGTGATAAAGCAGAAATAAAAATTATAAATAATCCTACAGTAGAAGTCCCTTCAAATAATATAGATTTAAGATTTAAAATCCAATCTTCTTTAAAAAATCAAAATTATGTTAGAATGGATACTGAGGTTTTTTATGAAAATAAAAGAGTTAATTATTTTAATTTGATAGTTTCTATTGAAGACTATATAGATGTATTTCAAGCAACAAAAAATATTAAACGAAATGAAAATATTAAAAATGACGACTTATTAACAGTAGCAATTTTGACAAATATAAATCACGATTATCATAATCAATTGGAGTTCAATCAAGATTATGTAGCAAAAAGAATAATTCGTAAAGGTTCTATATTGAAAAAAAGCGATATAATCACAGCACCATCCGTCAGTAGAAATGATTTAGTTACTGTTTTAATTAAGACTGTTTCTATGCAAATGTCATATCAAGCACTTGCAAAAAACAATGGATGGATTGGTGATAAAATTATGTTACAAAATCCTGATTCAAAAAAATTGTTTTATGCCGAAGTTGTAGAAAAAAATAAAGTATTAATAGATTTGGAGGATTAAATGCAGAAGATTTTAAAATTTAATTTAAAACATGTAGCATTATCAATTTTTTTATTGATAAGTGTTTCATTTTTAAATGCAAGTTTTTATACGTCATTATATTCAGACCATAAAAGTTTTTCTATAGGGGACATTTTGACAGTTAATATTTCTGAGACAAGTAAAGCCAGTAGTTCTTCACAGTCAAATACTGAAAGAAGTTTGAGTACAAATATGAATATACAAGCCGGACAAGGTCCATTAGATTTTATTCCTTTATCCGGTATGGGAGGATCTTCTTCTAATAATTTTAAAGGTGATGCTAATACTTCGAGAGATGCCAGTTTATCCGCTAAAATGACAGTGTCTATAGTAGATATTGATTCCAATGGAAATCTGATGATTAAAGGTTCTCGAGTAGTAACAATAAATGGGGAAGATGAGATAACTACCCTTGAAGGTGTTGTACGTTCACAGGATGTTGGGGCAGATAATACTATCTATTCTCATAATATAGCAGATGCTAAGATTTCATACAAAGGTAAAGGTGCAGTTAATGAAGGTAGTCGTGTTGGGCTAATTTCAAGAATTTTTAACTTTATCTTTTAAGGTTTTTAATAATTATGTTGTGCGAGCATCCCTGCTTGCACTATGATTCTTTGTGCGAGCATCCTGCTTGCATCTTGATTTGTTGTGCGAGCATCCTTAATTACACGTTACAAGTAGGAAACTTATTAATTGATACTCCGGTAGTTAAGGAGTTTTTGTACAAGTAAGAATGCTTACACAACATTATTATTCTACAGTCTTTAAAAGAAATTATGAATTTTGATATTCAAGAGCTAACTCGTCAATAAGCTCTTTAACCGAGATAATTTTATTGATTTTGTAAGCGTTTTCTCCTGCAAAAGCAAATCCGTCGTTGAGATTTCCTTTTTGAGCATTTAGTAAAGCTTTAGCTATGCAGTAATGAGAGTGTTCAAAATCACAAGTTTTTAAGCATTTCCATGGGCAAGTAAAAGGTTTTTCAATGCCATTGGAAACATCTGTTAAAAATTGATTCTTAACGGCTCTTCCGGGTAGTCCGAGAGGACTTTTGATTATTACAATATCTTCTTCTTTTGCATTAATATACATTTTTTTAAAGTCAATATGTGCATCACATTCATTAGTAGCGACAAACCGAGTTCCCATTTGTACTCCGTCAGCTCCAAGTTTAATGAATTTCTTTATATCAGCTCCGGTAAATATACCACCACCGGCAATTAGAGGTATTTTTTTTTGATATTTCTTTTCTAAATCATTAATAGTTGATTTGACTTCAACAACTAAGTTTTCTAACGAAAATGCGGGGTTAAAAATTTGTTCTAATTTAAATCCTAAATGTCCTCCGGCTTTTGGTCCCTCTACGACAATCACGTCAGGTATTTTGTTAAATTTATCAGCCCAATGCTGAACTAAGAGTTTGGCGGTACGAGCAGAAGATACAATCATACCTACTTTTGTTTTTGATTTATTTAAGTATTCCGGGGTTAAAGTGTCCGGTAATTTTAATGGTAAGCCGGCTCCAAGAAAAACTATATCAATTTGTTCTTTAAAAGCTGTCAATAAAATCTCATTATAATTTGATAATGCAACCATTACATTTAATCCGATAATGCCTTTACTTTGGCTTTTAGCTTTTCTGATTTCTTCAATTAATAATTTGATATTTGTATCTTTATAATTTTCATTATTGTTAAAATTTAAAGCTCCAATTCCAACTGCTGAAATTACGCCAATACCTCCTTGGTTTGCAACAGCTGATGCTAACCCGGATAAAGATACTCCAACACCCATACCACCTTGTATGATTGGAACTTTTGCAATTAAATCACCTATATGTAATTCAGGTAAAATACTTTTCATCGATAACTCCTTATGCTAAAAAAAACGGAAGTTAAATATACTCTACCTTAATTTTATGCGAACCCCTACAGTTAACTAAAGTTTTTTTATTAATAATTACAAATTTAAATAATATCAATATACTGTCAATGCTTATTTACTATAATTAGTGATAATTTGCTATTTGATAATGTATAAATTTAAGTTATACTAGTAAAGATTGATTAATTACCTTGCACGAGTATTCTTGTTTGCACTTAAAAGACTTTAATAAAAAAATATCAATTAGTACTTATCTTACAAGATAGAAGAGGCTGTCTAATGTTCACGATTGTAAACAAAATTTCAAAGAAATTTTGTCATCCTGAGCGTAAGCGAAGGAACTCCTTGATTTCTTTAAAGTGCTACAAATCAATAAGATGAGATCCTTCACTGCGTTCAGGATGACAGACTGGACGAGCCTTCCAGTTTCCAGTTTGAATCGTTTTCTGTATTTTTAGACAGCCCGTATAAACTTGTAGGATAATATTTGATATTATTCAATAGCTATTAAATATGTACATTTATATCTTGATTTGTGTCTAACTTTTCTCCATTAAAAACTATATCATAAGTATCTAAAGCTATTTGTAGTTCTTCATTAGTTGGAATGACTGCAATTGTAGTTGGTGAATAATTATGAGAAACAATACCCTCTTTCGAGCCTAAAGAGTTATTTTGTTCGTAATTCATAAAAATACCAAGATTTTCTAAGTTATGGCAAATTCTTTCTCTCATTTTGACACCATGTTGACCAATACCACCAGTAAAAATTAATACATCAACTTTAACTAAATTAGCAGCGTATCCACCTATATATTTTCTGATTCTATATGCGTAAACATCAAGAGCTTCTTGTGCGTTGGTATTTCCATTTTCAGCTGCTTGTTCAAGATCTCTTAAGTCATTGGAAATTTCTGATAAACCAAGTAGTCCGGATTCCTTATTCAACATTTTATTTAAATCTTGAACTGAATATCCCCTTTCCATTAAAAAGAAGATTATTGAAGGGTCAATGTCTCCGGAACGTGTTCCCATAATCAAACCTTCAAGAGGAGTAAATCCCATAGAAGTATCTATACTTTTACCTTGTGAAATTGCAGTAATTGAAGCACCGTTTCCTAAATGACAAGAAATTATATTTGTGTTTTCCGGATATCGTTTAATTATTTGCATTGCTCTTGACGAAACATAACGATGCGAAGTTCCATGAAAGCCATATCTACGAATTTTGTGTTTTTCGTATAATGATCTTGGTAAACCGTATAAATATGCTGATGGTGGTAAAGTCTAATGAAATGCTGTATCAAAAACTGCAACCTGTTTTAAGTGGGGTAAAAGGTTTATTGTTTCTTTGATGCCGGTAAGATTAGGTGGGTTATGTAATGGAGCGAGCTCGATATTTTCATCAATTGCCTTAATGACATCATCTGTAATTAAAACTGATGATGCATATCTTTCTCCTCCATGAACTACTCTATGACCGATTGCAGAAATCTCATCAATATTTGTTAAAAATCCATTTTCCGGACAAACAAGGAGCTTTAAAACTAATTCCATTGCCGTTTTATGGTCCGGAATTATATGGTTTTCTTTATACTTTGATTTTGAACTTGATTGTTCAATGAATGCAGCCTTATCACCAATTCGCTCTACAGTACCTTTTCCTAAAGATTTCTCAGAAGGCATTTCATAAACTTCGTATTTAAGAGAAGAACTGCCACAATTGATTATTAGGATCTTCTTGTTTTCAACTGAAGTGATATTCATAAGTATTCCTCCAAATTATATATTTTCTTTATAAAATCAAGTTTGTTTTTTTATGAGATTTTGACAATCTTTTTTTTAATTTTATTGCTTTTGTATATAAAATAAGGTAGTTAAATATTTTGTTGTATGAACATCTTGTTTGCATCTTTTTTTTAATGTACGAGCATCCTTGCTTGCACTAAAGCCTTATTAACAACAAGAATAATAATCTATTTTTTATGATTCTCAATCTTGTACAAAACAAGATAAATATTACTTATTTTGTATGTTTATATTTATAAATTAATATCAATAAATCAAATAGTGCTTTATTGATATGTATTTTTGTTTTGTAAAGTTATAATGCTATAGTTTTATACCGGCTAACTACCTGAAATATATAGCTTAGCTACAGGAGACCTACAGGAGATGCGATTCCCTGTAGGTCTCCTGTAGCTAAGCAGTTACACATAATGATTTTTTTAAATCTTAAATGATTATTTATCAGTAAGTTAGGCATATTGATCATATTTAGCTTACAATTATAATCAAAAATATAAAATAAATATGTTTTATAGATTGTTTTTATTTGATATATTTGATTAAAATTGTTAAATAATTTTCTGTTTCATCGTAGCTGTTTTTGAGCAA